>Ga0302325_10021286_pt1 | contig 13578 bp, 9 predicted proteins | sample Palsa_T0_2_FD_201948 | JGI IMG/M metagenome (GOLD analysis project Ga0302325, IMG submission 201948) | Peat permafrost microbial communities from Stordalen Mire near Abisko, Sweden - Palsa_T0_2 | ecosystem: Environmental > Terrestrial > Soil > Palsa > Peat permafrost | place: Sweden: Abisko... | reverse complement strand
GATGACCACACCGCCGCTTGCGGCGTAGGAGTTAAGCGCGGGATTGGCGGCGGCGAGGTCCGGGTGGGCCTCGTAGGCGCGCACGCCGAGGACCACGGCGTCGTAGGGTTCGAGGGCATCAGCCGTGAGGTCGGCGACGGTGACCAGACGGACGTGGACGCCGAGGTCTTCGAGGGCTGAGGGGACATCGTCGCCGGTACCCGGAAGATAGGCGATGTTGAGGCTGGGTGCGGTCGTAACATCGACACCCACGACCCGAAGGTTCGCTGGGCGATAGAGGTTGGTCTGCGGCAGCCCCGGGTAGCCAACTGATCGGTAGCCAAGATTGGTTTCCGCCGTGTCGCCCAGTTTGGGTTCCAGGGCATAGGCCTGAATGACCTGTGCGCCGCCGTCGCCCTGATCCGACTGCATGACGCTGGGGACGACTGAGACCTTGGAGATGTGGGCGTCATTGACGTGGACGAGGGCAAAGTCGTCCTCGGGGCTTGTAACCGTCCACGCGGGCGGCAGGTTCAGTTCAAGGCGGGGCTTGATATTTGGGACATTGGAGCGAACCTCAACCTTGAAGTTAAAGGGGGTCCTGTTGGCTGCGCGGGTAGGGACGATGCGCACCGCAGGTGAAATGCTGATGGACAGTCGTGGGACGACGACGATCGGTTGCGGCCGGTCGTGGACGATGCTGAAAACGCGCAGAAAGTGCAGGCGATAATAAAGGTTCACCGATACGAGCAGTGGCGCCGGTGTTTGTGGAGCGTCACGCAGCTCTGGACGAAGCAGATCATAGAACGGCTGCTCGATGTTGGGACGCGTGAAATACGGCCGCGTTATGCCAAGGGCTTCGGTTGCTGTGGCGGGAACCTCGATGACACCCTCGAATGGCAGGGCTGCCGTCAATTGAGTGTCCGGATGTTTGCCTTGAATCTGAGGACCCTCCGCTCCCACCAGTTCGGCTCGGACCAACTCCAATCCCTTCGTCAAAGGCTCAGTGGAGGTTGTAGTGACGCGAACCGCTATGCGCATCGGCTGACCGAGGGCGACATCGCCGGCTCCAGATTCGGCGACCGCGTCCACTTGCAGGCCGAGGGCAAGGGCAAGCGCTTCGTCGGTTTGGCGGTACTTGACGAGAATCTCATGTTTGAGACTCGCGCGTTCCTCTGCCGGCAGATCGATCCACTGTTCTGTTTCGGGAAGCTTGCACAAACCGACAAGTGGATGGGGATCCTCCAGGGTGCCCAAAATGCAATTCATTCCATTGAACGAGTCGTATAGCGCTGACGCGACGGTCTTCAAGTCTCCTGTCTGAAACGCTTGCTGGGCTGCGGCGAAGTTGGTGGAGACCGAAGCCAGCGTAGAGGCGAGCGAAGGCGGAGCGTCGGGCGCCAGCGTCGCGATGCCGGCGACGGAGGTGTCGATGCCGTCGAAGACGCTGGATTCCAGGCCGGAGTCGTCACCGTCGGGCTGGTTGAGGCGGGAGCCGTAGCGGTGGTAGGAGACGTCGTGCGGGCCGGATGAGGTGAGGCGGGTGTTGTGGCCAATTTGGGTCTTTTGCAATCCCAGACCCTCGCGGGCGAACTGGATGTAACTGAGGCCGCCAAGCAGGTCGTCGGGCGTGCCTTCGGGGATGACGACGTTGGCCTTGGGAATTGTTTCGGTAACCTTTCCGGTTACATAGTTGGTGAAGCGCGCGGGGGTGTACTGGTTGGTGGCGTAGTCGAACATGCCCTGCGCGTCGATGCGCGCGAAGGGGACGCGGGCGTAGACCTTGAGCGGCTGCCAGGGCTCCAGGCCGGCTGCGATCTGGTCGGGAAAGACGCTGGGGTCGCCGGCGGCGTTGAAGACCTCCTGCGCGATCTCGCCGGAGACCTGATGGTGGCCATGGCCGTCACTCGGCGCGCCGATGAAAACCGATGCGACGACCAGCGGCCGGTAGAGGCGGACGGCGCGGACGGCGTCGTAGAGGACGCGCTCGTGGGTCCACTTGGCGAAGGACTCTTCCTTGGTCTTCGAGAAGCCGAAGTCGACCTCGGTGCCGAAGAACTGGTCGACTGCCATGTAGCGGTCGGCGGCGAGCAACTCCTGCGTGCGGATGAGGCCGAGCGCGTCGTCGAAGTCGGCGGACATGAGATTCTGGCCGCCTTCGCCGCGGGTGAGCGTGAGCATGGCGACGCGCGCGCCCTGACCGCGGGAGAGGTAGGTCAGCATGCCGCCGTCCTCATCGTCGGGGTGGGCGACGATAAGCATGAAAGAGGCTCGGGTGCGCAGCTTGCGAAGAAGCTGCTGCAGGGCGGGAGCGCCGTGGTCGATGGGGAGGTTGTCGGCGAGGTCTTGCGGAGCCACGCGCTCGCCGGCGAGGTTGGCGGGGTCTTGAAGTTGCGATGGGGCAGGTTGCTGGGCGGGCAGGGTGAGGGAGGCGGCCAGGGACAGCGCCAGAAGGGACACCGATTTGGACGTGGACCGGTACATAGCCTGGGCGGATGCGCGAAGGGCCTGAAACTTCATCGTTCAGATACCTCTGGGGGTGGGGGCCATGCGTTGATGGAATCTGGAGGCATCCTCAACGATATCGCATTAGTGGGCCGCAGTTCTATTCCAATGGAAGGCGATGCCTGCCTGGGCGAAGAAGGGTGAGCCGAGGGTGAGGATAGGAGTGCGGGCGACATCCGGCCGCTGGTTGAGCAGGTTGTCGAGGATCACGGAGGTAGTCCAGCGTTGGCCGAAGTCGTGACGCGCGAAGAGGTCGAGCGCGAAGAAGCTCGAGAGGACGAAGGTGTTGGCGCTATCGTCGAAGGCGTGGCCGCTGGCGCGTGCGGCGAGGGTGACATCGCCGATGTGCGGGCGTTCGGCACGCAACTGGGCAGTAAAGCTCTGTCGCGGGACCTCGGGAATCCAGTTCCCGACGAGGCTGGGCTGCGCGGAGAAACGGGTAACCACGGCGTGCGCGTACTGATAGCCGAGGGTTGCGGAGATGGCCTTGTGCGGGCGTACGTCGAGGTGGAGTTCGGCGCCCTGCGAGAGAATCTGGCCGAGGTTTTCGCGCTTGTCGAGGATGGAGGTTGCGGTGCTTGAGATGAGCACGGCAGATACGGGGCGGTTGATCCCGGTCCAGAAGTAGGTGCCCGCGAGAGCGACGGAGCCGGAGGGCGAAGCGTAAGTTGCTCCGATCTCCCAGCCGGTGGCGCGTTCGGATTCGAGTTGCGCGTTGGCCTGGGTCGTCTCCTGTCCGACCTGGCCGGTACGGTAGAGCTCGTTCATAGTGGGAGAACGGAAGGCGCGGAAGACGGATGCGTGGAGGGTTGCGTTCGAAGCGATCTGGCAGACGATTCCGAACCTGGGACTGGCGATGAATTCGCTGCGGTTCGGCGTGACGACGGGCTGGGGAAGGGAGCTGGGCTGGGTGATGGTCTGCGTGTCGAGGTTCGATACGGAGTCGAGGCGCAGCGACAGCGCCGCCGACCAGGCGTGGCGACTGGCGAGCGCTTCGCCGAAGCCGCCGACGAAGCGTTGCCGCGCGGAGGTGTCGGCGACGCCGCTGGGTGCGCCGGCGGAGATTGGCGTCTCGTTGTCGGTGGCGCGTATGTCGCGTGCATCCCCACCGATGACCAGTGCCAGCGGTGAGAGCGAGAACGATGCGTCGGAAGAGGCGCCCTCCTCCTGGGTGCGCACACGTTGCAGCCGTGTGAGCGTCTCTGTAGTGCGGGCTGCGTTGATCGACGAGAAGCTCTGGCGATAGCCTTCGTCGCTGCCGAAGAGACGCACGCGGCCGCTCGCCTTCGGTCCGGCGCTCCAGTTGTCGCCGCCGATGTAACGCCATAGGCGGGTTGTGTTGGTCTGGAGCGGAGTGCCGTTGACGCGCGCTTCGTTCAACATATTGCCAATCAGGAAGGCGCGGTCCGAGCTTCCGCTTCCGTCTCCGTTTCCGTTTCCGAAGACGCGGTCGGTCTCGCTGCGGCCGGCTTGATCGTGGACGTCGGCAGGCATGTCGACCGGGCCGGCAACGGATGGAGCGGTAGAGATGTAGCCTGCGGTGCGAAAGGAATCTGCCGCGAGCAACTGACGCCATTGCGCATTGCCGATGTCGCCGCGGACGCCGATGGAGGAGGTGTCCTGGCCGCCGCCCAAGGTGCTCGCATCCACGCGAGCGGAGGTTGGATGCTCCGGGATGACGTCGATGACGCCGCCGAGCGCACTCGACCCGTAGAGGTCGGAGCCGCCGCCGGTTGCGATAGTGACCGCCTCCACGGCCTCTGTGGGAATTTCGTCCCAGTGGATCCATCCGCCAAATGGGTCGTTCATGGGCACGTTGTCCTCAAGCACAAGCGTCCGGCTGGCCGCGGTGGACCCGAGTCCGCGCAGCGATATGCCCTGGCTGGTTGGATTCTGGACCCGCGAACTGGATCGCCGGAAGAGTTCGAACCCGGCCTGCTGGCGGAGTTTGTCATCCATTGCGACGGCGGGATAGTCGCTGAGGTCGCGGGCGCCGAGGGCGTAGATGGTGTTTGCGGTCGCGGGCAGGTCGATCGAGGAGCGGGTCGCCGTAACTGTGATCTGCTGGTTGACCACGGAGGGATGGAGAACGAGGTCGATCTGGTTGGCCGAGGCTTGTGCGGAGATTTGCACGGCGTCGGATTCCATGGAGCGCGTGGCCGCCCGAAGGGTCATTGCGCCGGAGGCGGTCGGATAGTCCAGCTGAAAGCGGCCGTCGGCATCTGACACGGCTGTTACCTCTCCACGCGGTCCCTCCAGGAAGACGGTCGCTCCCTGAACCGGGTGTCCCGAGGCGTCGCGAACATGGCCAGCGAGGTGGGGTGTCTGGGCTGCCGCGACTGAAATCGAGCCCAGCAGCGACAACCCCGCTATGCAGGCGAGACGTGCGGGGAGGCTCTGGGCGCGAGGTTTCATAAGCGATTGCGGCTTCAGGTCAGGCTAACCGGGTTGCGCGGTTGGATGCAACGCGTGGCGGGCGGCGGAAGCTTTATAATGAGAAGGATATGGTGCGTGATGGGTTCTACTATGCGTTAGGGCTGGGTCTTGTAGCCGCGCTTCTGTGGCAGGTTACCCGATCCGTGGCGCTGACGTCGCTGCCCGTGTTGCTGGCGATGTTTTTCTTGTGGTTTTTCCGCGATCCCGAGCGCAAGGTTTCGATGGGGCCTGGGGAGATCGTCTCTCCGGCCGACGGCGTCGTCACGCAGGCCGAGTGGATCGAGACGTCGGGCGGAAGTCGGCTGCGCCTCAGCATCTTTTTGAACGTCTTCGACGTGCATGTCAATCGCGCGCCGGTCGCGGGAACCGTTAAGACGGTGAAATATACCGAGGGCGGCTTCGTGAACGCGATGAACCCCGAGTCGGTTCTGACCAATGAGCAGACGCTGGTGGTGATCGACGCGGGTGGCTACGAAGTCAGCTATAAACAGATCGCGGGTCTACTGGCCCGGCGAATCGTCTGCGCGGTCAAGGCCGGCGACCGGGTTGAGCGCGGCCAGCGTGTAGGCATGATCAAATTCGGCTCGCGGGTGGATGTTTTGATGCCGGCGGATGCAGTGCTGCGGGTCAAATCGGGAACGCGCGTGAATGGTGGATCGACCATACTAGCCGTGTTGCCGCAACGGGTCGACGATGGGGTCAACGTCGTTGCGGCAGTGGTGTCCTGATGGCTGCCGAACAGTTGGGTTTGGGCGACTTCGGCCCGGAAGAGGACAAACGGAAACGGCATCCCAGCCGTGGAATGTATGTTCTGCCGTCGCTGTTCACGGCGGGCAATATCGCGGCGGGTTACTACGCGATCACGCAGAGTGTTCAGGGCTCGGCTGCCGAACCGGGATATTTCGATCGCGCCGCGCTGGCGATTGGCCTGGCAGCGCTGCTGGACGGGGTGGACGGATTTATTGCGCGCCTGACCCATACGACGAGCGACTTTGGCAAGGAACTGGACTCGCTCGCCGATGTGATCACCTTCGGTGTCGCGCCCAGCCTGCTGGCGTACATCTGGGGGTTTCGTATGCTGCCGCTGACGGTCCACCCAGACTTGCGCGAGAACGTGGTCCACGCCGGGGTGTTTGCCACTTTTCTGTTTCTCATCTGTGGCGCAAGCCGTCTTGCGCGTTTCAATATCAGCATCAACCCACAACCGCGCAATCCCGGCAAGCCGGGCAGCAAGTTTTTTGTCGGCATGCCGATTCCCGCCGGAGCCGGCGTGGTTGCCGCGGTTGTCCATTGCTTCAACGGCGCAACGATCTACAATCCCTGGACGGCGCTGGTCTGGCTCCTGCTGATCCTGTTTACCGGCTTCCTGATGGTGAGCAATTGGCGATTCTGGAGCGCCAAGGAGATCACTTCGGGCAGCCGCCATCCCTTCCAGTTGTTCGCCGGGATTGCGCTGGTCGGCGCGCTGATCGCGTGGAAGTCCGAGTACATGCTGATGATCATCGCGCTCGGATACCTGGTCTCCGGAGTCCTCGCGCGATTGGCGTACTCATGGAGCAGGAGGCGGCGCCGCTCCCATGGGCCTGCTCTGCCGTTGACGTGATGTCAGGTCTCAATCGATACATCACGCATATTGGGTCGTGCCCGGATCGAATACTCCGGCATTCAACGAAACAGCGCGCCCCTCACCTGCTACTCTAACTGGGAATGAGCACCCTCTCCATTGCGACCGCGAAAGAGGTCTTCGACCTGCTCCGCGAAGACCTCGCCGCGATCGAGCAGGAGTTCGTCCGACAGTCGGCCTCTGAAGTCGACGTCGTCACCGACATCGCACAGTACCTGATGGCCGGTGGCGGCAAGCGCATCCGGCCCCTGCTCCTGCTGCTCTCCGCCAAGGCCCTGGGCTGCACCACCCACTCCCGCATCCGCCTCGGCGCGGTGGTCGAGATGCTGCACACCGCTACCCTCGTCCACGACGACATCATCGACGAGGCCGACACCCGCCGCGGCCGCCCCTCGTCGAACGCCACCTGGGGCAATGCCAAGTGCGTCCTCGCCGGCGACTGGCTCTACATGCAGTCCTTCTCAACCGCGCTTGAAGAACGCAACTTCCGCGTCCTCGATCTTCTCATCTCGCTCACCCAGCAGATGGTCGAGGGCGAGCTGTTGCAGATGCAGAAGCTGGGCCGCCTCATCAACGAAGAGGAGTACTTCGACCTCATCTTCCGCAAGACCGCGTGCCTCTTCTCGGTCTCCATGCAGCTCGGCGCGGCCATCACTCATGCCGACGCCGGCATCGAGTCGCAGTTGGCCGAATATGGCCGCAACCTCGGCCTCGCCTTCCAGATCGTCGACGACGTGCTCGACCTCACCGCCGCCGAAGACATCCTCGGCAAGCCAGTTGCGAGCGATCTACGCGAAGGCAAGGCCACGCTCGCGGTCATCCACGCCCTCGAGCGCGGGACCGGCGCCGACCGGGAAGCCATACGCACAGTGCTCGCCGAACGCAGCTTCGCCAACGTATCGCACCCCGAGATCCTCGAAATTCTGGAACGCCACGGCTCCATCGCCTACGCCATGGACACCGCCTGCGCCTACGCCGAAGCCGCCCGCCTCTCCATCGCCGACCTCCCCGAGAGCGACGCCAAGCGCGCCCTGCTCTGGGTCCCGGGCTTCGTCACTACCAGAGACCGCTAGCCCATTTCGCTATAGGTGTAAACCGAAGCCTCGACTCCAAATGGCGTTTTTTCGAAGAAAAACGGCACCTGTATGCCTCTTCTACACCGCAGCAATAGGGGTCTCGACAGCCGACCTCCCTACTCCGAGCGCCCTCCTCTGGGTTCCCCTCAGTCTAGGGCCCGAGCGTCCCGTGCCCTTCACTTCGGCGGCGCTGCGGGCGTGGGGGGCTTGCCGTTGTTCTGGTCCGGATTCTGGGCTGGGCTCTGGTCGGCTGGCGCCTTGTTGTTGGTAATGTCCTGCCCGTTGTAGATGATTCTGCTGGTGGCGCGGAACTGCTTGTAGTCCGTGTATTTCACGATGTTCCGCATATGCACGTCCTGGCTCAGTGCGCCATTCTGCGCGGCAAAGTGCAGGTTGCCCTCGGCCTTGGTGTAGGTCGGGAACCAGTACTTGCCATCCACCTGCTCGTAGTAAGTGGTAAACGGCGGTTGCAGATCCTCATGACCTCTGCGCGTGTCCTGCGGAACCGTCTTGCCGTTGATCAGCACAATCTGGAAGTCCTGCTGATCGACCCACACCTTGCCCTGGAAGTAGTGCTTGTTCTTCTCAAGCGTCTTCGGCCCGGCCTGGAAGACATACGTGTCGAGCTCATCGACCTTCTGCCGGCCGAGGTAGGTGACGTCGTATTGCGGCAGGTCCGCCGTGGTCAGGATGAAAGGCAGACGATGCTCGATCTCATCGAAATCCACCGGCGACATCATCACACGCTCGAGTGTATTCTGCGGCGCAAAGACGACGTGCTCTTCGCGTTTACCCTCATCGGAGAAGGTAATGTCGGTGACCTGCTGGTACTCGCCGTCGACCTTATTGGTGTCGTCGTCGATCGTGTCCACCTTCACCGACTGGCGGAAGGTGTAGTTCTCCCGCGCCTGCGCGAACTCCGCTTCGCGGGCGCCGAACTTCTTGATGATCTCGTCGGGAGTGATGTTCGCGGGTGGGGTAGAGTCCAGCGGGCCGAACCCGGCCGCTGCCGATTCCTGCGCAGCCGCGTCCGAAGCTGCGACAGCAGCGAAGCCGAACAGGGCCAGCGCCAACAGCGGAGACATCGAGAGGGCCAGCAGACGTGCATGCGCCTTGGCGAGCGGTTTCATCGTTTGAGAACTCCCGTTGATGCACGGTTACGGTGCCACGGTCCGGGTTGCAGCGCGGCGGCCCAAGCATCCGCCAGACCGGCCCGCGCCTGGACCGTTCATGCTATTAGACGCTGTAAGCGTGAAACCTGCCGCAGGCGATTTCGTGGCTGGGATGTAAACTGGCGCGATGAGCAACGGCATCGTTCGGATGGTCGGAGTTGGGGTAGTATCGGTTGCGCTTTGGGCCGGTCTGGGCGGGGTTCGGGCGGCGCACGGGCAGGTTTCCGCGGCGACGGCGGCCAGCGGCAAGAGGCCGATGGCGTTTGCGGACCTGATGGCGATGAAGCGGGTGAGCGATCCTCAGATTTCGCCGTCGGGCAAGTGGGTGATGTTCTCGGTCACGGATGTGTCGCTCGAGAAGAACACGAAGACGAATCATCTGTGGGTGGTGCCGCTCTCCGGCGGCAGAGAGATGCAGGCGACGTTTGGCGATGGGGAGTCGAATGGGCGGTTCTCGCCGGATGGCAAGTGGGTTTCGCTGACGATGAAGAACCAGATCTACCTGGCGCCGTGGGATGAGGCGGCGAGCAAGATAGGGGCGGCGGTCGAGTTAACGCATGTCGCGGGCGGGGCGGATGGGGCGATCTGGGCACCGAATTCGAAGCGGCTGATGTTTGTGGCGGATGTTTATCCGGCGTGCTCGGCGACCTCGGGGATGGACGCGACCTGGGCGGAGGAAGACGCCTGCGACAAGGAGAAGGACGATGCAGCCGCGGCGAGTCCCGTGAAGGGGCAGGTTTGGGATGCGCTGCTGTACCGGCACTGGGACCACTACACGGGCGAGAAGCGGAGCCATGTGCTGATCGTGTCGGCGACGGATGGGGCTTCAGGGAATACGGTGCGGGATTTGACTCCGCGCAGTGCGGTGGGGGATGCGGAGACGCCGACCTGGACGCTGGATGGGCCCATTGGGTATGCCTGGGCTCCCGACTCGGAGGAGATCGCTTATGTGACGAATCTGGACAAGGTCCCGGCGGCTTCTACCAACAACGATGTTTTCACTTTGCGGTTGGATGAGCCGGGAGCGAAGGCGGTGAAGGTGAGCACGAGCCCGGGGAGCGATGATGCTCCGGCTTATTCGCCAGATGGCAAGTGGCTGGCGTTCCGGTCGCAGGCAAGGGCGGGGTTCGAGTCGGATTTGATTCGGTTGATGCTGTTCGATCGGGAGACGAAGACGATCAGGGAATTGATGCCGAAGTTTGATCGATGGGTGGATGAGTTTGTTTGGGCTCCGGATTCGAAGACGATCTACGTCGCGTCAGGAATGTCGGGCGCGGCAAACATTTTTCGTTATTCGTTCGTAGACAAGACTCTTACTATTCAAACGCGTGGTGTGCGGGGATTCGAAGCGTCTGAAGACAGTTCAATGTTTCGATCCGAAAACGATCTTGGCGAGTATTCCGATATTCGCGTTTCACCAGACGGTAATCTGCTCATCGCTGGAATGGTATCGGTGCGGGCTCCTACGGAACTTGTCTCCCTGAAGGTTGAGGATCGCGAGGAAGGGGACGATACGGGGCAGCGTGTTCCTCGACGTTCCTCCGACGGCTCTGAGTCAACTATTCGTAATGTTCTCCTTGCAGAGTCGCGAATCACTCACATCAATGATCGGACACTGACGGCGCTCGATGTGCCAAAGATGGAGTCCTTTTGGTTTACGGGGGCGGAGGGGACGAAGGTTGAGGGGTTTATTTTGCGGCCGCCGGGGTTTGATCGGGCTAAGAAGTATCCGGTGAAGTTCCTCATGCATGGCGGCCCGCAGACGGCCTGGGGGGATTCCTGGAGCTACCGCTGGAACTGGGAGCTGATGGCGGCGAATGGGTATGTGGTGATCGGCATCAATCGGCGCGGGTCCACAGGTTACGGACAAAAATTCGTCGATGAGGTCAGCGGCGACTGGGGCGGCAGGGCGTATGTCGATCTGATGAAGGGCCTCGACTATGCCGAGGCGAAGTTCCCGTTTATCGACAAGACGCGGGAGTGCGCGCTGGGCGCGAGCTATGGCGGGTACATGGCGGACTGGGTGTTGACGCATACCAACCGCTTCAAGTGCATCGTGACCCACGACGGGATGTACGATGCCGAATCGGCGTACGGGGACACCGAGGAGATGTGGTTCAACGAGTGGGAGTTCCGGCGGCCGGAGGATTTTCCCAAGGGCTGGGATGGATTTCCATCCCAGCGAGCAAAGCTCGCCGGGGACCCTGGGTTTGAGGGCGGGGGTGGGACGGGGAAGGCGAATACGGAGATTCTGACCGGAGGTCAGAATGACGGGCGGCGAGGTGTGGGGCACCCGGCGGAGCCCTGGCGGTACGCTTCTTTGCCGGTTGCGGAAGACCCGTTCCGCAAGTGGTCGCCGATGCTGTCGATTCAGAATGCGAAGACACCTACGCTGGTGATCCATTCGCAGAAGGACTACCGCCTGGATGTTTCGCAGGGGATCGCTTTGTTTACCGCGCTGCAGCGGCTTGGGGTGCCGAGCAGGATGCTCTACTTCCCGGATGAGGGGCACTGGGTGCTGAAGCCACAGAACTCGGAGCTTTGGTATGAGACCGTGGGGGACTGGTGCGACAAGTGGACCCAAACCGGCAAGTATGCGGAGATGAAGTGACCGATGGCGTTCAAGCAGGCGAAGAAGCGCGAGCCGCTGGGTGAAGCGGCGCTGTTCGAGTACGCGGTCCGCGCGCTGGGGCGGAGGATGCGGAGTGTGCGCGACCTGCGGCGGCTGATGAAGACGCGCGCCCCCGAGGGAGCGGAGGGCGAGGAGGCGATAGATGCGGTGGTAGTGCGGCTGAAGGAGATGAATTATCTGAGTGACACGCGCTTCGCGGCCGACTACACGCGGCTGCGCAAGGAGAACGAGAAGTTTGGGCGGCGCCGCGTGCAGCAGGACCTCGCGGGCAAAGGCGTCTCCCAGGATCTGGCGCAGGCTGCGCTCAAGAGCGCGTATGAGGACGTGGACGAGGTGGGGCTGGCGCGGCAGTATGTCGCACGCAAGCGCATGAAGCAGCCCAGCGGCGCCAATGCCGAGAAGGAGACCGCGCGCGTGATGGGCAGGCTGCTGCGCGCGGGCTTCAGCTCGAATGCGATCTTCAAGCTGCTGCGGAGTTGGAACCTGGCGGTGGAAGAGTTCGACGTGGAGGACGGCGAAGGCGCGGGTTAGATGGTCCGGAGGATGCGGACCGGGAACAAAAAGATCGCAGTGACCAGCGCGAAGGCCCCGGTAACCGCGATACCCACCACGCGGAAGGGCAGGGTCACCAGCCAGACCAGCGGGTAGAGAAGGAGCGCGGCAAGCGCGAGCGGCCAGCAGAGTACGAGAAGGATGCAGAAGAGAAGGAACTTGAGCATGATCGATTTCCTGTTGCGGCCTCGCGCTCGTGACGGCGCAGAACGCGGATTTTGACACTCTGGAGCAGAATACGCTGGACGCGCGGGAAAGTTCCAGCCGAGGCCGCGTGGAGAGGACGAGGGAGTGGGACACGTGGATGTCGAGCGGGTGGCAGCCGTGGACTGGTCGGGCGACAAGGGCTCCGGGCAGAGGAAGAAGATCTGGGCGGGGGTGTGGACGGCGGGCGTGGGCGGGCAGGTGGATGGCGGACGGGTTCGCCTGGAAGGAGGGCGGACGCGCGAGGAGCTTTGTGATTGGCTGATCGCGCTGGCGCGGGAGACGCCGCGGATGGTGGTCGGCTTCGACTTCTGCTTCAGCTTTCCCGAGTGGTTTGTGCGCGGCGAGATGGGCTGTGCCGATGCCCCGGCGTTCTGGGAGCTGGCGGCTGACGGGCACAGCGAGCGATGGCTGGCCGCGGGGTGCGAGGACCGCAGATTCTGGGGCAGGCCGCACAAACGGCCGCAGGAGTTTTCCGGCGAGCGGCTGCACCGGATGCTGCGAGCGACAGACATCGACTGCAAGCTCGTAGCGCGGATCCCGGAAGCCGAGCGCGCGGTGCGGGTGAAGGGGATTACGCCGAAGAGCGTCTTCCAGATCGGCGGGTCGGGCAGTGTGGGCACGGCCTCGCTGCGCGGGATGCCGGTGCTCAAGCGGCTGCGCGAGGCCGGTTTCCGGGTCTGGCCGTTCGACCGGCCGGCGCTCAAGCGCGGCAGCCCGATGGTGGTCGAGATGTATACGCGGCTCAATACGGGCGCGGTGCACAAGTCGAATGCGGCGGCGCGGGCGCGGTACCTTCTGCGCAAGCGAAAGGAGGATGCGGGGTACGCGGCGCTTCCGCGGGGAGTGATGGAGAAGGCGCGGGCCAGCGAGGACGCATTCGACGCGCTCGTTAGCTGCATGGTGATGACCGCGCAGCGAAGGGAGTTTGCGGGGTTGCGCCCGCCGAAGGACTCGGGATACAGAGTGGAGGGTTGGACGTGGGTGCCTAGAGTGTGAACCGCGGATCGCCGCCAGCGGCTACTAGCGCAGTGCTGCGTCCACATCGCGGAAGTACGTCGGCGGCTTCAGGATTTCGCGGGGCTTGGAGCCGTCGGCGGGGCCTACCAGGCCGTCGCGCTCCATCATGTCGATGAGGTGGGCGGCGCGGCCGTAGCCGATGCGCAGGCGTCGCTGGAGCAGTGAGGTGCTGGCCTTGCCGAACTCGAAGACCAGCCGGACGGCGTCATCGAACAGGTCGTCGTCTTCCTGGCTGGTCTCGCCGTCGGCGTCTACCTTGTCAGAGTCGTCCTTCGGCCCTTCGAGGAAGCCGTGTACGTACTCTGCTTCGCCCTGGGCCTTCCAGAACTCGGTGACGGCGGAGATTTCCTTTTCGGTTACAAATGGCGCGTGCACGCG
>Ga0302325_10021285_pt1 | contig 13578 bp, 13 predicted proteins | sample Palsa_T0_2_FD_201948 | JGI IMG/M metagenome (GOLD analysis project Ga0302325, IMG submission 201948) | Peat permafrost microbial communities from Stordalen Mire near Abisko, Sweden - Palsa_T0_2 | ecosystem: Environmental > Terrestrial > Soil > Palsa > Peat permafrost | place: Sweden: Abisko... | reverse complement strand
ACGAACACCTGGTCGGCGTCCATGGAGCCCTCGAGGGAGTCGAAGGCCATATGCGCAGCGACGACGAGCTGGTCGACTTCGGTGGATCCGCTCGCCGGGACGGCCCACCGCTGTGCGAGCGTGCGCCCGACCAGGTAGGAGGCGAGCAGGGCCCCGGCGCGGGCGAGCGTGTCGTCCGAGGTCTCGCCCTGCAGCTCAATGGTCCGCTTCTCCACGGCGCCGTCGGACAGCACCACGACGAGCAGACCATGCGACGGCGAGAGGCCGACGAGCTGGACCGACCGGATGGTGGCGGTGTCGTGCGAGGGACCGACGACGACAGCGGCGTAGGAGGTCAGTTCCGAGAGCAGGCCCGAGGCGCGCTCGAGCACCGTCTCCATTTCGCCGTGGACCTGCTCGAAGAACTGCGAGACCTGCTTGCGCTGGATCGGACCCAAAACGCCCGGCCCGGTCAGGTGGTCGACGAAGAAGCGATAGCCCTTGTCGGTGGGGATACGGCCGGCGCTGGTGTGGGGCTGGACGAGGTAGCCCTCTCGCTCGAGGGCCACCATTTCCGAGCGGACCGTGGCGGAGGACACCTGCACCCCCGGAGAACTGGCGACGTGGGAGGAGCCGACAGGCTCGGCGGTCCCGATGTACTCGGTGACCACCGCCTCCAGAATGGCCGCCCGGCGGGCGTTGAGGGCGCGCTCGTCGTCGGCAACGTCGGTGCGCGGGGTGGAGTCAGTGGGCGGGGTCATCAGGTGCCTGGCACTCAAGTCTACCGAGTGCCAGGCCCGCGCCAGTGGCCGGCAGTTGCGGTTGCGGGCACCGGGCCGGCGTGACGCCCGGTCTCAGTCGTCACCCAGGCGCAACGCCGAGACGAAGGCCTCCTGGGGCACCTCCACCCGGCCGATGTTCTTCATCTTCTTCTTGCCCTCTTTTTGCTTCTCGAGCAGCTTGCGCTTGCGGGTGATGTCACCGCCGTAACACTTGGCCAGCACGTCCTTGCGCTTGGCCTTGACCGTCTCGCGGGCCACGATGCGCCCGCCGATGGCCGCCTGGATCGGGACGTCGAACATCTGGCGCGGAATGAGCTCCCGCAGCTTCTCGGCCATCTTGCGCCCGTAGGTGTCGGCCGTGGCCCTGTGCACGATGGTCGAGAAGGCATCGACGGGCGCATGGTTGATGAGGATGTCCACCCGCACCAGGTTGCCCGTGGCGTACTCCTCGGGCTCGTAGTCCAAGCTGGCGTAGCCCTTGGTCCGGCTCTTCAGCTGGTCGAAGAAGTCGATGACGACCTCCGCCAGGGGAAGGGTGTAGACGAGCTCGACCCGCTCGGGCGAGAGGTACTCCATGCGGGTCATCTCACCGCGCCGGCTCTGGCAGAGCTCCATGACGGTGCCTGTGTACTCGGTGGGCGTGATGATCGTCGCCGACAGCATGGGCTCGTCGATGTGGTCGATGCGGCTGGCATCGGGCAGCTCGGTCGGGTTGTCGACGTCGAGCTCGGTCCCGTCGGTGAGGAAGGCCCGATACTCCACGCTCGGGGCGGTGGCGATCAGGGAGAGGTTGAACTCCCGCTCGAGCCGCTCCCGCACGATCTCCATGTGCAGCAGGCCCAGGAAGCCGCAGCGGAACCCGATCCCCAGGGCGTGGGACGACTCGGGCTCGAAGGTGAAGCTGGCGTCGTTGAGCTTCAGCCGGTCCAGGGCGTCACGCAGGTCCGGCAGCTCGTCGCCGTCGATCGGATAGAGGCCACAGAACACCATCGGCTTGGGATCGCGGTAGCCGGCCAGCGCCTCGCTGGCGCCGTGCTGCGCCGTGGTGACGGTCTCACCGGAGCGGGCCTCGCCCACGTCCTTGATCCCGGCGATCAGGTAGCCCACCTCCCCGGGGCCCAGCCCCTCCACCGGGACGGCGACGGGCGTGCGCACGCCGACCTCTTCGATGTCGTGCACGGCGTTGGCCTGCATGAAGCGCAGGCGGGCACCGGTAGGGAGCGAGCCGTCGACGATGCGGATGGAGCTGACGACGCCCCGGTACTGGTCGTAGGACGAGTCGAAGATCAGCGCCCGCAGTGGCGCCGCGGAGTCGCCCTTGGGCGGCGGGATGCGGGCGATGATGGCGTCGAGGAGCTCGGGTACCCCCTCCCCCGTCTTGGCCGAGATGTGCAAGATGGACTCGGCCGGCAGTCCGAGGACGTGCTCGATCTCGAGCGCGCAGCGAACCGGGTCGGCCGCCGGCAAGTCGATCTTGTTGAGGACGGGAACGATCTCGAGATCGTTCTCGAGGGCCTGGTAGCAGTTGGCCAGCGTCTGGGCCTGAATGCCCTGGGAGGCGTCGACCAGGAGCACGGCCCCCTCACAGGCCGCCAGGGAGCGGGAGACCTCGTAGCCGAAATCGACGTGGCCGGGGGTGTCGATCAGGTGGAGGATGTGGCCGGCGTGCACCACCCTGACGTTCTGGGCCTTGATGGTGATCCCCCGCTCGCGCTCAATGTCCATGGAGTCGAGGTACTGCTCCCGCATGAGGCGAGGGTCGACGGCCCCGGTCATCTCGAGAATGCGGTCGGACAGGGTCGACTTGCCGTGGTCGACATGGCTGATGATGGAGAAGTTGCGAATCTGCTCTATCGCAACGGGTCCCGTTGCGGTGAGGGGCGGCGGCACAGTCCGTCGATCGTACCGGCCCGGGTCGGCGCCCCTGGTCGCCTGGCCAGGGAACTTGGCGCCGGCCCGTCCGCGTGCCGCCGGCCGAAATAGGCCCGCCACCTGCTACAGTTGTCGCTCGCACCGGTGAGGCCTCGGTCCGCCGCCGCCCCCTTTCGAAGAAGATTAAGGATCGACACGTGGCCAACATCAAGAGCCAGATCAAGCGGAACCGCCAGAACGAGAAGCTCCGACTGCGCAACAAGTCGGTGCGGGCCGAGCTCCGCACGCGCACCAAGAGTGCCGTCACGGCCGCCGAGAGCGGTGCCGAGGACAGCGTCGAGGCGCTGCGCCTGGCGGTGAAGCGGATCGACAAGGCCGCCGCCAAGGGCGTCATCCACAAGAACACGGCCGCGAACCACAAGTCGCGCCTGGTGCGGCGGGTCGCCGCCATGGAGGCGGCGGCTGCCGAGTAGCAGCTCCCACCTCGCCTCGCCCTTCGCTTCTCCCTTCCTGCCGTGTCTTGCGCTCTTCCTTCTCCGACTCGTCGCGCCCGCGCCCGGACGCCGGTCAGCCGTCCATGTGGAAGGTGAACATCTTCTCCGGGGCGATGCGGACCACCCCGATGGGCTCCGCATAGAGCCATTGTTCGAACTCCGGGCCCTGCTTGGGCAGGTACTCGTCGAGCATGGCCTCCGTGAACTCGCCGTAGGCCGGATCGTCCTGCGCGAAGAACTCCGCCTTCCCGTGCACGGTCACCGCGAGCTCCTCGCCGGGCAGGTGCGTTGCACTGCAGGCAGGACGCGCCGCGAGATGGCGTAGGCGGACCGAGTTCAGTCCGGAGCTGAACCAGAAGGTGCCGCGTAGGAAGTAGCCATCGACCGGTCCGGCGAGGGGCCGCCCGTCGGCGGTCACCGTGGCCAGCACCAGCAGACGCATGCCCTGCAGGCGCTCGGTGAGCTCGGCCGCCGTGAGCCGGCGCTCGTCCGTGATGATGTCGCGCAGGTGGGAACCGGCGCTCGCCATGGAGTCGTCCAATAGGGCCTGCAGGTTCACTGTCTCTTGGGATGTCTCGAGCATGGACCCAGTTCACCATCGGGCTGTTCGCTGCGCACCGCCGTGGGAAACTGCTGCCATGAAGGACGGCCTCGCTCTGACTCGCCGGACCTCCGAGCGAGGCGTGCACGAGACGGCTCAACGCGCCCGTCGGGCCACCCACGCTCGGGTCATCCGTCACTCCGTCGGCTACGAGGAATGGGAGCGCAGTGGCTTCGTGCGCCGGGAGATGGCGCGCCATGGTGTCGCCTTGATTCTCGGCGTCGGCGACACCATGGAGGTGTTCGAGGGAGAGGCCGACAGCCCCGCACGCACCTTTGGCGCGTTCGTCGTCGGGAACCAGTCCCGGTCGAGCCTCACCGGCATTCGTGGCCACCAACTCGGGGCTCAGGTCGAACTGACACCGGCAGGTGCCTTGGCACTCTTCGGGAACGTCGCGGACCTGAGCGACGCCGTGGTGCCGCTGGACGAGGCGCTGGGTACACGCGGGACGCAGCTGCTGGAGCGCCTTGGTGAGGCATCGTCGTGGGGCGGCCGGTTCGATGTCATCGACGAGGCCCTCGGCACGGTCGATCCGCTCCCGCTGTCCGACGAGGTGGAATGGCTCCGTCGCCAGCTGGAGTTCTCGAGAGGCCGGGGCCGCGTCGAACGTCTGATGGACGAGACGGGCCGGAGCCGACGGCACGTCACCGACCGCTTCCGCCGCCAGCTGGGGGTACCGCCCAAGGCCTACGCCCGCCTCCTCCGCTTCGAGCACGCCAGCTCGTTGCTGTCCGACCAGCCGGCTCGCCGGTCACTCGCCGCGGTGGCCGGAGATGCCGGCTACTACGACCAGTCCCACCTGAACCGGGACTTCGCCGGCCTGGCCGGCATGACGCCCGCCGCGTACGTCGCCGGCAGCGGGCGGGTGCCGGAAGTCAGGTTTGTCCAAGACGAACCCGTCGATGGCCCGTCAGAGTGGACCCATGAGCAACGCTGAGGACACGACCTCCAACCCAGCCCCGACGACCGGCGTCGTCGTCCCCATCCTCGTCTACGAGGACATCGAGGCGGCCCACGACTTCCTCGTCGGCACCTTCGGCCTGACCTCGGGGGGGCTGCACCGCCTCGACGACGGCACCCTCGTCCATGGCGAGGTACGCAACGGCGACGCTCCCATTTGGTTGCACCGGGTCACCGCCGCCGCCGAGATGGACTCGCCTCTTCACGCCGCCACGTCGCAGGGTGGGCTGTCCGTCCGCATACCCGACGTCGACGCGCACTACGCCCGCGTGAAGGCGGCCGGCGCACGGATTGAGAGCGAGCCCACCGACCAGCCCTACGGCCTACGCGAGTACGGCGCGCGGGACCTCGAGAACCACCGGTGGTGGTTCTCCTCGCCGCTGGCCTAGGCCGCTAGCGGCGGGCGCCGGCGCGAGGTCGCGCGGCGCGGACCGGACGGGTCTGGCGGGCCAGCCGCGCCACCAGGATCTCGATCACGACGTCGGCGTCCATGCCGCTGGCCCCGCGCACATCGAGGTCGGCCGCCGCAATCAGGTTGATGGCCTCGGCGACCCTCGTACTCCCGAGCCGTCGGGATTGTTGCAGCGCCTTCTTGGCCACGAAGGGAGCGGTGCCGAGGACGGCAGCGGCGTCTTGGTCGGTGCCCACATCGTCACCGTCGAGCAGGAGCATGTTGGAGAAGTGGATGTGCAGCGTGGTCAACACCTGCACGGGGGCCAGTCCGCCAGCCTCGAGGATGCGGCGCAGTACTGTCAGCGCCCTCCCCGGCTCGCCCTTGTCGATAGCGTCGGTCAACTCGTAGCGCGGCACGTTGCCCGCCTCGCCCAAATAGGGCGCGAGGTCGTCGACAGTCACCCGAGCGCCCACGCCGTAGGCGGCGCTCAGCGCACTGAGCAGGCCCTCGACGCGACCGAGATCCTCACCGACGTGGCCGGCCAACAGATCGGCGGCCCGCGGCTCGAGCTTCACCGGCGCCGCACGGAGATGGTCGTGCAACCACGCCTTGCGGTCCCCCGCCTTGCTCGTCGTGACATCGATGACCTGGCCTGCTGCGCTTATGGCCTTGACGAGCGGCGCGGGAACCGTCCCACCGCCTCCCACGAGAATCAGCACCGTCGACGGGAGGGGGTCCTGGACGACTTCGACCAACCGCGGCGCATCGGCCGTCAGCAGCCGCCCGGCCTCACGCACCACGACGACCCTGCGGTCGATCAGGAAGGGCGGGGTCAGGCAGGCGTCCACGATGGCCCCGACGTTCAGCTCGTCACCTGGTCCTCCGCCGACCTCCTCGACGATGAGCGCATGGTCTCCGTCGCCCACCACGTCGTCGAGCAATTCGCGTACGGCCTGCGCGACCAAGGCGGCGTCGTCGCCCTTGACCAGGTACACCGGCTGCGACCTCGCCGCGCTCATTCGGCCTCGCTGACCGCGGCGAGCGCGTCGCGGGCCCGACAGGTGCCCTTGACGTCGTGCACGCGCACAATGCGGCAGCCCCAGGCGATGCCGAGGGCCGCCGCGCCGATGGAGGCCTCGCGTCGCTCGGTGAGCTCCAGGTCAAGGATCTTGCCGAGGAAGGTCTTGTTGGAGGCCGAGAGCAGCAGCGGGTAGCCCAGCGCGGCCAGCGTCGCCGAGGCGCGCAGCAGGGCCAGCGACTGCTCCGCGGTCTTGCCGAGGTCGAGGCCGGCATCGAGCACAATCCGCTCGGCGGGGATGCCGGCAGCGCGCGCACCCTCGGCGCGCTCGGTGAGGAAGCGGCCGACATCCGCCACGACGTCGTCGTAGTGCGGGTCGGGATCGGCCACCCGCGGGGCGAGACGGATGTGCGTGATGACGACGGCGGCCTGGTGCTCGGCGGCAGCGGGCGCGTAGTCGGGATCGGCCAGGCCGCTGATGTCGTTGCCCATCACCGCACCCTCGGCGTAGGAGGCACGTGCGACCGCGGCGCGCCACGTGTCGACCGAGACCGGCGTGTCGAAGCGCGCCGCCAGGCCGGCCACGACCGGGACCACGCGGTCGAGCTCCTCTGCCTCGGTCACCTCTGGCCCAGGGCCCGCCTTGACCCCACCGACATCGAGGATGTCCGCCCCGTCGGCCACCAGCTGCTCGGCCCGCCCGTACAACCTGTCGAGTTCGAAGGTGGCGCCCTTGTCGTAGAACGAGTCGGGGGTGCGGTTGAGGATCCCCATGACCAGGGCCCGGTGGGTCAGGTCATAGGGCCGGCCGCCGAGGTCGAGGAACGGGGCCAGCGCTGGGGCTGCCGCCGTCGTGGTGTCGGTGGTCGTGTCGGTGTCGGCGTCGGTGTCGGAGGTCGGCGTCCCGGTGGCCGGTGCGGCCATCAGTACAAGCGCGCCGTCAACGCCCGCCGGTATTCCTTGGTGCTCGGGTCGTCGGGGCCCATGGCCTCCAGGAGGTCCACGAACTCCTGGCGGGCGGCGTCGTCGTCGCGCACTCGGTCCAGCAGCTCGTTCAACTTGGCCTCAATGTCGGAACGGCCCGTGGCCGACACATCGACCCCCGCCTCCAGGAGGCGCGCCGCGGCGGCCAGGACCCGGCCGTTCTCCGTCTCGGGCAGGCGCTGCAGCAGGGCCAGTGCCTCGGCGGGCTCGCCGCGGTCCACCAGGAGGCGGGCGAGGCCCTCGGTGGCACCGACGTGATCCGGCTCGAGCTCGAGGGCCTTGCGCAGGGAAGCCTCGTCGCCGGTGGCGGCCAGCGTGTCCGCCTCGCTCGGCGCCGGTGCGAGTCGCTGGACGAAGGCGGTGATCTGCGCCTCGGGAACGGCGCCGATGAACTGGTCCACGACCTGGCCCTGGCTGAGGGCAAAGACGGCGGGGATCGACTGCACGCTGAAGGCTTGCGCCACCGCGGGGTTGTCGTCGACGTTGACCTTGGCCAGTTCGACCGCGCCGCCGGTGTCGGCGACGGCTTTCTCGATCATGGGCCCGAGGGTCTTGCAGGGTCCGCACCAGGGGGCCCAGAGGTCCACGATCACCGGCACCGTCGCGCTGCGGTCGAGCACGGCTGTCTGGAATGTCTCGTCTGTGACGTCCATCGGGCAAACGCTAATGGGAGTTCTGCTCCGGAACGACGCTCCATGTCCGTCCAGCATTCCTCCAGGTGAAGACGGCTTGGTCGGCCGGATCTGGGTCGCCGCTGAGTGCTCGGGCGTCCGCCCGGGCCACACGGCACCGATTAGCGTCGTTCGCGTGTCGCAGGCGCCAGAAGGCATTCACCAGGCCGAGGTCACCGAGTGGATGGTGACGAACATTCTCGAGATCAGTCCCCCGCTCACCTTCACGTTGATCGCCGGCGGCCGCTCCAACCTGACCTACCGGGTGGAGGACGCCGGAGGACGGGCCTGGGCGCTACGCCGGCCCCCCTTGCACCACGTCCTGCCGACCGCGCACGACATGTCCCGTGAGTACCGTCTCATGCACTCGCTCGGGCCGGCGGGCATCCCCGTTCCGGTCACTATCGGGCTCTGCACCGACGAGGGGGTCAACGACCGGCCCTTCTACGTGATGGAGTTCGTGGAGGGTCACATCCTGCGCAGTGCAGCCGAGGCCGAAGCCGCATTCGACGAGGCAACCCGGCGCGGCGTCGCGGGCCACATGGCCGACACGCTGGCCGCGCTGCACGACGTCGACCCCGATGCCGTCGGCCTGGGCGACCTGGGAAGGCACGAGGGGTACATTGAGCGGCAGCTCAAGCGCTGGCGCGGGCAGTACGACCAGATGCAGGTCGACGGCGTGGACCACGGTGGCCTCGTCGAGCGGGTGAGCGACGAGCTCTCCCGGCGCGTCCCCAAGCAGCAGCGGACGTCGGTCGTCCACGGGGACTACCGGATGGACAACGTGGTGCTGGCCGACGACGGGACCGTCCGGGCCATCCTCGACTGGGAGATCTGCACGTTGGGCGACCCGTTGGCCGACCTCGGGCTGCTGATGGACTACTGGTCCGACCCCGACGACGCCATGGCAGTGCTGGGGCAATCGCCGACGACGGCACCGGGGTTCTCCACCAAGGCCCAGATCCTGGAGCGCTACGACGCGGTCTCCGATCTCGACGTCTCGGGGATCGGCTACTACCAGGCCTTCGGGTACTGGAAGCTGGCCTGCATTCTGCAAGGCGTGTACGCCCGCTACGTCGCCGGGGCCGGGGCGGGCGACCAGGGCAGTGTCGACGGGTTCCCCGTGCAGATCGGGCGCCTCTTCGAAATGGCGGCCGAGGCGCTGGAGGCGACGCCGTGAGTCCCGAGGGCGGGGGCGGTGGCCTCACGGAGATCTTCGAGGTCCACCAGGAGCCCGACCTGCACGAGCCGATCCTCGTCGTGGCGCTGGAGGGCTGGGTCGACGCCGGCCTCGGTGCCACCACGGCCATCTCGACGCTGCTCGGGCAGGGTCATACCGAGCCCATCGTGACCTTCAACGGCGAGCACTTCCTCGACCAGCGGGCCCGGCGCCCGGTGGCGCGCATCGTCAACGGGATCACGACCGATTTGAGCTGGCCCCGCACCGTCGTCCGGCACGGGTCGGACGAATCGGGGCGCGACATGCTCTTCCTGGTCGGGCCCGAGCCCGACTTCCACTGGCGGGCCTTCACCGACGCTGTGGTGGGTCTGGCCCGCTCCTGGCGCGTGCGCATGGTCGTGGGCCTCGGAGCCTTCCCGGCGCCGGCGCCGCACACGCGGCCGGTGAAGCTGGCCGCCACCGCGCCCTCGGAGTCGGCCAACCTGATTGAGCAGGTGGGAATCGTGCAGGGCGAGCTGGAGGTGCCGGCCGGCGTCCAGGCCGCTTTGGAAATGGCCTTCGGTGCGAACGGAACGCCTGCCGTGAGCCTGTGGGCCCGGGTCCCCCACTACGTGGCGGGCATGCCGTTCCCCGAAGCCAGCGCGGCGCTGATCGAGGGGCTGGCCGCCGTGGGCTCGCTGTCCCTCGACTCCTCCGCACTCCGGCGGGCGGGCGACAGCTCGCGTCGGCAGGTCGACCAGCTCATCGCCGACAACGACGAGCACCAGGCCATGGTGCGCAAGCTCGAGGAGAACATCGACGCCTCGGAGGGAAACGCCATGGGGGTCGATGCCGTGCCCTCCGGCGACGAGATCGCCGCGGAGCTGGAGCGGTTCCTGCGGGGCGAGGAACAGTGAGCCTGTCGAGAGTAGGTCGAGCAGGTCGAAGGGGCCGAATGGACCGAATGGGAGGGAGAAGTCGGGCATGAAGATCGACGGTGGGATCGGGTTTGACCCCAGCGGCATGGCGGCGCAGGCGATCAAGGCCGAGGAAAGCGGATACGACGGCGTGTGGTCGGCCGAGACGAACCACGATCCCTTCCTGCCCATTGCGGTTGGTGCGTCCGCCACCGAGAAGTTGGAGTTCGGGACCGGCATCGCCGTCGCGTTCGCTCGCAACCCCATGACGCTGGCCGTCCTGGCCAACGACCTGCAGCTGCTGAGCAAGGGCCGGTTCATGCTCGGCATGGGAAGCCAGATCAAGCCGCACATCACCAAGCGCTTCTCTATGCCGTGGTCGCACCCGGCGCCCCGGATGCGGGAGCTCATTCTGGCCATCCGGGCGATCTGGAAGACGTGGGAGACCGGCGAACCGCTCGCCTTCCGCGGCGAGTTCTACACGCACACCTTGATGACGCCCTTCTTCAACCCGGGGCCGAACCCGTACGGCAACCCCAAGATCCTGCTGGCCGCCGTGGGCGAGCTCATGACCGAGGTCGCGGGCGAGGTCGGCGACGGTTTCCTGGTGCACGGCTTCTCCACCGAGCGCTACCTCCGCGAGGTGAGCCTGCCTGCACTGGAGCGCGGCGCGGCCAAGGCGGGCAAGACCCGGACAGATCTCACCGTCTCCTATCCCGGCTTCGTCGTCACCGGCCCCGACGACAAGAGCATGGCTGCGGCCGCCAAGGGCGTGCGCGAGCAGATCGCCTTCTACGGTTCGACGCCGGCCTACCGCCCCGTGCTCGAGCTCCACGGGTGGGGCGACCTGCAGCCCGAACTCAACACGCTCTCCAAACGCGGGGAGTGGGAGCAGATGGGCGAGCTCATCAACGACGACATTCTCAACACGTTCGCCGTCGTGGCGCCGCTCGACCAGGTTGCGACCGAGGTGCGCAAGCGCTTCGAGGACGTCATCGACCGCTTCAGCTTCTACGCGCCCTACAAAGTGGACCCGGAAATGTGGAAGGGCGTGCTGGCGGGGTTCCACTAGAGCTTCTACGGGCGGGCGTCGGCCGAGAACGTCTCTAGTGTTCCGGGACTGGTCAACACACGAACCAAAAAGCCAGAAACCGAAGCGGGGCGGAACGGGGCCCTGCTGGCCTCCACGATTGTCACGCGACCAGGTGCGGGTCGTCCTTGGCCCATGGTTGCCGGCCACCGGCCTCGGATGGCGGCCCTTGCCACCGCCGACCACCGACAGCGAGCAGCCGGCGGACGCTACGTTCGGCCGTACTCGATGTGATTGGAGGAGGGCTCCATGCCCAACTGGGCGGAACAGGTAACTGCGATCGCCACCGCGGTGAGCTCCCTCGCGCTGCTCAGCGCAATCGGAACGAGAGCTCGCTCGAAGAGGCGCGGCGCCTTGTCACCCAGTTCGAGACACCCGGGGCGCTGCGCGACGCCATGGTTGGATTCATCGCGGAGAACTCGGAACGAGCCTACGTGCTGTACCGAGAACTCGACTATTTCGAGCAGCTGGGCGCCCTGGAGAAGCACGGTGGTTTCGATTTCGAGCTCGTCAGATCGTTACTGGGCCAGCGCCTCATAGACCGATGGGACATGTGGCAACCGACGATCGAGGCGATCGGAGGCAGGAGCACCTACCCGATGTTCGATCAACTGGTGGCAAAGGTGCGTGCGGCGGGGTGATGCAATCGTTTTGACGATGGCCGACGGAGTCGGGCGACAGTCCCGGTCACCGAGAGAACCTGCAGCCCTACCAGCCCAGCCCTCGCAGCCGCGGGTCATCGATCCCGAAGTGGTGCGCGATCTCGTGGATGACGACCCCATAGACCGTGGCGATGACCTCGTCGCGACTGTGGCAGTGCTCACAGATTGTCCTTCGATAGACCGTGATCGTGTCGGCGTGCAGCAACCACGCGCGATAGCGCGGGACCGCAAGCGGGTGCCCCCGGTAGTACCCAAACCGGTCCGCGTTCTCATGTTCCTCCTCGATCACGATCGCCACGTTGGTCATGGCCTTGCCGAAGGCCGGGGGCAACGAGTCGACCGCCTCGGAAACCAGCTGCCTGAAATCGTCGAGTGGCACGTCGAATCCGGTCGTCGGCGCAGTGCCTGGGCCAGCAGATTCATCGTGGGCGAGGACCTGGGCGTCGACGACCGGTCGCACCTCGCGCTCGATCTTCAGCGAGCTGGCGAGCCACAGTGCCTCGTCACGCGCATGGTCCGGGAGGGGCGTGTGTGACTCAGCCATCCAACGTGCCAGCGACTCGAGGGCCATGCCGTGCCTCCCCGAAGAAAGCAGCCCCCTGAACCAGTGGCGCTGGGACTCCGAAAGTTCGGAACTCATGGTGCGCTCGAGCCGGCGCAGCCGCTTCTGCAGCTGTCGGATGTCGACGTCTTCGAGCTGCGAGGCGGAGTCGCGCGGCGTCGCGTGTCGCAGCTCCTGGTGGACGCGCCGATAGTGCCGCGGCCGGCGGACCGGCCCAGCGGGGCGCAGGAAATGGATGAGAAAGAGGGCCATGGCGCCGAGGAGGACGGCCACGGGGACGTAGATCACCCAGTCATCGGGAAGAGGCTCAGGCGCAGGCGCGATGCACGTCGTGGTGGATCCACTGCTGGCGGCGTCCCTCGAACACACGTCGTAGCCCTGGTAGACCCGCAACCATTCTTGTGTCGGGTCCACGACTCGGATCAATTGGTGTCCGTCAAGCAGCTCGGTGGTCTCCTGAGTGCTGTCTTGGTAGGCGTGCTGTCCCGCCTGGAAACCCGAGCCGGCAAAGAACGAGGTGTCGGGACCGAAGCTCCCCGCGTGCTCGTACGTCCACGAGTCGCACCCGTTGGCGTCAATGCTGCCGACGATCGGGAACCCGCCGCCTGAGCGGCCGCCGCCGTACACCGAGCCCTGCCCTTCAACGGGTCGGCTCGGCTCGACCCTGCAGTTCGTGCGTCCGGAGGTGTTGCGCCCCGGGAAACTCTGGGCGGCGGGTGCCGCCTCCGCCGACGTGACCGACAAGGCGATCGCTGCGAGGCCGACCAACGCCACGGGTGCCGCCAGGACCAAGAGCCGTCTCGGCGATGTGCCCAAGCGGTCGGACTCAGAACCAGGTGCGACCGCCATAACGGGTGGGCAGCCTACGGCCCGACCGAGTGAAATGCCTGGTTGCCTGGGGTCGGGATTCGGGCGGCTGCTGTGTGTTCCGCCATCGGGGTCGAGCACTGAGCTCAAGGCGTTCGATGTCCGTGCGAGCGCCCCGCACGTTGACTACGCGACGACGTTGACCAGGCGCGGCGGGCGAACCACGACCCGCTTTGGGGCGGCGCCCCCCAAGGCGTCGATCACCTTGGCCGAGGCCAGAGCGGCCGCTTCGGCGTCGCCCTCGGAGATCCCGGCGTCCACGTCGATACGGTCGCGCACCTTCCCGTTGACCTGGACAACCATCGTCACGGTGTCCTGGCGGATGAGGTCAGGGTCGAAGGATGGCCAGCGCTGCAGGTGGACCGAGGGCTCACCGGGATGCCGGAGCTCCCAGAGTTCGGCGGTCACGTGCGGAGACATGACGGCCAGGAGGAGGAGGAGCGCATCGAGCGCCTCGTTCCAAACGTCGGCGTGCGGCGCGGTCTCGCCGGTGTCCAGGTTGCCGTTGGCGGAGCCACCTCCCTCAGCGCTGATATCCCGGCCGTAGCGCTGCACCAGATTGAGCA
>Ga0302325_10021284_pt1 | contig 13579 bp, 13 predicted proteins | sample Palsa_T0_2_FD_201948 | JGI IMG/M metagenome (GOLD analysis project Ga0302325, IMG submission 201948) | Peat permafrost microbial communities from Stordalen Mire near Abisko, Sweden - Palsa_T0_2 | ecosystem: Environmental > Terrestrial > Soil > Palsa > Peat permafrost | place: Sweden: Abisko... | reverse complement strand
CCATTCGCCCCAGCCCGGGTCGGCCTGGTTCACCGGCCGAACCGAGTGAGGTCCAGGGCAGTCCACAACGGGCGGAAAGCTCAGGCGATGCTCACGATTTCGAGCTGCCGCTCGCGGCCCCGCGTGCTCAGCTCGACCTGCTCACCGACACGCTTGCCGAGAAGCGCGCGCCCGAGCGGCGAAACGGGCGTGACCACTCGCACCCGTCCCTCCGCGAGCTGATGACCCCCGCCGTGCGGCGAAACGAGCAGCACGACGGGCTCCGAAGTCGGTTCCGCGTCGGCCTCGCACAGCGTCGCGAGCGCGCCCAAAGCGACCGGATCGGTAGCGTCGAAGACGCGAGTGGGAAGCGTCGAGATCGCGTCCACCGCGTGCCGGAGCTCCTCGACCCGGGCCGCTTGCCCGCGCGCTAGATACGACTGCTCGAGCGCGCGCGTATCTTTGTCGTTCTCGGGCTTCGCCTCCTCGTGCGTCGCGCCCTCGCGAGTGGTCCGAAGAGCCGAAACGAGAGTGTCGAGATCGCGCGAGACGAGACCGAGCAGCTCCTGCTTCAACGCCGGCTTCGAGGGCAGCACCATGCGCTAGCCTCCCGCGTCCGCTTCGCTCGGGCGCTGCTCGAACGACGACATCTTCGCCGCGATCGCCGAGCCCACTTGCCCCCTTCGCCTCAAGGAGTGCGGGCGCAGCGGAAGCCGACGTAATCGAGGCGATTCGACGGGACGACGGCGTCGAGGGCGCCGCCGAACGAAGACCAGATCATCGCGTACTCGGAGTAGATGGCATTGCCGCCGCGAGCAACTCGCTCGGGGTAGAGGATCATCGGCTGGGTCACGATTGCGCAATCTCCACATGGATCTCCATACATGGCGAACCAGTCCAAGTTCCATTCGGAAAGGTCTCCCACCAAGTCGAGTTGCCCCCAAAGGCCCGCGCCAAGAGATGCGAACCCGACCGGCGCGATAGCGGTGCTCCGACCGGTCGAGAAATAGAGGTCGTAGATCGCGTACTGGCTCATGGTTCCGGGCTCGATCGAGCCCCACGGGTACTCGCGTTGCTGGTTTCCTCCTGCCGCCGCGTACTCCCATTCCGCTTCACTCGGCAGAAAACCGCCATCCCAGATGCAGAAGGCGTACGCCTCGTACCAGTTCACGCAATTGATTGGAAGGTTCTCTTGGCTGCCCACGGAGCTCGTCCACGTATGGGCCATCCCAACAAAGGCGTTCACGAGGTTGGCATCCGTGGGCATGATCTGGCTGTCATCCGTCGCCGCCCACCCGGGCTCGTAGCCACCGCCCGCGGCGTTCAAGCCGTTGCCGTTATTCAAGTGCGTGTGTTTGCCCGAACCCGCTGGGGGCAGGTAGCCCGCACCGTTATCCCACGCTGCGACGAATTGACGAAACCGCCCTACGGTCACGAGGTACTTGTCCAGATTGAAGCTGCTCACCATGGCGGGGTCGGCCTCTCCCGTCGGGCCGCTGCCCGTGTTCGTGTATGTCCGGTAGTATGTCCCACCGGTCACTTCCAAGCTCGTGCAGCAGCTCTCCGTTCCGCTGCCACCGGGGCCGCAGTTGGTCATGCCTGGACCGCCAGGCGCACAGCTCGGCGGTTGCCCGCACGAGCCGCTGAGACAAACCGCGCAATTACCGTTGTCGCAATACGCGAGCGGTGGGGCGGCACAAGGACAGTCGCTAGAGTTCGGAAAAGCTCTCGTGAGGGCGCTGTTGTATTCGGCCTCGGAAGTGATGCCAATCGCGGCGTTGATGCAGTTGGGGCAGCCGCACGAATTGCCCTCGTGCACTCCGACGCAGTCGGAATCCGATATGCAAGATTGGCTGTAGTCGGCCGCTCGGATGGAGCAGGATCCGCCGTCGGGTGTCGCCTCCACATCCGCACTCGCATCCCCCGGCGTTGGGCCGCCGTCGGTGCAATCCGAATCGCTGACGCAAGCACTTCCAATCGGGCTGTTGCCGGTCGCATTGCCCGAGCTGCCGTTGAAAAGCCCCGTGGTCCCGCCGCTCCCGCCGCTCCCGCCGACCGAACCGCTTTCGCCCGAGCCGCTGCTACTCGCCCGACCTGCGCTAATCGTGCGTCCACCGCAGCCGACCGCGAGCACCGTAGCGCAAGCGGCGAACAGAAACGCCCCTCGAACGGGCCGACGCGTCCCCCATGGCGACACAGGTATGTTCAGGGTACGTCATCGAAGCCGCCACGGCACGAAGGCCGCGCCCGTCCAGGTCGACAGATTGGCTGACGGCGCGAGCGGGGTATCGGCTCCCCGACACCTCGCGTAGGCTACCGAACCATGAAGCTGCCGAACATCGAAGTCGGATTTCAGGTCTTTGTCTCCGAGGGCGGCCAAGAGATCGGGGCGGTTCGCCAAGTGGCCCCGTTCGACCGACCCGAGCTCGAGATCTACGTGGAAAACGCCGGAGATTTCGTCGTGCCCCTCACCGCGGTTGTGTCCGTTCACGCTCGCAAAGTGATTCTCGACCACAAGAAGCTTGAAGCGAAGCTGCAGCACGCGATCCGGCACGCGCATGACGCGGAAGACCGATGAGGACGATCACAGTGACCCAGAACGGCCGGGTTGTTGATGCCCGCCTCTAGGGCTCCCGCGTCGGTCCCCACACAATCGCTGTCGTTGACGCAGAGATCGTTTGAGGTGTGGCAATAATAGCTGGCGACTTCCCCGCACCATCCTCCTGCGGGGGCCGTGGGCGAGCAATAGTTCCCGACTCCGCAATCGGCGTCTGTGCGGCAATTGCCCGTCACGCATGTGTTGCCGAAGTCATTGTAGGGTGAGCCGTGACACGCGCAGGTCTGGCCGGTCTGACAATCGGTGTCTTGCGTGCACGTGTCGTAGCTGCAGGAGCACCCGGCGGGACCGCCCGGGTTGCCGCACCGTCGGCGTCTTGCTGGAGCGACGTGACTCCCGCAGGAGCGCCTGGAGGACCCGCGCATACAGCACCGCATGCGTTTTCGTTGAAGCCGTCCGCCTTTGCCGTTTTCGGGCTAAGGATTATGGGCGATCGCAATGAGGACTCGTCTCTTCGCTCTCGTCTTGTTCGCCTCGTTCGTGCCTGTCGCCGCCGCCGCCCCAGTTTGGGCCCAAAGCGCGGCGGCGGACGATGCGAATACGACCCTGGCGCGCGCGCGGTTCAAGGAGGGCGTGGCTTACTTCGACACCGGGCGCTACGAGCTGGCCCGTGCCGCTTTTCTACAGGCGTACACCCTGAAAAAGCACCCTGCAATTCTTGGAAACTTGGCCTGGAGCTGCGTCAAGAGCGGCCACTTCCTGGAAGCCCATAGGTACTTCGAGCAGTTCTTGGCCGAGAGCACCAACATCACTGCAGCGCAGCGAGCCGACGTCGCCGACGGCCTGAGCCAGACCGACGCTCGGCTGGGGCATATCGAGATACCCGCTGCCGCCGGATCGGACGTGAGCGTCGACGGAGACCGCGTGGGGACGGCGCCGCTCTCGGGACCTGTCGCGGTGAACGTTGGAGCCCACACGATCAACGTGCGCGCGCCCAATGGCGCCACCAGTACGCAAAGCGTGACGGTTCTCGCGGGCGAGAGAAAGGTCGCGGAGGCGCAGGCGATACCTCCTCCCGCGCCCGTTGCCGCAGCGCCACCCGGCGAGCTCGAGACGCGGCCCCACCGCTCGGGCTTTTGGCCGGCGAACATGATCCCTGTCTACGTCGGCGGCGCTCTGGTCGTCGTCAGCGCAGGGGTCGCCCTAGGGGCCTTAATCGGCAGACAGTCGGCGCAGACCAATGCCAATGCCGAGGCCCGCGAGCTCACCTCGGATGACGTCCCGTGTCCTGCGCCCAGCGCAGCCACGAGCAGCCAGGTCGGTGCGTGCGCCACTCTCGCGAGCGACAACTCCCAATGGAATCAAGACGCGACGGCCGCCGACATTGCCATCGGCGTCGGCGTCGCGGCGATCGTGGGAACGGTCGTGTATTGGATCGTGGCGACAAAACGGGACGCCGCTACGGCCGACCCCGCGACGGCAATCGACACGAAGGTTGTTCCCTTCGTCGGCGCTTCGTTCGGCGGCCTATCGGTCTCGACGACGTTCTGAACCGCTCTCCGACCGAAAGGCCTTCGCTAGAACGGAGCGGCGCGGACGATCGCCGCGTGCGGCGCTGTTCGCCCAGGGGGCGCGTTGTGGGCGGCGGGCGCATTCGGTTGCACGTCTTTGCCAGCGACGGGAGTCCGGTTTGTGGACGAGGCAGGCGCCGGTGAGGGGCTCGACTCTTCCGCGACGGCGGCGACCGTCGTTGACGCAGAGGCTGATGCAGGGGCAACGGCCGCGTCGTCGGCTGGAGGCGGCGCAGCCTCCGGTGAGACGGCTACGGACGCCTCGGCGGAGCCGCTCGGATCGGGCACACCCTGCGCAGGTGGCAACGGGGCGACGCTCTGCAAAGTCGCCGGGCTGCCGATAGCCTGCGACTCCGGCAGCGACGGAAGCGCGCTTGGCGCTACGTTTGCCGATTGCGTTTGAACCAGGTGCATTGCGGCAGCAACGCAGATTGTGGCCGCGAGCACGAGAGTCGCCACCCCGTAAGCGATTAGGCGACGCGCTCGCTCGCCCGTCGGCGCGAACGTCTCGACGGTCGACGGGGCTGCCGTAGCAGCCTCCGTCACGAGTTGTCGAGAGATCTCCGGCGGAAAGCCACCGATGGCTGGCAAGACCGCGACTTCCGGAGTCGGCGGTTTGAATGGGACTTGTTCCTCGTGCCGAGCGAGCGTCGACGGCTCCTGCACTTGCAACGTGGGGGCTACGGCCACGACCTGCGGCGGTGGTGGGGATCGGGCCGGTTCCGGCAACGGCGCGGCGGATGCGATCGGCTTTCCAGGAGCCTGGGGAGATCCTGCGGCGCCCGAAACCACGGGCTTGGCGCGTGGGCGAGGAACGGCGCTAGCGGGTGGCTTCGCGGGTGCTTGTGGCGACGTTGGCGTGGCTGCCGGCTTCGGGGCTTGCTCCGAGGTCACCGCTTTTGGAGCATTGGGCGCCGGGCTCACCGTCGGCGCCTTTGCGGTGGAAGCCACGGCCACAGACGCGGCGCCAGCCCGGGACGGCGTCGTAGGTGGGCTTCGACGAGGAACCGGCGGTGCTGCGGAGGCTCCGCCAAGCGGCGGAGCAGCAGAAGCCGCGGGAGCCGGCGTTGCGGAGGCCGGAGGAGCCGGCGCTGCGGAGGCTGGAGGGGCCGGCGCTGCGGAGGCTGGAGGGGCCGGCGCTGCGGAGGCCGGAGGAGCCGGCGCTGCGGAGGCCGGCGCAACAGACGGCCTTCCTTTCGTAACGTCGACGCGAACCTCGATGAAGTGTCCGCATTTGCGACACTTCAGTCGAACCGTATCGCCGACGACCTTATCGTCGGCAATCTGGTACTTCGCGTTGCATTGCTCGCAAAGAAACTTCACGCCGGCCGCCCGTTCGGACAAACGTTAGCAGGGAAGCCGCCCGCGCAGTGGCACTCGTCGTGATTTCCTGCCCCTCTGAAACGATCGTACATTGAGGCACGAGGGGAGCGCGCATGGTCGGTCGCCCTGACGGATCGATGAGATGGCTCATGACCGCGTACATCGCGGGGTCGACGCACGCGTGCGGAACCGTGTCGAACGTTCCGAAGTCTCCCCCGGGTCCGGACGCCTCCGCGGCGAGTCCCACAGCATCCCCTCCAGACGCGGCGACCGCTGTGACTACGGATGCGGACGCGGACGCGGCTTCCACGGCTGCGAGCCTGCCGTTCGACGAACGCGAAGTCACCTTCCCGACGAGCATGTCGGCGTGGGGATGGCTCGACGTTACCGAGGAGGGTGCCGCGATAAACTGTCCCGACGCGATCCCGAACAAGGCCGATGCCGCCTCGGTCGCGCAGACGACGCTAGCCATTCAGTGCCGATTGAACGGCCTTGGCATAGGCAACAACCCCGGGAGTCTCTATTTCCCGGCGGGGACTTATTACATCGACAAGACTCTTTCGTTGACTCAAGCCTACTATGCGCCCGGCCCGGACGGCGGTTCGACGTTGACGTACTGGGGAGATGGAAATCGTTCGCAATGGACGGGAGAGGCCCATATCTCCGGAGAGGATCCGGCGACGACGAAGATCGTTTGGTCGGGCAGCTGCGAGACCGACCCCAACGTCGCCGATCCTGTGAACGTCACGAAGTACAACGACATCCTCTACATCGACGGCATCTCACCTCTCATCATCGAAAGGTTGACGCTGGACGGCCAGAACTGCGCCGGGGACGGTATCGACATGGTGTCCAAGCCCGGAAACATGAGCGGCGTGTCGATCAATGAGATGACGATCGAGAACTTGAAAGAGGTCGGAATCGTCGGCGATCGACCGAACATCACCACGGACGAGATCCGCGAAGGCGACAACTCCGGCATGGTTTCGGAAGTTACGATCACGAACGTGAGCTTCGCCCACATCGGTTATGCCTGCGTGATGCCCGATGCGCCGAATGCGGTCGACTTCTGGATCCGAGATTCGACCTTCAGCGATTGCGGCATCGGCGTGACCAACACTCACGGTGGCAACGGGATCTTCCCGGGAATGCCTCAGGCCACACCGCTCGCGTGGGGGAACAGTGGTCCCGGTGGATTCGAGATCGCGAACTGCATTTTCGAGAATTCCAGAACGGCCGACATCTTCGGAGGAACGAGCGTCCGCAACAGGTACTCGACCGCGTCCCTCGGTCCATTTCTCGAGGTCTTCAACGCCTTCTTCGCCCAGGGAAACACCGTGATCGCGTCCAAGGGGGTGATGCCCGTCGTGAGCTGGGGCGGAACGTCGGGGCTCAACGTGGATCAGATGGTTCTTCTCAAAAACAAGTTCATCACCGCGGACAACGGCCCGGCCGTTCTGGTCTGGACCAAGACCTGGGGACTCACGTACCCGACGAATGCCTATCAAGGCTCGAGCCCGTCGGTGGGCAACCTCTGGAACGAGACCTATTCGGACCTGGCCTCGATCGGCAATCAGTTCACGTCGACGATGCCTTTCTCCGTGGCGACCGGGTCAGCCGCTTCGAAAGACGACGCTGAGGCAACCGATCTCGCAGGATGGGCCCCTTCATCGGCGAACGTCCTGCAGTGCGGCCCGGTCGGGGGGACCGCGAGCTCGGTGGACGGCCGGACCTACTGCAGCTTCCCGGGGCCTGATTTGAACCCGGTCTACAACCTTCTGACGTTCGACGACGAGCTTGGGGTCTCGTTGAACCCCTCACCGCCCACTCTGCCGCCAATCCGTCCGATCGTGGACCGACACTACATCATTCCGACGCTGACCCAGGCAAACACTCCGGAGGGAGCAACGGCGAACAACGCCGCGCTCCAGTCCTCTATCGCCACGCTCGCCTCGAACCAAGCGAGCTGCGACCAGGCCGACTACGGTTGCCCGGACCGATGGTCGATTCTTTTCATTCCTTCGGGAACGTTCTTCGTCTCGACGCCGATCGATGTCCCCGGATCCGTTCAGATCCAGATCGTGGGAACCGGGCAGAGCAATCTGGCTTGGCTCCCATATGGCGGCGACGATGGCGGAGCTCCGGCGCCGTCGACCCCCATCCTCAGACTTCATGCTCCCTCGCATGTGGCGATCCGGGACCTCGCGCTGTTCGGCGAGCCGGACATTCACTCGCCAAACCCGCTCGGGGAGGGACTCGTCGCCGAAGTCACCGACCTTCCGACGTCGCGAGTTTTCAGCGACGCGCTCAGGCTCTGGGGCGGATTCAATGCGGCCGGAATGGGTAACGCTGTCTTCGACATGCGAAGCTTCGGCACTGGAGCCCCATCGTCCGTGTTGGGCAATCGCGGGGACAATGCCGGTTATTTTGCGTTCTTTGGCGGGAATCCGACGAGCGTGACCGTGGGCGGCGGCGCCAATCTCATGATTCAGGACTTCTGGTACGAGGGAAACCAGTCGAACTACGTGGCGTGCGCTGACGGTGACGCCGCCAACGTGACCGTGGAAACCTCGAACGTCACTCCAGGGGGATGGCACGGAGTCTTTACGACCGCGCAGACGACTTTCAACATCGGAGGGTGCGCGACGAAGACGGCTGTGATTGCGTCGGGCTTGAGCCGAGACGGGTGGAGCGGTCGGGCGCCAACCGCGAGCATCGTTCTGCCTGCGTCAGCGACGGCCGCCACCGAGCTCCTCTCGCTGGCCAACGCGAGCATCAACAGCAACTTTGGAAATAGCGAGGGCAACGTCCCCGAGGCGTTCTCCGGGTCCATCGACCAAGGTTATCTGTCGGTCGATCCTGCATCGAAAGCGCAGTATGCGGATATTTTGGGAACGTTCTTCCAAACGCTGACGGATGCCTCGGGTTCTTCCGACCGTGCAGACCTGGCGTCGCGAGCGACCGGTTCGGTCGAGGCGGCTTTCATCCGCGCGATGCTGGATCAGGCGAACGATGCGCGGCAGATGGCCCCTTCGTTCGTTCTTTCTCCGATCACCGACATGAAATCGACCGATATCCGCATCGAACACGTCTGGACCGCTGGAACGAAATCAAACCTGGATGTGCAGTTCGTCTTGCCCGGGGCGACGGCACAATGATGCGTCGAGCTCTACGCCTACGACTTCAGCGAGATTCTTCGAGCGCGCGATGCCGACCTTGCCGCAGTCTGGCAAGGACGCGGACTCACATGAATAGGACGACGTTGCACATGAGGTTGCCGTGGCGGTTCGACTTGCGCTTGCCGATAAAGCAACCCTGCTCACCGAAGCTCGCGACCCCGATGAAGGGGATGTCCCCCGCAGCCTTCCTGAACGCCTCGGACACGCGAGGCGCGTGCTCGCGCATGACCGCCAGGCACCCACCACAGAAGATGAGAATGCCCCCTTTCGGCCGCGCCGTGCGTCGGCCCAGCGCGCGTTCGACGACCCGCTCGACGCGCGAGATGAGCGCCCCAGGCGTACCTGTCATGAGTCTCACCTCGTCGCCGGTTGCCAGCTCTGCAAAAAAATTGAGCGCGTCGGTGCGCGGCAGGACCTCGTGCGGATGCGACAGCAGGCGTACGGGCATGCCTGCCGAGTAGTCGATCACCCGTCCGATGGGGCTCAGATTCGTCTTGAGCAGGACGGCGCCGCCGCTCCCGAGCTCCGCGGACACGATTCCGCCGGCCCACTCATTGTACACCTGCGCGGCAGGACGACCGTCGATCGTGAACACGGTGCGCCCCTCGGCACGTGTGATCTTGCCAGCGTGCTGGGTGGGCAGGTAGCCGCCCAAGAAGCCCCCGGCGTATCCGTCCGGCGTCACCAGGCCGGCAACGACGAATCCCTCACCGATGATGGCGCCCTCCCCGAAGACCTGCCACTTGCCCGCGATCTCGTCGTCGGCGGCCGTCCCGCCGTAGACGACGACGTCTCGACCTAGCTCGTCCTCTATTCCTTCGAGAAGGCGCTCTTCCAAGCCTGGGGTCCCGTGCATGACGACGAGGTCCGGCGCCCGACCGAGGTGCGTTCTCAACGCAGCGCAGGCCTTCTTAGCGTCGCGCCTGGCGTTTTGGGCATCGGTGGCGCACGCGCTTACACCCATCCTGACCGTGTCCGAAGCCTCACCTACGAGCACGCAAGCGCCGCGAACGAAGCCCTCGGGCGCAAACACCCCCTGGAACGAAGTTGTCCCGAAGACGGGTACCCCCGGAAACGTGCGTTCGAGAGCCGTGAGCAGCGCCTCGTTCGGGAAGTCGATCACCGACCAGACGATGAACCACGTCGCGCCGTCGATCCCGATGCCTTCACGCTCAAACTCGTCGATGCTCCGGTAGGTACGAACCCGCATCGGCCTCCGTGGGGTACGATCCCACTGCAGACAACGACGCGGCGAGGGGAATCGATAAGGGTTCGCGCGCCTGCGAAGGTATGCGTGAGGCGCTGAAGTGCGTTGACAGCATGTCTGCCGTGGCGTGAGCATGACGCCCGGACTCAAAATACTGGTTGAACGAGGACAGACGTGGGAGCCGACGTCATCGACATCGTCGAGGCCGCATATGACCTGAGGCCCGACTATGCGACTTGGCTGCGTCGGGTGCTGGATCAGATGGCGCCCCGCCTCGATCGCGGGTTTGGTGTTACGGTCCAAACTTACGTTCCTGGCGTCGGGATGCTGGAGTCGGCTTGTCAATCCAGGCATCTCGATTCGCGGGTGAAGAAGGCGATGTTCGCTCTGGCGGATGCTCGCCCGGACATCTTTGAAACGATCAACACGCCCCCGCGTCAGGGGCACTATGTAACCGCCACTCAGCAATTGGTCTGGCCTCGAGGCGAGCGCGAACCTTCGTCCCGTTTCTGAAACACTTTCATCCCGTGGGGGTGAAGGACTTCGTTGGTGTGCTGTCACTCGATCCGAGCGGGCACACCATCTGGTTCGGCGCCCCGACGCCCGAGAGCCGTCGACCCAACGGTCACGAATGCTCGATGTGGAGTCGCATCGCGGCGCATATAAGCGCAGGCGCTCGCCTTCGCCGGTGCTTGGGCGGTTCCTCGGACTCGGATATAGCCCTCGGCAGTGAAGCCGTGCTTTCGCCTTCGGGCGCGCTCGAGCACGCGGAGCCTTGGGCGCAGGGGCGCTCGGTTCGCGAATGCCTGCGCAACGCCGCGCTCGCTATCGACCGCGCGAGGTGCAAAGGGCGCCGCAACCGGCACGAGGCTCTCGATATGTGGAAAGGGCTGGTCGCTGGTCGCTGGTCGACCGCTTTGACCACGACGGACGACGGTACATCGTGGCACACAAGAACGATCCCCAGGTCGAAGATCCCCGCGCCCTCACGCGGCAAGTCCTCGCGTATGCGGCGGCTGGCGACTCTCTGAAGCTGACCGCCTACATCCTGGGGCTCTCGATCGGCTCCGTCTTCAAGCACCGCAAAAGCGGCACGCGAAAGCTCGGTTTGACGAGCCACGCGGACGTCGTCAGGACATTCTCCGTCGCGCTGCCTTCCAACTCGTACTCTGGCGGCGCTTGACACGTGCCCCCTGGCTTCTGGATTCCGTATGCGGCCCGTCGCGCGGCGAGTCCCCCCCAAGGGGACCCCAAGGATCTCGGATGCCGGAACGGAGCCCTCGCCAGAGGCGAGGCGGAGTGAGGCTCAGGTGATCCCGAGCCTCCCGTAATTCAGTGCCGGAGAAGGGAGTCGAACCCCTGACCTAGCGCGTATGAAGGGGTCGGAAAACTGTGCAATTTCAATGATTGAGCACACTTGCAACGCTGAGGGCGCGGCGGACGCAAATCGTGATCTCCCTTGTTTTCCGGTGTCTCTCGATGATGCGTCTCGAAGCGTCACGGAGAAGGGTGCAGAACGCACCGATCTGAAGAGCGGACGCCAAAGCACGTCCGAGCCGAGGGTTGCGCCCGAGCTTAAGCGTCAGACTACAGCCTCTGCACCCTCAATGGCGATGGCAGCTGCCGCTGGCGACGTGGAGACGGCGCTCGCTCGGGCGCTCGCCCGAGCGGCGGACGCCGGTCGTTTCGACATCGTCGTGCTCTTGGCGCGAGAGATGGAAGCCCGCCGCATTGCGCGCGCCTAGCCGCGGACTCCGACGGCAGCGCGCTTTGCTTGTATGACGCACGAGGCGCTGCTCGAGCGAATCACCGTTGACCCGGCCGTCTGCCACGGCAAGCCCTTGCATCCGGGGACAGCGGTGGAAGCGACGGTAGACAGCTCGAGATCACGTTCGACAGGCTCGATGCGCGAGCGCGCAAGCCAGGTAGCTCTCGCCCACACCGGTTGCGCCGGTGATGAGGATCGATTGGTGCTCTTGGATGCATCGACACGAGGCGAGCTGCCGGACGACCGCTTTGTCGAGCTCGCGCTTGGCGGGGTAGTCGACGTCCTCGATGCAGGCTTGACCGATCTTGAGCTTGGCCTCGCGCAAGGCGCACTTGAAGCGAGCGTTCTTGCGATGGGTCCATTCGGCGCCTACGAGACCCAAACGGCTTAGGGCGATGAAGAAGTCTACGTAACGTTTCTTAGAGGCGGATCTTCGCGCCCTTTCCATTCTCAACAGAAGGGCGGACCTAGCCTGGCGAAGGGATGAGCCCGTTTCCAAAATGTCTCCACGACTGGGGGAGTGGACTCCTCGGATACGCAATTGCCCGAAGGGCGCATCGCCGAGCGGCACCCTGGGATACTGCCTTAGCACCTTGATGAAGCAGACGGAACGCCGGGCGCAGGAAATCCGCGTGCCCGGTGGCACATGAGGGCGCCGGTTGCTGGGTGAAGGCATGAAATCAGCCGGGCCGTAGTCTACACGCGCAGGATTGCCCTTGTGTTGTCGGTCTGACATAGTCGGAGGGTGGCTTGGATGCATACCGTGATACGCGTCTTCCCGCGCCCTCTCGCTCTTGCGCTCGCATCTGCTGCCATGTGTGGGTGTGGTGGACGCGCTAGTATCGGTACCAGAGGCGATGCTGCCGCCGCTCAGAGCGCTAGCACAGGTGCCGCGAACGACGAGTCGAGTGACGCTGGAAGTCAGACCGCTTCTGGTAATACCGGAGGTGCGTCTGGAATCTCAGTCTCCGGCGAGGCTGCGACAGGTTTCTCGGGTTCGTCGGGAGAGTTGGGAGTGACAACGGACGGCATCCCCGATGCTCAAGTGTATTGCCGACCGCCAACCGTTGACGCGGGGGGGCTTCCTTTTGTAGTGGACACGTTTTTCGTTCCAACCGGCAGGCTTGGGGACGCCCCCGCCTACCCGGCGACACCAGCCAACCCTCAGATCGGCACACCTGCCATGCCGGCGCTAAGTGCACGTGTGGAGATCCTTCCGTCCGCGGTCACGAGCAACGACGCGTGCACGGCCGACGGTGTCGGGCGCTCAAGCCCGAACGCTCAAGGCAAGTGTTGGAAAGTCGTCTTTATACCATTTCCCAAGACAATTCAATCCGATGGGGATGGCGGAACCATGGTCGGCGCAGGTCCCGGCGTTGGCTGGGCCAGCGTACTTTGGCAGTATCCTCCCAACAACTCGGGTAACTTAGGTGGCGGCTTTCCCATCCCGTTGGGTGCCAACCGGGTAACGTTTTGGACCCGAGGGAGCGTAGGGGGTGAGGAGGTCAACTTCGCCCTTGGCGAGGGGCAGGGCGTCCCATGCTCGGATGTAAGCACGACATATTTGATGAACGACCCTCTCGGTTTTGTCACGCTTACCAATCAGTGGGTTCAATGGTCTATTGACATCGCAGGTCTCGACTATTCCACGACGGATATTATCCCCGGCCAGGGAGTCGGTGGCTACTTCGGCGGCGTGATCGTTGCGTTCAGTTTCACAATAGAGGACCAAACGCTTCCGGCGCTGGACGGTAGTAGCGCACCTCCCAACGAAACCGACCCCGACGGTGGTCCAGTCCTTGACTATGCTTCTATGGGAACGCCTTTCCCCCCCTTTTTTCCTTCGACGATCACGTTTTACATCGACGACATAGAGTGGCAGTAAAGACGTATGCGTTCGGCGAGACGCGTCCGGGGTCTTGCGCGGGATCGGGCCAAAATTCAGGGGCGCCCGTCGAGCGTGAGCCGCCGGAAGAGATTGTCGTCGAGGAGCTT
>Ga0302325_10021281_pt1 | contig 13581 bp, 17 predicted proteins | sample Palsa_T0_2_FD_201948 | JGI IMG/M metagenome (GOLD analysis project Ga0302325, IMG submission 201948) | Peat permafrost microbial communities from Stordalen Mire near Abisko, Sweden - Palsa_T0_2 | ecosystem: Environmental > Terrestrial > Soil > Palsa > Peat permafrost | place: Sweden: Abisko... | reverse complement strand
TCATCATTCGCTTTTTCGTTGTCTAGTTTCAGAGTTTGGAGGGGCAACGATCCTGCATCCCTTGATACCACTGGCAGAAAGTTGGCAGATCCGGGTTGCTCGTACGACGAAGCACTCAACTGGGGCATACCACGCAGCACAAGCGCATTCGGAACCACAAGACACCACCAGACCAAGTCCATTGCTTGCTATTGTTCTGGTAGACTTCATTTCTTCCCATCACTCGCTTTTAGCCTTCGATTGGTCGTTGGGGACTGTAAACAACAAACCTCGAAGTATTCCCCCTTCGCCGCACTGCACGACAACTTCCTCTCCCAATCGTCCACGGACGCATCGATCTCTTTGCACAGCAATTGTATAAACCTTTCATCATGAGGCTCTTACGAAACACACCACTTCTCTCTGCTGCATTGGCAGTCTCGCTGCTCACGATGGGCGCATCAGCACAGGGAGCAGCACCTACAAATCTGCCCCACCTCTCATCGGCTGGGCAGACAGATGGAAAGACTTCTCCGAATGCGGCGAAGACGACAGGTGCCGCGAACACAGGCACTAACACGGGCGGGAAGATTTCGATCACAGGTGGTGGATCAAAGGGGACGAACACAGCACCGCCAACGATCACAGGATCGGGATCATCAGCAGCAGGGACAAACGGCGCCCCTCTCCCATCGCTGCCAACCAACCTGCCATCATTGACGGGCATAGGTAAAATCGTCACTCCCATTGTACCAAACACCAACCAAGCCCCCTTCATGCAACAAAGCAGCCTCCCTGATGGCACAGTCTTCATCGTCGTCGGAGCCATCCTTGGCTTTATGGCCATGAGCGTCCTGCTCTGGCGTGGACTCGTAGCTTGGTCCCTCCACCGCTCCGTCAAACGCGCTGCCCTCGCCCAACACACCGCAATGAACGACACCAAAGCGCACTTCCGCACACCTGGTCCTCCACCCTCACAATTCTACAAATACAGCGACCGCGACTCCACCATCTCCTTGGGCCCAATGGGACACAAGAGCAGCAAGAAGGGCCACAGATCTGCATCAGCAGGCGTCGGAGCAGGAACAAGCACAAGCAACCTCTTCTTCTCGCCCACCGCCGGTGCAGCAACAGCAGGGTTGGCGAACCCAGGGAACAGAGGCTCCAACTACCTCCCAGCAGGCTACTATGCTGCTGGTGCCGCCCAAGCTGCTGGTGGCAATTCTCACGTGGCGTTAGGCCATCATCAACAGCCCTCGATTCATCTCTCCAACCTCCCGCAATCACAAGGATACGCGCGCCCTACACCACCCGATAGTCCAGCCTACAATTCTGAGAGAGGTGTAGGCATGCAGAGCTCAAGCACGCTGGATCTAAATCGAGGATATGGAGGACAAGAACGCGCGCCGAGTGCGGTTCTCGACGATCTATTCGATGGGGAGAATGGGCCGCCTATTCCCGGCCATAATCCAAATCAGAGAGGACACTAGGGGAGTCCGAGATATTAGGTGCGATGAAGGGGGTAATTGGCATTGCGTGGTTTGGAAAAGGATGGATAGGTAATAATGCATTGATTGGAGGGCTGCATAGCTTTGTATATTGTTTGTTTCTTCATCCCTGGGCGAAGGCTGGCGTTTAAAGTGTGGTTCTTGCATATTTTTTTGTTGGAGGGTGGATGAGCTTAGTTAGTGAGGGATTGGAATAGACTTTATTGGAAGTGGGTGAGTTGGATAAGGGAAGAATGAGTGTATATAGAAATAGCTGCTGGAGAAATCGAACTTTGGTCTATAAACCCGTCCCTTTCTTTTCTTCTCGCATCTTCTAATCCAAGTTGAATATCAGGTCAAGGAAATGGGACGAGTGTTCGGGGAGAGTAGCGTTTCGCAGAGGAGTATACGAGCTAGAAAGTAGTATTGTTAAAGCAGTAGTAGAATTTCTGAGCATAATCCGACACGAAGTATTCACAACACGTTGAAATATCTCGCAAATGAATTTCAGAGGCTGGTGTATTTCTGATAGTTTATAAGATTGTCAAGAAACATCATTTCCTCGACCGAAGATTAGTGGCAAATGTGCTGCCTGTAGCGGTTGAGTTCAAACTAAGGGAGATGGGGGGTTTTTTTTTCTGGAACGGGGTCTTGTATTTTTTAAACTGCATGGATTAGTATTTCTAGATTGAGAGAGGAGGATTGGTTGTATTCTGTCAGAGGGAGATTATGGGGATGGAGGAGGATGGAGGAAGGGGGAAGGGGGAGCTTGCTTATTATTGTGGGCAAGGAACTAGTGGTCGAAGAAGAACGTTATTCTTGGCTCTGTAGCGTAAGTATAATTTCAATCCGCACTCCGTCATTGCTGTATTTTTGTAATTATTGCGCGGTGCTTGCTACTTTCCTTGCACATCCGCCACTGAATTCACATACCTGAAGTCGTCTTCCGCTTTGGGTGTGGGTGTTCTGACTGTTTATTGCACAAATTTGCAAGTAGATATGATTAATGGAGTAAGAAAGGAATCAAGGATAAATATGACCTGAATGAAACCGCAGTATCTGCTCCAGCTATCAAGTAGACTCGTAATAGATCTTCCTTAGATTTTTTAACTGTCGACGCCCATTTCTCGTATATCTTTCTCGAAACGCAAATGAAAGGTTGCATATATAGAGATCGCCCAAAGGAAAATTCTGCGTCAAGGCTTCCTTGACAACTGGACCCCTCTTCATCGTTTAAGCGGTACTGTTGTTCTAATGTTAGTTGAGATAACTTATAGATGGTTGCGATCTCTTACCGTCGAAATGGATCGTACATTGGACCCTGCAAATGGCGTTTCAACTCGTCGAACTTTGCCTTTGCATTAGACTCGTCAATTAAGCTAGTTCTATAGGTCTCAAATCTGCCTTTTACTACAAGAATGAACCCAGGAGCATAAGGCGTATAATATGCAAATGTCCCTGCAAGGTACTGAGTGGATAGCCTGAAGTTTTTGATCTGTGTTAGCAAACATTCTACGGGTCTCAATTGACCTGTTTCAGAGTAAGAACATACAGGTTAAATTCTTTCGCGAGAAGTGGTGAGTTCAAATCGTTTCCGTTAGTGGGCGTTGGATAGTAGTACATGACATAAAAATCGACTTTGGTTGTCGCGAATTTCTTACGTTCTTCCCAACTGCACAGATGATTCCAAGTCAGTGTGATGTTCATCAAAGTAACTCAGCCAGCAGAGCAACCTACACGGTGATTTTGATGGGCTGATTGAGTATGGCCTTATCTATCTCCGGCTCTAGAAAAGCGTCTAAAGCTGGTATTTTGGCCATCGCGAACTCGGGCTCTGTTTCTTCCGAAGAAACAAGGGTATTGTATTCGATCGCCTTTTTACCGTAGACGTCGGCAGCAACATGATCCTTTTGAGACGCTGCAATCTGTGACAAAAGATTGAAATGGGTCGAATCCAGCCAGGGCATTTCCTTGTCGGTCAGTTTCCGTTTCATAAAGAGAGCTTTGCGGCAGTGCTTGTAGGCCTCATCAAACTGTTTCCTGTTGAAACATAGAACGGCAAATAGATGGGTTGCTAAAATGCGTCGAATAGCGATATTTCTGTCCTCGTTTCTGATCCGTTTAGTTGTTCTCGATTGGAATAATGCCATTTCCGCATCCTCTAATTCGTTTAGATGAAAGGCACAAATACCAAGTCGGAATTGAGCTTCGTCAATCTGGATGTTCTTCTGACGTATCTTATCTGGTCCCAGAGTCTTTGCGGTATCGAGTCCACGTTTTAGAAATGGCTGAGCCCCTGTCCAATTGCCTTCTTTGTAGAGGGAGAAGCCTCGATTAAGGTATTCTTGCAAGATTTCGTATTCAAAGTCTTCATCCTCATCCCCACTGGAGTCATCTTCCACGGCTGATTCTGAATATCCATTTCCAACGCCAAGCGTTTCACAGGTTGACTGGGTTGGGGTCATCTGGGTTCGTGTCACAACAGATGAGGAGTCAAAATCACTCGTGGCGCTCTCCTGGAGCACTGCAGGTATCCAATCTTCCACTACGGCACGACGAGTAACAAATGCCCCATTTGAGTTCGTCGGTTGCTGTCCCCTGATCGCTGTCATGCTGTCTTCTAACTCTTTGTCCAGAAGGTTGAGATGATGGAGTACCGTAGTGACTGAAGAACTATCGTCAGAACCAATATTGCTTCGAGCCACGGTAGATTTTGCTTCTTGCAGAACGCTATGGGCGGATTCAATCAAATTTGGAATATCGAACTGCTCTGCTGTCACCGAGGCGATCTCATAATCCTGCTGATTCCGGAAGCCATTGGAAGGCTGAAGTTGAGACGTTAATTGCATCACCATGTCGGTGAGAATCTCGATCCTCGGTACAAGGTCATCGGTCATCAATCTTGGACTTGTGGAAACCAGGTGTCTGCAAAAGATTAGGTTACATATCCCGACACGGAGGGTGTGACTTACACAGTAATCATCTGCAAAGCAAGCTGCAATGCAGAGTTATGTGCCTGAACCTGAGATCTTAGGGTTCGGATCTGGTCCTCATTCCAATTCATCTTGATGACCCTGAGTGCTTGGCCAACCACATTCGAACTTGGTTTCTTAAAGTCTTTGATAGTTACGTGCATCCTGCCAACGGTTTCACAGGAGTGGTCGAGTGATGTAACAACAGACTGCCATAATGCAGGGTCCCCTTCCGGCTGCTTTCGTCTACCAATGGATACAGCTTCCACACTGCTACGGATGCTATCAAGGACACTGTTGAGTCCTGTAATCTCGACATATAGGGATCTGACAGAATGATCAATATTCCTAGTAGCCTGGATGAAGGCGAAGAGTGTGGTTGACAGCGCAAGAGCACCTCGACTTGCCGCTGAGACGGACGCGAGAATTGATGTAGGGTTCATGACGGGGCTCGTCTTTTTGCTTCAGCTCAATATGTGATGGGCATTCCGCAGAAAATGATGAAGTGGTTGTCTCCGCTGGTGATGAGGCTGAGCGTTGGTCTGAACCTGTGAACCGAAGAGCCTGATTACTAACCTTGCACGAGGCGCGAAAGAGGATATATTATTGGTCAAAGTTGACTCTGCCGCACCCCTTCGCTGCAGCGGCCCCCCCCTCGCAGGATTTAAGGCTACTTGAAATTGAATCCGCGGAAGACTCTTTTAAGCCTCTCTGGCTCCTCTAAAATACAAACTATAAATTGCGCAGCATCGAACCTACTGATATGGGCTTTCTTATTTTGTAATTTGATCCAGAACATTTTCTAACCTTTACAATTTGTCTCTATGCCTTCAAGTATATAACCACTACCTCTTCCAATTCCTCCGCTCTTCAATTCTATTTAAAAAGGCTTTGCGTTTCCTATGTTTGAAGCGTTTGTAGTGAACTTTTGAACTGAATGAAATAGTTCTATGACTAGTACATAGAAGTGGCAATATACTCTTTATATTGTATATGCGAACGAAGGATGTGCTTCTAGAAACTGTAATCGGCATACATCTATATATGTATATATATAGGAGAGCATTTCCAACCTTTTAATACAAGTAGGGATAATGCCTCGTAGCTCTCGCCCCGTGACTTGGGAGTTCCAACCCCATTTCTTTCCCGCAGACAGTTCCCTCTCGATCTCTGAGGGGTTACCTAGGCCATAGGCGCACTCAGAAAATAGAAAGAAAAAGTTCCTTGAAAATTGACTTAAGAGTTTTACGGCTTCACAGAGTATCCAGCCGCAATGGTCCTCACGCTTTTGACTGATTGACATATTAAAGTTGATAGACGGGTGCTCATCACGCTAGGCCAAACCTGCAGCTATGCGGTTAAGCGGACTTAGGGGGATTTAGTGGGCTCTAACCCCAGCTCCCTGCATTATCTACCATACCATCCCGCCAATCAACCACCTGTTTACCCCACACAAAATTATCCGCGGACTATTCCTTTTCACGTCACATAAAAAGTCCTTGAGAAATCGATCTCCCTTGCCTTCCATTTTCAAGAACCAGCTATGGTGAAACTCGCAACGATTAGGTACGTATATATCCAAAACTCACTTTTAACTAACTGCTCGCTATACATGAGACTTGAGACTCGAAAACACTTGCATAATTGCTCTCTCTGAAATATATTTTCTAACTCAGGCTTGTGATTTCTTCAGAGAGTGCAATGAACGCTTTGCCAACGAGCATCATGACTCCGGTCTTGTGTGCGTTTTCGCCGGTGCTACAAGTGGAATCGGAGCTAGTACCCTCGAGAGAATATGCACCATGCTCCATGCACCGACGTTTTACGTGATAGGGAGATCAGCGACACGTTTTGCGGCACAAAATACCAAAATACAAACATTGAATCCAACCTGCAGAATCATCTTTCTCGAAGCCGAGATCTCTTTGCTCGAAGAAGTCGATCGTGTATGCAAACAGATCATGAATGCAGAGGGTAAATTAGACTATCTATACATGAGTCCTGGTTTGATGCCTTTGAATGGCCCACAATGTGAGTCTTTCTTGGTCTAAGCGGAAATACGGTTCTGATAGCTTGTAGACACGGAAGAGGGTCTGGACGCTTGCTTCACAACATCCTACTACTCCCGCATCCGTCTAACGACAGGTCTTCTCCCTCTTCTCCGCAAGGCAAAACGACCAGTTGTTCTCAGCGTTCTCAATGGCGGCAAAGAAAAGGCGTTGTTTGAGACTGACCTCGGTCTAGAGAAGAACTGGTCTTTCACTGGTGTCATAAACCACACCGTTACGATGACCAGTCTCTCATTTGAATACTTATCGGAAGACAACAGCAACAAAAACGTCATTTTTCTTCACGCAGCTCCTGGCTTGGTAAAAACGGATATCTTTGCCAAGTTGACCGCGTCGGAGGAGTCAGGATATACGTGGAAAATTGCTCTTCCTGTTATTCGAAGCTTGGCAGGTTTTATGTATTGGATAATTGGTACTTCCGTGGAAGATAGTGGGGAGAGACAAGCTTTTCATTTGACCAGTGACATCTTCGGACCTGGTGCTTGGAGAATCGATCCCTATAGCGAGATAATCCCTGCCGATGCAAAAGGTGTGATAGAGGGGTACCTTGAGCAGGGATGGGGAGGGAAGGTTTGGGAACATACCGCGGGGGTATTTGAGAAGATTTCAACTTCCGACTGAAGCCGGAGAGCCAGAATTTTGGCCCCCTTAGTTTGCGTAATGCTCTAATGTGCTCAATTCTATTCCACTACTCAGACCAATCGCCCATCTTGATATGTTCGGGCAGCCTCTAGATGAGTTTGGAGCATCTGTAGAGGTAGCCCTAGGTGTGATCTCCTCGACAATCTTAGCATGATACTTCAACTTCCTCGTATTTTTTCAAAGATTCTTGCTCAAAAGTTTCCAGGCCCAAGAACCTCAAACGGCCCTCCTTGAAGCATCATATTTTGCTTAGAAATTCAGATATGCATCATACTACGTACATTAACAACTGTTAAGTCCTTGTTAATTTCCTGTGCTTCCTCACAAGGCTTACCACTTTGTCCCCAGCAAGTGGCTTATAGTTTTCTTTGATCAGCAGCAATCGCTGCAATCTTGTAGGGCAATTTTTCCAAGGAAGAGCACCATATTCGATCTTCTCAGAAGACCCTTAAGTTCGGACAGCACTTGGTGCAGTTCTCTGCCCAGCTCTTCGAGTCAACTGCTTCTAATTCCATGCAAGATCATATATCTTTTCGGTTCGCGAAGCTTTTGTTGTATCAGGAATACCGTTTATGCCGTGGTGATTGCTGCTCACTTATTGGAGATGGGACCCGGCTTTTACGACGTTCCTTTCTTCGACAAAGTCGTTCCCAAATCCTCTTCGTGGCCATTAAATTGGCTTAGCTGCTACTGTTGCAACATCCGGGTGCAGCATCTAGACTTAAGTGATCATTTCAATGCACATTCTCAAGTGATCAAAAAGGTTCAAAAGGACAGCAAGGGGTAATTTTCATTGGCTCCCCCTTCACTATGATTGTGATCTGGTTGTCGAGTTCGTTTTCCGGACCAAAAAACACTTGGAAATTGGAGAGGGAACGTTTGGAGGGAACCTTGAAGAGAAGGGATTAGATACGCCATCTAGCTCGAGAAGTTTGGGGAACAGATGAAGAGCACTGCTTTCAAACTATAATCGTGAGGAAGTAGAAAGTGCTATAAATTAGATAAGGCGCCAACATTTCCTCGTTATTTAGACTAATTTTAAAGGTCATTGCTGATTCCACGGCTTGGAGATCTACATTCTTGAACCGTGAAGGCATGCACCTTCCCGGAGCACGCGACGCGCCGATTCAACCGCATATATCTATTACAGCTGTCTCCAGAAATTCCACAAGCCTTGTATTAAATTCTTTTGCTGAAAATCTCAAGCTCTTTTTCAACATGGCATTTGTAAGCATTTTGGTCCTCGGACTCTCAACCTTCGCGTTGGGTAAAGCCTTAATGCTTGGGTCGATGCCCATCAGCGATCCCATGGAAAGCCTCTGCATGGTGTGGACGGTGGTTGAACAGCCAATCTACATCAACACGTGCTTTTCATCAAGTACTATTGCTACAATAAATGGTTTCACAACGACAATTCCAAAACCGACATGTATCGACATAACCATAACTTCTTCGCAGACGCTCAATCCTCCCACCCTTACCTCAAATGCAGCCGACATTCAATATACAACTCTTACAACAGATATATACACGACCGTATGTCCATCGCCAACGACTTTTACATATGGCACTCGCACATATACAGTGACCGATGCGACCACAATCACGATTACAGGTGCGGGAGAATGAGCAAGCCAATTTTGACACTGATTTAACAGCCACTAGATTGTCCCTGCACATACTCTACAGCTGTCACAATGTCTTCCTATAGTACGCTAATTTTTCCCGACCCCCCTTTGGTATTCCATTGATATGAATTCTTTTTCTGACTTCAAACACAGCTACTTCCTCTCCCAAATCCACTCAGAAAAAGCTCTCTTCCCCGTTGTCAACACCAAGTTTATTAGCATCAACATCTGCTCTCACATCAACTCAGAAGATAATTTCTTCACCATCGTCAACACCAGGTTTATTAGCATTAACATCTGCTTTCATATCCAATCAAGAGATACTTTCTTTACCGGCATCAACACCAAGTGTATCACCATCAACAACGGCTCCATTCGTACCTATCTCCACGGGAGGGATGTGTGGTGCAAGCGTGGACCTTACTTGCCAAGGCAGCGGCTTTGGCAACTGCTGTGGTTCGGATAACACTTGCGGCTACAACGCTGCCCATTGTGGTAGGTTAAAAACTCCGTATCCTTTCTTCCAATACTAAGAGCTGCCCTTCTAATTTTGGGTGTTTCCCCCTCCCGACTCCCAACTTCTTGAATAAATTTCCTGCTAAATCACTCCAGGTACTGGTTGCCAATCCGACTATGGATATTGCACTTTGATATCAAACGATGGTACATGCGGTAATAATGTGACTTGTGAAGGAAGTGAATTTGGATCCTGTAAGCTTTCAATTCCCAGACCTCATCTCCTACCTCCCATGACAGACCTTTGCCTCAAACCCTAATCCTTTTAATTAAGTCAAACCTAATAAATGACTAGGCTGCTCGGAATATTTCTTTTGTGGAACGGGCACCACTTTCTGTGGCACAGGTTGTCACCCGGACTTAGGACAATGCACCCAGCCAAGCTCAACCCTCTCAATCAGCTTAATGAGCACAACCGTGGACCCCATTATTCGGTGTTCATATACTCCTAGCTCAACAATGTCAGCGATTTCATCTAGCACACCCGGGTCATGCCTTTACGTGTCCTCCTCATCTGATAATTGCACTTCCACCGCCATAGCCCCTGGCTCCACTCCAGTCAGCATAGGCAATGCAACACTCGCCAGCATTCCAGCACCAGCAGTTTACAATTATGCAGGGGCAAACTACTCATTTGGGTTCACAGGATATACAGACTGCTCCCTAGCATACGCAGAACGCAACCCGGCCATAACTGTCACCGACCAGCTTGCTTTTTATGAAGTATCATCTGCCATCGATCCGCCCACCAATGGATACTGTGACGCATTTGGCTACATATACGAAGTCAATTCAGGTCTTTGCATCACCGCGAACAAAACTCAGGGCGCATATCCAGACTACGAGGCAGCAGCATTAATGCTTGAACCTTGTCAAGTGTGTAATAACACCCAACCTCCTGCCGACCAAATGTTTTGCTTGGACAGATATACTCTTAATGCCAATTCGTATGTTCCGTACCAATGTATGATATTCGTTGGCGATACTACGACGCCAAACTTCTATGGCGTGAGTTATGGGGCGGGGCCGGGCCTGACAGGGGCAACAGCACTGCAAAATGGCGGAGATTGTATCTGGATGCTGTTCCCTTACAGTTAGACTGACGAAGGTCTGTTGGCCCTTGGTTTTGTATTGTATTCATGGGTGTTGTTTTGCGGCCGAGGCTTGAAAAGGCACCAAGAGTTGCTCTTTGTTTGGAGCATAAGGGGCAGCTTAGCAACATGCCCCTTTAGCGTTTGTCTAGCATCTCGCTTGACACCATCATCAACCAGAACAGTTCAACTTTCCAGTGCCTTGTGCTCTATTTTCAGTAGATTTACTTTAGTCAGCCAGAAAATCATTGTCTCCGATCTACGAAATTTCAAGCAATAAAACCTCAAAGGTGAGGTGCGCCTAGAATATCCAAAGCGTTGTGGTGGTAGCCTGGTAGGCAAGAAAATTGAAAATACTAAGCTAGGCCCACATAGAGCAGCGGAACACATCGAGCTCCCCAAAGGAATAGAATCACAGCATGTTGCCCATCTCATAAACGCCCTCGAAGTTGTCTGGCATAGATACGTACTCTACCGTTCCATTGTTCCCTCTGCTGAAATATATTTGTGGGCGTGTGTTTCCCGAAAGATTTCTCCAATCCTCTTGCCTGATATGTTCTCGGTAAATCCTCGCAGATGCGGGGAGGATATCCGTTTCCGTCAACTGACCACGGCCTTGCTCTTCCATCATCAGCTTCCATTCGCAGACCTTGATGACACTTTCACGACGCCATATACCTTCTCGCTCGGGACCTCGCCTCAGCAAGGCTACGGCTTGTCGTCTCAGTCGAAGGACTCGACACTTGAGCATAAGGAACATGAGAGGTGGAATTATGTTCATGTCGAACGATAAGGCAGAGATATTGTCTGCATTATGACTGTTGATAATTGACTCTGCAAGAATAATCATATGTTCGAATTCAGAAGTATATTCGTCGAATATCATCTCTGTCCCAGATAGTGTTGTCTTGAGGATGACTGACAAAAAGATGAAGTATAGTTCGAGGTATGCAAAGGACGAAATTTGAGCAGTGTCGTTTAGTCTTGAGTGGGCGACTCTCAACGCGATCGTGGCGAGATTCCATTGTCTGATTCGCTTCAGGCGTTCTTCACGGATCCCTTCGAGAACGAGCATGTCGACAGAACCATAGTGATCTTTATCTCTCAGCTGGCGAAGGTAACCAAAAAGGAAGCTTACTGCAGGTGCCGTGCAACGCCGCCTGGCTTCTCAATCTTGTAAAAGAACGGTGGATGGACCCATATATGTCTTCGGCATTGTAAAAAGCTAGGGTTTCTGGCAAGGATGATACAGGAAGGTTTTTGCTGAGATCACCAAGGATTTTGAGCCCGCTATCCAGATGTTTGAATGCAGACTCGAGATTATTCTGCAAGAACTCTATCCAGACAAAAACTAGGCATGATAGTAGAGTGGCGCGTGAGTCTTGGTGTGATGAAGATAGATATTCGATGAGATGGCTGACAGCTAGATGATACTGATGTAGTGCTTGCGGATTCTGTATTGTGACTGTGCTACTCTTCATTGGGCTTTGGATGTCTCTATGGTTGCCCTCATATATGACACAGAGAGCGAGTATTGCTTGTTGTACTGTGGGATAGTTGTGGCTGAATTGGAGCATGGTGTGGTTCCAGAAATGTGGCTCAAAATCCCCTGCAATACAATACAGCTTTGGGACCTGCAAATCTTGTAATGATCCACTTGCTTCAGCAATTCCACATATATTTTGGGACGACTGAGGGGATATTCTGGGTGCTGGGGCTTGATATGAGTGGTGATTGTGAAGTGGTTTGCCGTCTTTTCGTCGCGGTTCCTCCGTCACATATCCTTCACATTTTCTCCCTGTAGATGTACACTTTTTACAGTGGGGTTTCGTTTCGTCGCATTTTATTCGGCGGACTCTAGTAAGTGGTTAAAATAAAGGAATACAGTTTCAAGTGTAAAAATGGCCCGAAATGCTTCCATACGTACTTGCACACCACGCAGCCGTCTCGTGTCTTTGAATGCCAACGCCGAAATTGGGTCAATACGCCTGGCAGAGATGCGGGTGGGTCCCTTGAATTTGCCTGAGCAGGCACTACGATGAATTAATCTGTGTTGCTGACCAGGTAAAGGAGAGATTCTTACCACCAGGACCAGGGGCTTTAGAATTTTGGGCAAGTGGCCACATCACTAACGTCTGAGATGGATCGTTTTACCACAGGATAGAATTATAGACCCGTGACTTGCGTTCATTCGTTTCTCCTCGCTTGAAAAGCACAAAGATTTAGAGCACGAGAAATTTTTAGGATTCGACCGTGGCTTCCGTTTTTCGGTGTTCTGTCAGGTGCGCCGTTGGTAACGTATGTGGTGGGCGTCTCGCAGCGCTAGAGAGCTGACTGTACGGGTGATTTATAAGACGATGTTTCTACCAAAGATCAAGGATGGAGCGTCCCCATCTTAAAGCAGAGCGGTTCTGTGATAGGTTGGTTCGTATACCAGGGGTTGATGGACTGCCACCCCACTGCATAGAACCCCGACCATTTCAGGCAACGGCAACATGCAAGGACTGAACGAACCAATCTCTTTACTTCCTCGCCTCCTTTTCACGAAATGAAAACGGAATGCAAAACTCAAATTGCGTACGGTTTGGCTTGACCGTGGCAGGTAACCAAATCCTTCCATTACCAACGGGTGCAAGAAATAGAGCTTGCGAAGTATAAGTATTCCTCCGTCCCATTTCTCTGGTCAACACCTTTTGCTCGTGAGGAAATACTTTTCCACTTCGTTTTATATCGCCATGGGTAACATGATTTTACTAGTTCTTTGGATTGGTGTGCTCGCGATTCTAACTGAATCTGCATCGGTTCCATTCAGTGGCATCAGATGGGTCGACTGTGCAAAGAATGTTCCCCAATCTTCACAGTATTTCAATACATCGTTAATCGACCTTACCAACCTTCTATCAACCCTCCGCTGTGGACAAATTGATGTGCCGATGGATTACTCTAAACCTTTCTGTAGTACAAATATGATCACACTTGGATTGGGAATGCACCGACCAAGCAAGCCGAAAGGTGCTTTATTTCAGTAAGATACCTCCCATGTTGTTAACCTCATGGAACTCGAGCTAAGGATGGTCAATCTAGTAACCCTGGCGGAACAGACGCTGGTGTAATATTGGCTTGGGAGATAGCCCTGAACTATACTAATGCTTTCAACGAACTTTTGGAGTTTGACATACTTGGTACGTCGTCATGCT
>Ga0302325_10021277_pt1 | contig 13582 bp, 11 predicted proteins | sample Palsa_T0_2_FD_201948 | JGI IMG/M metagenome (GOLD analysis project Ga0302325, IMG submission 201948) | Peat permafrost microbial communities from Stordalen Mire near Abisko, Sweden - Palsa_T0_2 | ecosystem: Environmental > Terrestrial > Soil > Palsa > Peat permafrost | place: Sweden: Abisko... | reverse complement strand
CCAGAAGAACGACTCAGGTCCCACGGGTTGGAAGTTGGGCCGATGAGCCGGTTACCGGCATCAGCCTTCCAGCCGGCCTCGCTCGTGTTCGTCTTGGCGAACACGATCCCTCCGGCGCGCCGTATCCTGGCGACCGCGGGCGCGTCAGCGGTGGGCACGTGGTCGGCGCTCGCAAGCGATCCTCGGGTCGTCCGCAGCCCGGCCGTCGCGGTCAGGTCCTTCACCGACACCGGGATCCCGAACAGAGGACGATCCTCGGGTATTCCGTGAGCGCGAAGCTCAGCGGCAGCGGCCTCGGCGGCGCTCATCGCCGGGTCCGCATCGATCGTCATGAAGGCGTTGAGTCTTGCCCCGAGCGTGGTCGCTCGCTCGAGCGTGGCCGACATCACCTCGACCGGAGAGAGTTCGCCCGAAGCGTATGCGCGCCGGAGAGCGGTCGCTGTCGCAAACCGACTCGGAACAGCGCGCACGTTCGCGCTCAAGCCGCCCGATCGCCGGACAGCGCGGGCAGCCCGACGACCTCCTCGAGCCAGGCGCCGAACAGTTTGCGTGCGAGCGCGAGCGTTGTCGGCGCCGTGGCACGCCAATCGCTCACCATCCGCTCGAGCGCACCTGGACCCAATGCCGTCTCGAGGCTACGGGCGTAGGCGGGAAGCTCGCCCCATTGCTCGAGCAGATCGGGGGGGACCTCGAGGTGGAACTGCAACCCGTAGGCGTTGCGGATTCGAAATGCCTGCTCGAGATACGCGCTCGAAGAAGCAAGCCGCACGGAACCCACAGGGAGCTGATAGGTGTCGCTGTGCCATTGAAGGGCCGCGAACGACGACGGGGCACGGCCGAACACCGGATCGGCGGCCGCGGCCGCGGCAAGGTTCACCTCGAGCACGCCGATCTCCGGTACATCACCCGGACCCACGCTTCCATCGAGGCTCGCCGCCAGGAGCTGCGCGCCGAGGCAGACGCCCCAGTACGGCACGTCCGCATCCACCGCCTCCCGGATCAAGGCGCGCTCGGCCAGCAGCCACGGATGCTCCTCACCCTCGTAGGCACCCATCGGCCCCCCCATCACGATGATCCCTGCAAACGAAGCCCAGTCGCCGGGCGGCTGCTCTCCCTCGCCGAGCTGCACACGACACACGCGAGCGCCGCGCGCGACCAGCTCGTCCTCATAGGCGCCCGGAGGCTCGCACACCACGTGCTGGAGGACGAGAAAAGTCGGCGGCGCGGTCAACGGTGCATCGGTCCGTTCACAAGGTCGAGCTGAGTATGCAGCGACGTGGCGCGAAAGTTATGTTATTGGACTGGGGTTACAAGATGCCAAAACGCCGACATTGGACTGATCGTGACCGCCGTTTCGACGACTGAGATACGCGCGCTTCTGAGCGAAGACTGGAGGCACGATCGGCCGCTCTACCGGCGACTAGCCCAGGTCCTGCGGGCGGCCGTGGCGAGCGGGGAGATCAGCCCCGGCACGCGACTCCCGGCCGAGCGCGACCTAGCGGACGCTGTGGAGGTGAGCCGGAGCACGATCGTGAATGCCTACGACCTCCTACGGGCGGACGGCTGGCTCGTCAGCCGTACCGGGAGCGGGACATTCGTGGTCGATCGAGGGAACGGTGCGCCTGCGCTGCGTATGCGCGACATGGTGGACAGCGTGCCGTCAGCGCGCGGAGCTCACATAAGCACGACCTCTGAGATCATCAACCTGTCGATCTCCCGCCCCGAGCCGCTCGACGAACTGCTGCGACAGGCGATCCTCTACAGCGCTGACGCGGTGCCCCGGATCGCTGATCATGTCGAGTACGCAACACAGGGATTACCTGAACTGCGCGAGGTCATCGCCGAATCTTTCACGGCTAGGGGTTTGCCAACGAGCGCTGGTCAGATCCTGATCACGACCGGCGCCCAGCAGGCCGTTGCTCTGATCAGTCAGCTGTTCGTGGCGCCGGGCGACGCGGTGATGCTCGAAAGCCCGACCTACCTCGGTGCGATCGACACGCTGCGCGAGCGCAACGCCCAGCTCGTGGCGGTTCCCGCGTCCGATGCCGCAGTCGACGTCGATCACTTCATCACGGTCGCGCGCCGCACCTCGCCGGCGCTGATGTTCGTGATGCCGACGTGCCACACGATCACCGGTTCGGTCCTAGGAGCCGAGGACCGAAAGCGCTTGGCGCTTCTCTCCCTCGAGATGCAGGTGCCACTGATCGAGGACGACATTTTCAGCGGCTTGACCTTCGAGCCCGAACCGGCGCCACCGGTGGCGGCGTACGCCGAGGACGCGCCGATCTTTACTGTCGGGTCGACGAGCAAGCTCTATTGGAACGGGCTCCGGCTCGGGTGGCTTCGTGCTCCCGAGGCGATGATCACTCGCCTCGCGCGGCTGAAGGGCACGGTCGACCTCGGAACATCGCTGATCACACAACTGGTCGCGCTGCGACTCCTCCGACATCGGGAGTCGGTGACGCGCCAGCGGCGCGAAGAGATGCAAGACCGGTGGGCGACAGCTCAGACGCTTCTGCGGCGAACGTTGCCTGATTGGAGCTGGCGCGAGCCGTGCGGCGGCAGATCGCTCTGGCTCAAGCTCCCATGGGGCGCGGCCACGGAGTTCGCACCGGTCGCCTTGCGGCAGGGGGTCGTGGTCATTCCCGGCCCGCTCCTTTCGCCCGACGGGCGCAACAACGACCGCATCCGCGTGATGTACGTCCAGCGAGAGAGGGTCCTACGTGAGGGTATCGAACGCCTCGGGCTTGCCTGGGAGGCTGTCCGCGGCTTAGAACGCTGATCAGCGTTCAGGATCCTTGTCTGGCATAGGCGAGAACTGCAGGCGGGACAGGAGGCGAATCCGTGAGGTCGGGCTCGGGCTGCGGCGGGCCCCAGACCACCCGCCTTGGCAGCTCGCCCGCCCAGAACGGTAGGCCGATGTCGTCTGGGTTCTCGGTCGGTCCGCCCGTTCTGATCTTGGCCGAAGCCTCGGCGATCGCGAGCCACATGATGGTGGTGCCTTTGAGTTCTTGGCGCGAAGGGTGGCGGCATTGATCCCAGCGTTCCGGAATGAGCTGATTGGTCAACGCGCGCAACGCGGCGAGCTTCTCATCGGGATCGTCGATCACGTTAGCGACGCCGTAGAGCACCACCGACCGATAGTTGACGTTCTGCTCGAAGGCTGACCGAGCGAGCACGAGCCCGTCCAGCAGTGTTACGGCGATGCACACCTCGATGCCGCCTGCGATGTCGCGGAGCATCTGCCCGGCCGAGGAGCCGTGGAGATACAGCCGGTCACCGTCGCGCGCCTGGAGGGTCGGAATCACGACCGGATGGCCGTCGCGTACGAAGGCGACGTGCGCAACCAGGGCGTCATCGAGGATGCTGTTGATCGTCTCGACGTCGTAGCTCGCCTGCTTGGGCTTGCGGGTCGTACGGACGCGACTCGTCGGGGATGCGTGGCTCAAGGTGATGTCTCGTCGACTGGACCTCGACTGACGGCGAAGGCTACGCCAGATTGGCCCGTGCCAAACGGTCCAATGCGAGGGATTGGACTCTGCTCACCCCGGCCACCCCGCCGCGACCGCCACCGCCGCCGCCCAGCGCTCGCGCCGGGCCTCCCACTCGGACGCGGACCAGGAGGGCTCGCACACGAGGTCGGTCTCGACCCCGGGGAGCTCATCGACGCCGCCCCAGAAGCCGGCCGCAAGACCGGCCATCATGCTCGCGCCGATCGCCGTCGCCTCGGGGCGCGCAGAACGCTCGACCCGAACGCGAGCGATCTCCGCCAATCGCCGCACGATCCAGTCCGAACGTGACATCCCGCCGTCGAGGAGGACGGCGGCAAGCGGCATCACGGCGCTGATCGCCTCGAGCGCGTCAGCGGCCTGATGAAGCACGCCGTCGATGACGGCCTGGGCGATCTGGGCACGGGTCGTCGCGCGGCTGAGTCCGATGAGCGCGGCTCGCGCCGCGGGATCCCAGCTTGGGGTACCGAGACCCTGGAGCGCGGGAACGCAGGCGATGGCGCTGTCCTCCTCCGGTCCCGCAGCGGTAAGCAGCGCGTCCAGCTCAGCGCCGGGGGGAAGGACCCCGATCCCCGCGAACCAGTCGAGGGCGGCGCCGGCCGCGGGGACGAACCCCTCAAGCGCGAAGCTCGTCTCGCTGCGCGTGCGCCACGCGCACGCGGCGAGGACTCCGGGCGGCGGGGCGGGCGGGGTCGCCCCGGCCTGGGCGAGGATGAAGGCCCCGGTGCCGAGGGTGACCTTCGCCGCGCCCGGCGCGCGGCAGCCGAGGCCGAAGAGCGACGCCTGCTGGTCGCCGAGAACGCCGGTGACCGGGAACTCGGCGCCCGGGCCCAAAGCGCCGATGGCGTCCGAGTCGACGATCGGGGCAAGCATCGGCCGCGGCACCTCGAACAGGTCAAGGAGGGCGTCGTCCCAGCGCTCGCCGCCGAGCCGGCAGAGCAGAGTCCGGCCGGCGTTGCCCACCTCGCAAGCCTCAACGCCCGCGAGGTGGCGGACGAGCCACCCGCCCACGTCGTGGTAGACGAGCTCCCCGGCCTCGGCTGCGGGGCGGGCGCCAGGCACGTGATCGAGCACCCATGCCACCTTGGTCGCGGGAAACGTCGCATCGAGCTCCAAGCCCGTCCGCTCGCGTACCCACGGCGCGTGCCCGGCGGCAGCGAGCTCGGCGCAGCGCGCGGCCGTGCGGCGATCCTGCCACACGATCGCCGGGTGCACCGGCCGGGCCGATTTCCTCTCGGCGACGATGAAGGTCTCGGTCTGGTTGGCGATGCCGAGCGCGACTACGTCGGCGAGCCGGGCCCCGGCCGAGGCCAGCGCGCCTTCGATCGCCGAGCGCGCCGACGCCAGCAGCTCGTCCGGATTCTGCTCGACGAGCCCGGGACCGGGAAACGAGGTATCGATTGGCACCGCCGCGGCGCCCCGCTGGCGCAGGTCGTGGTCGAAGGCGAGGCAGCGGGTGCTCGAGGTGCCCTGATCGAGCCCCAAGACGAGCTCGGTCACCGCTCAGCCTTCGCGGGCGAGAGCGCGGCCCGGTAGGCGCACAGCGCGCGCTCGTCGTCGGGCTCCGCCTCGCCCGCCCGCTCGGCCGCCACGCGCCGTTGCCAGCCCTCGACCTCGCCGGCGGCCCGCTCGGCGCTCCACCCGAGCACCGGGGCCATGAGGGCGGCGGCCGGCTCCGCGGCCTCGACGCCGCGGTCCGCTGCGGTGATGGCCAGTCGCGTGCGGCGGGCGAGGACGTCCTCGAGGCGGAGCGCACCCTCGTGGGTGCACGCGTGGACGACCTCGGCGGCGAGGTGGCCCCCGCCGCCGTCGAACGGCTCGGCCAGCTCCGGGCGCTCCTCGATCAACACCAGGAGCTCGTGGACGCGATCGCCGTAGCGGCGGAGCAGCCGCTCCATCGCGGGTTCGTCGATGCCCGCACGGGCGGCCAGCTCTTCGTGTCGCACGCGCGTCTCCGCGTAGCGGTCGGCGCCGACGAGTGTCACGCGCCGGGTGGTCGAGCGCGCGACGCCGGCCACGTCCCGTGTCGCGGCGTCGACGAGGTCGGCGGCCATCACTCGGTAGGTGGTGAACTTGCCTCCGGCGATCGTCGTCAGCCCGGGAAGCGGCCGCTCGACGACGTGGCGGCGGCTCAGCCTCGTCGTGTCGGCAGCGTTCGCGGACCCGACGAGCGGACGCAGCCCGGCGAACACTCCGCGGACGTCCTCTCTGCGCAGTGGCTCCTCGAGCAGGCTGTTGGCCTTGGCCAGAAGGTAATCGACGTCGGCGCCATTGGCCACCGGCTGCTGAGATCCGTGCTCCCAGGGCGTGTCGGTGTCGCCGATCAGCCATCCCGCCTCGGTGGGGATGACGAAGAGGACGCTTTTCTCGGTCCGGGCCAGGAGCCCCGTGGACATCGGGATGCAGTTGCGCGCGACCGTGATGTGGACGCCCTTCGACGGCCGGATCTCGGTCTCGAACTGCTCGCCCGCCGTCGCACGCACGGCCTCGGTCGAGGCCCCGGCGGCGAGCGCCACGTGCCGCGCCCGGATGATCAGCACCTCGCCGCTCTCCTCGTCGAGCACCTCGACGCCGCTTACGCGATCACCGGTGCGCAGGAGGCGGAGGACTCGGGCGCGCGTGGCGACGTGGGCGCCGTGGGCCGCCGCCGTGCGGGCAACGGTGCTGACCATCCGCGCGTCGTCCTCGGCGGCGTCGGAGAACTGTACGGCGCCGACGACACCGTCGAGGCGCAGGGCAGGAGCCTCGGCGAGCGCACCGCGCCGGCTCAGGTGGCGATGACGAGGGACGGAGCGGGCGCCGCCGAGGGAGTCATAGAGCACGAGGCCGGCCCCGAGGTAGAGGCGCTCCCAACCCCGGCGCCGAAGCGGCCACAGGAAGGGGACAGGCGAGACGAGATGGGGCGCAAGCCGGGTGAGGAGAAGCTCGCGCTCCCGCAACCCCTCGCGCACGAGGCCAATGTCACCCATCTCCAGGTAGCGCAAGCCGCCATGAATGAGCTTGCTCGACTTGCTCGACGCCCCCGAGGCGAGGTCCTCGGCCTCGAGGAGCCCGACCGCCAGTCCCCTCGCGGCGGCATCGAGGGTCGCCCCCGCTCCCGTGATGCCGCCGCCGACCACGAGGATGTCGAGGCCGCCGGCGGCCATGGCCGCGAGCGCTTTGCAGCGGGTGTGCGCGTTGAGGGCACCGTTGGTTGACATGGCGATCAGTCGAACAGTGGACGGAGCGCAGCGTAGAGGCGCAGGTGCCGGGCGTGCAGCGCGTCGTAGACGGCGCGCAGGTCATCCTCGGGCTGGACCGGGGCCGCACGGGGGCCGGCCATGGCGAGAGCGGCGGCGGCCACCGACGGGTGGATCCCCGCCCCCGCGGCGGCGAGCATGGCCGCGCCCCGCGCCGTCGTCTCCACGTCGAGCGGGCGGGACACGGTGAGGCCGGTCACGTGCGCGCGGATGCTGAGGAGGAGGTCGCCGCGCGCGCCCCCGCCGACACACACGAGGCCCGTCAGCTCCTGGCCACTCGCGGCGATCGCGTCCACGACGTCACGCAGCCCGAGCGCGTTGCCCTCGAGCAGCGCTCGCGCCATGTGCGCCCTTCCGTGAGCGGCCGTGAGCCCGAACCACCCGGCGCGAGCGCGTGCGTTCCACTCCGGGGTCATGGCGCCGGACAGCGCGGGGACCCAGGACACTCCGTCGGCCCCCGGTGGTGCGGCGCGCGCTAGCGCGTTGAGAAGCTCGTAGACGTCGGCGCCGGTGGCCGCGGCGCGGGCGATCTCCGGACCGCCGAGCTCGTCGCGAAACCATCGGTACGCCCCGCCGGAGAGCCAGCCCGGGTTCTCGAGCAGCCACCGGTCGGGCACGGCGTGGGGGTGGAGCTCGACCAGCACGGGTGCCTTGTCCACGGGCTTGGCGATGACCGCGCACACGGGCTCGGCCGTCCCCATCACGTCGCACACCTCGCCCGGCTCGATGACCCCGGCGCCGAGTACCGCGGCCATCTCGTCGCCGGCGCCGAGCACCACCACGGTGCTGGCCGGCAGCCCGGTCGCCTCCCGGAGCCAGGGCGCGACGGGTCCGAGCACGGCGTGGGCCGGGCGGATCGGCGCCAGGCGCCCTGGCTCGACGGCGAAGGCGGCGCATGCCTCCTCGCACCATTCCAGTCGTGCGGGGTCGAGCAGGCCGGTCGACGACGCGTTCGAGGGGTCGACCGCGAGTTCCCCCGCCGTCTGCCAGGCTACCCACGAACCGGGGAGCAGATACGACACTGTCGCGCGGGCGATCTCGGGCTCGTGCGCGTGCAGCCAGGCGATCTTCGCCGCGACGTGACCGGGGTCGAGATTGCAGCCCGTGCGTTCGCGCAAGCGATCGACGTCGATGGTGTCGGCCAGCCGCTCGCACTCCGCGCCCGCGCGCCGGTCCGACCAGATAAGCGCGGGACGCAGGACACGGCCGGCCCGGTCGACGGCGACGAGCCCATCGAGCTGAGAGCCGAACGAGAGGGCGGTGATCGGTCGGCCCGCGGCGGCGAGGCGGATCTCGCCCAGCGTCTGCACGAGCGCGCGCGCCCATTGCGCCGGGTCCTGCTCGGCCCACCCGGGTCGAGGGTAGTCGAGGTCGTGCGCCGCGTAGCTCGTGGCCACCAGGGTTCCATCGGGCTCGAGCGCCTGCGCGCACGTACCTTGCGACCCGACGTCGACCCCGACGACAAGCGGCGCGTCTCCTCTCAGCGCTGGACCTCGGAGGCGTCCCCGGGACCGTGGCGCACCACCGTGAAGGCGAAAGCGTCAGCGAGATGGTGCTCGCGGGAGACGAGCACGGGTATGCCCTCAGCGGTCATGTCGGTCTGGTCGATGGTAAGGAGCAGCGCACCGCGGGCGACGTCGAGGCGCCGTGCGGTCTCGGCGTCGGCGTTGTCCGGATTGATGGTGGCGACGCCGTGGTGGACGACGAGGCCATGGGCGGCAAGCGCCGAGTAGAGCGAGCCGTCGCCGATGGCTCGTAGCTCCTCAGGGCCGAGGTGGTCCTCGCGGCACCAGTCGATGGTGTCGACGACCCGGCGTCCGTCCGCCGTGCGCACGCGGCGCAGCGCGCTCACAGCGGTCCCGGCCGGCACGTCGAGCGCGTCGGCGACGAAGGCGGGGGCGGCTACGAGCTCGGCGGTCTCCTCGGCGGTCCCCGGCTCGACGCCGGTCGAAGCGATCAGCGACGAGACGCCGAAGTTCCGGCTCAGGTCGTTGGCGAGCGCGGGCCGGTAGGTGACGTAGGTGCCCGAGCCGTGGCGGCGGCGGACGAACCCCTCCTCCTCGAGCATGGTGATCGCCGCCCGCATCGACGAGCGCGAAACCGCCCGGTCGTGGGCCAGCTCGGGCTCGGAGGGCAGCTTCTCTCCCGGAGCGAGCTCCCCCGAGCGGATCAGGCCGCGCAGCTCGTCGGCGAGCTGATGGCGCAGCGACTGGCTCGTGCTCACGGGCCCCCCCGAGTTCGCCGCCAGGCGAACTCGCAAGCAAGGACGAAGTCCTTGCCGCTCACGGGGCGACGACGACCTTGAGCGCGTCGCCGGCGCGGATCCGCTCGAACGCGCCGGGGGTCTCGTCGAGCGGGATGATGTCCGAGACGACCGAGCAGATGCCGCCGACGTCGGCAGCCAGCATGTCGAGGGCCCGGACCTGGTCGCGGTGGCGCGAGGCGTAGGAGCCGTGGACCTGGACCTCGCGGTAGTGCAGGACGTTCGAGGGAAAGCGGATCGCCGTCGTTCCCTTCGGCAGGCCGCCGAAGAACATGACACGTCCCCGGGGCGCGGCGAGCGTCATCGCCTCCTCCTGCGCGGCATCGCTCGAGCAGGCGACGATCACCACGTCAGCGCCGAAGTCGTTCGTGGCCCGCCCGACCGCGGCCGGCCCGTCCTGGGTTTCGGTGTCAATGTAGGCAAGGCGCTCGTCGCCAAGGATGGCGCGGGCGAGTTCGAGCCGGCGCGAGGTGCGCTCCAGGAGCAGCACCTGGCCCGCGCCCTGGAGACGGGCCAAGGCCGCGTGGGCGGTGCCGACCGGGCCGGCGCCGATGACCACGACGACGTCGTCGAGGGTGACCGAGAGATCTTTGTGACCGCAGATGACGTCGGACAGGGGATCGGCGAAGGTGGCGTGTGCGGGTGAGAGACCTGGTGGAATCAAGAACAGGTTTTTCAGTGCGATCTGGGGGATGGCGACGTGCTCGGCGTAGGCGCCGGGGTGGTCGAAGCCCATGAGCTCGCCGTGCAAGCACAGGTTCTCGTGCCCGCTGAGGCACATACGGCAGCGTCCGCACCAGAGCGTCGAGATGCAGTGCACGGCGTCGCCGAGCTCGAGCCCCGCCTCGCCCACCTCACGCTCCGCGCGCGCGCCGATCTCGACCAGCTCGCCTGAGATCTCATGTCCCAGTACCCAGGGGGGCGTGATGCGGCGATCGCCGTTGTAGAAGGAGCGCACGTCGGTGCCGCAGATGCCGCAGGCGATGACGCGTAGGAGGACGCCGTCTTCGGGACACGTGGCGTCGGCCGTGCGCTCTACCGACATCGCCCCGGGGCCGTTCCAAACCGCTGCGCGCATCTCGCTCCTCTCGCTCCTGATCGCCGAAAAAAGACTAACAGGTTGTCCGACAACTTCAATGTTTTCGTGCCAGGCTCAGCCCCTCCGTGTGGACAGTTAACCCCATGTAGGCACTGGCCCTATGGACAATCTGAGCGTATCTTTGGTTTCTTGTTGCGCTCGTACGCGGGGGCCGGTAGGGTGTAGTCGTCGGACAACCGGGAGATCCATTGACCGAGTTCATCTTCATGCTGACTCGCGACGATCGTACGATCGCCGACGCGCGCGAGGTCTACGAGTCGGTCGCCGACACCGGGATCCAGCACGTTGGGTGCAAGGATCTCGGGCTTCCCCGCGACGAGCTCGCGGCCCTGATGAGCGATATCCGCGCCAACGGGCACACGAGCTATCTCGAAGTCGTATCCGAGACCGAGGAGGCCACGCTCGCTTCCGCCCGCGTCGCCGCCGAGATCGGCCCCGACTACCTGATCGGGGGTACGGTCATCGAACCGATCCAGAAGATCATCGCGGGAACCGGCGTGCGCTTCTGCCCGTACATCGGGACGGTGATCGACCATCCGTGCCTGCTGCGCGGGTCGATCGCGACCATCGCCGCAGACGCCAGCCGCGCCGAAGCCCTGGGCGTCGACGGCATCAACCTCCTGGCCTACCGGTACGACGGCGACGTCGACGGGCTCGTCGAAGCGGTGGTGAACGCGAGCGCCCTGCCGGTGATCGCCGCGGGCTCGGTCGACTCGGCAGAGCGCATCCGGGCGCTGGGCGAGCGCGGCGTGTGGGCCTTCACGATTGGTACCGCCGCCCTCGACGGCAAGCTCGTCCCCGGCGCGCCGCTGGCGCAGCAGCTCGAGTACGTGCTGGCAGCGGCTGGTGGTGGGAATGGAAAGGTGGCAGTTGTGCAATCGCAATCCGGCGGAGGTGAGCAATGACCGATGTGGAAGGCAAGCTCCGAGAGGACCTGGCCGTCCTCGCAGCGTCCGAGCACGGCCGGCGCCTGCTCCAGCTGGGACTTCGCGGCATCGCGCGCGGCGAGCGGGGGGTGTCGGCCGGATGCTGGACCCGGCACGGGATCGCCGGCTGCCTGTTCCAGCACGCATACTGGGAAGGGGTCAGGGACGGCGTGTTCGCCGACCAGGGCCGGCCGGGGGATTGGATCGGCAGCTTCGTCGGTCCGCACGACTACGGGATCGTGATCCGGGTGATCGAGTCGTTCGATCGCCTGGCCCGGTCCGCCTACGGGGATATCGAGCCGCGCGCGTTGCTGCCTGACCGCGTTCGGCTCAGGCAGTCGGAATGGAACCGGGCGGTCGAGAGACTGCTCATGGAGGTCCTCGGCGAGAGCGGGGCCGAGGCGGTCACCGAGACCCGGCTGGTGGCCGCGGGCGTGTAGGTCCAGAACACCACGAGCCCAGCGCGAGACCGAGGAGACGTGAATTGACTACTCAGGGCGGAGGCATACAGGAACGTCACGAAGGGATGCTCCCAGTCGTCGAGAGCATCGATGTCGCAGAGCGCCAGGACCTGCATAAGCTCCGGGGGTCGTCGGTTGGCCTGATGGGGGTGCTGTTCCTGACCGTGACCGGCTCGGCGCCGATCTCGGCCATGCTCTTCAACACACCGATCTCGGTCGGCTACGGGAACGGCATCGGCACACCCGCCGGCTTCATCATCGCCGCCGTCGTGCTCCTCATCTTCGGTGTGAGCTATGTCGCGATGGCGCGCAAGGTCACCACGGCGGGGGGTTTCTACAGCTTCATCAGTCACGGACTCGGTCGAGAGCTGGGGATGGCGAGCGGGTTCGCCATGGTCGCCGCCTACAGCGTGTTCGAGGTCTCGCTCGTCGGGGGCTTCGCCTACTTCGCGTCGCTCAAGGCGGCCCGGTATGGCTGGCACGTGCAGTGGTACTGGCTCGGCTTCGCCATGATCGCGGTGATCGCGGTCCTTGCGTACTTCGACATCCGCCTCTCGGCCCGTTTTCTTGGCATCGCGCTGGTGTGCGAGATCATCACGCTGATCGTCTTCGACGGCTTCATGTTCGCCGACGGGCACGTTTCCACCAAGGCGATCAACCCGGTCAACGCGTTCAAGAGCCTCCCCGCCGGCCACTCCGGGGGCACGGCGCTCGCCGCCGGCGCCGCGGGTATCGGCATCTTCTTCGCCTTCTGGTCCTGGGTCGGGTGGGAGATGGCGCCCAACTACGGGGAGGAATCCCGAAGTCCCAAGAAGAACGTCCCGCGCGCGATGTACATCTCGGTTATCGGGCTCGGGTTCTTCTACACGTTGACCTCGTGGGCGGGGATCAGCGGATACAGCTCGTTCTCCCACGCCGTGGACGTGGCCCAGACCAACTCCGCGAACTTCTTCTTCATCCCGGCCCAGCAATACGGGGGGCTGTTCCTCAAGGACTGCCTGAGCTGGTTCATCATCAGCGGTTCCTTCGCTTGCGGTATGGCGTTCCACAACACGACGGCCCGCTACATGTATTCCCTCGGTCGCGAGGGCGTGCTCCCACGGTTCCTGGGGCGCACGCATCCCAGGTATCACAGCCCGCACCTCGCCTCCACCTTCCAGTCAGTGGCCGCGGCGCTGATCGTGCTCGCGTTCGCCCTCTTCGCCGCCGTCGACACCAAGCTCGGGGCGGCGGATTCCGTCGGCTTCCTTCAGGTCTATGGGCTGATGGCGGTCATGGGGGTCGTGTCGATCCTCGCGATCCAATCCATCGTGTCGCTGGCGATCTTCAACTACTTCCGCACCCACCACAAGGAGGATCACCATTGGTGGACGACGATCACCGCCCCGCTCGTGGCCGCCGTCACCCAGGCCTACGTGCTCTACCTGGCGATCAAGAACCTGAAGTTCCTGGGCTCCGGGTACAGCTACGCGAAGTGGCTGTGCTGGGGCGATCTGGTCATCTTCCTCATCGGGCTCGGCTACGCCTTCTATCTGAAGAGCCAGCAGCGGGCCAAGTACGAGACGATCGGCCGCATGATCAATCAGGGGCTCGACAAGGTGTGAGCGGCCGAGCCTGAGGTCACACTACCTCGACGGACGCGGCGACCACGCTCGCGGCCGTCGGGGTAGACCGTGCTCGCACGACGATGCTGACGCGGTCGCCGCGAAAGAGGTCGTGCGAGCGCTCGAAGGGCACTCCCTCGGCGCTCCATGCCGTGCGCGCGATGGAGACGAGCGCGGCGCCGCGCGGGACGTCGAGGAGCCTCGCCTCCGTGGCTCCGGCGGTCACCACCTCGATGCGTTCCTCGGCCTCGCCGGGCTCGAGCTCGTAGCGAGACTTGAGCAGGTCGTAGAGCGAGCCGCTGAGGGAGTGGTCGAGCAGGCCGGGGAACCGGTCGGCGGGAAACGTCGCCCGCTCGAGCGAGATCGGCTCCCCGTCGGCGAGGCGCACGCGCACCACGTCGTGGACCAGCGCGCCGAGGTTCAGGTCGAGGGCGACCGCGACCTCCTCCTCGGCGGCGAGGGTCGCGGTCGAGATCACGCG
>Ga0302325_10021275_pt1 | contig 13582 bp, 10 predicted proteins | sample Palsa_T0_2_FD_201948 | JGI IMG/M metagenome (GOLD analysis project Ga0302325, IMG submission 201948) | Peat permafrost microbial communities from Stordalen Mire near Abisko, Sweden - Palsa_T0_2 | ecosystem: Environmental > Terrestrial > Soil > Palsa > Peat permafrost | place: Sweden: Abisko... | reverse complement strand
CGGGTGCTATCGCCGGGGGCGGTTAAGCAGGCGCGACCGAGTCCCTGACGATCAGCTTCGGCTCCACCATGGGGGCCGCGTCGACCGGCTCCGGCTGGCGCATCGGATCGTCCGACCGGTCGATGGCCTCGATCAGCATGCTCACGCAGCGCTCGCCGACCTGGCTGAAGTCCTGCCGGACGGTGGTCAGCGGCGGCCAGAAGTGCGCGGACTCGGGGATGTCGTCGAAACCGACGATGCTGACGTCGCGCGGGACGTCGAGCCCGGCTTCGCGGAAGGCGTGCACCAGGCCGAGCGCCATCTGGTCGTTGGACGAGAACACCGCGGTGAACGGGAGGTCGCCCGGTCCGGTGTCGCTGACCAGCGCGCGGCCGATCTCATAGCCAGAGTCGGCCGTCCAGTCACCGAACAGCGGCGGCGACGCGGGCAGCCCGGCTGCCCGCAGCCCCGCCTGGTAGGCCCGGAGCCTGGACTGCGCGTCGTTCCAGTCCGGCGGGCCGGCCACGTGCAGGATGCGCCGGTGCCCCTGGCCGAGGAGATAGTCGAGCACCAGCCGAACGCCGGTGGCCTGGTTGACGGAGACGACGGGGATGCCGCCGGCGTCGCTCTGCTCGCCCTGGGCGGCCACGATCGGCACGTTCATCGACAGCGCCGCGAGCCGCGACAGCACCGTCGTCCGCGGCGCGACGATGACGATCCCCTCGACGTTCTGGCTCAGCAGTTCTTCGATGGCCGCGGTGATGGCACCGGGCGCGACCGACGCCAGATGGGCGACGGTCGCGTAGTAGCCCCGCGAGCGCGCCGCGTCCTCGACCGCGCTCACGCTGCTGGCCGGGCCGTAGTGAGAGCCGACGGCGGCGGCGAGCACGCCGATCGTCTCCGACCGCTGGGTCGAGAGCATCCGCGCCGCCCGGCTCGGCCGGAACTGCAACTCGTCCATCGCCGCGAGCACCCGCGACTTGGTGACGTCGCGGATGCTGGCGTGCCCGTTGAGTACCCGCGAGACCGTCTGATGCGAGACGCCGGCCAGCCGGGCGACATCGCGGATGCTCGCCGGTCGGGGACGGGGCTCGCTGACGCCCTCGCGACTCACTGCTGCCTCCTGCACACATCGAGCATCGCATACCTCCGCTGGCCTGGGAAACCGGTACGAGGCCGACCCCGTGTCGGGTCGGCCGGCGAGCCGCGAAGTTCGCAAAAAGTGATCATGTTGTAACCCGAGGCGGTTGACCGGGGATGCGTCCACGTTCACCATCAGCGTCATGTTAGCGGTCGGCTCCACTGGGCCTAGGCGTTGGCCCGGCCTGAATGTTACCGGTAACAACGACGGTTGGTAAGGGAGGCTGATGATGGCTGACCCCGAGGCTGGCGCAGGCGCTGACTACCAGGCCCTGGGCATTACGAAGACGTTCGCCGATATTGCCGTGCTCCGCGATGTGACCGTTCACTTTCGGTCCGGCGAGGTCCATTCGCTGATCGGCGAGAACGGCGCGGGCAAGTCCACGTTGCTCAAGATCATGGCCGGCGTCTACCCGAGCGACGCGGGCACGCTCGCGCTCGGCGGCCAGACCCTGCCACCGCTCACCCCCAGGGACGCGCAGCGGCACGGCATCTACCTGGTGCCGCAGGAGCCGAGGCTGATGCCCGACCTGTCGGTGGCGGAGAACCTGTACCTGGGCGCGCTGCCGACCGGTCGAATCGGCGCCGTGGCCTGGCGGCGGATGATCGACACGACCGATTCGCTCATCTCGACGGTGGGGCTGCGGGCCGACCCGAGGCTGCCCGCCGGGCGGCTCTCGCTGGCGCAGCAGCAGCTGCTCGAGTGCGCGCGGGCGCTGTCGCACGGTTGCGGGACCATCTTCTTCGACGAGCCGACCTCGCCCCTGACCGCCCACGACGCTGTCCGGCTGTTCGAGCTCATCCGCCGTCTGCGCGACCAGGGGCTGACGCTCGGGTTCATCAGCCACCGGCTCGACGAGATCGAGGCGATCAGTGACCGGATTACCGTGCTCCGCGACGGGGTTGTCGTCGCCCGGGAGGATCGCGCCACCGCCACCAGGGAGAACCTGGTCACCGCGATGATCGGCCGCACGCTGACGATCACCCGCCGGACCCAGCGCCCGCGGGCGCTGGGCGAGGTCATGCTCGAGGTCGAGGACCTGGTTTCGCCGCCCGAGGTCGACGGGATGTCGTTGCGCGTCAGGGCGGGGGAGGTCGTCGGCCTGGCCGGGTTGGTCGGAAGCGGCCGGACCGAGTTCGCCGAGGCGATCTTCGGCATCCGCTCGAGTGCGGGGGGCACGGTCACCGTGAACGGCGCGAACATCACCGGCGCCTCCCCGCGCCGGTGCATCGACGCCGGGCTGATCTACCTGGCCGAAGACCGCGGGCGTAACGGGATATTCGCCGACGTCGACATCGGGCGCAACGCCACGTCGGCCATCCTCGGGCGGCTGCCTCGTCTCGCGGGCACGTTCCTGCGTCCGCGCAAGGAGCAAGAGCTGGCCAGGTCGGCCGCGGTCGAGATGGACGTGCGGGCCAGCTCGATCACCGCCGCGATGCGGACGCTGTCCGGCGGCAACCAGCAGAAGGCGCTGCTCAGCCGGTGGATGCTGGCCAAGCCGAGGGTGGCGATCTTCGACGAGCCGACCCGCGGGGTCGACATCGGCGCCAAGGAGACCATCTACGAGATCATCGCCTCGCTCGCTGCCAGCGGCCTGGCCGCGCTGGTGATCTCGTCCGAGCTCGAGGAGCTGGTCCGGATCTGCGATCGCGTCTACTCCGTCTACGAGGGCCGCATCACCGGCGAGGTGGCAGGCGACACGATCACCCTCGATACACTCGGGCAGCTCGTGGTGGGTGCCTGATGACGACAGCCGGGGACGTCGGGACGGCGTCGGGGGCGAGGCGGGAGCTGGCCGTGCCGCCGAGGTGGAGCTGGCTGCTGCGCCGCCGCGAGATCCTGGTGACCGCCGTTATCGTCGTCGTGGTGGCGGCGTCCACGGCCGCGCACCCGTACTTCTGGGCGTCGAGCAACCTGGCCTTCATCTTCGCCGATTCCGTCGTCATCGCCTTCCTCGCGCTCGGCGAGTCCTTCGTCATGATCGGCCGGGGGATCGACCTGTCGGTCGGCGCGATCATGGGCCTGTCCGCGATCTTCGTCGGCTTCCGCATCCAGAACGACGGGATCTCCCTGCTTCCGGCCGTCCTGCTCGGCGCGGGCGTGGGCATCGTGCTCGGCCTCGGCAACGCGATCCTGGTCGGCGTGGTCCGGCTGCCGCCGATCATCGCCACCCTCGGCACGCTGAGCGTCTACTCCGGCCTTGAGTTCGTCGTCACGAACGGGAACCAGGTCGACACCATCCCGAACTCGATCACCAACCTCGGCAGTGACACGGTGCTGCCCGGCGTCCCGGTGATCTTGCTGCTCACCCTGCCGTTCGTGCTCATCTCGGCCTGGGTGCTGCGGTACACCACCTTCGGCCGTTCGATCTACGCGGTCGGCGACGACGCCGAGGCCGCCTACCGGGCCGGCATCCCGGTGCAGCGCGTCCTGTTCTCGACCTACCTTGTCTCCGGCCTGTTCGCCGGGCTCGGCGGGGTGGCCTACCTGATCTACACCAGCGGCGCCTCCTCCACCAGCGGCATCAACGACAACCTCACGGCGATCGCGGCGGCGATCATTGGCGGGACGGCGCTGACCGGCGGGGTCGGCGGGGCGTTGGGCGCGCTGGTCGGCAGCGTCTTCCTCACCGTGACCCTCACCGCGATGAGCTTCGCCCACGTCTCCGACGTCTGGCAGCCGGCCGGCGTCGGGGTGCTGGTGCTGCTTGCGGTCGTCTACGACAGCCGCTCCCGCTCCCGCTCACTCTCCCGGACCGGCGGCGGGCGCCGCGCGCGCGGGCAGCGACGACGGGGGCAACAGCCGCGGTCGGCGACGGCGCGGTCGTCCTCGCCCGCGTTCCCGGGTGAGGGAGGCACCCGATGACGACCACGAGCCCCACCCCGACCTCGAGTCCGGCCCCCGCTACCCTCGCGCTGCCGGGCCGCTGGCGGGTGCCTGGCTGGGGTACCTGCCTGCTAGTCGCGATCATCGCCGAGCTCTTCTACTTCACGCTGACCACCAGGCAGTTCGCCGGCGGCGGACAGGGCATGCTGAACCTGACCGAGCAGTTCGCGCCGACCGGCGTCCTCGCGCTCGGCCTGGCGATGGTGATCCTCACCGGCAACATCGACCTGTCCTGCGCCGCCAACGCCAGCCTCGCCGCGGTCATCGCGGGAACGGTGCTCGACAAGGGCGGCAGCCCGGCCGCGGCCATCCTGGCCGCGGTCGCGGTGGCCACCTTCGTCGGCCTGTTCAACGGCGTCCTCGTCGCCTTTGTCGGGATCGACTCGCTGCTGGTGACGCTCGCCACCCAGTTCATCATCACGTCGGTCGCGACCTCAGTGGCGGGCGCGTCCCCGCCGTTCGGGTTCTCGAGCTCGTTCACGCTGATCGGCCAGAGCGGCATCGACTACGTGCCGATCGCCCTGCTGGTCTTCGCGGTGATCGCGATCGCCGTGATCGTGACGATCGGCTACACCGGCCTCGGCCGCTCGCTGACGCTCATCGGCTACAACCCGAGCGCGGCGCGGTACTCGGGGATCGCCATCAGGCGCTCGCTGACCTCAGCGTTCACCCTCTGCGGGGCGCTGTCAGGGGTGGCCGGGGTGCTGCTCGCCGCCTATTACAACTCGGCCCAGCCGGACATCGGGGCCGATCTGCTGCTGCCGGGCATCACCGCCGTGATCCTCGGCGGCATGGACATCTTCGGCGGCCGGGGCCGCATCGGAGAGGTGGTCCTGGCCGTGTTCGTGCTCGGCTACATGAGCCAGGGGATGTTGATCGAAGGGGACAGTTCGCTGTCCATCACGATGATCACGGGCCTCGTGCTAATCGGCGCCCTGGTCGTCAAGTTCGCGTTCGAGCGGAACTTCCGGCAGCGGATGAACGCCAGAATGCGTCGCCTCAGAGCCCCTCTGCACCGGGATGCGCATGGTTAGCCACGCGTGCGGGTGAGCCGCACCTTCTGACTGACGGCAACGGACGCTGGCCCCGGATGGTCCGCTGCTCGGTCAAACGCGCCTTGAAGCAGACCAAACAAAGGTTCAGTCACGCCCAAAGGGAGAACGGAATGTCCGGAAAGATCACATCTGCAGGACGCGTGCCACGGCGAGTCCTGCCGCTGGCCGCCGTGGCCGCCCTCGCGCTCGCCGGCTGCTCGGTCACCAGCAGCTCGTCGAGCAGTTCGGCCCCGGCCGCCTCGGCCGCGGCGTCGGTCTCGACGTCGGCGTCGGCGTCGTCGCTCGCCTCCACGCACATCACCGTGGCCATCGTGCCCAAGCTGCTGGGGCTCTCCGTGTTCGAGGCGAACGTCAAGGGCGCCGAGGAAGTCGCGCCGAGCCTGAGCGAGTCCATCGACTACACCGCCTCGGTCGACGCCAGCGGCCCCGATCAGGCCGCGGTCATCATGGGCCTTGTCCACAGCAACCATCCACCGCAGGTGATCGCCTACTCAGCCAACGACCCGACGTCGGAGGTCCCGGCGCTCGAGGCGGCCGCGAAGGCGGGCATCAAGGTCATTGGGTTCGACTCCGACGTGACCGCGAGCGCCCGGTCTTACTTCATCCAGGACACGGCCTACCCGGCGATGGCCCAGGCGCTCATCAACGCCGTGGTGGCCAAGTTCGGCTCGAAGGGCACGATCGGCATCCTGTCCTCCACCCCGGACGCCACCATCCAGAACGCCTGGATCGGCGCAATGCGGGCCTACGTCGCGCAGAAGTACCCGAACCTGAAGATCGGCCCCATCGGCTACGGCCAGTCGAACGAGTCGATATCGCAGACCCAGGCGACCAACCTGATCAACTCCAACCCGGACCTGCTCGCGCTCATCCCGATCGACGGCGACGCCGTGCCCGGCGCGCTGGCGGCAGTCCAGGCGCTCGGCAAGGACGGGAAGATCGGAGTCTTCGGCATCGGCGACCCCAACCCGAACCAGAAGTACTTCGCCAACGGCTCACTCACCGGCCTGTTCCTCTGGAACGAGGTCGGCGAGGGCGAGCTGATCGCCTACGTCGCCCGCGACATCTACGACGGCACGATGCCTGCCGCGGGCGGTTCCTTCACCGCGGGCAGCCTCGGGACCTTCACCGTCTCCAACTCCCCGGCAACGGGAACGATCATCTTTTCCGCCCCCCTCGAATTCACCAAGGCCAACTACCTCAAGTACAACTTCTAGCCCACCCCGCCCACCCTTAAGCCCACCCGCGCTGTCACCTAAGCCATCGACCCCAAACGTGGTCTGTCGGCTACGCCAGCGACCCGGCCTCGACCTTGGCGGTACGCCTAGGCCGGGGCGAGTTGGGCGGGCTCGCCCTTGGCCGGGTCGGCGCCGCCGCGCGTGAGCATCGATACCACCGAGCGGACGCCGGCCGTCACCGACTCCAGTTGCGGATCGGCCGGGAGCGGGATGGCCGACCGCAGCGGCCGGTCCGCCTCGATCGCGTCCGCGACCGCGCGCAGCGCGCCGGATAGCTTGCGGACGGCGGCGGGAGACGGCGGCTCGGCCCCCCGGCCGAGCGCGACCGCGGTCGCGGTGACCGCGTCCGTCACCTCCTCGAGGCCGACCACGGCGGGCCACCAGGCCGACGCTCTTCGACTCACCCGAGTCGGCTCAGACATCGTCCGCTGGAACTCCAACCGCACGTTGGAGAGCGCGCGCGACGCCGCCCGCCGCAGCCGTGACGGCCACTCCGGCAGCCCGCCCGCCTGGACGGCGCTCCGGGCCGGCCGCTCCGCGCCGTCCGCCCCGGTGATCAGCGCCTCGTCCATGTAGTCGGCCACCACCCGCACCGACTCGGCGAACTGCCCGGGCAGGTGCGCCTGCCAGGCCGACGGCCACGGCGCGTACCCGACGACGACCACCACCACGCTGGCCAGCACGGTGTCGACCAGCCTGGCCTCCGCCAGCCGCCAGCCGCTCTGGTCGAGCAGGTCGATGAGCAGCACCACGAGCGGGGTCAGGAACGTCGCCACCAGCCCGAAGTTCCGCGCTCGGGCGAACGGCAGCAGCGCCGCCAGCACCCCGAAGGGCAGCAGCAGCCACGGCCCGTAGGGCACGATCGCGAGGATCGCCGCGCCGAGCACCGCCCCGACGATGGTCCCGAGGGCGCGCTGCAGCGCCCGCGCGAACACCGAGCCGAAGTCGGGCTTGAGGATGATCCCGACGGTGAGCACCAGCCAGTAGGACCGCTGCAGCGGCAGCACCTCGCTCAGCACCGCCGCCACCCCGGTGCACAGCATCAGCCGGATCGTGTACTCCCACGCCAGCCGGCCGCCGACCAGCTGTTCGCCCAGGTGGATGAGCGACCCGCGCAGCCGCGCGCGGAGGCTGGGGGAGCCCGTCTGGGCCGGCCCTGCGGGCGGCCCCCAGTTCCCCGAGATCACCCCCTCAAGCGCCACCATTCCGTCCCGCAGTTCCAGCGCCCCCGGCGACGAAGACCACTGCGGCGGGACCATCGGCAGCCACACGCCGTCGGACCGCCGCCCGGGATGGCCCGCGAAGTGATGCCCGCCGAGACCGTGTCCGCGAGATCGGGATCGGCCGAAGCGGGAGCCGCCGAAGCCGAGCATTCCCGAGCCCGGCCCGTGCCCGGCCAGCACCGCGTCGGCCAGCCGGTCGACGGTGTCGCTGACCCACGGAGGCACCTTCTCCCCGGTAATGCGCAGCGTCGCGGTCGCCTCGGTGAGCTGGTGGCTGGCGTTGAGCACCGCCATTAGGTGCATGTCTCGCCGTGACCGCCCGCTTGACGAGGCGCGCCCGGTCAGCATCGCGTCGTACGCCGCGTTCAGGGCGGTGACGACCGCGTTCCGGGCGTCGTTCGACCTTGGCGTGCCGATCGCGCGCAGGTCGGCGGCGAGCTCGTGGTAAACGGCGGCGACCGCTTTCCGTTCCGCGCTGCGGGGCGAGAGCAGGAACCCGGGGGTGATCAGCAGCAGTGCCCACGCGACCCCGACCGCCCATTGTGCCGCAACCTCCCACCACGGCCGCAGCGCGCCGAGCGCCCCGAGCCCGAGCGTGCTGTAGACGAAGAGCTGGAGACCGGTAATGGAGCCGATCCCGCCCAGCCGGGCCATGATCGCGGAGACCCCGGCCACGAATACGACCACGGCCACCGCGACCCAGCCCCGGCCGTGGATCAGCATGCCGATGAGCAGGCCGGGCGCGCCCCCGCAGACCGCCGACGTCCCGATCCGCTTAACCCGATCCCAGTATGGTCCGCCGTTGTCGATCGTGATCGAGAGCAACGCGCCGAGCGCGGGCAGCAGCGCGAGCTCGCGCCGCCCGGTGAGGAACGCCACCGCCAGCGGCACCCAGAGCGCGAGCACCGCCCGCGCCATCGTCCCCCAGGGAGTTGGTGCCTTCTTCGGCCGGACGACCTCGGCCAGCCATTCGGGCACCACGTCGTCAACCCAGTCGGGGACCCCGAGCTGACCACCGAAAAAACTCCGCACAAGAACCAAGGCTAGAGACACACGAATCGGCCGGAACCGTGGCACCGTAATTGGAGTCCAAGAGGGATGAGATCCATGGACGTAAGACCGCTCGCCGCGGCCCTCGCGGCTGCCTGCGTGGCTCTCGCACTGACTGCCTGCGCGAGCGGAAGCACGTCGGCGGCGGAACACTCGCTGACGTCCGCCGCTCGCGGATCCGCTTCGCTTGCCGCCGGCGACACGGGAGCCGCCATCGGGGAGACGCTCAGGCAGCGGGCCGAGGCGGACGCCGCCGCCGTCCTCAGCTCCTTCGCGGTGCCGCCGGGCGGTCACCGCCTCGCCGGGCCGCCGAACCTGCCCGGCGGCGTGCTCAAGACCCCGCTTAGCTACCTCGGGGGTACCTGGGAGGTGCACCTGACGGGCTTCTGGGAAGCGCCGGGCAATCCGCAGGCGCTGCTGGCCTGGGAACGGGGGCACCTCAAGGCACGGTTCACGTTGGGCGACGCGGACTTCGGGCCGCCCGCCTGGGACCGCACCTTCGAACTCGCCCCCGAAGGCGCCCTGGTCACGAGGGAGCTGGACGTCGAGGTCGCGAGCGCGGGCGACGGCCAGACCGGCGTCCGGGTGGACGCGTGGGTGGCCTGGCAGCCGCCTCGTCCGGCCGTCAGCCTGATCCCGGCCACGGCGCGGACGGTCACCATCGCCGAGTTGTCCAACGGCGGCCCGATAGGCCCAGGCGGCCAGACCGCCAAGCGTCTGCCGGCCCCGGTCACGATCACCGTCCCGGCCACCGTGCGCGGGCTGGCGACGCTCATCAACGGCCTGCCGCTGTCGACGATCCCGCCCGACACCCCCTGTCCGTTTAGCTTCGGCCGCTTCCTCAGCCTGACGTTCCGGGCCCGTTCAGGCGGCCCCGCGCTCGCGACCGTCCAGACCGACCAGCCCTGCGGCGGCGTCGCGCTCACCGTCCGCGGCCAGCAGCAGCCCGCCCTCCAGAACGAGCCCACGCTCGACGGCCAGATACTCAAGCTGGCCGCCCTCCCATGGAAGCTGCCGTAGCCGGTGAACGCCGCCCGAGCCGCGCTCAGCGAACCCCGACCCCAGACCAAGCCCGACCCCGACCCCGACCAAGCCGGGCCACCCAGACCAAGCCGGACCCCGGCCAACTCGGTACCCGGCGGGCGGAACCGCGAGCGCCCGGCCCGCCGTCCAAGTGGCATGAGACTTCGCGCAAGCGCCCCCGCCGGCCGTTCCGCCGCTCTCGCCGCACTGGCCCTGAGCGCCGCCGCCGCGGTCGCGCTGTCCGGCTGCGGGACCGCGTCCGGCCCGACCGACCCCGCGAGCGTCCGGATCGGGTCAACCGGGGTCCCGTTGACCTCGGCCAAATCGCCCGCGCAGGCGGCCCCGACACCGAGCCAGCGCGCGGCGGCGGACGCCGGCGCCATCCTCGCCTCGTTCGCGGTGCCGACCGGAGCGCGAAGGCTCTCCGCCGCCCCGACCGTGGAAGACGGCGTGCTCAAGTCGCCCGCCCAGCTACCGGGGTCGCCCGACCTGGTGGACAAGGCCGAGTGGTGGATCGCGCCAGGCGCGCCCCAGAGCGTGCTCGGCTGGGAGGCCAGGCACCTGCCGCACCGGTTCTCGGCGGCGGGCACCGGTACCGGCTCCGGGCCCGGATTCACGACCTGGACCAGGATCGCCTCGCTGCCCGACATTCCGGCCGTGCTCGACTCGCGCGAGCTGGTGGTCACGGCGGTGCAAGACGGTGACGAGACCGCCATCCGGGTCGACGCGCAAGTGACCTGGCAGCCCGCCCGCCCGGCGAGCGAGAAGATCCCGGCGGCGGCCACGGCGGTGACGGTCTCGCTGGACGTCGGGCTTAACCAGGGCGGCAAGAAGCCGCCGAAGTCGGTCACGATCACCGACAGCGCGACCGTCCGCACGCTAACGGCGCTGGTCAACGGCCTGGCCCTGTTCCCACCTGGCTCGTTCAACTGCCCGGCCGACTTCGGCGGCAGTCTCGTGCTGACGTTCCGGGCCGGCCCCGGCACCCCGGCCCTCGCGGTCGCCACCGCCGACCTCTCCGGCTGCCGAGGCGTGGATCTCACCATCGGCGGCAAGTCAGAGCCGGCCCTGGCCGGCCCGGGAACCGACAGCGGCCGAGGGATCCTCCGCACGGCCGGCCTGTCATGGAAGATCCCTTCGGAGTAAATAGGACTTTTTCGGACAGGTCGTGCTGTAAAAAGAGCCCATGAAAATTCTGATCCGCTTCCTCGTGATCGCGGCCGCGCTCGGCGTCGCGGCCTGGCTCGTCCCAGGAATCGTGCTCACCGGGCACAACCACGTGGCGAAGGTGGAGACGCTGCTGGTCGTCGCCGTCATCTTCGGCGTCATCAACATCCTCCTCAAGCCGATCATCAAGACCGTCGGCTGCGCGTTCTACGTGCTCACGCTGGGCCTGTTCGCGATCGTGGTCAACGGCCTGCTGCTGTGGCTGACCAGCTACATCGCCTACGACAGGCTGCACGAGCCGTTCCACGTCACCGGCTTCGCGGCCGCCGTCGAGGGCGCCCTCGTGGTCGCCGTCATCAGCTTCATTGCGCACCTGGTCATCCCCGACGACGGCGATCGGCGCTAAGGTGGCCCGGCGGGTCATAGACTTATCCGCCATACACTTGTGCTGCGCTGCTTATCCGCGCAGTTACCATCCACGTCTCTGGAGTCACGCCGCCGTGAAGACCGCTGTCGAAGAGCTCAGCCCGACCCGTGTCCGGCTGAGCGTCGAGGTTTCCTTCGAGGAGCTTAAGCCGAGCCTCGACAAGGCTTACCGCGAAGTCGCGCAGCAAGCGCGCATCCCCGGGTTCCGTCCTGGCAAGGTGCCGCCGCGCGTCATCGACATGCGGATCGGGCGGGGCGCGGTGCTGACCGAGGCCGTCAACGACGCGCTGCCCGAGTTCTACAGCAAGGCGGTGCAGGAGGCCGAGGTGTTCGTCCTCGGCCAGCCGGATGTCGAGATCACCCAGCTCGAGGACGGCAAGGAGCTGTCGTTCACGGCCGAGGTCGAGGTCAGGCCCAAGTTCGAGCTGCCCGACTTCGACACGCTGACGGTCACCGTCGACAGCGCCGAGGTCACCTCGGACGACATCGACGAGTACCTCACCAGCCTGCGCGAGCGCTTCGCGAGCCTCAAGGGCGTGCAGCGCGCGGCCGAGGACGGCGACTACGTGACCATGGACCTGTCCGCGTCGGTGGACGGCGAGCTGGTCGAGGACGCGCAGGCGACCGGGCTGTCCTACCAGGTCGGCAGCGGTGAGATGCTCGAGGGTCTCGACGAGGCGCTGACCGGGCTGTCGGCCGGGGAGTCGGCGACCTTCAGCACCGAGCTCGCGGGCGGCGAGGCCGCGGGCCAGGAGGCCGACGTCACCGTGACCGTGCAGTCGGTCAAGATGCGCGAGCTGCCCGAGCTTGACGACGACTTCGCCCAGCTCGCCAGCGAGTTCGACACCCTCGACGAGCTGCGCGAGGACACTCGCGGGCAGCTCGAGCGGGTCAAGAAGCTCCAGCAGGCCACCCAGGCCCGTGACAAGGCCGTGGACGCGCTCATCGACAGCATCGACATACCGCTGCCGGAGAAGTTCGTCGAGCACGAGCTCAGCCACGCCCGCGAGAACGTCGACAACCAGCTTGTCCAGATGCGCATGTCCAAGGACGACTACCTCAAGTCGCTGGAGAAGACCGAGGAGGAGTTCGACGCCGACCTGGTGCAGCAGTCCGAGCGCTCCGTCCGCGTCGGCTTCGTCCTCGACGAGCTGGCCCGGGCCGAGAACCTCTCGGTGACCCAGGCCGAGCTCTCCTACTTCGTCGCCGACCAGGCGCAGCGGATGGGGATCAGCCCCGAGTTCTTCGCCCGGCAGCTGACCGAGAGCAACCAGATCGGCGTCGCGATCACCGAGGTGCTCCGGGGCAAGGCGGCCACGCTCGCGGCCGAGCGCGTCACCGTGACCGACGACAAGGGCGAGACGATCGACGTGAAGGCGCAGATCGAGGCGCTCAATTCCGACGTCGACGCGATGCTGGCGGCCCAGGCCGCGGCCGAGGGCGCCACCGACATCGAGGTCGACGACCTCGCGATCGACGTGGCGGCCGCGCTCGAGGCCGAGGCGGAGGACGAGGCCGAGACCGAGGTCGTTCTCGAGGCGGTCGCCGAGGCCGAGGCCGAGGCGGAAGTCGTCGACGAGGCCGAGGCCATCGTCGAGGACGCCGAGGACGCCGACGACGAGGACGAAGAAGAGTCCTGACCTGCTCGAACTAGCTGGCCCAGGGCTATCGCCCTGGGCCACGCTTTTTTGTAGCAATGCCGCAACGCGATGCGCCCAAAGCGAACAGCGGGGTACACCGGACTCCCTCGCTCCGTCAGGGCGTTAATGTCGCAGACAACGACACCCGAAGTGATCGGAGCTGACCACGTGACACAGCTAGTTGCCAGGACGGCTTCCCCTGACGCCCCGGTGATTCCGGGGGATCTGCTGTTCCAGCGGTTGCTGCGGCACCGCATCATCTTCCTCGGCCAGCAGGTTGACGATGACATCGCCAACCGGATCTGCGCCGAGATGCTTCTGCTCTCCGCCGAGGACCCGACGAGCGACATCTCGCTCTACATCAACTCCCCGGGCGGTTCGGTCTACGCGGGTCTGGCGATCTACGACGTGATGCAGTTCGTGCCCAACGACGTGGGCACCTACGCGATGGGGATGGCCGCATCGATGGGCCAGTTCCTGCTCACGGCCGGCGCCAAGGGCAAGCGGTACGCGCTGCCGCACGCCACGGTGCTGATGCACCAGCCGTCCGGCGGCATCGGCGGCACCGCGACCGACATCCGGATCCAGGCCGAGCAGATGCTGCACGTCAAGAAGACGCTGTTCGAGCGGACGGCGGCGCACACCGGCCAGCCCATCGGCACCATCGAGAAGGACGCCGACCGGGACCGCTGGTTCACCGCCGAGGAGGCCAAGGACTACGGCTTCATCGATCACGTTGTGAACAGCGCGCTCG
>Ga0302325_10021269_pt1 | contig 13585 bp, 13 predicted proteins | sample Palsa_T0_2_FD_201948 | JGI IMG/M metagenome (GOLD analysis project Ga0302325, IMG submission 201948) | Peat permafrost microbial communities from Stordalen Mire near Abisko, Sweden - Palsa_T0_2 | ecosystem: Environmental > Terrestrial > Soil > Palsa > Peat permafrost | place: Sweden: Abisko... | reverse complement strand
GCCGCCGTGGTGGCTTGGGGGGCGGACTTCAACACTCGACGGCGCAAGAGGGCGTTGATGAAGGTACTCTTCCCACTATTGAATTCGCCTAATACCGCCAGGTAAAGCGTCTCATCTTTGGCGCGGGCTTCTACCTGTCGAATGTTCTTTTCAATTATTTCGATCTGTTGGGGCGAGAAAGCACTTCTCTGCAACAACTCGCGGGCAAACGAGAGTTCACTTCCCGCATCAATGGTCGGCAATTGCCGACTCCCATCCGTATTTAAATGTCGAGTCTCGAACGGTGTCATATAAGATACAGCCTCATAATCGTCGTGGAACGAGAACCAACGGGCAGCCGCGCGAGAGTTCTCGCGCCGTCGGCGGCGCCGGAGCACGACCTACGACGGCACAGAATCCAGCCAACCCGATTGCGAAGAGAATACCACGATATAGAGTTGGTCGTTTGCAATGCCGCGCTGCCTTTGGTGCCATCGAGAGAAAACAGACCCTGTCTCTTGGTTACGAATATCACCAGATCCCCTCCAATACGGCTCGTCAGTAGAAACGGGTGGTATGACGATAGCTCGTCCCGGCGAACTCCAGCACCACCTCCACGTGCGCCGGCGCTGAAACGCTGCCAAAAGCGGGCTCGCTTTTCGAGAACAGATCGGATCGATAAACGTAGTACTTGCTTCGCTGTAAGGACTCACGACCTTCCCAGATTACTTCCTGTGCTCTGCCTTCAGCCGAGTAAAACCGAATCAGAACCGATTTAACCGGAAGTGCCGACAGACCGTCGAACGTAAAGCGGAATCCGGGCGGATAAAACTTGCCCGAACCGTTCTCGACGTATTCACCGAGGAAACTGCCGGCGAATCTCAACTCCGAACAGTAACGTCGAATGGTTGCATCCAGTTCCTGCTCGGAAATGTCTCGTCGCCCGATTGAAATGGCCCCGCCCGAATACGCGGCAACCTCTATGGATGTCGGGTCGTCGAAAGCCTTGTTCTTCGAATAGTCTCCTGCGTAATACGGGTACCAGGCACCCAGAGTGGAGCCATTTTGCCAACGTTCCACATAGTGAATATGCGTCACGGACCTTCCATCCATATGACGAACGGTGACCGCAACCGCGCCATTGGTGAAGTCGGTGCCCGAGTCATTCCGCATTTCAAGCACGTCTCCGAGATATACTCCTCGCCAGGACGGCAAATACCCGATAGCGATTCCTTTTCTCATCGGGCCGCGCGCCAGACCGTCACCAACGCTCTTTAGTGCTCCGATCGACGTATAAAGTTCAAATTCACGGTCGCGAAGTTGCTGTTGAAGGACGAGCTTGCTGCCTTCGGCAAGGACGCGTTCCAAAACCGTGAGGTCCCGATCGAATTTTTTGCTGTCGCTGTTGTTGTCTCGCATGGTCTTCAGAAAAATGTCCCAGCCCGTGGGTTTTAAGTTGTCGATCTTGGCGATGGCGGACAGGATCGTGAGACAGCTGAAAGTCTTTTGCTGTATCTCCGTCCATGCACTTGCCAGATTTGAATCTCCAGCGCTCCAGTCCCGATATCGGTAGATACGCAGGAGGCGGTCCCAGGTGTCGTCAAATCCCGCTGGTTCCGTTGCCGCGGGCTTCTCCAAGAGCGGTGTGCCCACGATGTAGGCGGCACGAACCATGTCGTCGGTCGGGGCCGCACTGGAAGGCTGTGCAGCAACCGGCCGGAAGCCAGTCATGCCAATCAGCGCCGTTAACGCGACGAACGTTGACAAACCGCCGCTGCTTCTCCGTACTAGCTTAGACTGCTCCTTTGTTTCCATGTGCATCTCCCTTTTCAGTTGTGGAGAGGAGTGCAAGCGCGTTAATCTTACACTCCATTGAACAATTCCCTGGTATCGCCTAAAATGTTCACGGCGGCGCGGTCACGACAGCAGACGACCAGAGTTGACGAAGTGGCTCATCCACATCGCTGATCCGGCTGCTGCAGGCAAGCGAATGATGAGCGCGAGGAAATCCAGCAGGCACAGATTAATGTGCCCGGCGACCCAAGTATTCGTCAAGAAATGAACAATGCAGCCGTAGACAAGACTGGTATGCGGAGCGACGCCGCAAAAGTTAGCGACATAGAAGGTGATTAGACCCGTGCCGAATCCCGTAAGGATACCGGCCGGCTCAGAAACGAGAAGAGAGTGGAATTGCATTTGGCACCTTTCCACGCAGCACCTGGATTTCGCCGCGCGGCCTCTAACGCAAGAGATGCGGACGCAAGGCCATTCTTACAGGTATTGCGCATTTTGTGGGCAGCTTTCGCGCCGCGCAATCTTGCAGGCGTCAGCTGGGCAAATACTTCGGAAGCTGTTCAATAACTACGCTCCAGTCCACTGGCGCTGGCAATTCCGGTCGGATCAATCCACTTCGAGATAGCACGGTCCGGACATCAAACCATTCCTTGCGATCGGCGTACGTCTCGGGCGTCGAGCTGTCCTTCAGATGCAGGAAGTGATACTCAGCGCGGCCCTCCAGGGTTAGCGTATCGTCCGACGCGGAAAGACTTAGGCGAAACCGCGTGAAGCGCAATGTCTCCCACAACCGTCGTGAACCTACCCACTCGGTGCGGAGCTTTATTTCGAATCCCTGCGACTCATAGGTTGGATACCGAGCCGCGAAGGCAAATATGGGGATTCCGGCGAAGCCGAACGCTGAATCCGGGATGAATCCGAACGGCATTCCGGGATGATCCCGAACACCATCGGAGCGTAGCGACGCTGGCATCTCCGATTGTGCAAGAAGTGTTCGGCTTCGTCAAGAGAAACCTGTCCGAAGCGCAGCGAAGGAAGGATGCTGCTAGTGGAGAAGGGTGCGGGGAAAGGGGCGGCAGCCCTTGTCCCCGCCTCAGCACACAGCGGCCCCGGAGCGCGAACAGCGCTTCGGACTCAAAGAAACTTCCGGGTAGCCGATCCAGGAGTTGAAGAACTGCATTCTAAACTGCGGTAACGCAGGCTCGCCCGGCCCCTCACAGGAGATAAGGGGAAATGCCGGTTTGGGGTACTGTTTTTCGGCAAATCGGCGACGACAAGGCGGCGACTTACAGAATCGTTACCTTGGCGAACTACGTCGAGAGCATGAAAGTGAAATTGTGAGGTTTCGGCAATCCGTTCGACTATCTGAGCGAGCTGCAAAGGCACTCCGAGGAGTTGAAGCGCTGTCCATCGGAGTCGATGCCCTGGAACTACCGCGAGACGCTGGCCCGGCTCGCCACTCCGGCCGCCGCGTAATATGATGAATCCTGCCTAGCCGGAAAGGATCGACTCCGGCCAAGATAGGAGCATCACTCGAAAACAGTGGCAAGAAAGAGGCTCCGCGAAAACGAGATCGCACAGGATTTTTGGCAGGCGAGACCAGCCGAAATGTATCCGATCGGTGAAGGAAGGAGCTAAGTCACCTTTTGCGAGGCGACCAAATCTGAGGTACCCGAGGTGAAGGGGCGCGAGGTGAGGCGATGAAGCGGATAATTGAGAACCTGAAAGGTGGCGACTTCCGCTCCATCGGCAAATCCGGAGACGCAGTCACGGCAGTTCTAAGAACCCCGGCTCTCTTCTCCGATCTCATCGCGGGCATGCTCGACGGCGATCGCTTAGTTCGCATGAGAGCAGCGGACGCAGTCGAAAAAGCCACACGAATGCACCCGGAGTGGCTCCAGCCGTGGAAGGGGGCTCTGCTGGGCGATGTTTCTACACTGGAAGACAAAGAGCTACGGTGGCACGTTGCGCAAATGCTGCCGCGGCTAAGGCTCACTTCCGCCGACAAAGCGACAGTTGTACGCATTTTATTGGGTTATTTGAAGGACCAGAGCAGCATCGTCAAGACGTTCAGCATGCAGGCCCTGGCGGACCTGGCGGAGCAAGATGAGCAGTTGCTCGACCAGGTGCTGCCCCTAATTGATCGGCTTACGCGTACTGGTACGCCTGCCATGAAAAGCCGAGGCCGGAAGCTGCTCAAGCAGCTTGAAACCAAGGTCAAACAGAACAAGCCACGTCGTAGCCGACGTAGTGTCTAAGGCGCAAGTGTGACCTGGCGTCGGCGTGCTCGTTCCACACCGAAGGCCACGTATGCTGGTGACCATGGATTGTGCATGTATGCACGCCCGAAAGCTCACAGTGAAATAGCGGTTCAAAGAAATTCAGTTGTTCTGAGCCGCTTCAAGGCGATCTAAGGTTGGGGCGATTGGGGCTTTCGGGCAAAGAACATTGGCAGAAGGTAAATCAACGAGCTGAAAATAACCGCCTGAATCAGAAACGTACCGGCGATCCAAATAACAGGTTCGAGGCCGAACAACCCTAGCTTAATGTGAAGGCCCTGGAACATTTCCTCCACGGGCCGCCAGAGGAACCTTGCGGGATAAGCCGCAAGGTCGATACCCGGGAGTTGTGTCGAGTTCATGAGGCGATGCGGTAGGAAGTTATCCCCGGCAAACATCAGAATCGTTTCCAGTCCAAAGCCGAGCAGCAGCGCGACGACCATCTTCTTGCGGTCCACCGCAAACCGGGAGTTGGCTGCCTCCGCCGTCATCGCGAGTGCTCCAACGGCACTATGATCACGATGCCCAAACGCATCATAGCTCCTCTTTCTCTTTTTATGAAGGATATCACTTTGCATTCGGTTTGCCCCGATTCTTACGCATCGAATCCCCCCGCATCTCGATGCGATGGGCGTTGTGCACGAGCCGGTCGAGGATGCCGTCGGCCAGTGTGGGATCTCCTATCTGTTCGTGCCACCGCGAGACCGGCAGTTGCGAGGTTAGGATCGTCGAGCGCACCTGGTAGCGGTCCTCGCAGATCTCCCAGAAGTCGCGGCGCTCGGGTTCACTCAGAGATGACATGGCCCAATCGTCGATCACCAGAACGTCGATGCGGCTAAGCCGCGCCAGTAGACCGCGGAGGCTGCCGTCAGCACGCGCTATCGCCAGGTCGCGAAATAGCGATTGGGCGCGGGTGTAGAGAGCCGAGTACCCGTCGCGGCACGCCTTCTGAGCAAGGGCGCAAGCCACGAAGCTTTTACCCACACCGGTTGGTCCGAGGACAAACACGTTTTCGTGCATGCCAACCCAGGCTGACTCTTGCACCAGCGCACGTATCACGCCTTTGTCCAGCCCCCGTGCGCCGCGATAGTCAATATCCTCGACACAGGCATTGGTGCGGAGCTTGGCGTTCTTCAGCCGCCGCCCGAGGGCCTGATTCTCGCGCCAGTTCCACTGCTGATCCACCAACAGGCCCAGGCGTTCCAGGAAACTCAGCTCGCGCGCCGCCGGGTCCTGTTCCTGCGTCTTCTGGGCCTCCGCCATTCCGTGGAGCCGCATGGCGAGCAGTTTTTCGATCATCGGTTGTTTGAGCATCGCCGTTTCTCCTCAGTCGAAGTACTCCGCGCCGCGGATGTTGTCGTGCGGCGGCGGTGGCGGCGATGGAGGAGGCTCCACGGGAGGCACTGTGTCGAGTGAGTTTTTCAGAATCGACTTCACGCTCTGGTAGCGGCAGGCTCCTGTTACGAGCGCTCGTTCGGCGGCGGCCTCCATGCGAGCCGCTGAGTACTGCGCGGCCAGACGAATAATCCCCAGACAGGAACGGTAGCCCAGTTCCGGGTGCGGCTTGTCAGCTAGGATGCGTTCGAACAGGCACGCTGTGTGTGGTCCGATGGACTGTGCCCAGTGCACCATGCGCGAGGGAGTCCATTCCAGGTGCGCCTGGTGGGAACGCGGACGGTGCTCGTTCGTGGTCACGGCGTGACCATGACCACGCGCACGCAGGTGCGAAGCCACACGCTGACCCTTGTGGAAGAGCTCGACGGTCGTGGGCGTCGAGCGCACTTCCACCAGCTCTTGCACCAGGTTGTAGGGAACGCTGTAGTAGTTCGTATCGAAGACGACGTGATAGTCGAGGTTCACCCTTGCGCGGGACCACTGGCTGAGATCGAACGGCTCGGCAGGCAGAGGGTTCAGCGCGGGCTTGTCGAGAGCCGCGTACTGTGATGCCCGCGAGCCTTCGCGTTTACGGAACGGCTGCTGGTTGATGCGGTCGCGAAGTTCACGGATGGCTTGATTCAGCTCCTCGATTGAGAAGAACTTCCGATGGCGCAGCGCCGCGATGATCCAGCGTTCTGCCAACTGTACGCCCGATTCGACCTTGGCCTTGTCGCGCGGCCTGTAGGGTCGTGCCGGAACCACGCCCACACCGTAGTGCATGGCCATCTCCTGATACGTCGGATTGAGATCCGGATCGTAACGGCAAGCTTTCATCACGCCGGTCTTGGCGTTGTCGGGCACCACCAGCTTCGGTGTGCCCTGATAGAACTCGAAGGCCCGCACGTGCGCTCCGATCCAGTTTGCCAACTGCTCGTCGCCGGTGGCCTCAGCGTAGGTGGAGGAGCTGGCTCCCAGGACCGCTACAAACAGATGCGCCTGCTGCACAGGACCGCCGCGAGGGTCGTAGATCGGGATGGTGGTTCCGGCCCAATCGACAAACAGCTTCTCGCCGGCGTTATGTTCCTGGCGCAGCACAACGTCCTGCTTGCGGCGCCAGCGCTGGTACAGCTCGCAGAAACGGGAGTAGCGGTAACCGTCCGGGTTGGCCTGCCGGTACTCCTCCCATAGCAACTGCTGGGTCACGTGTGGGTGACGCTGCCGCTGCTGGTGAAGCTCAGCAAAGTCCGGCATCGCCAACACGGCAGGGCGAGGCCGTAGTGGACCGCCGAACAGGGCGGCTTCCAGTCGGTCTTCGTCCCAACCTTCCCCAAGCGGCCATGTGACTCCGGCAGTTTCGGCTCGTTGCAGATAGTCGTGGACGGTTCCGAGGCCAATCGAACAACTGCGGGCGATCGCCCGCAGCCCTAAGCCCACTGCAAACTTCAATCTGAGAACTTCTTTGATCTTGCGCACGGACAATCTCCTGGCTGGCAAGCGATCCTCCCTTTCAGGGGAGGCTTCTTGCCATTGTGTTGTCCAGCGCCACTCAGCTTGTGGAAATCGTTCCGGGCTCAAGCCGAACGCGGTTCCGGGATCGGCCTAACACTGTTCGGCTTCATCGCGAAATCGGCGTTCACCTTCATCCCGGAATCCTGTTCGGGTTCATCCCGGAATGCCGTTCGGAATCATCCCGGAATCGCGTTCACGTTCCCCCGGATTCCCCAAATATCGTGCGCAAAGCGAAATAGTTGGCCAGACGGAGCGGGTTCGGCTGCGCCTGTAGATCCTCCTCGTTCCGTTTGATTTTCGCCGGATTGAAGCCCGGCAGCAGGAGGTCGAGGAGCTTCCGCAGAACCGGCATGATTGGCCTTTCGGTATGAATACCAACAGCTACAGCTGGCAGTGCTCTTCGCGAAGGGTCAAGCGGTGGTCCCGATGCCGGCCTCGTACATCAGCGCGTCGAGCTTGTCTTCAATTGTCAGGTTGGCTTGTTGCAGAGCCTTCAGTTCCTCGATCTTTCGCGTGGCGTTGGCGCTGCCTTGCCGTTGTTCTTCGATAATCTTTTCGACCTCGCCTCGGACGCTGGCGATCTCACCGGCGAGGCTCTCATCCAGATCCGTACGCAAAAAAAGCAACCGGTCCTGCACCTTGTCCCGAACGCCGTCACACAACTCGCGTCGGCGTGTATCGAGGCCTTCCGCGAGCTTTTGCCCGACTGTAGTCCTAATCGTGGTCTTTAGCTGAAATATATTCATGACCCCAGCCGCTCCGCCCCCGACGAGAAATGCAATGGCAATTACGAAAGGATTAAGCGCAACTCCAAAAAGACCGACTACAACCAATACGACGATGTCAGCGATGATGGTGTTCAGCATAGCTCGGAACCCGAAAAACATCCCGGCCCCCGCGCGAATTGGGTCCAGCCCGATCAAGCCGCTGAAGACCGCAATCGCCTGCTCTACTTTCGAAGGTTTCATCGACTCCGCGAGTTTTTCGGAACTCAGATCTGTTCCTATCGCGAGATCGATTCTAATCTGATCCGCTTTCGCGAAGAATTCGCTTGCTCGGCCTTCCAGAGACTGCGCCAATGCCTGGATCTTTTCCTGAATGATCGGAAGCAAGACAGTTCGGCTCCATTCTGCGCTGTCCTCCTCAATGCGGGCCTTGAGGTGATCGACTACCTCCTTTACGACGGGCTCGAGCTTCGGCGGAAACCCGAACTCGCTCTCGATTTCATAGTCCGCCGCCCATTGAGTGACCTTCTCCCGCATCTTGAGGAAGTACTCGTCAGCGCAGTCCCGCGCCTGACGTGCGATGTCGCGGATCGTCAGTGTCGCGCTCTCGACTATCAGGCTGCGTGTTTGCTCAAGAGTCTTCAACCGGGGCTCTGCCTCCCTATACCGCTGCTCTAGTTTTGCGTTGGGGGTCTGCCACATGCCGATTCGGGGTGGGATCACTGTGCGAACTGACCTGTTTACACCGCGGAGTGAGCGGAGGGACGTCAACAGTTTCGCTCTTCCTTTTTCCTGAGTGAGGAATATCTCAAGGGAAGACTCTATGTCCTCGATACCGGACCGCACAATCGACTCTCGATTGCCTTGCGTCCGCCCCAGCAGCGCCGACTTTGAGTCGACGTATTTGATTCCATTTCCCTTCAGCTCCGACCACGGCGCGAGATTCTTTGCCTGTTCGCTCTTGAACGCTTCCTCGGTGGTCTCTCCCATTTGAACAGAAGCTCTGATGTGGTCGTAGTAAGTAATGATGAAGAATATACTTTCGTATCCCAGGTTCTTTAGCAGACCAAGAACCTGCTTGTCTTTTGCCGCATAGGTATCTTGGCTTTTCATGCAATAAAGAATCGCGTCCACTGACTGGGCGTATTCCATGGTGACCGCTTCCCTCGCATCAGGATCGTCCAAGCCGACGGTGTCGATTAGGTCAACCCCGTTTCTGCACAGCGCGAGCGGCCAGTAAAGCTCCAGCCTTTCATACCGACTGGTAGCTGTAGCGTCACTGGAGTGATTGATCTTGACGTATCGCTTCAGTTCATCATGGAGGCTTGAAATGTTATCGAGGTCGAACGGTTTGGAGTCCCCGTTTTTCCCCATGCCTGACTTGGGAAACAGTCGCGCCCTCTTCCCCTTCTCGTCGGCGTATTTAATTTCGCAGACTACGCCGGTCGTGGGCGTGGGCGACGCGGGCAATATTACCTGTCCGAACAAAGCATTCAAGAAGGTCGATTTGCCCGCGCTGAATCGGCCAATTACCAGCACTCTCAGAGAGTCCGTCTCAAGACGACTGAGCAACCCCGAAAGGATGTCACCGGGCTTCGTCCCCTCCGTCTGTGTCTCATCCATTTCGAGCACCGTTACAATGCCGCCTTGCTCCCTTGCCAGGCCAAGCAACTCCTCGCGCCGCCGCTGATAGATTTCGAAATAATTTGTTGCTCTTGTGGCTTTCATGGCTTGTTCTCCGTTGTGGTTTCAGTCGATTAAGCTGAAACATGAGGCTTGATCTGACGGAACATGAGATCGATCTGCCGGAGAATCTCAGCCCCGTCGGTCCGACCGGCTGCCGAGTCGCCCTTGTGCTTTGCCGCCTGCAACGCCTGGATCTGGGCCTGCTGCCATTGTTCTTGGCCCTCTTTGACCGATCCAATGACCTCGTCGTACCAACTCTTCAGCTTCGATGAAACGTCCGTCGCGAAGTATGCGCAGGACCGTCCGACCAAGGTACTGAGCTCCGCGCGGACCTTGTCGCGGTTCTCTGAAGTCTGACGTTGGTTCCACTGCTCGGCACCCAGGCCGGCCAGCATGCTGGTAGCTAAAATGGCTCCGCCGATGTGCGCCGTCGCGAAAAGTGTGCCAGCCGCAATGACCACAGCAGCGGTGCCAACGCGTGTGACAATCTTGAGCTTCTGGGCATCCGCGAGAGGAAGCGCCCGTCCTCCGACGTAGGTTTCGCCAATTGTGATACCGGGCTCCAGACCGATCGCCAGCGGGTATTTGAACTGGCGATGAAGCTCTTCCTGGAGCCACTTTCGGTCCGCGGAAAGTTGCCGGTCCACCGAGGAGGAGATGCCTGCCGCTTGTCCTTGCATTTCGTGACGGAGGCGGAATGGCATATCGCGCTCCCACCATGCTTTGATGTCGTTGCTTTTATCTAAGTCGTAGGACAAGAAAGCCAGAATTTTGTCCTGGTTGGCAGTCAGGTGACTGCGGATCTGTTCTTCTACCTTTTCACGCCTCTGATTTAGTTGATGTTCAATCTGCATCCAAACAAGATTCTGGCTATCGATCTGATTCTTTCGCTGGTTGATTTCTGAATCGCGTTCCGACTGGCTCTTAGATTCTGCCTCCGCGCCCGCACGTGCAGCTGCGGCGATGGCATCCAGGGCGGTCAGTAAGGAATGCTTGAACTGTTCGAACCGTACGCTAACGAAATCGGTGTCCCGGATCACCGCGGCAATCACGTTTTTCAAGGCGGTGACGTTACTATCGACGACGGCGATGTCCGGCAAATACTGCCGCGCCTGCGTCTCGACATACTGGACCACGGCGTGGCGCTCCTCTTCGGCGAGTGCGACCGATTTCGTTAGAACGACGATTGTCGGCATTCCTCTCCTGGCGCACTCGCGGAGCAATTCCACTTCAGCGCGCTTCATCGGCATGAGAGCATCAACGACAAGCAGGACGATGTCGGTGTCGCGAAGGCAACCGTCAATCGTTTGAGGAAGCCCCTTCTCGTCGGCGTCGAGCGGCCCCTTCTCGATCAGTCGCAAAGACGATGATCTCAGCCAGGCGCTGTCAAGTGACACTGCGACGCGAATTGGCGAGCCCTGCGCGGAACTGAGGGCATCGATTAATTGCGCTAGCGGCCTTGACGCATTCGCCACAGTGAACTTCTCCGTATCGCCGGCCGGAATCCCCTCGATCACGAAACTTGCGAGAGAGGGAATGGGCGACGCCGGGAGGAGGTTTCGTTCGAGTAGACCATTGATCAGACTCGATTTGCCCGAGTTGGGCGCTCCCACGATTGCCACGTTGATGGTGTCACGACCCAACGTCTCCAGCTTGGTGAGAGCTGCTTCAACAGCCTTTTCGCAACCGGCGCGCTTCGCAAGAGCGCGCGCTGCGCGCAGCCACTCGGCCGATTTTTCCACGTTTGTGGAGACTGGTTCCTGGGGAATTGTTGCCTCATCCATGGTTCATGCTCCTCTGCTGAAATCGAATGTTTGGTATCGACCGTCCGGTTCTCTGCTACTCGCCGCGGTCGTCGGAGCCGTCGCCGTGGTCTCCGCCTGCTTCGTCCGCGTCGTTGTGTCCGAAACTGTCGTGGTGGCTTTCGCTTGGCCAGTGATGAACATCAGGATGCGCGTGATCTACGTATTGACCGGCGTCGTGGTGGAGTCCGTCACTCTGGTCCTCGTAATGCCCTGAAACTGCCGGGTCGTGCGTGGAGTCGGAGTGGAAAGGATCGGCCTCCAACCCGGAATGCGCGTCACCGTGCTCGATTGCCTTTACATCCGCGATCTCCGAATGATGCCCTTCATGGGAGTCGGCTAGCAGGCTCGAAGTGAAATGTTCCACTCGGTCGTGAAAATCAGCGCCGGATACCGGGTGGTGCTCGTCGTTTTGCAGAAGATGCCGAAACTCGTCATACGGCATCGCTCCAACGTGATCGATGTGTCCGAGTCGGTAATCGAAATGCCTCATTTCCGGCAAGTGCATGCTCTCGGGCGGGGGATCCTGCGTGGCGACCATAAAGAAATGGCTCTCCTTCCAGGCCGTAACGAACTGCTCCATAGGGTAACGGGCCGCCACTTCGCCCGTCCCAGGATCGCTCACAATTACTTTGTAGTGTTCCGGATCGTTGGTATCAATCCCGGTCACCACTACCGCGTGATCGGCGTGTCCCAAGCCGAGGACGTGACGCAGATCGGTAAGCAACGGATGTGTCCTCCACAGATCGTCGGAATCCACGCCGATAATCACTTTGTGGCCCATGGCCAATTCCGCCGTTAGATTAAGAACGTTCGCCTCGGTATAGCGATGGACAGGTATATTGTGGAGTTCCAGGAGGTTACCAACATCGCGCGCGTTAGTTCCCCCCCCCTCGTGGTACCAGTGGTGCGCTTTCGCCTCATTGACGTAGTAGCTCTCAGGAAGATGGACTCCCGTGTACTGGCGGACGATGGATTCCTGGCAGCGTATCGCGCAAGTGTCGGGATAACTCTGTTGCCCCGGAAAGTGATGCGAATCCGACTCGGGGGTTCCGATCACCGGATCGGGTTTACTAATGTGTACGGCTGGTGTCATCTCTCTGTGCTCCGGTTCGATATCGGGCTGCGGCCCGTTCCAAATGAGAGATGAATCGTCCGGCGTGTTCCTTACATGGTCGTGCGTATTTTTTGTGGAAACGTCCTCCTCCGCAGAATGACCGAGTGAAGCGAATGCTGGATCGGAAGTACCGGATGCCAAACCCGCCGTGAACAGGCCGGCTAGCACACCCAACACCCCAGCCGGATTTTCCGTTTTTTGCGGCTTTTTCGGGCTCCTCAGGTAGGCGAGAAGCTTTGGTCCTGGCCGGAATTCGAGCGAACGGAAGAGGCCCTCCGCCTCCATATCCCGCAGGTTTCGCGCTTCTACCACCGTTGCGAAACAAGACTTGCAGCGAGCTAAGTGCGCCTCAATCTCGGCTCGGTTCGGGTACTCAAAACTCGCATCAGCATAGTACGCGAGTTCTTCAGCGTCAGGATGCGTCAACATCAGTTGCAGCTCCTTCCAGTAGATGCTGAAGCCTTTTGACGGCCCGCGTTTTGATTACATACACTCTGTCGATTGGACAAGCCAGCTTGGAGGCGATGAATGAGGGACTCTTTGAGTCGAAGTAGTACATGCGCAGCACCGCTTGGTCCCGCGCACTCTCGAGTCTCTCGATAGCGTTCAGAAGTTTCATCCCACGCTCGCTTTCGATCAGTCGATCGAGAACGCTGTCATGACCGTCTGCCAAATCCCGGTCCTCCCCATCACTAAGAGATATCGAGCGATTCGAACCTTTCACCATCTGGACAGAAAGTCTGCGCGCCACGATACGGACCCAGCTTTTAAGGTCTGCCTTTCCGCTCCACGTGCGTAGCCGACGCCAATTGTTTTCGCTCAGATGGACGAAGAGTTCGTCGGGGAGGTCCTCGCATCTCCAATAACGGGATATCGCTGCGAGCGTCGGGCCCAGAACAACGATAAACAATCGTTCGGCCGCGGCTCGGTCGCCGTTGCAGGTTCGGTTAACCAAATCGATTTCGTCTGGCTCGAAACCGTCCTGTTGATCTGGCAACATTCCGGACTCACCCTTCCTACGTATACGATTACCCAGTAAAATTATCACAAGTTGGAGAGGTATTTCCACTTGAGGGCAGCCTGGCACGCCTTGCATTGCACCAGTGGCGGGCCGATAGCACTTGGGGAGAAAACATTGCTGTAGGGATCGACCAAACTGAAGTGAACCCCTGGAGTGAGACACGAAGTTAAGGGGTAACCGCCGGGGTGACCTGCCCCGCAAGATGAGACAGCCGATAAGTTGAGACCCAGCCCTCGGAGGTGGTCCGCAGCCCCGTCTTTCCGGCCTTCTGGAGCCTAAAGTATCTCAATTGACCC
>Ga0302325_10021268_pt1 | contig 13585 bp, 9 predicted proteins | sample Palsa_T0_2_FD_201948 | JGI IMG/M metagenome (GOLD analysis project Ga0302325, IMG submission 201948) | Peat permafrost microbial communities from Stordalen Mire near Abisko, Sweden - Palsa_T0_2 | ecosystem: Environmental > Terrestrial > Soil > Palsa > Peat permafrost | place: Sweden: Abisko... | reverse complement strand
GCGCACGACGAGCACCTCGGTGAAGCCGCCGGTGGAGGCGCCAACGTCGAGGCAGACGCGGCCGGATATGTCGAGCGCGAATGCATCCAGAGCGGCCGCGAGTTTGACGCCGCCGCGAGACACATAGGGTGCTCCGGTACGGCCTTGATCGCGGCGGTCGTCGAGATCGTATCCGAGGCTTTGCGCACTTGAACGCCGTCGGCGGTAACCAGTCCGGCCGCGATGGCAGCCTGCGCCCGCGCGCGGCTCTCGAACAGGCCACGCTCGACCAAGAGGCGATCAGCGCGGCGTTGGCAGGCGGCGGTCATGGGGATGGGCCGTTGGCACTCTCATGGCCGGGCTTGTCCCGGCCATCTCGATGTTAAGCGCCCGGCAGTGCCGCCTTGACGAGATGCCCGGCACGTAGCCGGGCATGACGAGCGAGTGTTTTAGCTACCTGGCGAGCTTGACGACGTCGCCGCGAAGATTCTGCCCCAGGGCTTCGAATGCCTTGGTCACGATGCCTTTGGCGTCGAGGCCCGCCTTGGCGTACATCGCGTTCGGCGAATCCTGATCGAGGAATATGTCGGGCAGCACCATGGAGCGAATCTTCAGCCCGCGGTCGAGCACGCCGTGCTCGGCAAGGGCCTGCATCACAAAAGCGCCAAAGCCGCCGATCGAGCCTTCCTCGATGGTGAGCAGCACTTCATGCTCGCGCGCCAGCCGCAGCAGCAGATCGATGTCCAGCGGCTTGGCAAAGCGCGCATCGGCGACCGTGGTGGAGAGGCCGTGAGCGTTTAGTTCGTCGGCGGCCTTGAGGCATTCGCCGAGCCGCGCGCCGTAAGAGAAGAGCGCAATCTTCGTGCCTTCGCGTACAATACGGCCCTTGCCGATTTCGAGTGGCCGGCCTTCTTCCGGCATCGGTATGCCGCGGCCTTCGCCACGCGGATAGCGCAGCGCCGAAGGCCGATCGTCGATCGCGACGGCAGTTGACACCATGTTCACCAGCTCGGCTTCGTCGGCCGCCGCCATCAGCACGAAATTGGGCAGGCAGCCCAGATAGGCGACATCAAAGGCGCCGGCATGCGTCGGCCCGTCGGCGCCGACGAGGCCGGCGCGATCCATGGCGAAGCGCACCGGCAGGCGCTGGATGGCGACGTCGTGAACGACCTGATCGTAGGCGCGCTGCAAGAATGTCGAATAAATCGTCGCGAACGGCTTGAAGCCTTCGGTGGCAAGCCCGGCGGCGAATGTGACGCCGTGCTGCTCCGCAATGCCGACGTCGAACGTGCGATTGGGAAATTCCTTTTGGAACAGGTCCACGCCGGTGCCCGATGGCATCGCCGCCGTGATGGCGACGATCTTGGGATCCTTGCGCGCTTCCTTGATGAGACTTTCCCCATAGACCTTCTGGTAGGCCGGGGCCGTCGGCTTCGATTTCACTTGCGCGCCGGTCGCGACGTCGAACTTGACGACGCCGTGATATTTGTCAGCAGATTTTTCCGCCGGCTCGTAGCCCTTACCCTTTTGCGTCACGACATGGACGAGGAACGGACCGTTCTCGGCGTCGCGCACGTTTTTCAGCACGGGCAACAGATGATCGATGTTGTGGCCGTCGATCGGGCCGACATAGAAGAAACCGAGTTCATCGAACAGCGTGCCGCCGGTGACGAGACCGCGCGCATATTCCTCGATCGCCACCGCGCGCTTCTCCAACATCTTGCTCGGCAGGCGCTTCGCAATCTGGCGAACCATGTGGCGCAGGCCGCGATAGGTGCGCCCGGAAACGCGGCGGGCGAGATAGGCGGAGAGCGCGCCGACCGGCGGCGCGATCGACATGTCGTTGTCGTTGAGCACGACGATGAGGCGCGAGTTCATCGCGCCGGCGTTGTTCATGGCCTCGTAGGCCATGCCAGCCGACATGGCACCGTCGCCAATCACGGCAATAACGTTGTTTTTCTTGCCTTCGAGATCGCGGGCCACCGCCATGCCGAGGCCTGCCGAAATCGAGGTCGAGGAGTGGGCGGCGCCGAAGGGATCGTATTCGCTCTCGGCGCGCTTGGTGAAGCCGGACAGACCGCCGCCCTGGCGCAACGTGCGAATGCGGTCGCGGCGGCCGGTGAGAATCTTGTGCGGATAAGCCTGATGGCCGACGTCCCAGAGCAGCCGGTCGGCCGGCGTGTTGAACACATAGTGCAGCGCCACCGTCAGCTCAATCACGCCGAGGCCGGCGCCGAGGTGACCGCCGGTGACCGCGACTGCGTCGATCGTCTCCCGCCGCAACTCGTCGGCAAGCTGGCGCAATTGGCCTTCTTCGAGCTGCCGAAGATCACTTGGAGTTTTGACAAGATCGAGCAACGGGGTCTTGGACTGAACGGTCACGCGAATGCTCCTTCTTATTAGCCTCGTTGGCCGCGTCGGCCTAATTGGCGATCGATAGGGTCGGCCCAGCCAGCATTTCGGCCCTTACGCATAAACCCCCAGTCTCTACACCACTTCAGGCCGGCAACGCAATTTGGCCCGCCGGAAGGCGGTGTCTCAGTTTGAATTTTCGACCCGTGGTTCTCTTGGTTTTATTGGTGCATATTGGAACTCTGGACCATGTGTTGCCCGAAAGCGGCATATGGGGAAAATTTCGGGCGATGCCACCGGCGTTAAGGATAGAATGACAGATGCCACGGGGTCCAAAGGCGAGAAGCGCCCCCCGCCGATGTGATCGGGAACGCAGTCCGTGAAATGCGGACTGCAACTGAAAAATATCCCAAATCGGCACGGACTCTGCGCCGCCGCGCTGGGGTCGCAAGGGCGGCCTCGAAGGATGCAAAGTCAGGGCGCTAAAATGTCACCCAAACGTCGCCGCCAGATCGTTAAGGCGACGGCGTGCGCCGCGACCCGCCAGGAACGCGGCAAGGGACTCCCACGTTGTATCCGGGCCGCATATGCTTGGCCATGCCGCATGTATCGCTGTATTCATGTATTGCCGTTGCAACAATGCAGGTAGAAAAATCGTCTCACATCGTTAGACGCATGAGTTGATGCCTCGTGGTTCTCGAAACCTACCGGAAAAAGCGGCAATTCGGCGTTACACCGGAGCCGCGCGGCCGCAAGGGTTCCGGCGGTGGTCACCGCTACGTGATTCAAAAGCACGCCGCGCGGCGGCTGCACTACGATTTGCGGCTCGAACTCGACGGCGTGATGAAGAGCTGGGCGGTCACGCGTGGCCCAAGCCTCGATCCCAACGAAAAGCGCCTTGCCGTCCACGTCGAGGACCATCCGGTCGAATACAACGCGTTCGAGGGTATCATTCCGGAAGGTGAATACGGTGGCGGCACCGTCATGATCTGGGATCGTGGGACCTGGACTCCGGAGGGCGATCCGCACAAGAGCTACGCCAAAGGCCATCTCGTATTCGATCTTGACGGCGAGAAACTCCACGGCCGCTGGCATCTCGTGCGTATGCGTTCGCGAGAACGCGAGCGCCACGACAATTGGCTGCTCATCAAGGGTAAAGATGAGGAAGCGCGCGGACCGCGCGACAAGGACATTCTGGAGCAAAAGTCGCGCTCGGTCACGACCGGCCGTTCGATCGATGAGATCGCGTCAGGCAAGGGCGGAAGAAAACGCGTCTGGCACTCTAACCGCGGGGCAGGCGACAAATCGGAAGACAAGGTGGCGTTCAGGCAGAAGATCAAAAAAATCGCGGCGAGGCCAAACGCAAGGCGAAGAACGAAGGCGGCGCTCGCCGTGGCCAGCGCCGACGGCGCGCACAGTGCAAAAGCGCCGGCGCCGGGCGCAGCCAAATCAAGGCCGCCCGCGTTTGTGCCGTTCAGCCTGGCCATGCTCTACGACAAGCCGCCGAGCGGACCCGATTGGTTGCACGAGATCAAATTCGATGGCTATCGCATGGAAGCCCGCCTCGATCGCGGCAAGGTGCAATTGCTGACCCGTAAGCAGCAGGATTGGACGCACCGCTTCAAGCCCGTCGGCGACGCGGTTGCCGCGCTGCCCGCCGCCACTGCACTGCTCGACGGCGAAGTGGTCGTGGAAGACGACGCCGGTATCAGCAATTTCTCGCTGTTGCAGACCGATCTGAAGGACGGACGCACCGACCGCTTCGTGTATTACGTCTTCGACCTGCTGTATCTCGATGGGCGCGATCTGACCGGGCAGCCGCTCCTCGAGCGCAAAGCAGCGCTCGCCCGATTGCTGAAAGGCGCCGGCAAAACTGGCGTGATCCGCAGCACCGGGCACTTCGACGAGGCCGGGCCGATCATTTTGCGCCACGCCTGCGAGATGGGGCTCGAAGGCATCGTGTCGAAGCGGCGCAACGCGCCCTATCGCTCCGGGCGCTCGGACAATTTCGTCAAGACCAAATGCCACGGCCGCCAGGAATTTGTCGTCGCCGGTTACACGACATCGACGGCGTCGCCCCGAGCCATCGGCGCGCTGACTGTGGCGGTGCGTGAGAACGGCGAGCTTCGTTACGCGGGGCGTATCGGTACCGGCTATACGCAAAAAATGGCGCACGATCTGTTCAAGCGCCTGGTGGCGTTGCGCACCGAGCGGCGGCCGATCAAACTGCCGCCGGACGAGCGGCGCAAGGATGTCGTTTGGGTCGAGCCGAAGCTCGTCGTCGATGCCGAGTTCGCCGGTGTGACCCACGGCGGGGTGCTGCGGCAGGCGTCACTCAAGGGCATCCGCGAGGACAAGATGGCGCAAGAAGTGGTGCGCGAGGTTCCCGTGGCCGAGGCCGCGATAGCCCGGCGCAAGCCGGCACGCATTGCGGCAAGGGCGGCTTCCAAACCGGCAAAAAAAACAACGCAAACCACATCCGCGCCCGCAACAGACAGCGACAAAAAACGACAGGAACGTAAGAGCGCTGACGACAACAGGCTTCGCTTGACGCATCCCGACCGCGTTTATTGGCCGGACGCCGGCGTGACCAAGAAGGATCTGGCCGAATATTACGTTTCGGTCTGGGACTGGATGAAGCCGCACATTGTCGGTCGGGCTCTATCGCTGGTGCGCGCTCCGGAAGGAATCGGCGGCGAGACTTTCTTTCAGAAACACATCGCTTCGAATGTAAAGTCGTCGGCGCTTCGCCATGTGGTTCCCGGCAAGGACCACGACGTGATCGCCGTGGAGACGATGGACGATCTGGTCGCGCTGGTGCAATCCGCCGCTTTAGAGATTCACGTGCGTGGATCGCGGCTGGACAGCCTGGAGACCTGCGACCGCATCGTGTTCGATCTCGATCCGGGGGAGGGTGTCGTTTGGCCCCAAATGATCTCGGCCGCGCGCGAGACGCGCGAGCGGCTCGAGTCGCAAAAGCTCGAGAGCTTCGTCAAGCTCTCGGGCGGCAAGGGGCTGCACGTCGTGGTCCCGATCGACGATGCCGATTGGGACGCGGCCAAGTCGTTTACTCAGCGCATCGCCTCGGCGATGGCCGCAGACAGCCCGAAGCTCTATCTCGCCAAGATGACGAAGGCGCTGCGCAAGGGCCGAATCTTTATCGATTATTTCCGCAATTCGCGCGAGGCGACGGCGATCGCGCCCTATTCTTCGCGGGCGCGTGCCGGTGCGCCGGTGTCGACACCGGTTACCTGGGAGCGTCTTGCGCGCACCACCGGCGGCAACGATTTCACCGCGCTCGATCTGAAAAAGCGCATCAAGGACGACGCGTGGGCCGAGATCGCCAAAGTGCGGCAGAAGTTGCCCGAAATTCGCAAGGCCCGGTAACAAGAATTCCAAATCCCGCCCGATGGGACCGGAGCACGTCAGGGTCCCCCAGATGGTTCTCGGCGAACGTGTCGCCGAGGTTTTCCAATTTCTGCAGGACCGCATTTTCACCTTGTCGCACTCATCCCGCGAGCTTGAAGCGCTCGACTTTCGGCTCGAAGCGTGAACGGAAGATTTCCGCATCGAGCGGGTCCTCGAAGCAGTAACGCACAAACGCCGCGTAATCGTCTTCGACATACATGTCGAACTTGCCGACATAGGCGATCAGGAAATCCATGATCTCGTTGTCGTTGCCGAGTTGCCGCCGCGGCAGTACCACCTGATGCGGGCATTCCTCGTCGAGCTTCCGCAGCCACGCGCTTTTTTTGTCCGGGTCCATGGTCGCCTCTATCCCTTGACTCAGACGAGCGAATGTTCTCTTTTTGTTCTGATAAGTCAAGGTCCCGATCAGACGGAAAATTCAAGAGCCTTAACAATGGCTTTCGAGACACTTGGCGACGTTCATTCCCAGGGCTGGGGCCCACCGTCCGTTGTAGCTACGGCCGGCCCGAGGGACCGCGCTCAAAATCGAGTCGCGAGTGCAACTACCGCAAGGTGCTGGACGTCGAAACCCTGGTGTGGACGCGGGGGTGGGCGTTTCCGCTTTCCCGGCTCGAAAGCCGCTTGCGCTGCCCGAAATGCGGGTCGCGGTATGTGGTGGTGTTGTATCAGCCGCCGTCAAGCGTTGCCGCGCGATAGCGAGAGCTGGCACTAGCTCCGGGGTGGAAGCCGGCTTTCTGAAAGATCACGCGCCATCAATATCCTGCCGACGAGAGAGCCGGCGTTTGTTGGCACGCACGTGCTTTCTGAAAACGTTGAGAGCCTTTCCGGCGACAACGTGATCTTCCTGGCCGGACATGAGGGCTGCGGCCGTCACCATTTGAGCTTCGGCGAGAGCCGCAATCTTTTCGCCGAACATGCGGCTAAATTCGTCCTGGCCGCGAACCCCGCCAGATGCGAGTCGCAACATACGAAGCGCGACGACGCTTTGTACGTCCAGTCCAAGCTGAAAAGACTTCAAAGTCAGCGCGAGCCAAGGATTGTACATAGTACCTTTCGGAAGGGGCTCATCCTGTTTTCAATGGAGGGACGGCAAATCGGTTCCTCTGACGACAGCCACCAGGCGTCGGTGGCCCGGGGACGGCCATTTACTCCACATCCAGCGGCTCGGCGCCGGTTGGTTTGCCGGTCGCGTCGAGCGTGATCTTTTGCACGCGCGCCTCGGCCTGTCGCAACAAATCCTCGCAGCGCTGCTTGAGCGCTTCGCCACGTTCGTAGATGGCGACCGATTCCTCGAGCGGTACCTTGCCGTCTTCGAGCCGCTTGACGATCGATTCGAGCTCATCGATTGCCCGCTCGAACGAGAACTGCCCGACGTCGGTGTTATCCTGGTTACTTTGACCAACTGGGATAGTTTGCTGTGCCATCGCCGGCTCTCCGACTCAAACTTACTTATATCAGATCGCTCGCACTAGCCACGCATCAGCGTGGTGACGTGCGCGGCGGCCGAACTCGCCAGCGCTTCGAGATCATAGCCGCCCTCCAACACCGAGACGATTCGTCCATGGGCGCATTGATCGGCGATATCCATGATTTTTTGTGTAGCCCAGACGAAATCCGCCTCGACCAGATTAAGATTGGCGAGCGGGTCGCGCATGTGGGCGTCGAAGCCGGCGGAGATGAAGATGAGTTCGGGCTTGAAATCGCGCAGCCGCGGCAAGACGCGGCTTTCGAAAGCGTCGCGGAACGCTTCGCCGCCGTCGCCCGGCCGCAGCGGCGCGTTGACGACAGTGTTGTACTCGCCGGTTTCGCCGACCGCACCGGTGCCGGGAAAAAGCGGCATCTGGTGGGTCGAGCAATACATCACCGTCTTGTCCCGCCAGAAAATCTCCTGCGAGCCGTTGCCGTGATGCACGTCGAAATCGACGATGGCCGCGCGGGCGACGCCGTGATGGTTCCGCGCGTAGCGCGCCGCGATCGCGGCGTTGTCGAATAGACAAAAGCCCATTGGTCGCTCGGTTTCGGCATGATGGCCGGGCGGGCGGGTGGCGACGAACGCGTTGGTGGCTTTCTTGGTCAACACCTCGTCGACCGCATGAACGGTGCCGCCGACCGCGCGCAAAGCCGCCTCGAAGCTGCCGGGAGACATCGAGGTATCGGCGTCGAGCCGCACCATGCCTTCTCTCGGCGTCGCGTCGCGGATTTGTGCGATGTATTCCATGGGGTGACACAAAGCGATGGTCTCGAACGCCGCCCTCGGCGCTTGCACACGTGCCAGCGACTGGAATTTTTCCGCCTCGAGTGCGCGCTCGACGACGCGCAGTCTGTCGGGTCGCTCGGGATGACCGGGCGGCGTGAGGTGATCGAGACAGGCGGGATGGGTGACCAGGAGCGTGGACATGAGATTACGGCCTATTGCGCCAGCAACGCATCGGCGCCGATTACGCCGGCGGCTCCCTCGACGACGGTGCGTTCAAGCGCGGCCGCGTGCACGGAAAAGTTCTCGGCAAAAAAGCGCGCCAGCGCGATGCGGGGGCCGGCGTCCGCGTTGAGCCGCAACGCCGCGAGCGCCTGCTGCGCCAGCAAACAACCGCCGGCCGCGACGGCAAACAGCCGCAGATAGGGAGTTGCTCCGGCCAGCGCTTCGTCAGCGTTCTTGTCGACCTGAGCAAGCATCCAGCGTGTCGCCCGCGTGAGGCTCTCGACCGCCTCCTCCAGCCGTACGCCGCTCCAGCCGAGCGCCGGATCGTTGGCGGCATTCACCGCATCGACGATGTGGCGCAATTCGCCAAGGTAAGTTTCGACCACCGTACCGCCGGCGAGCGGCAGCTTGCGGGTGACGAGATCGATCGCCTGGATACCATTGGTGCCTTCGTAGATGGCGGCGATGCGCGCGTCGCGAAAAAGCTGTGCCGCGCCGGTTTCCTCAATATAGCCCATGCCGCCATGAACCTGCACGCCGAGCGAAGCGACTTCAATTCCGATATCGGTCGAAAACGCCTTGGCAAGCGGCGTCAGCAGCGAGGCGCGCGCGTGCGCCGCCTGCCGCGCGGCTTTTTCGGCGCCGCGCTCGGCGCGATCGAGCGCCATGGCTGTCGCATAGCAAATTGTACGCGCGGCTTGGGTGAGGGCGCGCATGGTCATGAGCATGCGCTTGACGTCGGGATGCGCGATGATCGGCGCCATCTCTGTCGCCGGCATACCTGGAATTCGGCCCTGACGGCGCTCGCGCGCGTAAACCATTGCTTGTTGCGTGGCGCGTTCGGCGACGCCGACGCCTTGCAACCCGACGGCGAGCCGCGCCCGGTTCATCATCGTGAACATCGCCGCCATGCCGGCATTCTCTTCGCCGACGATGAAGCCGGTGGCACCGCCGTTGTCGCCGAAGATCATCGTGCAAGTCGGCGAGCCGTGGATGCCGAGCTTGTGCTCGACGGAATGTGCGCGCAGGTCGTTGCGGACGCCGGGCGAGCCGTCGGCATTGAGCAGGAATTTGGGCACGAGGAACAACGAAATGCCGCGCGTGCCGGGCGGCGCATCGGGCAGCCGCGCCAGCACGAAGTGGATAATGTTGTCGGTGAGGTCGTGTTCGCCGTAGGTGATAAAGATCTTTTGGCCGGTGATGCGGTAGGTGCCGTCGCCGGCCCGCGCGGCCCGCGCACGCAGCGCGCCGACGTCCGAACCGGCTTGCGGTTCGGTGAGCTGCATCGTTCCGGTCCATTCGCCGGTGACGAGTTTTTCGAGATACGCGCGCTTGAGTTCGTCGCTGCCGTGGGCGTTGAGCGCATCGATCGCTCCCATGGTCAGCAACGGACCGACGCCGAAAGCCATGGAGGCGGCGTTCCACATTTCAGTGCAAGCGGCGTTCACGACCTGCGGCAGCCCCTGGCCGCCCCATTCGGCCGGCGACGCCAGGCCGTTCCAGCCAGCTTTGCACCACGCGCGATATGCATCCTTCCAGCCGGGAGCGGTGCTAACGGCACCGTCCTTGAAGGTCGCGCCGAAGCGGTCGCCGACGCGGTTGAGTGGCGCGATGACTTCGCCAGCCATGCGGCCCGCCTCGGTCAGCACCGCCTCGACGTCGTCCATGGTGAGGTCGCCGAAAAAACCTTCCTCAAGCGCAGGCGCAAGCGCCGCCCCGTATTTGAGCGCAAAGCTCATGTCGGCGAGGGGGGCGTGATAGGTCACGGGTGGCCTCCGCTTGAATGTGCAGGGGATACAGGACTGACGGCAGCCAATGCCGGCGGACACTATTATATGGGATCAAATGGCGTCACTATACGGCGTCGGACGGGATTTTGGCAGCGGTGTCGCCACCCGAAGCGGCTCTTTGCAATCATTGATCGGGAACGGTGGCGCCGCTATGTTGCGCCCGCCAATGGCCCAGCGGCTGGCCGGCGGCCCTCCGAACGGTACATTGGGGCGTAGCCAAGTGGTAAGGCAGCGGATTTTGATTCCGCCATTCCCTGGTTCGAATCCAGGCGCCCCAGCCAGCTCTAAGAGATTGATATCGTAGTATTTTTATTCTCGATTGGTGAGGCGCCCTAGTGGCCATTTTCGCGGTCTTCTGGCGACGGAGTCGCGCCCGATTTGCCACAGAGACGGTTCCACGCGCGATCTCCGCTGCGGTAGTCGCGAAAATCTCTCGGAGGCCATTTCGTGGTTTACTTTTTTGCGGGCCGCCTGAGCGTCGGCGAACCAAAGCAATCGACTGCATAGGGCCTTTTTGCAGAAACGATGACTTGGTTTCAGCGAAACCCGAGCAGCGCTCGCTGGTCAACCCAGGCAGCGGGCAGTCGTGACGCCTGCCGCATCAAGGTCTTGGCGTTGAGTTGTTGGGGGTGCCGACCATTGACAATATCCGAGGTAATGTCCGGCGCGAGCCAGGGGAGACGCAGCAAAGTATAGACGTAGGCTGCCGTCACTCGCTCTTCGCGAGCGATGTCATGCACGGTCAACTTGGTATTCTGAATGAGGCGAGCCTGGATGTCGTGAGCACGAGCAACGATCCTCAACAAGCCCGGATCGGCTCCCGTCTGGTCGTCAGAATTCTCGAGGATCATCCTCATTTCGTGCCCAACGCGCTTGAGCTGTACAGGAACCACTAACTTCACGGCATCGTCGGCGTCAGCAGTCAGCTTCTGATCCTGCTTCGTCGACCCGATCGATCGACCAGCTAGCAATAGACCAAGACGACGCCGGGACATATTGATTTCGACCCGATCGGGGTTGATCGCCACACGGCATGCCAGCGTCATAAGCGTCGCTTTGATCTCGTTCGGCGCGACCGATTCGAGTTCTTCGGCGACTTGACGGCCGCGTTCGATCAGTTGGCCTCGCCCTAAACTGCTGTCGGATTCGTCGTTGGCTGCATCGAGGAGCGCTCCGGAGTCGGCGAAAAATGCACGGAGCCTGTTGATAACCAAGTCTTCCAGATTTCCGGCAGGTATGCGCCTGCCGCTTGAACGGTCCTTTCTGGTCCCGGTAAGGAGCGCGGTCGAGACGTAGTACCGATATCGCGTCCCTTTCTTGACCGCATATGTCGGCGTTAGCCGCTCGCCGTCGTCGTCAAATAGGAGGCCGGCGAGGAGACTCGGGTGCTCGGTGCGTATGCCGGTCGCCCGCTCGATCCGATTCTCGGCAAGGACAACCTGAACTTCGTCCCAGAGGGCTTGGTCGATGATCGCTGGATGTTCGCCCGGATAGGAAATGCCCTTGTGGGCAATCTCGCCGCGGTAGATTCGATTTTGAAGCATCAGATAGAGCGCGCCCCGGGAGAATGTCTGGCCGCCGTACTCGGTACCGTCGGAGCGAACCCGTCGCTTGCTCCTTATCCCTGCTTCGGCAAGCTCATCGGTCAGCGCGTGAACCGATTTGAGGGTGAGATAGCGTCGGTAGATGTCAACGACAGTTCGGGCCTCGTCGTGGTTGACGACCAACTTGCGGTCCTTCACGTCGTAACCAAGCGATGGCATGCCGCCCATCCACATGCCCTTCTTCTTGGAGGCGGCGATCTTGTCGCGCACCCGCTCGCCAATAACCTCGCGTTCAAACTGAGCGAAGGACAGAAGCACGTTCAACGTCAGTCGCCCCATGCTGGTGGTGGTATTGAATTGCTGGGTTATCGACACGAATGAAACACCGCGGCGGTCGAAGATCTCCACAAGCTTGGCAAAATCGGAGAGTGCTCGCGTCAACCGGTCGACCTTGTAAACGACGATTACGTCGATTTGGCCTTCCTCGATATCGGCCAATAGCCTTTTTAGAGCCGGTCGCTGCAAGGTGCCGCCGGAAAAGTAACGGCTTTAACAGAATGGAGCCGTTCGTTTTGTCAGATATGCTGGATAATTCGCTGCAATGGCCGGGGCCTTCTCGAAGTTGTTGCCTCCACCGCCACTCGCGAAACCGCCAGATTCGCATAATGACGCGTTACGGAACAGCCGCGGTTCCGGTTGCGTCTTTGCGCGATACCGGATGGTCGGCGCTAAGTAAATCAGACCGATTGCTACCTTCCTTCTTGGGTCTGTCCGTGACTAGAACTGGTTGGTAAGTCTCGCGCCAGATCGACTTTCTCCCGGCACTCCCTGGTCGAGAGATCGATAAAACCCTGGCACAGCGAACAGGGAATGATATCGTTGGTCGCGATGCGTTCGATGGGCTCATCGGTCGTCTGGCCGCATTCGGGGCAGGGCACCGCGATTTTTGTGTCGGCGAGATTGGTCAAGGCGGCGCTCCTTGGCCGGCTAATTCACTTTTCGCTCATAACCGGCCCAATAGGGCTCGCGCAATTTGCGTTTGAGCATCTTACCGCTCGCATTGCGCGGTAGCGCATCGAGGAAGTCGACCGTGCGCGGCCGCTTGTAGCCGGCCAATTTTTCCCGGCACCAATCGATCAGTGTCTCTGCGGTCAGGGGCGAGCCCTCGCGCTTCACCACGCACGCTTTGACGCTTTCGCCCCATTTCGGATCCGGCACGCCGATGACGGCAACTTCCACAAGGTCGGGATGACCGGCAAGCACGGCCTCGACTTCGGCCGGATAGACGTTCTCGCTACCCGAGACGATCATGTCCTTGATACGGTCCTTTATGAACAAGAACCCATCCTCGTCGACATAGCCGGCATCGCCAGTGCGGAACCAGCCGTCACGGATAACCTCGTCCGTTTCCTTTTGGCGCGCCCAGTAGCCACTCATGAGGCTTTCGCCTTGATAGAAAATCTCACCGACTTCGTAAGGCGGCAACTCGCGGCCGTCGACGTCGATCACCTTGGCGCGCGCGCCGAACATCGGCCGGCCGCACGACGAAAGCTTCTCGGCTACGTGATGCTCGTGCGCCAGCGAGGTGAAGGGGCCGGTGGTTTCGGTCAGGCCGTAGATTTGGGAGAAGCTGCATTTGAAGGTGTCGATGGAACGCCGCAGAACTTCGGGAGAAATCGGCGCCGTGCCGTAGACGATGTGCCTAAAGGCGGAGAAATCCGCGGTCTTCGATTGCGGCAATTCGCACAGGAACAGCATGACGGCTGGGACCAGGAGCGCGGTTTCGATGCGCTGCTCGACAATGGTCTTCAGCAGCGGCTCCGGCGCGACCTCGCGCACGATTACCAACGTTGCACCTTCCTGCATGCTCCAGACGGCCCACCCGGTGCCCCCGAGATGAAACATCGGCATGGCAACCAGCGAGCGGCAACCCTCGCGCAGTACCGGCATCTCGATGGCCAGGCACAAGCCGGTGTTGAGCATGTTCCAGCCGGTCAGCATTGCGCCTTTTGGCAGCCCGGTTGTGCCCGAGGTGCAGAATTGCGTCGAGATGGCGCCGTCTTTGTCGCGCT
>Ga0302325_10021264_pt1 | contig 13586 bp, 11 predicted proteins | sample Palsa_T0_2_FD_201948 | JGI IMG/M metagenome (GOLD analysis project Ga0302325, IMG submission 201948) | Peat permafrost microbial communities from Stordalen Mire near Abisko, Sweden - Palsa_T0_2 | ecosystem: Environmental > Terrestrial > Soil > Palsa > Peat permafrost | place: Sweden: Abisko... | reverse complement strand
AGCTTGGCCAGGGCCAGCAGCAGATGCTCGGTTGAAACATAATCGTCCTTGAAGGTCTCGGCTTCCTTGAACGCGCCGTCCAGCACTTTCGTCAGCGTGTTGCTCAACTGTGGCTGCTGTGCGCTTCCCTGCACCTTCGGCAGCTTGGCCAGCGCTGCGTCAACGGCAGCGAGCAACGGCTGCACCGCAACACCGACTTTCTCCAGTACCGGCAGAACTACGCCTTCTTTGTCTTCGAGCAGCGCCGCCAGCAGGTGCAGAGGCAACACCTCAGGATTGCCGTTTTCGGCGGCCTTCCCCTGCGCCACCTGCAGCGCTTCCTGCGACTTCACCGTAAATTTGTCCCACTTGATCGCCATAAATTTTCCTGCCTCAAAATTCCATAAGAAGAGGGGCGAGCCGTCACTTCAGGCCCGCCCCTCCATGATGCGCTTCTGCGCTTTTGTTCCGTTTGATTACGCCTTGGCTTCTACCTGCTTCTGGGCCTCAGCCGCCGGAGCAATTTTCACCTCAATCTGCTTTGGCTTTGCCTCAGGCTTCTTAGCGAGTGTGATGCTCAGCACGCCATCCGCGCTCAGTGCAGCCACCTCTTCAGTACTCACCGTGGACGGCAAAGTGAAGCTGCGCACAAAGCTGCCGTAGCGGCGCTCAATGCGATGGAAGTTCTCTTCCTTCTCGTCGCTCTCGAACTTGCGCTCGCCTTTGACGATCAGCGTGCGGCCTTCCACGCGGATGTCGAGGTCCTCGCGGCGAATGCCGGGAACCTCCAGCTTGAGCACCAGCTTCTGTGCGTCTTCATACACATCCACCGCCGGAACAAAGTTGCCGGCAGCCAGGGATTCGGTCGCTTCTTCGGGGCGCGCGAAGTCCTGAAAGATAGAGTTGAGACGGTTCTGAAGCACAGCCACATCAGTAATTCCACTGCGGAAGGGTACAAACCGTGTCATGGTCATTGCTCGTATCTCCTTGAAACAATAGGTATGAAATTTGCGCGGGCAAAACCCGCACTTATTTAGACGCAATCGTAGCACAAGAGTTGCATAAATAGTGAGTGTTGTTGACTAAGATTTATCGATTGTTTTGCTATGTCTCTGGAAACCTATAAATAGCCTCTCTAAATATATGAAAATGAATGATTTGTAATGAAATTTTTGCGCTGAGGGGGTTCCATCGTCTTCGGTGTCTCGGCTAAAATCGTCCCGTGTCCGGCCCTTTTTCGCTCCGTCGCTTGCTTGTCCTTGCGCTCTTTGCTGCCTCCGCCTGCCTTGCAGCCCACGCACAAGGCGGTCCTCCCTTTCGTACCGACGATCCCGATACCCCCGGCAATAAACATTGGGAGATCAATTTTGGCTGGATCGGCGACCGCAACCCCGCCGCCGGCGCCTACCAGGTGCCGGATTTCGACATCAACTACGGCCTGGGCGACCGCATCCAGCTCAAGTACGAACTGCCTATCGCCATTGAAGAGACTCGGCCACAGCCGGCTTCTCCCACCGGCCCGGCCGTTCCCGGGCAGGTCATCGGCGGGCTGGGAGAAAGCCTACTGGGCATTAAGTGGCGCTATTACGAGCACAAAGCCGGCACACCCTGGTTCAAGAACGCGTTTGGCACCGGTCTGCTCGCGCTCTTCAAGCACAAAGAAGAGACTACGACCGCAGCCAACTCCGGCGACTCTCCGGAAGGCGATGCTGAGGGGGCCAAGACCAATCTGAGTTTTGGCACCTACCCGCAGCTCTTCCTCGACAATCCCACCAACGCTGTTCCACGCGGCCTGGTCGCACCCGGGCCGAACTTCTATTTGCCGGTGGAGATTGCCGGACGCCTCGGCTGGCTGCGTTTCAATTTCGATGTCGGCTATAACTTCGGCAACAAAATTCTGCCGCAGAGCTGGAACCGTGGCGGCATTCTCGGCCACGAGTTTTCCGACAGCACCGAAGCGTATCTGGAAATCTACGATCTGCAGAATGCCAACCGCACCGCGGGCGGGCACGGCGTCGGCAATTTTGCATCAGGCACATCCAAGCAGCGAGAGACCACCATCGGACTTGGCGGACGGCAATCCATCAACAAGGCAAAGACGCTCAACCTGCTGCTGATGGGCGGACGCAGCTGGCAGAAAGTAGCCGTAACCAACAGCCAGCCGAGTTGGATTGCGTATGTCGGTATGCAGGTTTTGCTGGGGCCGAAAGATGCGCAGCCCGCGCCGGAGATTGTGAAGCCGCCGAATCTGGGGATGAGGTAACTCGGGCTACGGATAAATCCGATTCAGCGTCCGCGCGAACGGAATCGTCTCGCGCACGTGTTCTAGCCCGCAGATCCACGCGACGCAGCGCTCAATCCCCATGCCGAAGCCTGAGTGCGGAACGCTGCCGTACTTGCGCAGGTCGAGATACCACTGGAACGCCGCCATCGGCAGGTTGTGGTCTTCAATGCGCTGCTTGAGCAGGTCGTAAGAATCCACGCGCTGCGATCCGCCGATGATTTCGCCGTAACCTTCGGGTGCGAGCACGTCCACGCACAGCGCCTTGGTTGGATCGGTGGGGTCAGGCTGCATATAGAACGCCTTTACCGCCGCGGGGTAGCGATGGATCATCACCGGCTTGGCAAACAGGTTGCTGATGTAGGTCTCGTCCGGCGAGCCGAGATCGTCGCCGTACACATGCGCGTTTTCGAGCAGGCCTTTCGCATGCGCGTCGAGAAGGATTTGGTGGGCGTCGTCGTAGCTGAGGTGCGGAAAGCCGCTCTCAGCATCGGCAATCACCGCTTCCAGCTTCGACACATCCTTGCCGATCACCTTCAGGTCGTCGCGATGCGATTCCAGCACGCGCGCAATGATGTGCGTGAGAAATTCCTCGGCCATCTTCATCAGCCCTTCGAGATCCATGTAGCAGACCTCGGGCTCAATCATCCAGAACTCGGTCAGATGACGCCGCGTCTTCGATTTCTCCGCGCGGAACGTGGGCCCGAAGCTGTACACCTTGCCCAGCGCCAGAGCCGTCGCTTCGACATAGAGCTGCCCGCTCTGCGTCAGGTAGGCCTTGTCCTCGTCGAAGTAATCCATCTCGAATAATTCCGAAGTGCCTTCGCACGCATTGGGTGTGAGGATTGGTGGATCGGTACGGATGTAGCCGTGCGTATCGAAGTACTCCGCCGCAGCGCGCATGATCGTCGCGCGCACACGCAGGATGGCCGACTGCCGCGGCGTGCGCAGCCACAGGTGGCGATGCTCCATGAGGAAGTCGACGCCGGCTTCCTTGAGCTGGATCGGATACGGCGTCGCATCTGAAATTCTTTGTGTCACCGAAACATCTTCGACGTCCAGCTCGTAGCCCGAGGGCGCGCGGCTATCGGCACGCACTTTGCCGGTCACAATCACTGAGCTCTCAAGTGTGAGCGACTTCAGCGTCTCAAAGACGTGCTCCGGCACGGCGGCCTTGGGCACGATGCCCTGGATCGTTCCTGAGCCATCGCGAAAGATGGGAAAGAGTAATTTGCCGGAGGCGCGGAGGTTATAGAGCCAGCCGCGAAGGATGACGCTTTGGCCTTCATGTTGGCCGATTTCGCGGATGGTAGTGAGGACAGGTGCAGAAGTAGGTTGGGCTGTTTCGTTCGACATCAGGGTTCCAGTTTACTCGTTGCGCCCGGCGAGCAGTTCCATGGAGCGCAGGAAGTGCGCATCCATCCCCGCTGCATTTGTTTCGCTGTATGCAATCTCGAACATCCCGACTGTCTCTGACGCTAGCGCCGCCATTGCTGCACTCAACGCCTTCCAGTCAATGCTTCCGCTGCCTGGCCACAGGTGCTCATCGCCAAGACCGCCTTCAAGCGCATGATTGTCATGCAAGTGAAGCTCTTTCACGCGTGGCCCTAGAAGCTCGAAAGCCTCCGCCACGCTGGACGCCAAATGTGCGTGTCCCACATCCAGGCAGATGCCGACATTAGCAAAGTGGCCTACGCGCAAAATCTCTAGCAGGTTCTCCGGCGTAGCCACAGGGTTGGTCAGGTTTTCGAGTAGCAATTGAACGCCCAGGGGTGAGGCAAAAGCCTTCAAGTGCTCAATCGCGGTGAGCGAGTCATCGAGTGAGCGATTGTCCCAGCTATCGTCACGCAGGCCTAGGTCCAGCACGCAAGAGCGAAAGGGAATTTGCTCGGCCGCTTCGAGCGAGCGCTTGACCTCGTCCATGGCTGCAATGCGTGCGGACTTGTTGGTGTCGATCAGGTTTAGCGTGGGCAGCGTGTGGCGACTCCAGTTGGCCTCTTCGTCTTCAGTAAACAGAGGCATGTGGAGTGTGGCTGCCACATTATTCGACCGGAACCAGTCTGCAACCTCGCGCACAGCGGTGCGATCGGTGTAATCAAAGTGGTGCCGCGAAGCAAAAACTTCAATCGCCTGCGCACCAGCCGCATGCAGTGTGTCCAGTAACACCGGTGTCAGCCGTTGAGGAAGATACACGTGGGTCGAGGTCCCAAACTGCATGAATCCAAACTATCGCAAGAGCATGTGAAAGCACAGTCTAGTTTGCTGACGGCAGAGTCAGTTGGTCTACCACCACCACATCCAGCAGCTCTTTTTTCATCACGAACTTCAGCCCCAGCGGCTGGATCGCCTGCACAAAGGCAGGATCGGGCAGATCTTCTACACCGGGTGACGGCTGGAAAGCACCGCGCTGGATGACGATATTGAAGTCATACTTCCCCTCCAGCCCTGTCTCATTCACAATCAGGTGGGTCTGGATGAAGTTCATCATCAGCGCCGCAAATTCCTTCATCGTCGCATTCGCGAATTGCAGCGCCTGCTGACCATCGTTTCCCGGGGGGCCGCCGACAATCATCATCGGCTTATCCTGCGCGTCGCTCTTGGTCAGCTTCGGCGAGGGTTTGTCGGGTTTATCCATCACCATTGCGTACACCGAAAATTCCCGCTGTACTACGTGCACCTTCAGCCCAAACCGCTGCTCCAGCAATTTGCGTACCATCACCCGTGTCTGCGCCTCACTCGGCTCACCCGGTATGTCTGAATCTGTCTCAGCGACCACATCCCACTTCTGATCACTAATCCATTTCGGGCCGTCTACCACCTGCTTCCCGCGCACGAAATACGCTATCTTGATAAGCTCCGTCGCGCTGCAGTTTGCAGCCTTAAACTGCCGTCTGCCCAGAATGAACATCACCCCGCCTGGATTCTGGCTCGGCTTGATGGTCGCCACTTCAAACGAAGGGTCCGCATTCGCGGCCATCGGCTTCGTCGCAGGGCCACTGTAGGTCCATGCCGTCTCCGGCGTCACGCGTGCCAGCGTCACCAACAGCGGTTCAGTACTTTCCGGCCCGGTCGGCACAATCAGCGTGCCCGCAATCGAACTGCCGTCCGTGGCCATCTTGCCGTGATAGGTGATTCCTCCTATTTCAAAGCTGAAATCCGGCGCTACATATTTCACGGACATCAGGGGCGGTCCATCCGGACCATTGTCGATGAAGGTGATTGTCCCCTTCAGCGAGCCATCGCCCTTCGTCGCAACCTTCACCACGATTCGTTGTGCCGGCCTCGATTGCACAGACGGCATTGTCCCTTGCCACGAACCAACAATCTCCTGCGCATGGAGCGCGGAGCCGGCCGCGAATAGAGAAACAGCTAGAGAAACAGCGGTCACCTGAAGGATGCATCGAGAGAACGATTTTGCGCGTTTCATAGTGGATGGACGCATAAGTCTGCTTTTCGCTCGAAATTCATTCTCCAAAACAGGACTCGGGCCTAATATCCCGCTGCCTTGCCGAAGTGGTGGCGCTTGTCCTGCCCTCCGTAAAGCACACCTGTCTTGGGGTCGACCTCGATTAGCTCGCTATCTCCCCACACGCCCGCGCTCTTCTCGTCGAACTCGGCCTCGCGTTTGGTGCTGTAACCGTTCGCCTTGAGCTGGTTGACCACATCCACCGGAAAGGCTTTCTCAAACTGCAGTGTGTCCGGAAGGTATTGATGGTGGAAGCGCGGAGCGTCAGCCGCAGCCTGAATGTTCAGCCCATTGTCTACCACGCTGATCAGATCATTCGCCACGGTGGTGATGATGGTCGAACCGCCCGGCGATCCCAGCACCAGCCGCAGCTTGCCCGGCTTGCCGTTGTGCGGCTCCTCGCTCACAATCGTCGGCGTCATTGATGACAGCGGCCGCTTGCCGGGAGCGATCGCATTCGCTGGCCCCTGGATCAAGCCAAAGCCATTGGGCACACCCATCTTGCTGGCGAAATCGTCCATCTCATCGTTGAGCAGGAAGCCGAGCCCCTCCACTGTTACGCCTGAGCCAAATCCGAAGTTCAACGTGTATGTCGTCGAGACCGCGTTGCCGTCCGCATCCACCACCGAGTACTGCGTGGTCTGCGGAGATTCATGCGCATCGGGCAGAATCTTGGGCGGCTCCGGCATAAAGCCGGCCGGCCGCACCAGCGTTGCCGAAGGCGATGGCTTCACGGGGTCGATGGTCTTGCGCCATGCGGCTGCATATTTGGGATCGTTCATCTGCGTCAATGGCATGGTGTTGAAGTCGGGGTCGCCGAGATAGTCGCCGCGGTCCATATACGCGCGGCGAAACGCCTCAGCGATGTAATGCACTTGCGCGACCGAACGATCTGACCCTAGTTTAGGAAGGTCATATCCGCTCAGAATGTTCAGCGTCTCCAGCAGCACAATTCCGCCGGAGCTGGGCGGCGGAGAGGTCAGCACCTCCAGCCCGCGATAGTGGCCAATCAGCGGCGTGCGTTCCTTTACCTGGTAGGCCGCGAGGTCAGCGGCAGTAATCAGGCCGTGGTTGGCGGCTTCAAACGCAGCAATCTCCGCCGCCATCTTGCCTTTGTAGAAGTCGTCAGGATTCGCAGCAATACGCTCCAGCGTCTTTGCCAACTCCGGCTGCTTGAATAGATCGCCTGCGGCATAAAATTTGCCGTCGCGCTGGAAGATGCGATGCGACGCAGGAGACTTGGTCAGCACAGCGCTATGAAGACCGCGCGCGATCTCATCGTCAAGGATATAACCGTCACTCGCCAGCTTGATTGCCGGCGCCATCACCTTCGCCAGGCCCAGCTTGCCGTAGGTCTTCTCTGCGTATACCAGCCCGGCGACAGTGCCGGGAACGCCCGAGGCCTTGATGCCCTCAATCGACATCTTCGGAATCACATTGCCCTGCGCGTCGAGATACATATTCGCGCTGGCCGCTGCTGGCGCCTTCTCGCGGTAGTCCAGAAAGTGCGGCTGGCCGTTGGCCAACTTGCTGGACGCGGGGCGAATGAGCATAAAGCCGCCGCCGCCAATGTTTCCCGCCGCAGGATAAACGACAGCCAGAGCGAAGCCGACTGCAACTGCAGCGTCCACAGCGTTGCCACCTTCGCGCAGTACTTGCACGCCGGCATCAGTAGCGTCATGATGCAGGCTGGTGACCATTGCATGCTGCGCGCTTACAGGAGCTGTAGGAGGAATGGGAGAGCCCGGCGCAGTCTGCGCGCAAGACGCTATGGTGAAGCTAGACAGAACCGCGAAGCAAATGGCAGTGGAAAACACCTTCGACATGACAACCTCTCACACGGCAATCTGGGATGCACCATCATAGCCGTTTGCTGTGAGAGACCAAGCGGCTCAGGCTGAGGCTGAGGCTATCAGCATTTCCCTGGGAGCTGTGCTGACCTCTGCATTGAGCAGCGGTTTCACTTCCGTGCCCAGCAGCTCAATGGCCCGCATCATCTTCGCGTGTGACAGCATTCCGCCGCTCAGCATCAGGCTCACACCCTTGATGCCGCCCAGCGCCTCATCCACATAACGCATCTTCGTCGCCACGGTTTGTGGGTCGCCGACGAAGAACGCGCCAGTTGGACTACGCTGCGCGTCAAACGCAGAGCGCGTCGTTGGAGGCCATCCGCGCTCGCGGCCAATACGGCTGAAGGTGTGCTGATACGCAGGCCATAGCTCGTCGGCAGCTTGCTCAGTGGTGTCTGCCACGTAGCCAAGTGCGTGCACAGCAACTGTGAGCTGCTCCGGCGAATAACCTGCCTGCTTGCCGGCCTTGCGGTACATGTCAATCAACGGGCGGAAGCGGTGCGGCTCGCCGCCGATGATGGCGACTGTGAGCGGCAGGCCAAGCTGGCCCGCGCGCAGGAACGACTGCGGCGTTCCACCAACGCCCAACCGAATCGGCAGAAGCTTCTGTACCGGGCGCGGAAACACGCCTTGACCGGTGAGCGCAGCGCGATGTTTCCCTTCCCAGTGAACGTAAGTCTCTTCGCGCAACTTGATGAGCAGTTGCAGCTTCTCCAGAAAGAGCTCATCGTAGTGCTGCAGGTCGAAACCGAACAGCGGATAGGACTCGATGAAGCTGCCGCGGCCGACGATAATCTCCGCGCGCCCTTGCGAGATGAGATCCAGCGTGGCGAAGTCCTGGAAGACGCGCACTGGATCGTCAGAGCTGAGCACAGTGACTGCGCTAGCGAGGTGAATGCGCTCGGTGCGTGCAGCCATTGCGGCCAGCAGCACTGCGGGTGAGGACGCGATGTACTCCGGGCGATGATGCTCGCCGATGCCATAGACATCAAGACCTACACGGTCTGCCAGCTCAACCTCTTCCAGAAGCTCGCGCACGCGCTGTTGCCCCTGCTCTGCTGCCGAAACACCCTCGCTTGGAACAATCTCTACGAAGCTATCGATTCCAATCTCCATTGGGTCCCTTTCTGCCTGATCTATGTGTGCCAATCCATAAGATGTATGAGGTGCAGAAAGGACGCATCTGGAGCAAGAGAGAGCCAGCGCGGCGAGCCCTGCTGCCGTGTTCCAATAGAGATAGCGTAACGAGAGAAGGAACCTCAGCAACATGGCTTTGAACTGCGGAATCGTCGGTCTGCCAAATGTCGGCAAGTCCACCATCTTCAACGCACTTACGGCAGCGAAGGCAGCGGCGGCAAACTATCCCTTCTGCACCATCGATCCAAACGTGGGCATAGTGCCCGTGCCCGATGCGCGGCTGGATGAGATCGTGAAGCTGGTGAAACCCAATTCCATTGTCCCGACGACGATGGAGTTCGTGGACATTGCGGGCATCGTTGAAGGTGCGAGCAAGGGCGAAGGCCTCGGTAATCAGTTCCTCTCGCACATTCGCCAAACGGACGCGATCCTGCACGTGGTGCGTTGCTTCACGGACCCTGAAGTGGTGCATGTTGCCGGAGCGGTGAATCCGCTGCATGACATTGACGTGATCAACACAGAGCTGCTGCTCGCCGATCTCGACACCGTGGAGAAGCGTTTTTCGAAGGCCGAGAAGGCAGCCAAGAGCCAATCCGCGACCGCTGCGCAGAAGTCCGAGCTTTCCGCCGTGACAAAGTTGCGCGACGCGCTGAGCGCCGGCAAACCCGCACGAACTGCCGATCTTGCTGACGACGAAAAGCTTCCCGCGCGCGATCTCTTCCTCATCACCATGAAGCCGCAGCTCTACGTGGCGAATGTGGATGAATCCGGTATTGCCAACGGCAACGAGCTGACTGCAATGGTGGAGAAGAGAGCGGCAGAAGAAGGTTCAGAAGTGGTACGCATCTGCGGCGCGATGGAAGCCGAGATTGCGCAGCTTGAACCGAGTGAGCGAACAGAGTTCCTGGCTGAGATGGGGCTGAAAGAGCCGGGGTTGAACCGGCTGATTCATGCCGCCTACAAGCTGCTGGGACTGATCACCTACTTCACCGCAGGCGTGCAGGAAGTGCGAGCGTGGACCATCAAACGCGGAACGAAGGCTCCGGGAGCTGCAGGCGTGATTCACTCCGATTTCGAGCGCGGATTCATCAAGGCTGATTGCTACGCTTCGAGCGACCTGTTTGCTCTGGGCAGCGAGCAGGCAGTGAAGGAAAAGGGTCTGCTGCGCTCTGAAGGCAAAGAGTATGTGGTGAAGGATGGCGATATTCTGTTCTTCAAGTTCAATGTCTAGAGAATCCAATGGCAAAGAAGAAGCTTCGTGTAGGTATTCTGTTTGGCGGCAAGAGCGGTGAGCATGAGGTCTCGCTGCGCTCGGCGCGGTCTATTCTTGCGGCCATCGACCACAGCAAGTATGACATCGTCGAGCTCGGCATCACGCCGCAAGGACGATGGCTGCAGGGCGGCTCAGCGCAGAAGCTAATCGGCGAACCAATCACCGCGAGCCGTGAGACCACGCTGAGCTTAGTCCAGGCAGCGGCGGAGCCGGGCGTAGGAACAGGGATTGATGTGGTGTTCCCGATGCTGCATGGGACGTTTGGTGAGGACGGAACAATCCAGGGGCTCTTCGAGCTAGCGGATATTGCATACGTGGGTTCGGGAGTTCTCGGCAGCGCTGCGGGAATGGACAAGGATGCGATGAAGCGGATGTTCGCCGCTGCGGGTCTGCCGATGACTCCACATGTGACGCTGTTGCGCAGTGAGTGGAAAGCTGACGCGAAGAAGTGCGTGAAGGCGATTGAGAAGGCGCTGAAGTATCCGGTGTTTGTGAAGCCGGCGAACCTGGGTAGTTCGGTTGGGATCAGCAAGGTGAAGCGTCGCGCGGAGTTGGCTGCTGCGATGGATGTGGCTGCGAGCTTCGACCGCAAGATCGTAGTGGAGCAAGGCGTTGGCGGAGCAGGAGTGAAGCCGAGAGAGTTAGAGGTTGCAGTCCTGGGCAATGACGCGCCTGAGGCGAGCGTGGTGGGCGAGATCGTTCCGGCCAAGGAGTTCTACGACTACGAGGCAAAGTATGAGCTCTCGGGCCCGGACGAGAGCATGTGCATTATTCCGGCGAAGTTAAAGAAAAACGAAGTAGAAAAAATTCGAGAAATGGCCATTGCGGCCTTCCGCGCGTGCGACTGCGCGGGACTGGCGAGAGTCGACTTCCTGATGTCTCCTGCGGCGAAGGGGAAACCATCGCAGATCGTGCTGAACGAGATCAATACGATGCCTGGATTCACGTCGATCAGCATGTATCCCAAGCTGTGGGCGGCGAGCGGATTGCCGTATACAAAGCTGATTGACCGGTTGATTGAGCTGGCGCTGGAACGCTACCGAGAGAGGCAGCAGACCAGCTTTACCCGCTAAGCGATTACGATAGACAGAATGAGTTCAGGCAAAGCCCAGATCACGTTGGCTGATATCACCGCTGCGCGCGAACGCATCGCAAGTTCGGTGTACAAGTCTCCGTGCGCGCGCAGCGAGATGCTCTCGCGGATGACTGGACAGACTGTGTTCCTGAAGCTCGAGAACCTGCAGATGACAGGCAGCTTTAAAGAGCGCGGTGCGCTGAACAAAATTGCGACGCTGACAGAGACTGAAGCGAAGCGTGGTGTTGTAGCCGCGAGCGCCGGCAACCATGCGCAGGGTGTTGCGTACCACGCAACGCGGCGCGGGATTCGCGCGGTGATCGTGATGCCTCTGACGACTCCGCTGGTGAAGGTGCAGGCTACGCGCGGGTTTGGCGCGGAAGTGGTGCTGCATGGCGGCAACTACGACGAGGCGTGCGTGGAAGCTACGCGGCTGTGCGAAGCCGAAGGCATGACCTTCATCCATCCGTTCGATGACCCGCTGGTGATGGCGGGACAAGGAACGATTGGCTTGGAGCTGCTGGAGCAGATCGACGGGCTCGAGGCTGTCGTGGTGCCCATCGGCGGCGGCGGACTGATTGGCGGCATTGCGTGCGCGCTCAAGGAGTCGAAACCAGGCGTGCGCATTGTTGGCGTGCAGACGGCGAAGCTGCCTTCGATGCGCGAGGCGGTTGCTGCGGGACATCCGGTGACGCTGCCTGCGGGGACGACGATTGCCGATGGCATCGCGGTGCGGCGCGCGGGCGACGTCACCTTTCCGGTCGTTGCCAAGTACGTCGATGAAATTGTCACGGTTGATGAAGACGAAATCGCAAGCGCGATTTTGACTCTGCTGGAGCGCGAGAAGACGCTGGCCGAGGGTGCTGGCGCTGTTGCTCTAGCTGCGCTGCTGCAACAGAGGACCTCGCTGCCCAAGGGCGCAAAGACTGCAGTGCTGGTGTGCGGCGGCAACATCGACGTGACGCTGCTTAGCCGGATCATCGAGCGAGGCCTGGTGCAGGATGGGCGACTCATCCGGCTGCGGATCCACCTGCTGGACAAGCCGGGCGCGCTGCTGGAGCTGACAGGCACGATTGCCAGCCATCGCGTGAACATCGTGGACACGCTTTACAACCGCGCTTATTACGGCGTGAACCTGGGCGATACGACTATCGACATCACGATGGAGACGCGCGGGCCGGAGCAGGTGGCGGAGCTGCTGGAGGCGCTGACCAGCGGCGGGTACCGGTTCAGCCGGGTGTTCTAGCGGCGTTCAGATTCTCATTGGCATGAGGATGTAGCGGTACTTGACGTCTTCGCTGGAGTCTTCGGGGCGCATCTGGCCGGCGGATTGCGCATCCTTGAACTCCAGGCGCACTTCGCCGGTTTCACCGGTGGCGCGGAGAAAATCAATCAGGTACTGGCTGTTGAAGCCGACCACGAGAGGATCGTAGTTGTAAGGCGTTTCGATGATGTCTTCGGATTCGCCGGCGTCAGTCGATTGCGCGGAGAGCTTGAGCTCGTTCTGCTCGAGGCGAATTTTAATTGCTCCGCTGCGCTCATCGGCGAACTGCGCGACGCGCTGGATGGAGGCCATGAGATCGACGGAGCGCACGATGACGAACTTGGTGTTGTCGCGTGGCAGGACGGCCTCGTAGTTGGGGAATTGGCCGGTGAGCTTGCGGCTGGTGAGGACGCGGCCGCCGATGCGGAAGAAGAGCGTCTGCTCATCGTCAGCGAACTCGATGGTTTCAACGTCGGAGCTGCCGAGCAGGCCATTGAGTTCGGCGAGAGCTTTGCGCGGGATGAGAGTTTTCTTTTCGCCGGTGATGCCTTCGAGATTTTCGCCGTGCTTCTCAATGTGCGCGAGGCGGTGACCGTCGGTCGCAACCATAGCCATGGATTCGGCCTTGAGCACCAGCAGCGCGCCGTTGAGCGTGTAGCGCGATTCTTCGTTGGAGATGCTGAAGATGGTTTTGGAAATCATGTTGCGCAGCGAGGCCGCGTTGATCTTGTAGCCGCCGGAGCCGGGAAAATCGAGCACCTGGGGAAAGTTGGCGCGGGCCATGCCGACCATCTTGGTGTTGGAGCGGCCGGCGCGAATCTGCACCCAGTGGTTGTCGAGGAGCTTGATGGAGATGTCGCCATCGGGGAGGAGCTTGATGTAGTCGTAAAGCTTGCGCGCGGGGATGGTGCAAGCGCCGGCCTTTTTGACCTTGGCGGAGCAGGAGGTGCGCAGGGACTGGTCGAGGTCGGTGGCGGTGATAGTTAGTTTGTCGTCGGCGGCTTCGAAGAGGAAGTTCGAAAGAATCGGGATGGTGGTCTTGCGCTCGACGACGGATTGCGCGGCGGTGAGCTCGCGGAGGATCTCGGCGCGGGAGACGGAGATTTCGAGGTTGCCGGAGGGAACTTCGGGAGTGTTGGTTGCGGCGGGCATGGTTCTTGTCTCCCCTGATGCGATGGTTCTGTGGCAGGCTGCGCGAGGCATGGATGGCGCAGACTGTGTGCTGTCTTCGTCATTCTAGGTGTTGCGGAGCACTTTGCGC
>Ga0302325_10021263_pt1 | contig 13586 bp, 12 predicted proteins | sample Palsa_T0_2_FD_201948 | JGI IMG/M metagenome (GOLD analysis project Ga0302325, IMG submission 201948) | Peat permafrost microbial communities from Stordalen Mire near Abisko, Sweden - Palsa_T0_2 | ecosystem: Environmental > Terrestrial > Soil > Palsa > Peat permafrost | place: Sweden: Abisko... | reverse complement strand
TACCGAACGCTTCACGCTCAAACTCACCCATGTTGCGCTCCTTTCCGCGGGATGGTGGTGCGGTGGATAGGTCAACGCTACCGGCGATTTCCGAATCATGCGGGAACTCGAAATGGGGCACACTGGCACCAGCGTTAACATCATGTTGAGTTGGTTTTACCGAGAGGACCTCTGTAACCGTGAAATCCCTAGCCACAGGCATGGCGGCGTTGGCCGCGATCGGCGCCGCGGCCGCGGGTGTGACGTGTATTGCATCCGTCACCGCCGTGTCGCCTCACGTTCAGCCGGTCGTCTTCGGCGCGCCGCTGCCGCTGGCCCCGGGGGTGGATCTGCCGACACCAGACCAGCTGGTCACCGTTCTCAACACGTTGCAGGACCCCAGCGTGTCCTTCGCCAGCAAGGGCTACCTCATCGAAGGTGGCATTCCCGTTCCAGCCTCCCTCGCCGACCACGAGCTGCAAAAGGCGGCCGACAAGGGCAGCCTGCCGCTGACGTTCAACATCAACAACATCGTGCCCGCCGGTCCCGCTGCGGCGTCGGCCAGCATCACTGCGGCGGGTCCGCATTTGGCGCCGACGATCGAGAACCTCACGTTCGTCGACCAGGATGGCTGGAAGCTGTCGCACGACTCGGCGATGACGCTGATCCAGTCGGTGCGTTCGTCGGGCCACTGACGCGGCTGAATGAGCCGACATCTCACTGCAGTCGTGAGCGCCGTCGCATGTGCGGTGGTGCTCGCACTATCGGGGTGTTCGCGCGATCAGCAGGAAGCGGTGCCGGAGACGGCGCCTGCGCCGACGGGCGCGTCGTTGAGTTCGACGGGTCCTTCAGGGGCCCCACAGGCCACGGCCCTGCCACCCCCCGAGGCGTTGGCGGCAGTGCTGTACCGGTTGGCTGATGCCGCGGTGCCCGGCACCCAGAAGCTGAACCTGGTCGAGGGCGCCACCCCGGAGAATGTCGGCGTCTTCGACCAGTTCGCCGGCGCGCTGGTCAACGGCGGCTACGCGCCGGTGAAGGTCGACGTGCGTGACGTCGGACGGTCAGACCGAGACCCGACCGACGTGGTCGCCAACGTCAACGTCAGCTCGCCCAATCCGCGCGGTCCCAGGTTCTCCTTTCCGATGGAATTCAAGCCGTATCAAGGCGGTTGGCAGCTGTCGGCGCGAACCGCCGAGGTCCTGCTGGCGTTCCAGACCGCATCGGTCGCGCCTCCGTCGACACCGGGCCGCTGACCGATGTGGATCGGCTGGCTGGAGTTCGATCTGCTGCTCGGTGACATCCGCTCGCTCAAGCAGAAGCGATCGGCGGTACGGCCGCTGGTGGCCGAGCTGCAACGCAAATTCGGTGTATCGGCCGCCGAAACGGGATCGCATGAGCTTCATCGACGGGCGGGTGTCGGGGTGGCGATGGCCTCGGCTGACCGCCCTCACGCGGTCGAGGTGCTCGACGCCACCGAACGCCTGGTGGCCGCTCATCCGGAGTTCGAGTTGCTGTCGGTGCGCCGAGGTCTGCAACGCAGCGACGACTAAGGCACAGAGCGCTTCTTGCGCAGCGGCGTCGGGGTGACGGTGCCCGGAGCCAGCCGGCGCGCAGACACCAGAAATGCCGTGTGGCCACGCATGTTGTGCTGTGGACGCACGGCCAGCCCGACGACATTCCAGCCGCGCTGCATCGTCTCCCAGGCGCGCGGCTCGGTCCAGCACTGCTGTTCGCGCAGCGCCTCCACGGTCTTGGACAATTGAGTCACCGTTGCCACATAGACGATCAGCACGCCCCCGGCCACGATCATCCTCGACACGCTGTCGAGCACCTCCCACGGCGCAAGCATGTCCAGAACCACCCGGTCGACCGACTCGGCGGGCAGGTCGGCGTCGACGACATCGCTGATGACCAGCCGCCAGTTGTCGGGGGCTTCGCCGAAGAACGTGTCCACATTGCGACGCGCATGTTCGGCATGGTCGGCGCGCACGTCGTAGGAGATCACCTGCCCGCCCGGCCCGACCGCCCGGAGCAACGAACAGGTCAGCGCCCCGGATCCGGCACCTGCCTCTAACACCCGGGCGCCCGGGAAGATGTCACCCTCGTGCACGATCTGGGCGGAATCTTTCGGGTAGACCACCTGCGCGCCGCGAGGCATGGACATCACGTAGTCCACCAGCAACGGTCGCAACACCAGAAACTGGTCACCGTTGGCCGACTTCACCACGCTGCCTTCCGGCAGTCCGATCACCGAGTCGTGCGCTATCGCGCCGCGGTGCGTGTGAAATTCGCTGCCGGCGCTAAGCAACATTGTGTAGTGCCGACCCTTGGGGTCGGTGAGCTGGACTCGATCGCCGATGACGAACGGACCGGTTGCGCGCACAGCCGTCAAGCCTGCCAGCAGACGCGCCGAGATAGGTGCGCGGGGTTGTCCGACCTGGCCCCTAGGCTGCGGATATGAGCCCCGAGCCGGGTAAACCAGCCAAACGGCCGGCCCTGTCACCGTCGCGGGCCGCGGACTTCAAGCAGTGCCCGCTGCTCTACCGCTTCCGGGCGATCGACAAGCTCCCCGAGCCGCCGTCAACCGCGCAGCTGCGCGGCTCGGTGGTGCATGCCGCGCTCGAACAGCTCTACGGCCTGCCTGCGGCCGAACGCGGCCCGCAGACCATCGACGCGCTGATCGGCCCGGCGTGGGAACAGGTGATCGCCGACGAACGCAAGCTGGCCGACCAGTTGGACGCCGAGCAACAGACCCAACTCCTCGACGAGGCCCGCAAGCTGCTGTCCGGTTACTACCGGTTGGAAGACCCGACCCGGTTCGACCCGCAAAGCTGCGAGCAGCGCATCGAGGTCGAACTCGCCGACGGCACGTTGCTCCGCGGGATCATCGACCGGATCGATGTCGCGCCCACCGGCGAATTGCGGGTGGTGGACTATAAAACCGGCAAGGCGCCATCGGAAGCGTGGGCCCTCGCCGAGTTCAAGGCCATGTTCCAGATGAAGTTCTACGCGGTCGCGTTGCTGCGCTCGCGGGGCGTGCTGCCGACACGGCTGCGGCTCATCTATCTGGCGGACGGTCAGCTGCTCGACTACTCCCCCGACGAAGCCGAGCTGCTGCGCTTCGAGAAGACGTTGATGGCGATCTGGTCGGCAATTCAATCTGCGGGTGCAACAGGCGATTTCAGGCCGCGGCCGTCGCGGCTGTGTGACTGGTGCGCACACCATGAACACTGTCCGGCCTTCGGCGGCACGCCGCCGCCGTACCCGGGTTGGCCGGAACAGCTCAACGAGGGCGGGGCGGACGCCGTCCTGCACACCGCGGAACCGGCCGCCTGAGCGCGACTACTGCAGCGGTGACATCTCTTGCAGCATCGTCGGTATCAGCTCGCTGACCGTCGGGTGAATGTGCATCGTGCGCGCCAGCGTTGTGTAGGGAGCTTTGGCTGACATCACGTCCAGGATGGCATGGATCGCCTCGTCCCCGCCGACGCCGAGGATTGCCGCACCCAGGATCTGCTGCGTGTCGGCGTCGACCACGACTTTCATAAAGCCTTGCGTCTCACCTTTTTCCACGGCGCGACCGACTCTGGTCATGGGCCGCTGACCAACCAGTGCCGGCCGTCCCGAAGCGCGAACCTGCGCGACGGTCAGTCCGGCGCGTCCCAGCGGCGGGTCGATGTAGAGCGCGTAGGCGGTGATTCGGTCGCTCACGCGCCGTGGATCAGCGTCGAGCAGGTTGCCCGCGACGATCTCGAAATCGTTGTAGGAGGTATGGGTGAACGCACCCTTGCCATTACAGTCACCCATCGCCCAGATGTGGTCGACGCTGGTTTTGAGTTGGTCGTCGACGGTGACGTATCCCCGGCCGTCGGTGTGCACACCGGCGTGCTCGAGGCCGAGGTCGTCGGTGTTGGGCCGCCGCCCGACCGCCAGCAACAGATGACTGCCCGCGATCGGAGCGGCACCGGCTCGCGGAGTCAGTTCGAAGCCGTCAATACTACTGTTGCGCTTCGTGATCCGGATATCAGCGGCGTCGACGACGATGTCGATACCTTCGTTCTCCAGGATCGTCCTGACAGCCTCGGAGACATCCTCGTCTTCGCGAGACGTCAGTCGCGGACCTTTCTCGACCACGGTCACCCTCGCGCCGAACCGGCGGTACATCTGCGCGAACTCGAGCGCGATGTAGCTACCACCGACAATGACGAGATGCTCAGGCACAGTGTCGAGTTCGAGGATCGACACGTTGGTGAGAAAGTCGACGTCCGCCAGCCCGGGCATGTCGGGCACCACCGCGCGGCCACCGACATTGAGAAAAATCCGCTCGGCTTGCAGGACGTCATCCCCGACCCGCAGCGTGTGTGGATCGGTGAACCGGGCATGACCACGAACGACGGTGCAGCCGTCCATGCCGTCAAGCCAGTCTTCGACGCCTTTGCGATCGTCCAGCATGATGGCGTCTTTGCGCGCCTTGACTTTCGCCATATCCACGCTGACCGCTCCGGTACCGACCCCGTAGTCGGCGCCGCGGCGCGCCAGATGCGCGGCCTGTGCGCTGGCCACCAGTGTCTTGGTCGGGATGCATCCGGTGTTGACGCAGGTGCCGCCGATCAGCTTGCGCTCCACCATGGCAACGGTGTGGCCGGCCGCGGTCAACCGGCCTGCCAGCGGGGGGCCAGCCTGGCCGGCGCCCACCACGATCGCGTCGAAACGCTGTGTCACAGAGCAGCTGCGACCGCGGCGAGTGCGAATCCACCACCAACCGCGACAACATCCTCGATCAACGCGCTCGGCAGGTCGCGGCCGAGCGACCCGGCAAGGCGGGCACGCGCCTGGTAGCCGCCCAGGGTGCCGAGGACAGCGCCGACGACACCCGCACCCAGCGCACTCCAGGTGAAGCCCCAGGCGCTGCCGATCACCGCACCCGCGAACCCACCCGCAACGAGTCGGGCAACGAAGGATGGCGGTGCTGTGCGGCTGGGTGTCTTGGGAAGTTTGTCGAGGACGAGTTCACCGGCGGCCAGCACGGTGAAGATGATCACGGTGATCAGCACGCCGACCCACGCGTCCCAGCGGCCGGTCAGGTTGATCCACCTCAGATACGCGGCCCACGCGACAACGGCGGGGGCAGTAAACGAACGCAACCCGGCGACCACGCCGATACCCAGAGCAAGCAATAGAACATAGAAATGCGTCACGGCGACCCTCCTGAGGGCTCGACAACAGAACGCGGCTTTAGCGCGACGCTAACACAGCAACGCCTGCCCCACCGGCGCATTCATGGGTCAGAACCGGAAGAACCGAACGTCCGATGCCAGGATCGCTTTGGCACCGATCGCTGCCAACTCGTCCATGATTTCGTTGACGCCGCGGCGCGGCACCAGAGCTCGCACCGCCACCCAGTCAGGGTCGGCCAGCGGAGCGATCGTGGGTGATTCAAGTCCCGGGGTAATCGCCGTGGCGCCATCGAGAACCGAACGCGGGCAGTCGTAGTCCAGCATCAGGTACTGCTGGCCGAACACCACGCCCTGCACACGGGCGACCAGTTGATCGCGGGCAGCGGCGTCCGGGCGGTCGGCCGCATCCGGATCGACCTGTTCGATGAGGACGGCTTCTGAGTCGCACAGCGACTCGCCGAAAGCCACCAGGTTGTGCAAGTTCAAGGTGCGACCCGAGCCCACCACATCGGCGATGGCGTCGGCCACCCCAAGCTGCACCGAGATCTCCACCGCACCGTCCAAGCGGATCACGGTCGCGTCAATACCGCGGGCCGCCAAATCTTGTTGCACCAAATTGGGGTACGCGGTGGCGATCCGCCGACCGGCCAGATCATCGACGGTCCAGTCGCGCCCGGCCGGCGCGGCGTAGCGGAAGCTCGACGACCCGAAGCCCAACGCCAGTCGTTCATGCACCGGTGCGCCCGACTCCCGCGCCAAATCCCTTCCGGTGATTCCGAAGTCGAGTTCACCCGAGCCCACATAGATGGCGATGTCCTTGGGCCGCAGGAAGAAGAACTCGACCTGGTTCTGCGGGTCGATGACGGTCAAGTCTTTCGGATCGGCACGGCGCCGGTAGCCGGCCTCGGAGAGAATCTCGACGGCCGATTCGCTCAGCGCCCCCTTGTTGGGGACCGCCACTCGCAGTCTCGTGGAGCCATTCCGGTGGTGCAGCGTCATCACAGTTTCCGGTACACGTCGTCGAGCGTCAGGCCGCGGGCGATCATCAGCACCTGGGCCCAGTACAGCAACTGGCTGATCTCCTCGGCGAGTGCGTCGTCGGATTCGTGCTCGGCCGCCAACCAGACTTCACCGGCCTCCTCGAGGATCTTCTTGCCCAGCGCGTGCACGCCGCCGTCCAGCGCGGCGACGGTGCTGCTGCCGGCCGGGCGGGTGCGGGCACGTTCGCCGAGCTCGGCAAACAAATCCTCGAAGGTCTTCACGGCCAGCGATTGTTTCATGGGCGGCTAAGCAAAGTCACGGCGGTTTCAGGTCGCGGTAGGTGACCCGCTGGCCGGGGACACCTCGTCGGGCATGTCTTCCAGGGCGAGCCCGTTGGTTTCCCGGACCCACCGCCAGACGAAAAGAAGCGACAGCAGCGCGCACAGCGCGTAGAAGCCGTAGGCCAGGCCGAGCGCGTGCCGCAATGCCGGGAAGGTCACGACGATTGTCCAGTTGGCCATCCATTGCACGCCCGACGCCAATCCCAGCGCCGCAGACCGGATGCGGTTGGGGAACATCTCGCCCAGCAGCACCCACAGGACTGGTCCCCAGGAGACGCCGAACGCGATAACGAACAGGTCGGCGGCGACCAGTGCGACCACCCCGGCGGCTCCGTCGAGTGCTGGTTGACCGTTGACGATGGGTGCGCTGGTGAAAACGACGGTCATGGTGGCCAGCGTCAATGCCATGCCCGCTGATCCGGCCAGCAACAGCGGCCGGCGGCCGAGCCTGTCGATCAGCGCGATCGCCACCAACGTGATCAAGACATTGACCCCGGTGGTCACCAACGCAATGGTGAACGACGACTTCTCACCGAATCCCACTGCCTCCCAGAGCACATCTGAGTAGTAGAAGATCACATTGATACCGACGAACTGCTGAAAGATAGCCAGTCCCAGGCCCACCCAGACGATGCTGTACAGCCCGCCGGCCGGCTTACGCAGATCGCGCCAGGACGGTGGCTTTTCCTGCTCCGTGGTGTCGGCGATCCGGCTTATCGTCGGCTCGACATCGCGGTCGCCGAGCAGCTTGGAAAGTACTCGGCGGGCTTGCGAAAGCTGTTGTTTTGCAACCAGATAGCGCGGTGATTCCGGAATGGTGAAAATCAGTGCGAAATACAGCAGCGCCGGAATCGCCTCGCTGAGGTAGGTCCAGCGCCAAGCGGCCAGACCCAGCCATAGCCGCCCGCTGGAACCCCCCGCCAGATGAAACGGCAACCAGGTCAACGCCAACGATCCGAAAATGCCGCACACGATGGCCAGCTGCTGCAGTGAACCGAGCCGGCCCCGGAAACGCGGGGGCGAGATTTCGGCGATGTAGGCCGGGGCAGCGACGGACCCGAAGCCGATACCGATGCCGCCGATGGTGTGAAAGACGACGAACATCCAGATGTTGCCTGCCAATCCGGCTCCGAGCCCGCAGACGAAAAAGGACCCGGCCGCCAATTTCATCATCGCCAGCCGGCCCATCCGGTCCGCGATCCGGCCGGCCAACACCGCGCCGACAGCAGCACCCAGCACCGCCGATGCCGCACCGAACCCCAGCAACGCGTTGCCGATGTGAAAGTCGGCCTGCAGCGCCTTGACGGCGCGGTTGGTCACCGAGATGTCGTAGCCGAACAAGAACCCACCGATCGCGGCCACCGACGCGAACCGCGTGGCGGTCAGGAATGCGGCGCGAGCGGCGCGGGGATCGACGGGCACGTCTTCATGAGAAGCCGACGGCAGCTCGCCGCGGGCATCGTCAGCGGCCATGGCGTCCTTCGATGCGGTCGGGGTCTCGACGGGCCAGACAATACCGTCGCCGATGCGGCGACCTGTCAGCGATCAGGCGTTGCAGTACTCGGCTTCCGAGTGGTGAAGGACGAACGCGTGGGTCGACTGCTCGGGTTGTAGCTGCAGCTCCTCGGACAATTGCGCCGGCCAGTGCGAACTCAACCAACGTAGGGCTCAGTCCTCCGGGTTGTAGCCGAGGTTGGGGCCGAGCCAGCGCTCTGCTTCCTTCAGGGTCCAGCCCTTGCGGGTCGCGTAGTCGGCGACCTGGTCCTGGGCCAGCCGGCCGACCACGAAGTACTGCGACTGCGGGTGCGAGAAGTACCAGCCGCTGACGGCAGCACCGGGCCACATCGCCATCGACTCGGTCAGCTCGATGCCGGTCCGCTCCTGGACGTCCATCAACTCCCAGAGCGTCGCCTTCTCGGTGTGCTCCGGGCAGGCCGGGTAGCCGGGGGCAGGGCGGATTCCCACGTACTTCTCACCGATGAGTGCCTCGTTGTCCAGCTGCTCGTCAGGCTGGAATCCCCAGAACTCCTTGCGGACGCGCTGGTGCATCCGTTCGGCGAACGCCTCCGCCAGCCGGTCGGCGAGCGACTCCAGCAGAATCGCGCTGTAGTCGTCGTTGGCTGCCTTGAACTCGACGATCTTGTCGTGGCTGCCGAGCCCCGTGGTGACGGCGAAGGCGCCGACGTAGTCCCGGAGACCCGTTTCTCGGGGGGCGATGTAGTCGCCCAGCGACCGGTTCGGGATGCCGGCCCGGTGCTCGCCCTGCTGGCGCAGGTTGTGCAACTTGGTCATCACCTCGGTACGGGTCTCGTCGGTGTAGACCTCGATGTCGTCGCCGACCGCGTTCGCCGGGAAGAACCCGATCACCCCGTTGGCAGTCAGCCACTTCTCCTTGATCAGGGTGTCGAGCATCTCCTGGGCGTCGTCGTACAGCTTGCGGGCGGTCTCGCCCGAGACCGGGTTGTTGAGGATGTCGGGGAACCTGCCCTTCATCTCCCAGGCGTTGAAGAACGGCTGCCAGTCGATGTACTCGCGCAGCTCGGCGATGTCGTAATTCTCGAACTCCCGCACGCCGATCCCCGCGGCGGGCACCTTTGGCGTGTAGCCGCCCCACTCGATCGGCGTCCGGTTCGCGCGGGCCTTCTCCAGCGTCAGCATCGGCCGCTCGCTCTTCTGGGCGTGCCGTTCGCGCAGGGCTGCGTAGTCGGTTTCGGTGGCCTCCAGCAGGGCTGGACGCTGCTTGTCGTCGAGGAGCGCTGCAGCGACCGGTACCGAGCGGGACGCGTCCTTGACCCAGACCACCGGACCGCTACGACGCGGCGACACCTTCACGGCCGTGTGAGCGCGCGAGGTGGTTGCGCCACCGATCAGCAGCGGGATCTCCAGCCCCTGACGTTCCATCTCGACGGCGAAGTTGACCATCTCGTCCAGGGACGGAGTGATCAGGCCGGACAGGCCGATGATGTCGGCGTTGTGCTCCTTCGCTGCGTCCAGGATCTTCTGGGCAGGCACCATCACACCGAGGTCGATCACTTCGTAGTTGTTGCACTGTAGGACGACCCCGACGATGTTCTTGCCGATGTCGTGGACGTCGCCCTTCACCGTCGCCATGATGATCGTGCCGTTGGTGTCCTTGTGCCCCGAACTTTCAGGGGCACCGGCGGCATCTTTCTCCGCCTCGATGTACGGCAGCAGATACGCCACAGCCTTCTTCATCACCCTGGCCGACTTCACGACCTGGGGCAGGAACATCTTGCCCGCGCCGAAAAGGTCACCGACGACGTTCATGCCGTCCATCAGCGGGCCTTCGATCACCTCGATCGGCCGACCACCTGCCGCGGCGATCTCGGCTCGCAATTCCTCGGTATCGGCATCGACGTTGGCGTCGATGCCCTTGACCAGGGCGTGCGTGATCCGCTCCCGGACCGGGAGAGATCGCCACTCCGCAACCTTTGCGTCACCGGGTCCTTCTTCAGAGCTGTTGAACCGTTCAGCGATCTCCAGAAGCCTTTCGGCCGCATCCTCGCGACGGTTCAGCACGACGTCCTCGATTCGGTCCCGCAGCTCAGGGTCGATCGAGTCGTAGGGCACCAACGCGCCGGCGTTGACGATGCCCATGTCCAGGCCGGCCTTGATGGCGTGGAACAGGAACACCGCGTGGATCGCCTCGCGGACGGGGTTGTTCCCCCGGAATGAGAACGACACGTTCGAGATACCGCCGGAGATGTGCACCCCGGGAAGGTTTTCCTTGATCCAGGCGCAGGCCTCGATGAAGTCGATCCCGTAGGTCGCGTGCTCCTCGATACCGGTCGCCAGCGCGAAGCAGTTCGGGTCGAAGATGATGTCCTCGGCCGGGAAGCCGACCTCTTCGGTCAGGATCCGGTAGGCGCGCCCGCAGATCTCTTTGCGGCGCTCCAGGTTGTCGGCCTGACCCTGCTCGTCGAAGGCCATCACGACGACGGCGGCGCCGTACTTGCGGCACAGCCGTGCCTCCCGGATGAACTTCTCTTCGCCCTCCTTCATGGAGATCGAGTTGACGATCGGCTTGCCCTGCACGTTCTTCAGGCCAGCCTCGATGACGTCCCACTTGGAGGAGTCGATCATCACCGGGACGCGGCTGATGTCCGGCTCGGCCGCGATCAGCTTGGTGAAGCGGTCCATCGCGGCGATGCCGTCGATCATGCCCTCGTCCATGTTGATGTCGATGACCTGCGCACCGACCTCGACCTGCTGCAGGGCGACTGACAGCGCGCTGTCGTAGTCCTCGGCCTTGATCAGGTTGCGGAACCGGGCGGAGCCGGTGATGTTTGTGCGCTCACCAATGTTCACGAACAGGGAGTCATCGGTGATGTTGAGCGGCTCCAGGCCCGAGAGCCGGGTGGCCACCCCGATCTCCGGCAGCGCGCGGGGCGCCTTGCCCTCGACGACCTTGGCGATCTCGGCGATGTGCGGCGGCGCTGTTCCGCAGCAGCCACCGACCAGGTTGACCAGGCCGGCCTCGGCGAACTCGGCGATGTAGCCGGCCTGCCGCTCCGGGGACTCGTCGTATTCGCCGAACGCGTTGGGCAGGCCGGCGTTCGGGTAGCAGGAGACGAACGTGTCCGCGATCCGCGCCACCTCGGCGATGTACGGCCTCATCTCCGGTGCGCCCAAGGCGCAGTTGAGGCCGACCGCGATCGGCTTGGCGTGCCTGATCGCGTTCCAGAACGCCTCGGTGACCTGCCCGGACAGCGTCCGCCCGGAAGCATCGGTGATGGTGCCCGAGATGATCACCGGCCAGCGGCGACCGCGGTCCTCGAACAGCGTCTCCACTGCGAAAACAGCGGCCTTGGCGTTCAGCGAGTCGAAGATCGTCTCGACGATGATGAGGTCGGCACCACCGTCGACCAGGCCGTTGGCAGCTTCGAGGTAGGCGGCAACCAGCTGGTCGTAGGAGACGTTGCGGGCTCCGGGGTCGTTGACGTCCGGCGAGATCGACGCGGTCCGCGTCGTGGGCCCGATTGCGCCGGCCACGTAGCGGGGCTTCTCCGGGGTGCTGAACTCGTCGGCGGCCTTGCGGGCCAGGGCAGCGCCGGCGTAGTTCAGCTCGTAGCTGAGGTCCGCCATGTCGTAGTCGGAGAGCGAGACCGCGTTCGCGTTGAACGTGTTGGTCTCCAGGATGTCGGCGCCCGCTTCGAGGTACTCCCGGTGGATGCCCTCGATGATCTGCGGCTGCGTCAGGGTGAGCAGATCGTTGTTGCCCTGAAGAGCGGTCGGCCACTCCGTGAACCGGTCACCGCGGTAACCGGCCTCGTCCGGCCGGTCCCGCTGGATCGCCGTGCCCATCGCGCCGTCGATCACCATGATCCGCTCGAGGAGAGCAGCCGTCAGTTCATCGGTGCAGTCGGGGCGGATGTTCGGCTCCAAGATATCGGGCTCGGGGGCATTCACATGCAATCCTTCCGTAGCGGAAGGCGTCCTTCAATCTGCCGAGCGTGGCGGATACCGGCAGGGACCCGGAACCGTTGCAACGCCTCTCGACCAGACAAGTTTACGTCGTCACCCGGCGTCTGGACGCCTTGCTCGACCTGACCCCGCTTAGCGATCGCGGTGCCCTTGAGCGCCAGCTCGCGGATCTTGTCGGCAATGTCGTAGTCACCAAGATCAACCAGATTGCAGCCGAACGTATTTCGCCTCGACCGCGTCGGCGCCGGTTGTTGAAGTCATCGAGGCTCAGATCGGCGTCCTGCAGCTGGGTGCCCATGGCACCGTCGCGCACCATGACGCGTTTCGACAACGTCTCGAGCATGTCGGTGTCGTACGCGTGGGTGTTCGGCGCAGTCATCGGGACAAGCATAGTCGTTCTATGGAAAAAATCAGTGGTCGCTCTGCGCGCCGCCACCTGCTCAGGCTTTACGCTGATGGGCGTGACCTCGCCGGATGTCAGCACCTCGTTCCCCGAACTGCACAACACGATCGTCGTGGCTGCGTTCGAGGGGTGGAACGACGCCGGCGACGCGGCCAGCGATGCGCTGGAGCACCTGGACGCCATCTGGGAGGCCGATCCGATTGTCGAGATCGACGACGAGGCTTACTACGACTACCAGGTGAACCGCCCGGTCATCCGTCAGGTCGATGGCGTCACCCGGGAATTGGTCTGGCCGTCGATGCGGATCTCGCACTGTCGTCCGCCGGGCGCCGACCGCGACATCGTATTGATGCACGGCGTGGAGCCGAACATGCGGTGGCGCACCTTCTGCGCCGAGCTGCTGGCCGTCGCCGACAAGCTGAACGTCGACACCGTGGTGATCCTGGGCGCGCTGCTGGCCGATGCGCCGCACACCCGGCCGGTGCCGGTCTCCGGGGCGGCCTACTCCCCCGAGTCCGCGCGCCGCTTCGGGCTGCAGGAAACCCGCTACGAGGGGCCGACCGGCATCGCCGGTGTGTTCCAGGACGCCTGCGTGGCGGCGGGGATACCGGCCGTCACGTTCTGGGCGGCGGTCCCGCACTACGTGTCGCAGCCGCCCAATCCGAAGGCGACCGTCGCGCTGCTGCGCCGCGTCGAAGATGTGCTCGACATCGAGGTGCCGCTGGCCGATCTGCCGGCCCAGGCCGAGGAGTGGGAGCAGGCGGTCACCGAGATGACGGCCGACGACGAGGAGATCGCCGAATACGTGCAGTCGTTGGAGCAGCGCGGTGACGCCGAGGTAGACATGACCGAGGCGCTCGGCAAGATCGACGGCGACGCGCTGGCCGCCGAGTTCGAGCGTTACCTGCGTCGCCGCCGTCCCGGATTCGGGCGCTAATCACCAAGTCCCGCGATTATTGAGCGCACGGCCTGGCCTGGATTGTCGCTCTCCCATGCGGAGTCCAGGACTGAGCTGTCAAAGTTCTCCACGCCGGGGACCGGTGTGGACAGGTGGCGCCGCATCATCGCGATTCTGCGGGCGACCTCGTCGGGGTCCTCCCGACGACGGAACCACTCGAGATTCGCTTTGTCGATGGCGTCCTTTTCGGTAGAGCCCGTCACCGTCCATCCACCGCTGGCGAACCATGCCCGCCAGGAGCCGTCGCTGAATTCTTCGGTCTGCGGGTGGAATCGCCACACCCACCCCACCCGGGGCTCATC
>Ga0302325_10021260_pt1 | contig 13586 bp, 12 predicted proteins | sample Palsa_T0_2_FD_201948 | JGI IMG/M metagenome (GOLD analysis project Ga0302325, IMG submission 201948) | Peat permafrost microbial communities from Stordalen Mire near Abisko, Sweden - Palsa_T0_2 | ecosystem: Environmental > Terrestrial > Soil > Palsa > Peat permafrost | place: Sweden: Abisko... | reverse complement strand
TGCGCCATCAGCGCGTTCTCCAGCTCCATCGAGGAGATCCACTCACCGCCCGACTTGATCACGTCCTTGGCCCGGTCGGTCAGCGTGACGTAGCCGAGCCGGTCGATGGTCCCCACGTCGCCGGTGCGCAGCCAGCCGTCGCGGAACTTCTCCGGGTCGTCGTCCTTGTAGTAGGACCCAGTGACCCACGGCCCCCGGACCTCGACCTCGCCGACCGCCTCGCCGTCGTGCGGCAGCACCGCGCCACCGTCACCGATGAGCCGGCCTTCCACCGCGCACATCAGCCTGCCCTGGGTGTCGCGGTAGGCCCACGCCTCGTCGGCCGGGGTGCCGGCGGGCGGATGGGCGACGCTGCCGAGCGGCGACGTCTCGGTCATCCCCCACGCCTGCACGATCTTGACGCCGAGCTCCTTCTCGTACGCCTCCTGCAGCGCGTGCGGGACCGCCGAGCCGCCGCACGGCACGATGCGCAGCGAGGAAAGATCCCCGCCGTTCGCCCGGACGTGCGCGAGCAGCGCGTTCCAGATCGTCGGCACCGCCCCGGCCAGCGTCGGCCGCTCGGCCTCGATCAGCCGGACCAGCGGCCCCGGCTGCAGGAAGCGGTCCGGCATGATCAGGTCCGCCCCGGCCAGCACCGCCGCGTACGCGAGCCCCCAGGCGTTGGCGTGGAACATCGGCACCACCGGCAGGACCTTGTCCTGCTCGGACAGCGCGAACACGTTGCCCTGGCAGACGCCCATCGAATGCAGGTAGGTGGAGCGGTGGCTGTAGACCACGCCCTTCGGGCCCCCGGTCGTCCCGCTCGTGTAGCACATGGCGGCGGCCAGCCGCTCGTCTATCTCGGGCCAGTCGAACGAGTCCGGCTGGGCCGCGAGCAGGTCCTCGTACGAGTGCACCTCCGCGGCGAGGCCGGCGAGATCGGCCAGCGCCAAATCATCCGTTCTGGCCTCTTTGCCGGTCACCAGGACGTGCCGGACGGCCGGGGCGTGCGGAAGCACCCGCGCGAGCAGCGGAACCAGGGTCGCGTCCACGATGATCACGTCGTCGCCCGCGTGGGTCGCTATGTAGCCGATCACCTCAGGGTCGAGCCGCAGGTTCAGGGTGTGCAGCACCGCGCCCATGGACGGAACCGCCAGGTATGCCTCAAGATGCTCGGAGTTGTTCCACATGAGCGTGCCGACGCGCTGGTCAGCGTCCACGCCGAGGCCGCGCAGCGCGTTTGCCAGGCGGGCTGACCTGACCCCCGTCTGAGCATAGGTCTGACGCCGGGACCCGTCCGCCGTGCAGGTCACGACCTCACGGTCCCCGTAGGCCGAGGTGCCGTACCGCATGAGCGCGGTGACGGTCAGCTGCACGTCCATCATTGTGCTGCGCACTGACAGAACCTCCTGCTGTGCCTGCCCGGCGACCGTCCGCACCGGGTGCGGCGGGCTTGCCTCCCGAGTGGACGCCGGAATTGTTCCTGGGTGGATAGTGCCACGCCAGCGGCGAAACGTCACTGGGCCGGCTACCGGTGAATCACTGCGTCAGCAGCTCGGCGTCGATCCGGAGCTTTGCCACCGCGCGCGACACCGTGCTCTTGACCGTCCCGAGACTTACCCCGAGCGCATCGGCAACCTCCGCCTCGGTCATGTCCTCGTAGTAGCGGAGCACCACCGCCGCCCGCATCCGCTGCGGCAGCCGGTCGATCGCGCGGCGGAGCGTGTCCTGCAGGTCGCTGTCCCCGGTAGCGTGGTCGGCGACCGCCCGGTCGGGAATCTCGTCGGTCGGGTACTCGTCCAGCCGCCGGCGGCGACGCCACCAGGAGATGTGCGTGTTCACCATCACCCTGCGCACGTAGCCGTCCAGCGCTCCGGTGTCCTCGATCCGGTCCAAGGCCAGGAACGTCTTGGCGAGCGCGGCCTGGACGAGATCCTCCGCGTCGGCCTGGTTGCCGGTGAGCAGGTAGGCCGTCCGCAGCAGGGAGCGGCTCCGCTTGATCACGTAGTCGCGGAAGCCGCGGTCGTCCGCGAGCAGCGCTGGCGGCACGCTCACGCCCCCGGCTGCCCCCGGCGTCGTCCCGCAGCAGCGGTCTGCCAGGCCAGCCGGCGGAGCCCCGTTCGCCTGCGCTTCAGTCACTCGTGATCGCCCCCGACGCTCACGTCTCTACCGTACCCAGTCAGCGGCCGGTCAGGCGCCGCCGGACGCTGTAACGGCAGGCCGGCCGCGCGGATATTGACGGATCGTGGCAGTATTTTCGGCCTCGCCACAAAGACGTATATGTATGACCTCCGGCGGGAAGGTCACCGAACCGCTTGACGTGGGACCATACGGATACGCATGGTCATGGGGCTGGTACTGACAGTCCAGGGGAGGGTCGATGCCGGAGGATCGCGGGGATCACGCGTGCTGCGATCGGTGCGCGGGCGCCGCGGCAGCCGCGCGCATCGCCCGGCGCCGCCTCCTGAAGGCCGCGGTGTTCCGGCCAGCTGACACCCGGGCCGCCGCTGACACCCGGGCCGCCGCCCACGCCGTCGCCGCCCGGCACGCCGACCTGGGCGCGGCGGCCGGCCCGCGGGACGCCGCCGTCCAGCACGCCGTCCTGGCCGCGGCGGCCGCCTTACCGCCCGATCGCGCGCGGGCGCGGTTCGCGACGTCCGGCGAACTCCCGCGCGCGGTGACCGGGGAGATCATCGACGTCAGCCCGCATTTCCTGGTGCTGAGCCACGGCGCCGGCCAGGAGCGGTTCGCGCTGACCCCGGACGCGCGCGCCTGGCGGGGCGGCCCGCTGGAGCCCGCGGCGCTGCGGCCGGGAGACCAGGTCGTCGTGCGGCTGCACAGGACGGCGCGAGGCGTGGCCGACCGGATCTGGGCGAACATCGGCCGGGTGACCGGCACGATCGTCGAGCGCACCAGGGACGGCCTGCTGGTCGACGAGGGCAGCACCAGGAAGCGCCAGTTCGTGATCATTCCGCCGCGCGCGTCCGGCCGCATCCAGGTCCGCTTCCCCAGCCTAGAGCCCGGCTACCTGATCGACGTGATCGGGCTCCGGCGGGGCGGGGCACTAGAGGGGCTGGTCCCCGCTACTTCCCAGCCCGCCTACCGAGTTGACCAGATGCCTGCTCCAGCCCTGGTCAGCGGCCACGTGCCGAACGCGATCAGCGGGTCAGCGACGTGGCACGAGCCGGCCGACGATCCGCCGGGCGTCCTGGGGGTGGCCTACCCCGCACTCGACCCGGAGGTCGGCTGCGCCGAGGGCGCGGGCCCGCCGATCCCCGGCAACGTGCGGATGCCCTACCTGTCCATCGGCAGCGTCTTGCTGGTCCGCAACGACTGCACGGGCAGTTCCTGCCTGCTCCCGGTCACCGGCTGCGCGGCCGTCGGGCGGCTGTTCAACGACCGCTGCGTTACCTGCGGCACCTCACCCCGCAGCCGGGTCGCCGACCTGACCCAGGCCAGCTTCGTCGCGCTCGGCGGCGAGCTGGAGCTGGGCTGCTTCAACGCGACGATCACGATTGGCGGCTGACCGTGCTGCTGAGCGTGGTGGTTCGGGAGGTGCAAGTTCCGCTGCTTGCATCGCTGCTGCTGGGCGGCTCCGCCGCCAAGCTCGTGCAGGTGCTGCGCGTTCGCTCGATCGACGCGGCGCTCGGCCCGACCGCGCTGTTCCCCGTCTATCTGCGGCGGACGGTCGCCATGGTCATGTGCGGATGCGAATTCGCGCTCGGCGTCGGGCTGATCCTGACCGCCGGGACGATCGGCCGGGGTGCGCCCACGAACGCCGTGCGGCTCGGCACCGCGCTGCTGTTCCTCGTCGCCACCTGCGCCCTGATCGAGCTGCGGGGAAGCAGGCCTGACGTCGGCTGCGGCTGCTTCGGTGACTTCAGCACGGCCCCAGTCAGCGGCCGTGCGCTGGCCAGGTCGGCCCTGCTCGCCGTTGCCGCGCTGAGCACGGTCGGGCTGGCCCCGCTGCAGCCGCCGCACCGGGGCGTCGCGGCGATCCTGCCGCTCGGGATCTTTGCCGTCGAGCTGGCGCTTGTCGCGGCGCTGTCGCCGGAGATCGGCGAGGGACTGGTGCGGCTCGGCTACGCCGAGCCCTGCGAGCTGCGGATCGTTCCCGCTGAGCGGACCCTGGCGGCACTGCACCGGAGCTCGCACTGGCGCAGGCACGCCAGCCTGATCACCGCGGCCGAGCCGGTCGACGTGTGGCGCGAGCTGTGCTGGCGTTACGTGGTCTATCCCGGTGAGCTGCACGGCAGGCCGGTCGAGCTCGTGTTCGCCGTGTTCCTGCGGCAGCACCGTCCGGCGGTCCAGGCCGCGCTCGTCGACGCGGTCACGGGGAACGTGCTGCCGTGGCCGCAGGGATCCGTGCGGCCCGCCAGCGAGGCCGACCGGGTCGGCCGGCTGGTCCGGGCACCTGCCCCCGTCTTCTCCGCGCCGACCGACCCCGGCATCGGGATACCGGCCGTGCCTGGCATGCGGAGCGCCAGGTTCGGCGATCTGCCGTTTTCTAGGGATCTCTAGGGTCAGCCGTAGACGGCCGGAGACGACAGCAGACGGCCCGCGGCGACAGCAGACGGCCCGCGGCGAGCCGGCCTAACGGCCGGGTTCCGCCCAGTCAGTCGGTCAGGCCGGCTGAGCGCGCAGGAAGCGGCCGAAATGCGGCACGGTGAAGGCGATCAGGCCGCGCTCGGAGCTGTAGATCAGCCCCTTCTTGATCAGGCTGTCGCGGGCCGGCGAGACACTGGACGGCTTGCGGCCAAGTTCCTCGGCGACCTGCGCGGTCTGCACGGGGTCGTCGCCGAGCACCGCCATGGCCCGCATGTACTCGCGCTCCGCCGGGGTGGCGCGCTCGTACCTGCTGCCGAAGAAGCCGACCGCCAGCTCGCCGGCCGCCAGCGGGCCCGCCACACCGACATCGACCGCCGTCACCGGGCTGCAGGCCGCCACGTCCCAGGTCACCTTCCCGTACGCCTGCACGAAGTACGGGTATCCGTCGGCCGCCGCGTACAGCGCGTCGAGCGCGGCAGGCTCGAAGTCGGCGCCCTCCCGCCTGGCCGGCGCGAGCAGCGCCACGTCGGCGGCATCCCGGTCCAGCCGGTCGATCGAGACATACCTGAACAGCCGCTCGGAGTAGCTCTTGCTCGCGGACAGCACCGACGGCAGGTGCGGCAGGCCGGCTCCGACGACGATCAGCGGCCCGCCGGACTGCGAGAGCTCGTGGCAGGCCGCGCAGAGCGCGGAGACGTCCGCGGCCGGCACGTCCTGCATCTCGTCGACGAACAGGGCGATGCCGACGGCGAGGTCGGCGGCGACCGACGCGGCGTCGGCCAGCAGTTCGGTCAGGTCGATCTCCAGGTCGCCGGAGTCGGCGCGGCCGCGGACGGCGGGGACGTCGATGCCGAGCTGGGCGGACAGCGACCCCTTCGGCGCGGCTGGATCGCGGGTCGAGAACGCCTTGAGCACGCCAAGGAAGTAGTCGATCCGGTCCGGGGCACGGTGCCGCGGCGCGAGCTCGCGGACCGCCATGTGCAGGGCGCCGGCGATCGGCCTTCTGATCGACTGGTCCGGCCTGGCCTCGATCTTGCCGGTGCCCCAGAGGCGCTGCATCGCCATCGACCTGAACGCGTTCAGCAGCACGGTCTTGCCGACGCCGCGCAGTCCGGTAAGGACCATGCTGCGCTCAGGGCGGCCGCGCGCGACACGCTCGAGAACGACCTCGAACTGCCCGATCTCGCGATCACGGCCTGCCAGCTCAGGCGGCCGCTGTCCGGCACCCGGTGCGTAGGGGTTGCGTACGGGGTCCACGCCATAGCAGCCTATGGCGTGATCTAGCGCTTTCCTTAGATTGCCGTAGAAAGCGCTGCCGGCGTGTCGCGCGCGGATCTGAGTACCATCCGGCGCCGGGCCGCTTGCGGATCCTGGCCCGATGGCCTAGTGCAGCAGGCGGAGCTTGTTGGTCGCGTCGTCCACGTAGTAGATGCCCTGGCCTTGCCCCTTCACCACCAGGCCGAACAGGGCACCCGCGCCGGCCGGGCTGCCTGAGCTGTCCAGCTGGCGGGTGGCCACCTGGACGCCGCCCGGCGTGATCTCGACGATCTTGCCGTTCCCGCCGTTGACGGTCAGCACGTCGCCGTTCGGCGCGATGGTCAGGCCCAGCGGGGTGCTGAGCGCGCCGTTCCTCGTCACGGTAAGGCCGGCGCCCGCGCTGGTCTGCCGCAGCGGCGCGTCAGGGATCGCGGCGATCCTGTTGGTCACGCTGTCCGCGACGTACAGGGTGCCGCCGCGGCCGAGCCCCACCCCGGTCGGGCCGACGACGAGCGCCGCGGGGTCGGTGCGCTCGGCGAAGCCGGAGCCGATCCTGGTCAGGGCCAGCAGCTTGGGCGGCTGGCCGGCCGGGAACCCGAGCGTCAGCCTGAGCACCGTGCCGCGGTGCACCACGGCGCCGTCCGCCGCGACCGTGCCGTTCAGCACGTTGGTGACGAAGAGCTGGGCGAACGGGCCCGCGCAGAGCGAGGTCATGTCCCACGGACCGTCGATGCCATGCCCGGAGAACGTCTCCCGTACCCGGCCCTGGCTGTCCAGCACGATCAGGCAGCCGGCCTGAGCCGTCGGGGACATCCCGTTGGACGTGGGCAGGCTGCCGACGACGACCCAGCCGTGCACGACCGCCAGCGCGGTGGTCAGGCCGACGCCGCCCGGGCAGGCGCCCGGCAGCCCGGACGGGCTGACGTGCGCGAACAAGCTCCGGCGGCCGCGCGGGCTGACCTGGACGATCGTGGTGCCGGTGCCTTGCAGGTTCGCCTCGTCGTTGAAGTTGCTGACCAGCACGTCGCCGCGGCGCAGCTTGCCCCTGCTTTGCCGGATCGTCACCATGCCGTAGGGGTTGACGTCCCCGTTCCGGGGCACCGTCGAGGCAACGTTGCTGATCTTGTGAAACTGCCCGATGAAGGACTGCGGCGATCCAGCGACGGCCCCGGCCGCGGGCAGCATCGCCAGCCCCGCGGCCGCGGTCATACCGGCGGCGACAGCCGCCGCCGCAACGGCTCTGTGGATCATCGACATCAGCGTGCTCCTTCCCGAGGAATGGACGCGAAGCACAGGCGCACCGCCGGACCGGCCGAAGGACGGGGCCACTAGTCCCTCGGCACGGCCCAGCGGAGACCCCCGCGTGGGGGGTTGCCCGCCCCTATAGCACGTGCCGGGGCGGCATCCGGTTCAGCAGTACCGGCATTAGGTGAAGTTAATGCTGGCGGCCAGGCCCTGACTCGTTCAGCCTGGCCAGGAAGGCGTTGTAGGCGGCGAGATGCTCGTCGTCGTCGATGCCGCCGGGCCCGGACCAATCGCCCGCGGCCACCGGGTCGCCGGCGGCCTGCTCGGCGGTTCCCGGCGGGCTGGCCGCAGGATGCGTGGCAACCAGGCCCGCCATGCTGGTGCGGCGGGCCGCCTCGAGCCAGCCCCGCCCGCTCGCGGCCGGCCGCTCGTCGCGGCTCCACATGAGGAAGACGATCATCATCAGCCCGAACATGATCGCGTCGCCGCCTACCCACATGATGGCCCCGCCCCAGTGCAGGTCCTGCACCGGACCTGGTGCCCAGGACGGCCGCGGGCCCGGGGGGACGCCAGGCGTCCCGGCGTTGCCGTAGCTGAGCACCAGGCCGGTGAAGGTGTCCACCGGCATGACGAGTACCAGGATGACGAACCGGACCGGATAGGAGAGCCGCCACCGGATCGGCTCGTGACCGAGGATCGGCAGGAAGAAGAGGTAGCCGACCAGCAGGAACGTCGCGTGCTCGGCGTCGTGCAGGGTCTGGTTGGTCTCCACGAGGTTGGCCAGGTTCGTCAGGTGTGCCCCGGCGATCGCCGCGCTGTAGGCCACGAACCCGAAGACCGGCCAGGTCAGGAAGCCGGCCACGCGGGAGCGCAGAACCCGCTTCGCCCAGGTGTGCAGCGGGTTCCTGCTCGCGTGCAGCAGCAAGGTGACCGGCTGGCCGGCGATCAGCAGCGGCGGAGCGATCATGATCAGCATCAGGTGCTGGACCATGTGATCCCAGAACAGCACGTCGTCGTAGCCGCCGATGCCGCTCTGCGTGGCCAGCACGACGACCGCCAGCCCGCCGAGGAAGGTCGCCGTCCGCCACCGCGGCCAGGGCCGGGCCGGGTGGCGCCGGGCCACCCGCCGGGCGCCCCACAGGTACAGGCCGGCGGCGGTCACCACCGCGGCCGTGACGACGGGCGCGAACTGCCAGCGGCTGATCGCCGCTTCCCAGCCGAACGGGGGCAGCATGTGACCTCCTCCAGCGCAGAGCCTACCCACCTCGTCCCGGCGACGCCGGCCAGCCGTGGCGACGCCGGCCAGCCGTGGCGACACCGGCAGCCGCGGTTCCGGACGGCCGAGGTATGAGATGCTGCAGATACCGGGCTGGTTGCGTTAGCCCGTTTGTAACTGCGGACCAGTGGCGGACCAGGTGGGCCATGAGGGCCGCCGTTCCGGACGAATCCGCAGCCGGGAGGGTTCGCCTAGTGGCCGATGGCGGCGGTCTTGAAAACCGCTAGGGCGTTGACGCGTCCTCGTGGGTTCAAATCCCACACCCTCCGCAAAGACCAGCAGCTATACCCTCTGACCTGCGTGCATGCAGGCTGGGGCTGCTGTGTTTCGCTGCGTCCGCAGCGAGCGAGGCCTGGTCCACTTCACCCGCTTCACCGGGTGCTGACCGGAGGACTCACGGCATCCTGTGTACTGAGAGAGGTACAGTTTTCTACATGAGTACCGTCGTGACTGAACCTGCCGTGGCGCTCGACGCTTCACAGGTAGCCAGTCTTGATGAGCAGATTCGCAAGCTGGGGCCGAATGAGCCCTACCTTGCGGTTCTGGCGGGCGGGCAGGTCTACGTGCGCTCAACCAGGGGCTTGTCGCGCACAACCCTCCGGCTGTGGCGCAAGCATCCTGAGATGATGCTCCCAGACGATGCGCAGCCTGATGGCTGGGCTGATCTGTGCACCGTCAATGTAGAAGAGCTTTAAGGCCGCCTAGCCGCCAACGGCGGATCGTTTTGCCGACTGGTCGGGTTCCCGCGATGGCAGGCGCGGCCGGTAACCTCACCGCCCATGACAGCAGTCAGCTTCCGGAGTGACGCCATCTTGCGGGAGTACCGGGCACTCAGCGACAGCAGTCCGGGCCTGTACAGGTGCATTCAGGCAGGCATCTCGCTCATAGCCAAGGATCCGGCTACAGCAGAGCGAGCCTACTCCGTGCCTCTCGATCGAGAGCATGTCTGGCTGGGGATGCCAGTAGATACCCCTGGCGGCGTTGTGGCCATTGCGTGGCGGCATGATCCGCGAGGGTATGACGCGGTGGTGATCACCGATTTCACGGAGCCTTGGGAAGACCTCCCCAAGCCCCGGATCTGGCCACGCCCGGAGTAGGCAGACCAGCGAGATACCAGCCCTCGATCACAGGCCGGTGTGTCGGCTTGAAGCGTGGAGTCGCCGTAACCAAGACGGCGCGTTCCGTATCCCCGCGGCGCAGCAGCGCCGCAGCCGGGTGGCGTCGGTGAGGAACAGCGGCCGGTCGTCCAGGGCCAGGCAGAGCAGCGCGGTGAGCACGGCCCGGGCGGGCAGCGGCCGGGGCCGCCCGGTCGGGCGGGCCAGGGCGGCTTCGAGGACGGGGGCCTTGCCGCTGCGGTCGATCAGCCCGGCGGCGAACGCGACCGTCTCCTCGCTGACGGTACTGGCGGCGGGCACGTTCAGGCCGGCGCGGCTCACCGCGAGGTCTCCGCAAGCCAGCGTGCCCGCAGCGCCGCCTTCGACGGGCTCACGCCGGGGACGTGGCGGGCGTACCGCGCCAGCGACTCCGCCTCGGCGATCCCGGTGATCGCCAGCAGCACGGGGACGGGCGTGCCGGCGGCGAGGTGGTCGCAGAGGAAACTGGCCCGGCACCGGCCCGCGGACAGCAGCGGGCCGCCCGGGCCGGCGGCCAGCCGCCCGGCGAACCCGTTGACGAAGTTCTTGTATCCGCGGTCCGCCGGGCCGGGGCGGAAGATGAAGTCATCGCCCGCGCGGCGGGCCAGCTCCCGGGCCGGCCCGGCATAACGGGCGGCCACGGGCACCGACGGGGCGCCGGGCCGGCGCTGACCTGGACGACGGCGCGGCCGCCGCGGCCCGTGACGTCGCTGCCGCGCAGCGCGGCGAGTTCCCCGGGCCGCAGCCCCGCCCCGATGCCGAATACGACCATGGCCAGCGCCGAGGCGCGTTTCGCCCGGCCCCGCTGCGCGCGGGCGGCCGCGGCCAGCTCCGCCCGCTCACCCGGGGAGTACGGGGCCGGCGCCCGCGCCCCCGGAAACGGCGTCGCCCGCCGGCGCGGCTCCCCGCCCGCCGGGGCGGCCAGCTGGTACAGCACCGAGCGGTAGGTCCCGTGTCCACGCTTGCCGGCGGACACTGCGTCTGCTAATCGGCCGGGTCCCGGCCGACATCGGCGGCGGGGACGAACGCCGGCACCCGCTGGTCGCATGACACATCGAGTCCGGTGGGTAGAGAGCGGGTTTCATGTCAGGCGTCCGGCCAGCTCGAACCAGGTATTGCCGCACGCAGCCCTTCAGCAGCATCGGCATGGGCCGGCCTGCCCGGCCTTGAGCCGAATTGCACCCACCCGCCCTTCGCGGCGTCCCAGGGACCTCAGGCTCCGGCCACGGGCTCGCGTCCAGCGAGGGGTGCCGCAAGGTCGTCGAGCCGCAAGGCGATCGCGAGCCGGCTGTATGTGTCCATGGTGGGGCTCTTGCGCCCGCGCTCGATCTTGCTGATCTCCGACTGGGCGATCCCCGAGTGCTCGGCGAGTTCCTTCTGGCTCCAGCGAAGCGAGTGCCGGCGTTCGATGAGCTGGTTGATGAGGCGGTACTTGAGCTGGAGAGCGCGCAGATCCCGCACAGCAGCGGGCCCTGCCGCCGCAGCCTCGTTCTCGATGTCGTCGAGGAGGCCCTCGAAGTCCCCTGCTGCGCTCCCTGCCACGACACCAGGATATGAGCCTTTGCTCATATCTGCAACCTCCGGGCATCTAGCGGCGCTGCCGCCAGGCCTACAGCCGCTTCCGCGCCTCGGCGATCTCGCGCTGCACGTCAGGCTCATAACGTGACCAGAACCGCGAAATCTCGTCGGCAACTGGCCTGCTCCCTCATCCACGGGGGCGCCTCGGCATGGCGCTGCGTCCAGCCGCGCTTCCAAGTGTCTGCCCAGCGCCGGGCGGCGGTGTCAGCATCCATGCCAGCGGTTCAAACAGGCCGCCTGCAGCTCCGCACGTTGGACGACCTTCTATCCGTAGATACCCGTATCCTGTTTAGTACCGTCCGGATCGGTCGGTGAGCTGCGGCGATTACCGGCCACTAGCCACACACCCGTTCGGTCGGCCTGGGATGTCGTTCGTCCGCGTGGCTCCCGGCCCTGATCAACTGACCGCTTCCTTATCAGGTCTTTTCGGTGATCCCTGCAGAGTGGGTGAATGCAGTCGGCAGGCAAAGCCGGTCTGTCGGTGACTGACCCTGTGGCCCCCTGGTTGACCACCCCTTCGTGCCCGCGGCGGGGCTGGGCTGGCGGTATCGGCCCGCATCGAGTAGCGCATCCGGTGGAATCCTCCACGGCTGGATCGCCGCGGGTTGTACTCAACCTCGGCCAGGTTCACGGGATTCATATAGATGAGGGATGAGAGCAAGGCCGCCGGAGGCGTGGATGGAATGGGTCAGCGACGCGGCGTCGAAGCGCCAGTTTGAGGGCTTCGCGGCGGAGGCGTCGGACACCCTGTTCCGCACGGGCTACCTGATGACAGGGAACCTCAAGGATGCCGAGGATCTGGTTCAGGAGACGTTCCTGCGGGTCGCCCGGCGGTGGAGCCGGGTGCAGTCGATGGATCACCCGGCAGCCTACGCCCGCAGGATCCTGATCAACCTGGTGCTGCGTGATGCTGACCGCAGGTCACGTCAGAAGGCGGAGCTGGAACCGCAGGGCGGCGGAAACAAGGCTGCCGACCAGCACGCGGCGCGCGCATTGCAGGCGGTCGACGATCTCGCCGAGTTCCAGTGGGCGCTCGCTCAGCTGCCAGCGCGGCAGCGCGCCGTGCTGGTGCTGCGCTACTGGGCCGATCTGCCGGTCGCCGAGGTCGCCGGCATCCTGGGCTGCTCGGCCGGGACGGTCAAGAGCACCGCGTCCCGCGCTGCGGCCCGGCTGGGCGCAGTCCTCAGCTCCGGCGAATCGCCTGCACCCGAACCCGTAACCCGGCAACCAGGAAAGGAAGCATCCGATGTCCACCGACGAGCTTGAGGATGATCTGCGCAGCGCCTTCACCAGGGCTGCCGCCCAGATCACCGTTCCTGAGCAGGCGCGCCGCCGGCTGCTCCAGCGCGACTACCACCCACGGACCCGGCGGCACCGGCGGCTGGCGGAACTGTCCATAGCTGGCGTCGCGGCCAGCACGGTCCTGGCTCTCGGCCTGGCTGGCGTCTTCGGCTCCGCCAGCCGCACACCAGCGCCCGGCCCGGGAACCATTCGCACCGCGGCGTTCACCCTGACCAAGAACGCCAACGGCACCGCCACGCTGACCTTGACCGCAGACCAGATGTTCAACCCCGGCGCGCTCCAGCAGGCACTGCAGCAGGACGGCATCCCGGCCCTGGTAGAGACCAACTCGTACTGCTCATCGAGCCCAGCCCCGCCCGGCGCGGCCTGGGCCGCCACTCTGTCCGTTCAGCTGCCCGACGGGACGCCCGTGGCCCCGAACCAGCCAGTTCCCGCCGATGCCGTCACCGTGATCAACCCCGCGGCGATGCCCGCCGGGACCGAGCTGTTCTTCGGCTACTTCAACAGCGACCGCACGCTGGCTGGCAACCTCATCTACACCAGCTCGTACACCTGCAGTAGCGGCCTCCCCTCCCACCGCGCTGGCTGACCAGGGACACCCGCCACAAGCCAGCCACCAGCTCACCGTGATTCCCGCACCGGCCGGGCTGACGCCATCCGCGTCGGCCCGGCCATCCCTACAGCCCATCGCGGCGAGCATGCAGACGGTCAAAAGTGTCCCGGTTCGCCGGTCGCGCGATGCCTGAGCTCGCGGCACTCGCGGGACTTGCCGCTGTCGGCCCGCCGCTTCCCGCTGCACGGCCCGGAAGAGCGACATCGGCCACGCCCGCATCCCGAATGAGGCTATTGCCCGTATCTGGGCCGTCATGGCCCTCACCCCCAGGCACACGTTCCAGGTGCTGACGAAGCGACCCAAGCGCCTGGCCTCGCTCCTGGTCAACACTGCGTTCGCGGGGAAGGTCGGCGAGCATACATCGCGGATGACCCAAGTGTCCCCGCTCGCAATGCCGACCAGAGCGGCGATACCGCCATGGCCACTGCCGACGTCTGGATCGGCACGTCCATCGAGAACGACGACTACTACACATGGCGGGCCGATTTCCTGCGCCGGATCCCGGCCGCTGCTCGGTTCCGGACCTGGGACCAGATGCCGGCCCTCGCCGGGAGCACCCGGTGACGGTGTCCGAGCACGCCGACCAGATCGTCGTGCTGGACCACGTCATCGAGGCCGGCGACCACGCCAGCCTGACCACGAGCCGGGGGCGGGA
>Ga0302325_10021259_pt1 | contig 13587 bp, 13 predicted proteins | sample Palsa_T0_2_FD_201948 | JGI IMG/M metagenome (GOLD analysis project Ga0302325, IMG submission 201948) | Peat permafrost microbial communities from Stordalen Mire near Abisko, Sweden - Palsa_T0_2 | ecosystem: Environmental > Terrestrial > Soil > Palsa > Peat permafrost | place: Sweden: Abisko... | reverse complement strand
AGCTGGATCAGGATCTGCTTCATCGTGGGTCCTCCCGTCGGGGTTCGGGAAAGCTCATCAGCCCCCAGTCGAGGGGCCCCTCCTGCCGATAGCTCTTACCCAGGCCGCGCGCGATCGTCGCCTTCATCAGCTCCTTGCCGAGGTAGAAGGCGTGCGCCGCGTCATCGACCTGCAACTGCTCGAACACGCGATACATGTTCGCCTCACGGATGAATCGCTCGCCGTTGAACGCGTACAACCAGTCGGCGTCGGCGAACAGCCGCCAGTTGGCGTCGGAGACCTGCTCCTGCATCTCCCGCAGCTCCCGTTCGGAGGGCGCGCGCATCGACTCGTCGCGGGTGGTCACGAGGCCTCCGTCGATGTGCTTGGGAGGCCGGGCCTGACGCTGGGCGAGATGCATGATCTGCGCGGACAGCACCGCCTCGGCGACGGCGCCGTGAGCCCAACCGATCACCTCGGTGGTCAGTACCGCGTTGATGCCGATCTCCTGGCAGAAGCCGATCAGCAGCGCCGTGACGCCGGTCGAGTCGGCCTCGGTCAGCTCGGTCAGGTTGCCGATCCCCATCAGCATCTCTGCGTCGGGGTGGCGCCGGCGCACCTCGACGTAGCGCGCCAGCGAGGCCGCGAAGCCGGAGTTGATCGGCGCCAGGATCGAGTCCAGCAGGTACCGCTTGCCGAGCTGGTCCATGAACGCGGCGAGCTCGCCGAGCCCGTCGAGATCCTCGGGCTCCGACGTGATCAGGACCGGCGTCGCCCGCAGCTCGGACGCCAGCTCGATCGTGTCGGGCGTCAGCGACAGGACGTAATCGACGCCGGCCGCGTCGGCCATCCGGATGTGCTCGGGGTCGAGCGTGTCGATGCTGACCGACAGGCCGCGCTCGCGCAGCGCCGCGATCGCGACCCCGCCTTCGTCGAACCACGGCCGGTCCAGCGACAACCCCAGGTCGATCACGTCGGCGCCCGCCGCGGCGTAGCGGTCGGCGCGGTCGATGAGCTGCGTCAGGGTCAGCGATTGGACGCCGTTGATCTCGGCGAACACCCGTACGTCACGCGGGCCAAGCTCGGCCCGGACCGCCTCACGGCCGTACCACTCGGGCAGCGCCCGGACATCCGCCGGACCTTTTCGGACGGGCAGGCCTGTCGCATCCTGCAGGGTGTCGACGTCGCCTTCGCACAAACCGGGAACGACGATGTTGTCGACCCCCGGCGGGGGCGTCAACCGCCGCGCGATCCAGCGGGTCGTCATCAACCCCGCCACCTGGATATTCATCACCGCGATCTGATGATCGATCCCGAGCTCGGCGACGACCGCTCGCAGCGCCGGCTCGGCCAGTCGGCCGGTGACGAACAGGGTGTCACCCAATCTCGCCCCCGTTGACGTTGATCGCCTGGCCGGTCACGAACGACGAGGCCGGCGAGGCCAGCCACACCGCGGCGGCGGCGACGTCCCCCGGACGGCCCCAGCGGCCGAGTGGGACACCCCGCGCCACCTCGGCGCGGAACTCTGGGTCGGCGCCCTCGCCGAACGCGGTCTCGATCCACCCGGGGCACAGGACGTTGACGCGGACCCCGGGCGCGACCGAGCGCGCGAACGACTTCGAGAACCCGAGCACGGCCGCCTTCACCGCCGCGTGCAGCTCGGCGTCGTCGCCGGCGAGCCCGCTGGCCGTCGCCCGGTCCCAACCCATGTTGAGGATGCAGCCGCCGGGGCGCAGACGCGGGGCGGCCATCCGTGAGCAGCGGATTGTCGCCTTCAGGTCGAGCTCCAGCAGCGCCTCGAGCTTACGCTCAGACGGCCAGCCGGCAGCGTCACCCGTGAGCACGTCGGCGCCGGCGTTATTCACCCAGACGTCGATCCGGTGCAGCGCCGCGAACGCGTCCTCGACGATCGCCGCGCACCCGCGGACGGTGCTGAGGTCCGCCTGCAGCAGCGGGTTGCCAGGGCCGAGCCGCTCGGCAAGTTCGGCCGCGGCGTCCGCAGAGCGCCAGTAGCCGATCCCGACGGTGGCGCCGGCCGCGGCGAACGCTTCGGCGATCGCTCGACCGATCCCGGAACTGGCGCCCGTGACGACCGTGCGCAGGCCGGCGAGCGGCGGCTCCCCGGCCTGCGCGGCGGTCAATGTCTGATCAGTCCTCGGCGCCGCCGGCGAACGGGTGACGGGCGGCCGGCGTGTCAGCCAGGACCTTGTCGGTGCTCGGCTCGCCGTTGAGCGCGCGGGCGATCGCCAGCTTCGTCGCCTCGTGGTTGTAGTCGTAGATCTTCTTATCGTCCTCGGCGTCCCAGTGGATGAAGACGCCGACGATGATCACCAGGTCGTCGACCTGGTCCTTGGGAATCACGCCGTCGGCAACGGAAGCGACGACGGCTCGCGCGACGGCTGCCTGCGCGGGGCCAAACAGCTGCACCGCCTGCTTGGCGCCCTTGATCGTGACCTTGTTGGTCATCAACGTGTCGGGCTTGGCTGCGAGGTTTGCGGTGACCACCGCGAGCAGGTTGGTGTGGCCCTCGGACTCCGATACCAGTGCGTTGGCGAACGCCGCCCCGACCGGACCGCTCTTTGACCCGAGCAGCAAATCGATGTGCGCAACCTCGTTGCCTTCGCCGACCAGCGCCTCTCCCGTTGCCAGTGTGATGGCCATTCTTCGCTCCCTCTCCTATGGTGTTGCCGGTGAGCAGAACCCTAGCTCACTCGCCAGTGCACGGGAATGAACTTCAACTGCAGGTGCAGCTCGCGTGCGTGCTCGAGGCGTCGGCGACAAAACCGGGCAATGTCACTCCTCTCCACGATTTCTCGGATATGTCCTTTGCGGACCTCATGCGCTCCGCGCTGGCGCTCGGTCCGGTGTTCGACTCCGAGCGCGTCCGCGCCGCTGGCGTCGGAGAGCTGATCCGTGACGGCGTGCGCGCGACGGCAGCCGTCGCCGCGGCCAACACGAACCTCGGGATCGTGCTGCTGTTCGCGCCGTTGGCCCGCGCGGCCGTGACGCGCCGCGGCGGCGAGCCGCTGCGGGCGGCGCTGGAGCGGGTATTGAGCACGACCGACGTCGACGACGCCGCAGCCGCGTTCGAGGCGATCGTCGCCGCCCGGCCCGGCGGGCTCGGGGACGCGGACGAGCATGACGTGCGAGCGCCGGCGCGCGTCAGCCTGCGAACGGCGATGGCGGCGGCCTCCGATCGCGACAGCATCGCCTCGGAGTATGCGACCGGCTACGCGATCGTGTTCGAGTCCGGGCTGCCGCTGCTGACCGACGCGCTCGGCGGGGGCGCGTCGACGCTGGACGCGGTCGTGTCGCTGCATGTCGGGCTGCTCGCCGAGCACCCCGACACGCTGATCGCGCGCAAAGCGGGCACCGACGCGGCACGGGCGGTCAGCGAGGCGGCCCGCGCGGTTCGCGACGGATCGCGCACGCTGGCGCAACTGGACGCCGACCTACGGCGTGATGGGCACCGGCTCAACCCCGGGACGACCGCCGACCTCGTCGCCGCGACGTTGCTGGCCGCCCAGCTGACCGGCGTGCCGCTGCCGTGAGCGCCGGGCGGCCGGGTCGGATCCTCGTGGTCGCGGTCAGCGCGCGGATGCTCACGCAGCTGGCGGTCGCCGACGGCTACGCGGTGGTGTCGCTGGACCGCTTCGGCGACGTCGACCTGCGCGCGATCGCGCCCGGTGCGACCGCCCCGACCAACGACGCGCTCGTGGCGCTGGCCGAGGGGATCCACGCCGAGGCGGTCGTGTACGGCGCGGGGCTGGAGAACCGGCCCGAGCTCGTTCGCCGGCTCGCCGCCGGCCGCGAGCTGCTGGGGACGCCCGCCGAGCAGCTGAGCGCCGTTCGCGATCCGTGGGCGGTCGCAGCCGCGGCCGTCGCGGCCGGGGCCCGGGCACCTCGGAGCCACCCTCCCGCCGCGGCAGAACTCCTCGCCGCGATCCACAACGTCGGATCCGACGCCGGCGTCTGGCTGCGAAAGCCGCGAGCGAGCGGCGGCGGGCGCGGCGTTCGCCGCTGGGCCGGCGGGCGCCTGCGTGCCGGCGAGATCCTGCAGCGCCGGGTGCCCGGCGTGTCGTGCTCGGCGGTTGCGATCGGCGACGGCCGCGACGCGGCAGTGCTCGGCGTCACCGAGCAGTTGCACCGCCGGCGCTACGAGTGGATCGGCAACGTCACGCCGCCGCGCTTACCGCCGGCCGAGCGCGACGAGCTCGACGGCCGGCTGCGCGCGGTCTGCGCCGAGGTCGCGTCGCGATTCGGGGTGCGCGGCGCATTTGGCGTGGACGTGATCTGGGACGGGCGCGAGGCGTGGGTGCTCGAGGTCAACCCTCGTCCGACGGCGGCCCTGGAGCTGTTCGGTCCGGCAGCATTTGCCGCCCACGTCCGCGGCGCGCGCGGTGTAAGCGTTCTCACATCGGACGTGCCGGCGCCGGTCAGGTGTGCGAAGGTGAAGCTCGTGCTGTTCGCGGACCGCGATCTCCGCGCACCGGATCCGGCCTGGTGGCCGTCCGATCTCGTCCGCGACATCCCGCATCGCGGTGAGATGATCCGGCGCGGCGCGCCCGTCTGCACGCTCATATCCGCGACCGCCGAGGTGACCGAGATCGCGCAACGGGGAGCGAGCCTGCTGGCCGCGCTCGCGAGCCCTCTTCCTCACCGGGCTGCGGCCCGTGCCTGAGTCGCTGATCTGCGCCGGCTGCTCGCTGGTGTGCGACGACGTGACCGCGCGGCGCGATGGCGACAAGCTCTGCCTGGAGCCGGAGTGCGCGCTCGGCGCCGCTTGGCTCGCCGAGCGCTCGCACACCCTCGGCGACACGCCCGCCGCGACGATCGCCGGCGACGCGGTCGACCTCGAAACCGCGATCGACCGCGCAGCGCAGCTGCTGCGCGAGGCGCGTCGCCCGCTCGTGCACGGGTTCGCCGCCGCGACGATCGAGGACGCGCGCGCGGCCGTGACGCTCGCCGACAGGGTCGGCGCGATCGTCGCCACGAGACCGCCCGCACAGCCATGGCCGGGAGCCCCCGCGTTTGCGTTGCGCGGGTCCAGCACCGCGACGCTCGGCGAGATCCGCGACCGCTCCGAGCTCCTGATCGTCTGGCACGAGGATCCGGAGACGACCCACCCGCGGCTGCTGAACCGGCTCGGCTTCGGCCAGGACGGCTCGCCGACACACGTCGACGGACTCCGCACGCTCATCGTGATCGACGACCGCGACACCGCGACCGCCCGCCGCGCCGACGTCGCGCTGGACTGGCCTTCGGACCGGGACGTCGAGGCGCTTGCGGAGCTGTTTGATCGCTTCGACGGCGTCCGGCACGCGACGATCGTCTACGGCCCCGCGCTGGCCGCCGGCGCGGGCGGGCAGCGACGTGAGCTGGCGCTGCACGAGCTTGTCCGCAGGCTGTCGCACGAGCACCACGTGGTGACCCTGTCGCTGCCTCGCGCCGCCGGAACCCGTGGCGCGGACGACGTGCTCGCCTGGCAGACCGGGTATGCGGGAGTCGTGGACCTCGCACGCGGTCACCCTCAGCTCCTCACCGCCACCGGGCCGCTGGTCGAGCACGAGCGGATCGATCTGGCGCTGTGCGTCGAGGACGATCGACATGCGCTCCCGGACGGCATCACCACGATCTCGCTGTCCAGCGTCCCGGCGCCCGCCGGGTCGCTGTCCAGCGTCCTGACGCGCGACGGCGCCGACGTCTGGATCAACACGGCTGCGGCCGGTGTCGCGGCAGCCGGCACGCTGCACCGGCTCGACGGGGTGCCGCTGACGCTGCATCCACCGTTGCAGTCCACGGCGCCGACGGCCGCGTACGTTTTGACACGTCTGTTGCAGGCAACCGATATATGACCGAGATCCGGATCAGCGGCGGCGCCGTCCACGACCCCGCCAACGACGTCGACGGAGAGATCCGTGACCTGTGCCTGAAAGACGGCAAGGTCGTCTCAGACGTCGGGCCCGGAGCACGGCGGATCGACGCGCGCGGGATGGTCGTGATGCCCGGTGGCGTCGACATCCACGCGCACATCGCCGGCCCCAAGGCCAACCTCGCGCGCAAGCTGTCGCCCGACACGCGCCGCGCCGATCCGCTCGAGCGCTCCGACCTGGTGCGCAGCGGCACCGGCGGGCTGGTGCCGTCGACGTTCGCGACCGGCTACCGGTATTCGCTGCTCGGCTACACGACGGTGATCGAGGCCGCGGCACCGCCGCTGGCCGCCCGGCACGTGCTCGCCGAGCTGCGCGACACGCCGATGATCGACAAGGCGTTCCTGATCCTGATGGGCAACAACCAGGTGCTGTTCGAGCTGATCCGGGAGTCGGCCGGCGCCGTCTCGCCGCAGCTGCGTGACGCGGTCGCCTGGTGGCTTGCAGCGACCGGCGGCTACGGCGTGAAGCTCGTCAACCCCGGCGGCGTCGAGGTGTTCAAGCAATCGAACGGCGATGTCGACGGGATCGACGCCCAGGTCCCCGGCTACGGAGTGACGCCACGCCAGGTGCTGGAGGCGATCGGCGGCGCCGTGCACGAGCTCGGCCTCCCCCACCCCGTCCACGTGCACGCCAACGACCTCGGGGTGCCTGGCAACGCGGCAACCACCCTGCAGACGATGGAAGCGCTGTCAGGTCGGCAGGCCCACCTGGCGCACCTCCAGTTCCACGCTTACGGCGGCAGGCCTGGTGGGTTGCCGCGATCCCGGGCGCCGCAGCTGCTCGACTACCTGGCCGACCACAAGGAGCTGACCGCCGACGTCGGCCAGGTGATGTTCGGCGACGCGATGACGATGACCGCCGACGGCCACGTGTCGGCGGTGCTGCGCGATCTCGACGGCGGCAAGTGGGTCAACCACGACACCGAGGTCGAGACCGGCTGCGGAATCGTCCCGTTCACCTACAAGGCCGGCAACTACGTGCACGCCCTCCAATGGGGGATCGGGCTGGAGCTGTTCCTGCTCGGCTCCGATCCCTGGCAGGTGATGCTGTCCACCGACCATCCCAACGGCGGATCTTTCCTGTCTTACCCGAAGCTGATCCGGCTGCTGATGGACCGCGCGTTCCGCGACGACCAGCTCGGCCGCGCCAACCAGCAGGCGATCAAGCGCACCGCGCTGCTCGACGGCCTCGACCGCGAGTACACGCTCAACGAGATCGCGATCATCACCCGCGCCGCGCCCGCGCGCCGGCTCGGCCTGGAGCACAAGGGCCAGCTCGGGATCGGCGCCGACGCCGACGTGACGATCTATCACGACCGCCCCGACCGCGAGGAGATGTTCTCGACGCCGCGGTACGTGATCAAGGCCGGCGAGCTGGTCGTCGAGGAGGGCGACCTGCGCCGCGTCGACGACGGCCTGCTGCTGTCGAGCTCAGCCCCGTTCGACGGCGATATCGACCGCGTCCTGGAGCCGCTGTTCGCCGACCGGTACACGGTCTCGTTCGAGCACTATCCGGTCGACGACCCGGCGCTGCGCGAGCCGGCGACGATCGTGCGGGCGACGCCGTGACCGAGCCGTTCACGATCGGTTCGACGCGCGTCGAGGACACGTTCGCGGAGGCGTTCCCGATGCGCTTCACGCGGCTTGTGATCACCGCCGCAAGCGACGGCTGGGCGCTTGAGGCCGCCCGCTCGGCGACGGGCTTCGCCACCTCGGTGATCGGCTGCAAGTGCGAGGCCGCGATTGAACGACTGCTGTCAGCAAGCGAGACTCCTGACGGCCGCCCCGGGGTCGCGATCCTGCTGTTCGCGATGGACTCCGAGGGCATCGCGCATCGCGTGCTGGACCGCGTCGGCCAGAGCGTGATGACGTGCCCGACGACCGCCTGCTTCGACGGCTTGCCGGACGGTGACAAGACCGTCCCGATGGGCAAGAGCCTGCGCTATTTCGGCGACGGCTTCCAGGCCAGCAAGGTGATCGCCGGCGAGCGGTTCTGGCGGATCCCGGTGCTGTCCGGGGAGTTCCTCGTCGCCGACACGGCCGGCGTGGGGCGCGGGGTCGGCGGCGGCAACCTGATCATCGGCGGACGGGACGAGCCCGCGGCGCTGGACGCCGCCACGGTGGCAGTTGAGGCGATGCGCGGGGACGGGATCGCGCTGCCGTTCCCCGGCGGGATCGTCCGCTCGGGGTCAAAGGTCGGCGCCCTGAAGTCCAAGGCGCTGCCGGCCTCGACCAACCATCAGCTGGCGCCGACCCTCCGCGCCCAGATCGACGACTCGCTCGTCCCCGCCGACGTCCACGCGATCTTCGAGATCGTGATCGACGGGATCTCCGAGCACGCCGTGCGCGAATGCACGCGCCGCGGGCTGCACGCCGCCGCGGCGGCCGGCGCCGCGTACGTCACCGCCGCCAACTTCGGCGGCAAGCTCGGCGAGTTTCACTTCCCGCTCAGCGAGCTGCGCGATCCGCCAGCCGGACGACTCAAGACCCCCCCGGCCTTGGCGAGCGCGGATGGCGAGCGGGGCGAGTCGTGAGCCTGACGCTCACCCTTCGCGCGCAGCCGCCCGTACGAGTCGACGCCTCACCGTTGACGCCCGAGCGATGCAACGCGCTCAACTCGATGCGCGTCGCCGGTCTGCCGCTGCGGTGTGGACGTGAGACGGTGCAAGTCGGTGACCTGTTCGAGGTCGGCGGCTACGTCGGGGACGGGACGCTGACGCTCGCCGGCGATCTGCGCCTGCTTGACCGCATCGGCGCCGGCATGACCCGTGGCCGCCTGACCGTCAGCGGCGACTGCGGCGATCGGGTCGGCGCTGGGATGGGAGGCGGCGAGCTGACGGTCGACGGCGCCGTCGGCGCATACGCGGGCTGCGAGATGGCCGGCGGCGTGCTCCGGATCGGCGGCGACGCCGGCGCTCGGCTCGGCGGCGCCTACCCGGGCGCCCGGGCCGGCATGACCGGCGGCGAGATCGTCGTGTCCGGCCACGCGGGCGAGGAGACCGGCGCCGGGATGCGCCGGGGCCTGATCGCCGTCGGCGCCCGGGCAGGTGACGGCGCCGGGCTGCGGATGCTGGCCGGGACCGTGATCGCGCTGGGCGGGTTCGGGAACCACGCGAGCGTCGGCCAGGGCAACAAACGCGGCACGCTCGTATCCGGCGCGGCGGTCGAGCCCAACCCATTCCGGTACGCGTTCGCGGCGCGCTACCGACCGCCGGCGCTGACGCTGCAACTCCGCCGCCTGCGCGCGCTCGGCCTGGACGTCGCCGACGCGCTGATCGCCGGGCCGTGGGCACGCTGGTCGGGCGACACGACCGAGCTGGGGCGCGGTGAGATCCTGATCTTCGACGAGGAGGAGAGCTAGTGGCCGCTCACGCAAATACGCTCGCATTCGAGGCACGTCTGGCGGCGCCTGGCGGCGTCCTCGGGGTGGGCGGGCCTCATATTGGCAGAGCCACACCGCGGGTCCTGCGTCCTGGGTGGGTGGGACCCTATCCCCAGCCGCACCTCTCGGTGCAGAGCGTACTTACGTGAGAGGCCGCTCGTGAGCGTCTCAATGAACAAACGGATCGCGGGGCTTGTCGACGCGGTCGCCGACGACCCCGTGATGACCGAGACGACGGTCGCGACGCTGGACTCGGGCGCCCGCGTGATCGACTGCGGCGCCGGTGCCCGCGGCGGGTTGAACGCGGGGCTCGTGTTCGCGTCGGCCTGCATGGGCGGATTCGGCCGGGTCGAGCCCGCGCCCGTACGCGTCGGCGACCGGACCTGGCCGGGCGTCGGCGTCTCGGTCGACCGTCCAGCCGCCGCCTGCCTGGCGTCGCAGTACGCGGGGTGGAAGCTCGAGCACGAGAAGTTCTTCGCGATGGCATCGGGACCAGGCCGGGCACTGGCTCGCGCCGAGCCGCTGTTCGATGAGCTCGCCTGGCGTGAGCCCGACGGCACCGACGTCGCGATCCTGTGCCTGGAGACGTCGCAGACGCCGCCGCCGGCGGTCGTCGAGAAGGTCGCGAGCCGGTGCGGCGTGCGGCCGGAGCGGGTCAATTTCCTGATCGCGCCGACCGCCTCGATCTGCGGCTCGGTTCAGATCTCGGCACGGGTCGTCGAGACCGCGATGCACAAGCTGCACGAGCTCGGGTTCGACCCCGAGCGGGTCCGCTACGGCTGGGGATGTTGTCCGATCGCGCCGGTCGCCAAGGACGACCCGACCGCGATCGGTCGCACGAACGATGCGGTGCTGTATGGCGGCACCGTGCACCTCTGGCTCGAGGGCTCAGACGACGAGGTCGCCGAGCTCGCCGGCAAGCTGCCGTCGTCGGCGTCCGACGCGTTCGGGACCCCGTTTGGCGAGCTGCTGAAGGCCGCCGACTGGAAGTTCTACGACATCGACCCACTGCTGTTCAGTCCCGCCGACGTGACGCTGACCAGCACCGAGTCAGGGCGCGCCCACCACGCCGGCGGGCTCGCGCCCGACGTGCTCGAGCGCTCGTTCGCCGGTTGAGCGCCCGGCTGCGGGTCGGGGTGCTCGGCGCGTCCGAGTCCTGGCACTCACGCCGGCTGCTGGAGGCGTTCGCGGCGCGCGGTCATGAGACGGTCGCGATCCCCGCGACGCGTCTCGAGTCCGAGATCGACGAGGACGGCGCCGCGCGGGTGCTCGGCCCCGACGGCGTGGCGCTCGACGAGCTCGACCTGCTGCTCGTCCGCGGGCTCCCGCGCGGGTCGTTGGAGCAGGTGATCTTCCGGATGGATGCGCTGCACCTGCTCGCCGAGCAGCACGCCGTCCGCTGCGTCAACACCCCGCGTGCGCTCGAGCGCACGATCGACAAGTCATGGGCGGGGGCGCTGCTCGCCGCCGCCGGCGTCCCGACCCCGCCGACGATCGTCTGCGAGCGCCGTGAGTCAGCGCTGCGTGCGTTCGAGCGGCTCGGCGGCGATGTCGTCGTCAAGCCGCTGTTCGGCGCGATGGGCGCGGGGATCGCACGCGTACACGATCCCGACGTCGCCCACCGCGTGTTCGGGGCGCTGGAGCTCGAGCGCGCCGTGTACTACCTGCAGCGCACGATCGCCGGCGCCGGCCGCCGTGACCTGCGCGTGCTCGTCGTCGCCGGCGAGGTGGCGGGCGCGATGGAGCGGGTCTCGGAGTCCTGGCGGGCGAACGTCGCCCGCGGCGCCAGGCCGCGCGCGGTCACGCTGACCGATTCCGAGCGCGCCACGGCGCTGGCGGCCGCCGCCGCGGTCGGCGCCGATGTCGCCGGCGTCGACTTGCTGCTCGGCCCCGACAGCGAGATCACCGTGCCGGAGGTCAACGGGATCCCTGGCTGGCAGGCGCTGCAGTCGGTCTGCGCCGTGGACCTGACCGAGCGCGTCGTGGCGGGTTGCGAAGCGCTCGCCCGACAGTGAGCGGGCGTTTCGTCAGGGGCTGCCGCGGTACCGGGGCCGCTAACAGGCCGTATAGGCGTGTTACTCGCCTCGCTACCGTCCTGCCACCCAGGATGGCGGAGATTCGAGGCGCTCGTCAGGGGGTGACCGCCCCCTCGTGCAGCGCGGTCGCAACCAGTGCCCCGGCCGCGCCCGCGCGCGCCAGCGCCTCCAGGTCACGATCGTCACGCACACCGCCTCCGGCGTAGACGTCGACGCCGGGTAGCGCCGCCACCAGCGCCGCGACCGCCTGCAGCGGCGGCCCGGCGCGACTGCCGACGAGCGCCAGGTCGATCACCAGCAGCTCCGGCGCACCGATCTCGCGTGCGAGCGCGACGGCCGCGTCGGGGCCGCGGCCGGCCAGCTGCGGTCGTGGCGAGATCAGGACGCCGTCACGCAGGTCGACGCTCAGCACGGGCGGCGGTCCGTCGACGGCATCGAACTCCGCGCCGGTCAGCGACTCGGTGCCGACGACATTACGCGCGGCCCCGGCCTCGCCCAACGCCGTCGCCCGCTCGGCGCTCGCCGCGCCCGCGTCGACCCACAGCTCCGCGACGCCCGCCAGCCGCCGCAACGTCCGCACGTCGGCCGGTGCTCCCGCGATCGCATCGAGGTCGGCGACGTACAGCCGCTCAGAACCCGTGTGCGCGCACAGCGCTCGCGCGACGGCGACGGGCTCTGAGCCCTGCACCAGCGGGCTGCGCAGCGGCGCATAGCCGGCGCGATCCCCGCGCCGCGCGTGGACCACGATGCCGCGCTTGAGGTCGAGTACCGGGACGATCCGCACCGGCGGGATTATCATCGCCGGATCGCAGCGCCCGCCCAGCCCGTGATCGGACTCGACGTCGGTGGCGCCAACTGCAAGGCGGCCGCCGTCGACGATCACGGCCGCGTCGCGATCGTGTCCCAGCCGTTCGAGGTCTGGCGCTCGCCCGATGACCTGGCGGATGCGATCACATCGGTCATCGGCCGGCTCGGGCTCGGCGGCGCCCCGGTCGCGCTGACGACGACCGCCGAGCTCGTCGACGTATTCGATGGCAAGCGCGCCGGCGTCCTGCACGTGCTGGAGGCGGTGCAGCGAGCGCTCCCGGGACGACCGCTGCGCGTGATCACGACCTCCGGACAGCTGATCGAGCTCGACCGGGCACGCGCCGACCCGCTCGCGTGTGCGGCCGCGAACTGGGTCGCGACGGCGCTGCTGGTCGCGCGCTCGCTGCCGGACGCGATCCTCGTCGACTGCGGCGGCACGACCACCGACGTGATCCCGATCGCCGGCGGCGAGGTGGCGGCGCGGGGAAGGACCGACGTGCAGCGGCTGCTCGCCTCCGAGCTCGTCTACACCGGTGCGCTGCGCACGAACATCGCGGCCGTGGTACAGCGTGTGCCGATCGGCGGCCGTCCGTGCCCGGTGTCATCGGAGCTGTTCGCGATCGCGGCCGACGCCCATCTGCTGCGCGGCGAGCTCGCCGAGGCGCAGTGCACCTGCACGTTTCCGGACGGGCGCGGGCCAGAGCCCCGGCACGTCCGCGCGCGCCTCGCGCGTATCGTCTGCGCCGACCCCGAGGAGCTCGCAGCGGGAGATCTGGAGGCGATCGCCGCCGCGGTCCACGAGGCGCAGGTCGCCGCGATCGCCGCGGCGCTGCGTGTGGTCGCAGCACGTGTGGCGCCGGGCGCGCCCCTGGTCGCGGTCGGTGTCGGCGCGTTCCTGGCGCGCGCGGCCGCGGCCCGCTGTGGCCTCGCCGTGCTCGGCGTCGAGGCACCGCCGCTCGCCGGCCCAGCCGCGCTCGCCGGCCCAACCGCGCTCGCCGGCCCAGCCGGGCCAGCCGCGCTCGCCGGCCCAGCCGCGCTCGCCGGCCCAGCCGGGCTCGCCGGCGCGGCGGCGCTCGCCGGCGCGGCGGGCGAGGTGGCTGCATGCGTCGCGCTGTCGGTGCTCGGGCGTGAGTGACCCTCCACCGGTCGGAAGGATGGCGAATCAACCCCCATATCCGGGGGCGATTCGCCAACGTTCGTCGTCGCCGCCGCCCGTGGTGGTGAAGGTCGGCGGCGGATTGCTGCGCGCCGGCGGTTTGGACGGGCTGCGCCGCGCGTGCGACGACATCGCCGATCTCGCCGCGCGCGGCCGGGTGCTGGTCGTACCCGGCGGCGGGCCGTTCGCCGACGCGGTCCGGGCGGTCGACCGTGACGGAAAGCTCGGCGACCGGCACCCACAACCGCTGGCGCAGGCGGCGAAGGACCAGCTCGGGCTGCAGGCGGGCGAGCAG
>Ga0302325_10021258_pt1 | contig 13587 bp, 8 predicted proteins | sample Palsa_T0_2_FD_201948 | JGI IMG/M metagenome (GOLD analysis project Ga0302325, IMG submission 201948) | Peat permafrost microbial communities from Stordalen Mire near Abisko, Sweden - Palsa_T0_2 | ecosystem: Environmental > Terrestrial > Soil > Palsa > Peat permafrost | place: Sweden: Abisko... | reverse complement strand
TGATGCGGCGCGAGAAGACGCTCGACCAGTTGCTTACACGGGCGCAGGGCGAGACCGCTGCTCCCGCTGAGGAAGCTACACCCGCCGGCGATTCCTCGCCGGACGAAACTCCATCGGGCGAAGAACCGGCGAGCACCTGACGAATACGACCGCACATCGCACGATCGATCTTTTGGCGTCGGCGAACGCAGCCCGAGGCAGTGCTACACATCCTTGCGCATCGGCAGGTGCTCGCTATTGCTTTGTCAAGAGCTACTCAACGCGTGCGAGTTCGGCTTTTAGGTTGCCCGTCTTTTGCAAAGTGGTTAGAATTTTGTGACGAGGGCGAGAAGTCTTCGCCCGTGCGGCCTCCGTTGAGGACTTGGAGATTATGAGCATCGTTCCGATGGTGGTTGAGCAGACAGGCCGCGGCGAGCGGGCCTACGATATCTATTCCCGACTGCTCAAGGACCGCATTGTCTTTCTGGGCCATCAGGTCACCGATGAAGTCGCCAACCTGATCACTGCGCAATTGCTCTTCCTGGAGTCCGAGGATCCGGAGAAGGAAATCAATTTCTACATCAATTCGCCGGGCGGTTCGGTGACCGCTGGACTGGCGATTTACGACACGATGCAATTCATCAAGCCGCCAGTCTCCACGCTGTGTCTCGGGCAGGCGGCGAGCATGGGGGCGCTGTTGCTGCTGGCGGGGCAGAAGGGACGGCGCTATGCCCTGCCCCACTCGCGCATTATGATTCATCAGCCGCTCGGCGGTGCGCAGGGACAGGCGACCGATATCGACATTCAGGCGCGCGAGATTTTGCGGGTCCGTGAGGAACTCAACGGGATCATCGTGCGCCATACCGGACAGCAATTGAAAAAGATTGAGAAGGACACCGATCGCGATATGTTCCTCACGCCCGAACAGGCGGTTGAATACGGACTGATCGATGAGGTAATCGTTAGCCGGAGGTCCTCCAAGTGAACCGTGGGAGGCAACATGGCCAAGCATGATGACCGCTCGGGCAACCTGGTGTGCTCGTTCTGCGGCAAGAGTCAGGACGAAGTACGCAAACTGATCGCCGGTCCCACGGTCTATATCTGCGACGAGTGCATCGACCTGTGTAACGACATCATCGCGGAAGAAACCGACAATGAAGAGGCTTTCAGCCAGACCTCGGCGGTGCCGAAACCGGCCGAAATCAAGCGCGTCCTTGATCAATATGTAATCGGGCAGGAGCGCGCCAAGAAAATCCTCTCGGTCGCGGTCCACAATCACTACAAAAGAATCGACTCGCAGATGGTGACGGGCGACGTCGAGCTCCAGAAATCGAACATCCTGCTGATTGGTCCGACCGGTGTGGGCAAGACGCTGCTCGCGCAGACCCTGGCGCGCTTTCTGCAAGTGCCGTTCACCATCGCCGACGCGACCTCGCTGACCGAAGCAGGCTACGTCGGGGAGGATGTCGAAAATATCATCCTGTCGCTGCTGCAGAACGCGGACTATGATATCGAGCGCTGCCAGCGCGGTATCGTTTACATCGACGAGATCGATAAGATTGCCCGTAAGGGCGACAACCCGTCGATCACCCGCGACGTCTCGGGCGAGGGCGTGCAACAGGCGCTGCTCAAGATTATCGAGGGCACGATGGCGAGCGTTCCGCCCAAGGGCGGCCGCAAGCATCCGCAGCAGGAATTCCTGCAGGTCGATACGACCAACATCCTGTTCATCTGCGGCGGTGCTTTCGTCGGACTCGACGACATCATCCGGCGGCGCATTTCGGGCAAGACGATGGGCTTTCGCGCCGATTTGACGCATCGCGATCCCCGCACCGTCTCCGAATTGCTCTATGAAGTTCAGCCGGAGGACCTGCTCAAATTTGGACTGATCCCGGAATTCGTTGGACGCCTGCCCGTGATTGCAACACTGGGGGAGCTCGACGAGGAAGCACTGGTGCGGATTCTCACGGAGCCGAAAAACGCTCTCGTGCGCCAGTACCAGAAGCTGTTCGATATGGAGAACGTGCATCTGAAGTTCACCCCGGGGGCCCTGCGCGCGATTTCGCGGGAAGCGCTCAAACGCAAATCCGGAGCCCGCGGCCTGCGTGCTATAATGGAAGCCATCATGGTGGACCTGATGTACGAAATTCCATCGCAACCCAATATCAAGGAGGTAATGATCTCGGAGGAGGTTGTGACTCAGAAGGAGCAGCCTCTGCTGGTCTATCAGAAGACCGCTGAAACCGCATAGCGAGGAGATCGGAACCGACGGAAATGCTTTTCCGAAACGATAAGAAAGACAATCGCGATGCTTCCGCCAACGAACAGGTGCCTTTGCTGCCGTTGCGGGAGTTGATCGTTTTCCCCCACGAAGTTTATCCCATCTTTGTTGGCCGCCAGAAGTCAATCAAAGCACTGGAAGCCGCCGAAGCTCAGAAGAAACCTATCCTGCTCGCCGCCCAGAAAGACGCCCGCGTCGCGGAGCCCGGCCCCGACGACATCTACGCGGTCGGCACTCTGGGCGTAGTGGTCCAGTTGCTGCGTCTCCCCGACGGCACCGTCAAGGCGTTGCTCGAAGGCAAGAAGCGCGCGCGTGTGCTGCGCTATGCCACCGAAGAGGATTTCTTCAAGGTTGAAGTCGAGGAGATCGAGGAAGTAAGCGATCGCAGTACCGAAGTCGAAGCGCTGATGCGATCGGTCAATACGACTTTCGATAACTACGTCCGCCTCAACAAGAAGATTCCGCCGGAGATGGTCACGTCGATCGCGGCAGTGGACGACCCGGCCTTCCTTGCTGACAAGCTGGTGGGTCATCTCGGAATCAAGCTCGAAGACAAGCAGTCGCTGCTGGAATGCACGAATCCGGCGGAACGCCTGGAACGTATCCTCGGCTATATGCGATCGGAGCTCGAAATTCTGGAGGTCGAAAAGCGCATCCGCTCCCGGGTCAAGAAGCAGATGGAAAAGACCCAAAAGGAGTACTACCTCAACGAGCAGATGCGTGCGATTCAGAAGGAGCTCGGCGAGAAGGACGAATTCAAGAACGAAATCCAGGAGCTGGAAGACAAGCTTCGTCAGAAAAAGATGCCGGCCGAGGCGCGCGAGAAGTGCGAGCGCGAGATCAAGAAGCTCAAGATGATGTCGCCGATGTCGGCCGAAGCGACCGTCGTGCGCAACTACCTCGACTGGTTTCTGGCGCTGCCATGGTTCGAGTACACGGAAGACAAGCTCGATATCAAGGAAGCCGAGCGCATCCTTGAGGAAGATCACTACGGGCTGGAGAAGGTCAAGCAGCGCATCCTTGAGTACCTCGCCGTGCAGACCCTCGTGGGTCAGCTTAAGGGCCCTATCCTATGCCTCGTTGGACCCCCGGGCGTCGGCAAAACTTCGCTCGGCAAGTCGGTGGCGAGGGCGACCGGACGAAAGTTCGTACGCGTATCGCTCGGTGGGGTGCGCGATGAAGCGGAAATTCGCGGTCATCGCCGGACCTACATCGGAGCGCTGCCGGGCAAGGTGATCCAGAGCATGCGCAAGGCCAACTCGGGCAATCCGGTGCTGCTGCTGGACGAGGTCGACAAGATGTCAACCGATTTCCGTGGCGACCCGTCCTCGGCGCTGCTCGAAGTGCTCGATCCCGAGCAGAACAACACCTTCAACGATCATTACCTCGATTGCGACTACGATTTGTCCAAGGTGATGTTCATCACGACCGCTAACACGCTGGACCGGATTCCGCGGCCGTTGCAGGATCGGATGGAAATTATCCGCTTGCCCGGATACACCGAGGCGGAAAAGCTCCAGATTGCGAAGAAGTACCTGCTCAGCAAGCAGCTCGAGGCCAACGGACTGCGCGAAGAGAATATCGAATTCTCGGACAAGGCAATCCTTGGAATAATCCGCCACTATACGCGTGAAGCCGGGGTGCGAAATCTCGAACGCGAGGTCGCTTCGGTTTGCCGCAAGGTCGCGGTTGAGGTGGTCAAGACCGATCGCAACGCTCACGTGAAGGTATCGGCGTCGAGCCTTGCGAAGTTCCTGGGCGTGCCGAAGTTCCGCTACGGCATGGCCGAGACGCTCCCTCAAGTCGGCGTCGCGACGGGTCTCGCGTGGACCGAACTCGGCGGCGAGATACTGAGCATCGAGGTCACGATCGTTCCCGGACGCGGCAAAGTCACGATCACTGGCCAATTGGGCGACGTGATGCAGGAGAGTGCGCAGGCGGCTCTGAGCTACGTGCGTTCACGTGCCACGGCTCTGGGCTTATCGTCGGCGTTTCACAAGATCGATATTCACATTCACATTCCCGAAGGCGCGATCCCGAAGGACGGGCCTTCGGCCGGTATCACGCTCGCGACGGCGTTGGTCTCGGCCCTGCGGCGCATTCCGGTGCGCAACGATCTCGCGATGACTGGCGAAATCACCCTGCGCGGACGGGTGCTGCCGATTGGCGGACTCAAGGAAAAGGTTCTGGCGGCGCATCGCGCTGGTATTAAGACCATCCTGATACCCAAGGAAAACGCCAAGGACGTGGACGAGATACCGCAGCAAGTCCTCAAAAGCGTGACCATTATTCAGGTCGAGCATATGGACGACGTGCTGCGGCAAGCCCTCGTGCTCACCGATCCGGATACCTTCTTCAAACCACAAACGGACGAAACCGATCCTGCGTTTACGGTCGAGGCGGACGAGAAAATGCCGCTGGTCGATGACGATGAAGACGAACCTGCGGTCTCGCCCAACCTGTCCTAATAGCTTAGACTAACTCCGCCACAATCTCCGGCGGGCTGTGCATTGGCGCACGGCTCGCCGGAGCAAACTAATGTTTTCAGGCGGGAGGCGCCGGAGCGGAGCCATGACCAAGGCCGATCTTATCGAAGGGCTGTCGAATAAACTTGGAATGAACAAGAACGAGGCGGAAAAAGCGGTCAATATCATGCTCGATGACATCATCAATGCGCTCAAAGCGGGCGAGCGGGTGAATATATCGGGCTTCGGGACCTTCGCGGTCTCGATGCGCGACGCGCGGACTGGCCGCAATCCCAAGACGGGCGAATCCATCGAGATATCGGCGAGCCGATCGGCTAAATTCAAGCCGGGTAAGCAGCTTAAGGATTCCCTCAATGATGTCCCCGGATCTGCCCTCCCGGCTTCTACACCGACATGACTCAGCGAGTGGTAGTCGAGAATTTTCGCTCGCCGGTGATTCTTGAAAAGAGCGGTGCCAATTCAGTTTGCCCACCTCAGGGATTGACCTGACTGGCTAGCCGAAGTCCCGATTCGAGCAGTAACGATCAGCGAGCGGATGAGCAGCGCGGCCGGTTAGGTAACGATTTGAGATTCATCGATTCGCTTGTGACGATTTCCATTCCCTCTATGTGAGCGCCTTGGGCGGTTAGCTCAGCGGTAGAGCATCGGCCTTACAAGCCGGTGGTCGCTGGTTCGATCCCAGCACCGCCCACCAACAAAATCAACTAGTTAGCCAGCGCAGGCTTAACTACCGCGGCCAACTGTGCTCAATTTTGTGCCCCCTCGGCTTCAAGATTGGGTTGTTCGAGGGTCAAGATCGCTTCTTCCTTCGCTCGCGTCCTGATATGGCTGTATCGCTCTAGCATCCGGCGGCTGACATGCCCTGCAAGAGCTCGGATAGTCTCTTCGCTCACGCTCGGATTCTCAGCAAGCCGTGTGACGAACGTATGCCGAAGGTCATGCCATCGGTAATCCACTTTACAGCGCTGCGCACACGCTCCCATGTCTTTTTCCATTCGCCCATCGGTTCATCAAGTCGCACATCCCAAATCCGAATCGAGCGATCATTTCCGGCTAGTCCCACTTTATGGCGCGGGAAGACGATCCCTACCTTGAACGAAAACTTGCGATGCAACCCCTTTTTTGGGCAGCTCCAGCCTTCTGCTCGATCGATAGATGATCATCTCAGATTGATAACCAATGCGACTTCGACTTGCCATTTGAACACCGAAGATCGACCATGAACGTATGGCAAGTCGTCGAAACTGCTGAAGGAATTCCTGGATAATTGGTCAGCCATTAAAAACTAGAGCGGGGGAAAAATGGTAATCTCAAAGATCCGGTGCTGGCAGGGTTTGCTCGCAGGCCTCTGTATAATGCTTGTTACCGTTTCAGCCAGTGCCCAAACGGTAAATGCTAGCGGCCTTTCCGGAACCCTCATTAGCGCCGGAGTTTCTGACGACAGCTCGGGAACAGCGATTGTCTATACGACTCCAGCTAAGGGGCATTTTGTTCTCACTCAGGCGGGTGGCGCGAGCCAGATATTTAGCGTTCCTAGCTTCGGCAATTTGGGGTCGACTGCGTGTGCGCCTTCCACTTCTCTCACGTTCAACCCGGGTCTCCTAATCCCCCAAAGTACTGCGATTTCTTGTACGCCGGCCTCGTCCTGCGGATTCCCTTACAGCTGCTATATCGCGGGCGTCCTTGAGAAGTAAAATCGACCTCGGGAAGAGGGCAGGCCCGCGCGCCTTTTTTTCGGTATTTGCGGTGATCGATGCGCTTCGGGAACAATTTCTTCGATTCTTAAGAACATACAATGAGGGTTCGATAAATCGTATTTTAGGGCAAAGTCGGGTCTGGATTCCTAGCAAGAAGAATGGATGGCGGGCCTTGGTACCCAGCTCACCACGGTCTGCGACTCTCGCTGTCTCGTCGACAACGCAATCCAAGTACCACCGCAACTGTGCCCAATTTTGTGCCCCCTCTCGTTATCGGACCGTATGTATCGCTGTCGGTTGGACAGAGCTCTGAGGCGCCCAAATCCCTGATCCACGCATCACTTTAGGCACATCGAGCAATATTGTTTGATACCGTTGAAATCGTCGTTCCACAACTTACAAGCCGGTGGTCGCTGGTTCGATCCCAGCACCGCCCACCAACAAAATCAGGAAATTTCAGCCATTCAGGAAGCCAAAGGGCTGCGGTTTATGCCCTCTCTTTTCGAAAGTTTGCAGCGAGGGGGAGCGGGTTGAACCGGAGATTCGAGGGTCAAAATCAAGGGAGAATCCGCCAATCGAGGAGAAGAATCCCCGTTTCCATTCTGCGCGTGAAGTTTAGCAAAAAAGAGGCATGGGTATGCGAGCGCTGAGCCTCCCCGGGAAGCGGTGGCGAAGCAGCCAAGTAGTGTACGCCGCCGCAGGAAGCCGGTATCGTGAACCATACCAGCGAGTTCATCGCGAAGCCGGCAAGGTGCCTGATGGCGGGCTTTATCGGGAAGCCGGCAGAGGGAGCAGAGTTTTCTTTATGCGCACGTCGCCGATTCTCAGAGTGTTATTGGTGCGCACGTCGCAGACTCTAATCCTAATGCGCACCTCGGAGACTCGTTAGCTCGGCTCGCCAGCTCGCCTAGTGACAGCTCGTTCCGCTTCGCTCCCACTAGTGCCGGCGCAGCTTGATCATCAAAAAAAGATGCCATCACTGAATCTGGACGATCTCAATTCCGCCCAGCGCGACGCGGTCCTCGCGCCCGACGGTCCGACACTGATCCTGGCGGGCGCGGGGTCCGGCAAGACGCGCGTGCTGAGTTACCGTATTGCCCACATGATGGCGGAGCGCAACGCACCTCCGGAAGGGATCCTGGCGGTGACGTTCACCAACAAGGCCGCCAGCGAGATGCGCGAGCGAGTGGCGTCGCTGGTGGGGAGCGGCGCGCAGATGCCGTGGGTGAGCACTTTCCATTCGGCGGGCGCGCGGATTCTGCGCCAGGAGATCGCGGCGCTGGGCGCGAGCTACGACCGCAACTTCACGATTCTGGACGAGTCCGACACGATGGCGGCGATCCGCCGCGTCCTCGAAGATGCACAACTGGCCGACTCGCCGCCGCCGGAACTGGTGCGCGCGCGAATCGACCAGGCGAAGAACGAGGGTCAGTTCCCGCAAGACGTCGCCGAGAATGCGGCCGACGGGCGCGAACGCACGCTGGCGCAGGTCTATCAGCTTTACCAGGATCGGCTGGCGGCGATGAACGCGCTCGACTTCGGCGATCTGTTGCTGCAGACCTATCGGCTGCTGCGCGACAATCCCGAGGCGCTGGCGCGATGGCAGCGGCGGGCGCGCTACCTGCTGGTGGACGAATACCAGGACACCAATCGCGTGCAGTATCTGCTGGTGCGCCTGCTGTCGTCGCTGAGCGGAAACCTGTGCGTCGTCGGCGACGAGGACCAGTCGATTTACCGCTGGCGGGGCGCCGATATCCGCAACATCCTGGATTTCGAGCGCGACTATCCGGCGGCGCAGGTCTTCAAGCTGGAACAGAATTACCGATCGACCAAGACCATCCTGGCGGCGGCCGACGGCGTGATCCAGAACAATCGCGAGCGCAAGGCCAAGCGGCTGTGGACCGACAACGATAAGGGCGAGCTGGTGACCTACTACACCGGCAACAGCGAGCGCGACGAGGCTGACTTTATCGCGCGCGAGATCGGGAATCTGACCGCGGCGGGAGACAGTCAGGGAGATCCGCGGACGGTCACGCGTCCGACCGATATCGTGGTGTTCTACCGGGTCAACGCACAATCGCGGGTGCTGGAAGAGGCGCTGGTGCGGCGGCGGATTCCGTATTTCATCGTGGGCGGCCTGCGCTTTTACGATCAGCGGGAAATCAAGGACCTGATCGCCTACCTGCGCGTAATCCTGAATCGGGCGGACGGAATCGCACTGGAGCGGATGATTGGAGTGCCGTCGCGCGGAATCGGCGCGAAGACCGTCGAAGTGATGGCCGCGGTGGCGGCAGACGAAGGTATCACGCTGTTCGAAGCGATGGGCCGGATGGAGACCCAGTCCAATATCGCCTTGCGCACCGCCAAAGCGGCGGGACATCTGTACGGCTGGATGCGCGATCTGATGGCGCGGACGGGCGCGATCGGCGTGCGGGAGATCCTCGACGACATAATAGTGCGCAGCGGCTTTGCGGAACATCTGAAGGCAATGCCAGACGGCGTCAGCCGGAGTCAGAACGTCGCCGAGCTGCTTTCGGCGGCAAGCGCGTTCGACAAGGACAACGGGCCGGGGCATCTGGGGGAATTTCTCGAGCGGATCGCGCTGGTGAACGACAGCGACCAGGTCAGCGCGGCGGGGGGACGGGTCGCACTGATGACGCTGCATACGTCGAAGGGGCTCGAGTATCCGGTGGTGTTCATGGCGGGGATGGAAGAGGGCCTGTTCCCGCATATGCGGTCGGGCGATAACGCGAGCGAGATCGAGGAAGAGCGGCGGCTGTGTTACGTCGGAATGACGCGGGCGCGGCGGCTGCTGTACCTGACCAACACACTCTCGCGCGAACTGTACGGGAGGCGCGACGACACGCGTCCGTCGCGGTTCCTGCGCGAAGTCGAGCAGGACCTGCTGCGCCGGATCGCCCCGGAGGCGGAGTCGCGGACGGTGCTGCGGGCGCCCTCGCGAGAGCCGTACGTGGATTATACTGACAGCCAGGTTTCGGGAGACGACGGTGCAGGCGACGATCTCGCGATTGGCGCGCGGGTGATGCATCAGACGTTTGGCCGGGGCGTGGTGCGGCGGCGCGAGGGGCGCGGCGACAGCGCCAAGGTCTGGGTGAACTTCGATCGAGGCGGAATCAAGCTGCTGGTGTTGAAGTTCGCGAATTTGCGGGCCGTTGCCGAGTAACGGCGCATGGCCTAGAATTTTGAGAGACCTCGATTAGCGATTCCGCGAGTGCAGGGTGGGCTCCCGTTCCTAGTGTGGGAAGGGTTGGACGGTTGGTGCGGCTGCGTTAAAGGCATGGCAAAAAAATATCTCGGGTGGGTGGTGGCGGTGATGCTGGCGGTGGCGGCGTACGCCGTGCCGAGCTTCGCCCACGACTGGCATACGGTCAATTTCGAGAACCGGCCGCTTTACGCGTACCCGCTGCCCTCGGGACGCGATGACCTGATCGGATCACTCACCACTTACACCATCGAGAAGGGCGACACACTGCTCGACGTGGGACGCTGGTTCGGCCTGAGCGCCAAGGAAATCTCGGACGCCAACGGCCATATGGACTGGTGGTTGCCGCCGCCCGGCCGCGAAGTGATTTTGCCGACCGAGCATATTTTGCCGGACGCGCCGCATTCGGGAATCATTATGAACGTGCCCGAGATGCGGCTGTACTATTACTATCCGTCGCCGACCTACATCAGCCATAGAAAAGGCAAGCTGACCGAGGCCTCATATGGCGGCGCGCGGGTGGTTTACACCTTCCCGGTGGGACTCGGACGCTTCGATTGGAAGACTCCGCTCGGCGTGTGGCGGGTGACGGCGAAAGTCAAAAATCCGACCTGGACGATGCCGGAAGATATCTACCAGGAGCATGTCGAACGCGACGGTTACGCGGACCGCTTCGTACCCGCCGGTCCCGACAATCCGCTCGGACTGTACAAGCTCGACCTGAGTATCCCGGAGTACGGGCTGCACGGGACGAACGTGCCGTGGGGTATCGGGATGACGGTCAGTCACGGATGCGTGCGCCTGTACCCCGAGGATATCGAGCGGCTGTTCAGCAAGACGCCGGTGGGGACCCCTGGCGAGTTCGTCTATCAGCCGGTGCTGTTCGGCTGGCGCGGCGGCGTGCTGTATGGCGAGGTGCATGACGATCTCTACGGCAAGTTTCCGGGGCTATGGAACCTCGCGACGCAAGTGGTGAAGCAGCGCGGCCTGACCGGGCAGGTCGATATGGACAAGCTCGAGAAGCTGGTCGAGGAGAAGTCGGGAATTCCTAGCTTTGTGGGTTTCGGGCCGACGCCGGCGGGAGCAACGATCCCGATACTGACGGCGAGCGGCACGACTTCATCGCCGGGTACCTCGTCTTCGCCAGATACTTCTTCCACGGCGTCGGCAAGCGTTCCCGCCGCGGCGTCGGCGCCACCGGCATTTACGCCACCGACGGGGACGCCAGGAGCGTCCAGCGCGATTGCCCCGGCCTCGCCGGAAGATTCGTCGCCCCCTGAAGAGCCTTCGACGGCCAGCGCGAGTGAACCCCCGCCAGCCAATGAACCGACAACGACCGGGGAGGCTGCCGCGCCTGACAACGCGGCGACGAATTCGCTCGCACCTTCGACAACGATCGGACCGTCAACGGATATCGGGCCGTCCACGGCGGGCGGCGGAAGCTCGACGCCACCCGCGGCGACGACCGACAACGCAAGCGACGAGAACAACGCGAGCGACGAGGACAATTCGACGGCGAACGCACCAGCGCCCCCCGGCGACAGCTCGATGGTGACGGGCGGAACAGCGCCGACTCGTCATGCGACGACGATCGGCACGGCGACGGCGCCAGGGAATGCGAGTCCGATGGGGCCGATGCTGCCGACGGCGATCGTGAAGTCACCCGACGACAACGACGACGCGGGCGGCGGAGATTGGGAGCCGGCCGGGCAGTCGTCACCATAAAGCACCGCAGGGCGCTCGATCGCATGCGGCGCCGTATGATTTAATCCACCGACAACATGCGCCAGGTTCCATTTCATCGACCCTCGATCGGTCCGGCCGAAGAACGCGAAGTAATCGATACGCTGCGATCCGGATGGATCACGACCGGCCCGAAAACCAAGAAATTCGAGCAGGAATTCGCCAGTTACGTCGGCGCGCGCAACGCGCTGGCGGTGTCGCATTGCACAGGCGCGTTGCATCTGGCGCTGTTCGCACTCGGCATCGGCCCGGGCGACGAGGTGATTACGACGCCGTTCACCTTTACGGCGACAGCCGAGGTGATGGGCTACCTGGGCGCACGTCCGGTGTTCGTCGATATGGAGCCTGACACCTTCAATATCGACCCGATCAAGATCGAACAGGCGTTGGCGAGCGGAAAACATCCGAACGTGCGGGCGCTGATGCCGGTGCACTTCGCGGGGCAGGCGTGCGACATGGATCGTATCTGCGCGATCGCGCGGCGGTACGATTTGAGGATCATCGAGGACGCGGCGCACGCAGTGGGGTCGGCGCGCATGATGGACGGCCGTGGCATGGTCAAGGTCGGCACGATCGGCGATCTGAGCTGCTTCAGTTTTTACGCGACGAAGAATATCACCAGCGCGGAAGGCGGCATGATCACGACCGAGGACGACGCGCTGGCGCAGAAGATCGCGGTGGCGAGCCTGCACGGGATGGATCGCGACGCGTGGAAGCGTTACGACTCGACGGGATCGTGGTTCTACGAAATCCATGACACCGGCTTCAAGTACAATCTGTCGGACGTGCATTCGGCGATCGGACTGGCGCAATTGCGGCGGGTGGAAGAGTTGACGCGTCGGCGGCAGGCGATCGCGAGGGCCTACAACGAGGCGTTCGCGGACGTTGCGGCGCTGGAGACCCCGGTTACCGAAGCGGGCGTCGAGCACGCGTGGCATCTGTATGTGATGCGGCTGCGGATGGCGGCGTTGAAGATCACTCGCAACCAGTTCATCGATGGGCTGCGCGGACGCGGCGTGGGCAGTTCGGTGCATTGCATCCCGCTCAATACGATGGCCTTCTATCAAGAACGGTACGGCTACCGCACCGGAGATTTCCCGATCGCGGAAGATGTTTACGGCCGGTGCCTGTCACTGCCGATTTTCCCGGCGATGAGCGATGAGGACGTGGCCTGGGTGATCGAGTCGGTGCGGGCGGTCGCGCACGAGAATTGCCGCTAGGCGATGGACGCCGGCTGGTGCGCGCGCGGCTCCGCTACGACGATGCGAGAAGTATGGCGGCGGTTTCGTTCGGCATATCGAGCATCACGTCGTGGCCGCACGGCAGGTCCACCACCTTCCAGTCCTTCTCCGCCTTCAAACGATCCGCGATCGGGATGAAAGGAGACGGCGGCGGAGAACCCCAACTAGTCGCGAGTACGTAGGTACGTTTGCGAACCTGCGCGTAAGCGCCGGTCAAGGAGATCTTCTGCTCGAAGCAGACCAGCGGATGTTCCACGTACATCTGGTTGACCCAGGCGGCGTCGCGTTCGTTGACCTTGAAGACTTCGGCGGGAATTGGCGCCATCAGATAGCCGTCGCCGTGTTGTTTGGCTTCATTGCGCATCCCCGCAAGCGTTTCGGGATCGAGGCCGTCCGCGATCGCTTCGCCGTTGGACGGCACGAAGGCGTCGAGATAGACGAGGGCCTTGATCTTGTCGGGCACTTTGTCGGCGACTCCCGTAATCACCATCCCGCCGTAGGAATGTCCGCAAAGCACGAGGTCGGACAGTTCCTCCCACCGGATGACGTTGCCGATATCCTGCACGTGAGTGTCGAGATTGACTGTGGGGCTCATCAGATGGGAGCGCTCGCCAAGGCCGGTGAGGGTCGGCGTATAAACCTCGTGGCCGGCCTTGCGCAAGATTTGCGCGACGCGCTTGTAGCACCATCCGCCGTGCCATGCACCGTGAACCAGAACAAATGTACTCATCTTCGGTCTCCTCTCCGTTGGTTCTTGTATCATTGCTCGCATGTCAATCGTAGCGCGCAACATTATGTTTCAAGGTGACCTTGCTTCGGGCGGACATCGCGATACCTTAGGTAGGCACAGGTGGAGGAAAGTATGCGGACGCTGGTAACCGGGGGAGCGGGATTTCTGGGGTCGCATTTATGCGAGCGGCTGCTGCATGACGGCCAT
>Ga0302325_10021257_pt1 | contig 13587 bp, 14 predicted proteins | sample Palsa_T0_2_FD_201948 | JGI IMG/M metagenome (GOLD analysis project Ga0302325, IMG submission 201948) | Peat permafrost microbial communities from Stordalen Mire near Abisko, Sweden - Palsa_T0_2 | ecosystem: Environmental > Terrestrial > Soil > Palsa > Peat permafrost | place: Sweden: Abisko... | reverse complement strand
CGGCATCGTCTCAGACAATTCCATCTCCGTAATCGTATCCATAAGTCTTATTTTGCGGCATCAATGCAATGCAATGACAATCGCCAGACCACAAATGACAATGTATTGACATTTTGACTCTCCCGCCCGCAAACCGTCGTCAACATTCAGCGAGCGCCAACGATTTGTTGCTCCTCGTTACTCCGTTCCGCGGCGCATGCCAACGGCCCTGCGCGCTCCGATAGTCGCCGATACAGCGCCATGTATTCCCCGGCAATCAGCTTTCCCGAAAACTGCGGCAGCGCCACCGGACCTCGGCGGTGCTCCTTCAGCGTCGCTCGGATCGCACCTGCAAACGCCTCCTCTTCCTTTTCCCCGAGCGCAAAGTACCGGCAATTGTCTCCTCCCAGTTCGCGAAACGGCGCGATGTCCGAGCAAACGATCCTGCTCCCAGCCAGCAGCCCCTCCGCGACTGCCCACCCAAACCCCGCCATCAGCGACGGAGCCAACAGCACTTCGCAATTTCGATAGCACCATTGCAACTCTGCTTCCGAAATCCCGCTCACGAGCAATACACTGTTTCCAATCTGCGTTTCTTCGATGAATCGATGGATAATCGCTGTCTCCGGTCCAGGAATCCCCACAATCACCAGCAGCGTTTCCGGATGAACCGCCTTTTCGCGCAGCAGCCGCCGCAGCGTTCGCAGCGCAAGAATGATATTCTTATTGCGCCGATGCTGCGCCACGCACAAAAGAAATGGCGCATTCTGCGATCGCATCAGCGGACTGCGCCCCACTCGAACCCGGCTCTGCTCGACACAGTTACAGATCCTCACCGCCTTGCTCGATGTTTCCGCGGATTCCCGCTTCCGCAGCCGTTCCAGCGTCGCATCGGAGACACACGCCAGCGCATCCGCGGCCCGCAGGCATTGCCGTAGGATTTGCCGCTTAAGGAATACCTTGGGGAATCCAAAGTTCTCCGGAATATCCCACGGATAAAGATCATGCACAGTTACAACTGCCGGACAACGCAGCTTTCCCCGGTTCAGCGGGGCGGGATGCGACAACTGCACCACGTCCGCACGGAGTTGCTGCGCAATCGAAGGAAGATCGAAGTAATACCAGAGATTCCGCGCCAGGCTGGATCTGTCCACATGCACGCAGTGGATGTGCAGCCGCGGATCCTCCATCGCGATGGCGTCGCGCAGCAGATGATGCTCCCATGGCGCCGCGATCGCATGAACGGCCTCCACGTCGGAATGCATCAACAAACACCGCGCAACGTTGGCCGCGTGCTGTGTAACTCCCGATAGCTGCGAATTCGCTGACACCGCAACCAGAACCAGTTTCATGCAACATAGCCCCGCATCGCATCGCACGCATGCAGACCATCAAGCTCACGCCGTGACCCTTCAGTTGACCGCGCACCGCTTCCCATCGCCGGCTCAGCCCCCTGCGTACACTGCGCGCGAACGCCGACGCCTCCCCAAAAAACCATCGCGATCATCGCGGCTGCCATCCCCAATTTTCAGACCATCTCCATAGTGTTTTAGTGCGTATACATTTCCGGCTCGCCCGCACTGCCCGGCGGCGGCAGATGCCGCAGGAACACAACGATGGACCAGATCTCGTCGTCGCTCAGCGTCCCCTTCGACCCCGGCATACCCGAAGGCCAGATCCCGTAGTCGATCACCCACTTCAGTTGCCCATCCGTGTAGTCCTGCACCTCGCGTGAAGTCAGCACCGGAGCCGGCGGCGACATCGTGAATGGAACCCCCGTGTTCTGCCCATCCATTCCGTGGCACGCCACGCAGTAGTGCCCGAACGCCTCCTTCCCGTCACGGATCGTCTCCGGAGTCGCACTCAGAGGATTTTTCTGCTTCTTATTGCCAACAAAAACGTGGTGCTTCGCGCTCGTCATCACCCGCGTTTCGAAAGCGCCAGGCGGCGTCGCTTTGCAACCCGCTGCCATCACCAGAAACCCCGCCGCCGCTATCCGAAGCGCATCCGAGAAACGCATCCTTACTCCACCACGTGCAGCGTCAGACTCATCGACCCGTGCCCCGTGCCGCAAAAAACCGAACAGTGCCCAACAAAATCACCCGTCTTTTCCGGCGTAAACTCCACCTCGGCCGTCTTTCCCTTCCCGGCCTTCACCTCAACGTTCAGTTCCCGGAATTTCAGCCCATGTGGTACATCCATACTCTTCACCACCAGCGTGACCGCCTCTCCCTTCTTCACAGTGATGTCCCCCGGATCGTAGGAGAATCGTTTCGCGGTGATCTCAATACGGCGCGGCTCCGTCTCCGCGCCAACAAAATGCAGCGGAGCAATTCCGGATGAAACAAAAACAAGGGCCGCACACGCGACCTCCATCATCTTCATGACCTCTCCCTCGATGCATGGCGAATTCCATCCGGCCGCGATGCAGGCTCTTGCCTCACGATCGAAACCACTCAGTGACAATTGCGGTGCCATTCCAACGCTGTTCCTACGCTATCCACCGCCCCGGAGCTGCATGTCATGTGTCTGTAAGTGGATTGTCAGGATTCTGTTGGCGTGTCAACGCAGCGCAACATTTCGGACCCGACTCGATCGAAGCCCCGCAGGCCCCGGTGATTCGCGGAACCCCGCTTCCAGGAAAAGATCGTCGCCTTCGAGCCAAACAACCGCATTTTCCTCTGGATCGACGCAGCGCTATGCAACGCTGTGCAAGGACGCGTTGTGCAGAGACAAACCTGGAGTTTGCGAAAAAACTCGACAGCCCGGCGCGTCTGGGACTTCAGCTGTGCCTTCGGAACAGTTAAGTTGGTCCGGCCTCAACTGCCAGGGGCGGCCTCTCTCGATGGCGGACACAACCCCTTAAGGAGCGCAACGGCACAACACGACTGCACCAGCGCTGGCCCGGCCCTGAAGCCGGCCGCAAAACCCCGCCAACCCCAACCACAACCCCAACCCCAACCGCCAACCGCCGAAAAGGCCAGGTTCACCCCACAGCAAGAAGTCGAAGCCCCTGACGACAGGATCGTCAAAGGATTTCCCCCGATGCTTGAGCCGAAAGTACCGTCTCCCGGAAAATCGGGCACCCATTTCGGGAAATTCAACTCAACCCCCCCAAAACAAATCCGGATGCTCGCTGTGGCACGTTTCACGCGAGCATCCGGCAGACCTGTAGCGCTTTCTGGCCTGAAACGACGCGAAGCTTTTCTTCACGACCCCGCGGCACACCAATACACCGCGAAGGCCCGGGGGAGGGCCATTCCAGTTGCAGAATAGGAGCCCGCAACAACCCAGTTGTCACGGATTTGTCATTCGTATTGTTTCCATCTCCGCAACGTTTCAATCTCCGCCGCCCGCGGTCCCGGGCCTTCGAACGAGGAACGCCGAAAGCCGCGTTCTCTGTGCTCCGTGCGTAGCCCCTCCAGAGCGAACCGGGCCCAGCCACCGAGTCGAACGGGTGCCCGCACCTGATTCACTCGCAGAACACCCGCACCTTCATCGCGTTCCCATCTTTCCCATCCACGTCCACCTTCAGATCGTCGAGGTGCTCGATCAGCTCCTCCAGATTCTCCGGCTTAATCTGCGACAGGGTCAGCGGAACCCCATGACTGCTCAGCGCCTGATCAAGATTGTTGTGCGCCTGTTGCGGAATCAGGCTCGCCAGCCGAACCCCCGCTCGCAAAAGCTGCATCGGCACCCGCACGTTTACCGTCGCAGCCTTCCCCGTCGTCGATCCGGCCGCCTCCACCAGCACGCGCAAATATTTGGCTCGAGCCTTCGGGTCCTTCGAACCAGACTCCCCGCTCGCTCCCGGCCGCGCGCTCCCGTTCCCGGGCTCCAGTGCCGCCATCAATCGCTCGGCTTCATTCACGTTGATCTTCCCCGCCGCCAGCATCTCCAGAATCTGCTTCCGATCCTCGCTCATCGCCTTCCCGCCCTTCTCTCCGCCCAAATTCGTAACAACCACCAGCACAGATCCCTTCCACGCCCGAGTCTCTTGCCTTTCTGTCCGATCTCCGCTACGGCTCTTTATTCCTGTTCTCTGTTCTCTGTTCCCTGTTCCCTGTTTTAAAGAATCCGCACCATCACCTGGTTCTCCTGCGACCGCACATGCACATGCGTCCCCGGCAGACTCCACAAAATCCCCCAGAACGTCGACACCGCCCGCCACGGATTCACCCTCCCCGCCAAACACGCCACCAGCACCAGCAACAAAATCAGCGGCGACAGGATCGCCACCGGCAGCCAAAGCATGATCAGCGGAACCCAGCAATGAAATCCCCGTCTGTGCGGATTCTCCACCTGAACAATCGCCAACGTCGGAATCATCCCCTGCCGCCTCCCCGATCAACGATCGAAGTTGCTCTCGATCGCTGTTCTCAGATCACTGTTTACTGTTACCTGTAACCTGCAACCTGCAACCTGTCCCCTGTTCCCTATTGCCTGATCTGTTCCAGCTCCCGAATCGCCTCCGCCGCATCGATCTCGCCCCGCTCCAGCCGATCCAGCACCTCGGCCCGCGGTGGCCCCGGGTTCGTCTCCACAAACTCCAGGCTCCCCGCAATCCGCGTCAACCGTGCCTTGATCGTCGGATAGCTCACCCCAAACACCTGTTCCATTTCCTTGATCGATCCGTGGCTCCGCAGGAACGCCACCACAAACACCTGATCCTCTGCACCCAGCCGGGCCAGCTGCGGCAGCTCAAACGGCCCCTCAATCGCGATGTCCTTCCCCGCCAGCCGCACCCGCTCCACCACAATCGGCTGGCCCTGCGTCAGCCGAGTCAGCTCCTGCCAGTCGGCCGCCCCGCCCGAACCGCCTTTTGTCCCATCCGCCATCCGTCACTCCCAAGGAAGCTCACTAAACAGGAACTACAATGCTCCGTTACTTTACTTTTGTCAACTTATATATTGATTTTCTTGATTTAAATCCACTCCGGAATTGATTTTCCAAGGGAGCAGGGGGCCCCGGCAAGCCAGAGAAATTGCGACGACGGCAAGCAACAGAACCCCTCGCCGACCGCTATCTCTTTTGATTGGTTCTATCTGACTGACCCCAGACCCTGCCCCAAACGAATGCAAAAGATGGAGGACGTGAAGGCGAGTCGAATGGGTCTCGATTCTGAGACCCGGGATCGCGCCGGCCCTTTCCAGCGCGTCAACAGGCGCGCGTCAACAGGCGCGCGTCAACAGGAGTGCGTTCGACAGGAGTGCGTTCGACAGCAGCGCGTTCGACAGCAGCGCGTTCGACAGCAGCGCGTTCGACAGCAGCGAGTTCGACAGCAGCGAGTTCGACAGCAGCGAGTCAACAGGAGCAAGTGCAACGGCAATGGATTGACCCCAAACCCGAGAAAAAAACCACACCCCCGAACATAGCGAATGCCAGGTTCACCCCACAGCAAGTAGCGGAAGCCCCTCCCACGCAAATGTCCATACAACTCGATGTCGGGTTCTCCCCGAAAGTACTACTCGCGCGCCATTTTGGAACAGCACCGTCGCTGTCAGACTCGCAGCCGAATTGTTTCCAACTTCAGCGGAACCGCGAGAACTCCCCGCAGGAGTTCGCGAACGCTCTTTTTGTCAAGTTTCCACCACTTACCCAAAGTAACAAATGCTGATTCCTTACCACTTACAACCAATAATAGTTGGCAGGTTTTAATCCCCAACCTGATATTCTGAACTTATAGGATGAAAAAGAAAAAGCCCGCTCACCGCGGGCTTTTTCCATTGGATCCAGAAACGAAAGGAGGCGCCGAGTGCCCTGACCGCCCTGAGCCCCGTGTCCGGCGCCTGAGCCGGGTGCCCGCTTGCCCCGAGCCCCGAGCGCTGAGCCCTGAGCCATGTATTAAGTATTTCGAGATCAAATCCATTGACAGGTTCCACTTCAGATTCAAATACATAACCGTCAACCACAACCGTACACAAGCTGTCCCATCAGAACCGCAGGCCCAACGGAATCAAATGCGTACGCATCGCGGACCCGGCCAACCCGCCCAGAAAAAATCAACACTTTCCGCAATCGATTTCAGCGGATTAGCCGGAACGCCGAACGCTAAACGCCGAGCGCCTCAGGCGCACCACAGGAGACTCACCATGGAATGTCGCTTCATTTTCCCCACCGGAAAACGCTGCCGCTGTCGCGCCACACCCAGTCACGTCTTCTGCCGTCACCACGCGCCCCAGCCCAGGCCCCGCACCCTCCGCCCGCCCACCGCCGGCTTCCATCACTGGATCGACGTCCGTCGCAATCTCGCCGTCGTCACCCCTCAGCAAATCCCCGCCGCGATCCTCTGCATTCTCAGCGCGCTCCTCGAAGACGGCTCCCACGGCATCTCCGACGTCCACGCCGGCACCCTGCTCCGTTCGCTCCTGCGCCGCAACGGCTCCGTCCCCTTCATCCTCCCGGGAGATCCCGCCCCGCAACCGGACTTCGCCCAACAATTCTCCGAATCCCTCGACCGCGTCGCAGCCATCATCGAACGCCACACTGCCGCAATCTCCCAGTCCAACATGTTACGTCCAGCCCGTTAACCATGCAGTTATCATCGCGATCCGCTCCAACAAGGAGATAACCAAAGGAACCTCCCCGTAGCCGAAACAGAATCAGCAACCGTCCCGCAGTCAGCTGTAAAAAACACAAATTTGATAGTTACAAGGAAAGCAACTATGGATGCTCGGCCAGCCAGCTCTCGATCCGCACAATCTCCGACTCGCTCAGCCGGAACGTCGCCGCCGGAAGCACTCCGTCCACCTGATCCGGCCGCCGCGCTCCCACAATCGCCGCCGTGATCGCCGGCTGCCGCAGGGTCCACGCAATCGCCACCACGCCCGGCTCAACTCCGTGCTGTTGCCCGATCTGCCGCAGCAGCTCCACCAGCGCCAGGTTGCGCTCCAGCTTCGGCGACTGGAAATTCGCGCTCCGTTTCCGCCAGTCGTCCTCCGGCAGATCGCGAATCCGCTCCGCCGTCATCTTGCCCGTCAACAGGCCAGAAACCATCGGCGAGTAGTTGATCACCCCAATGTGATTCGCCTGGCAAAAAGGAAGGATCTCCGCCTCGACATTCCGGTTCAGCAGCGAGTAAGGAGGCTGCAACGAAGTGATCGGAGCAATCTTTTGAATGCGCTTCATCTGCGCCACGCTGAAATTCGAGACGCCGATGTACCGCACCTTGCCCTGCTCTTTGAACTTCGCCAGCGTCTCCCAGCCTTCTTCGAGCTCGTCCTCGGGATTCGGCCAGTGAATCTGATACAAGTCGATCGTGTCAACGCCCAGCCGCCGCAGCGAAGCCTCGACTTCCTCCTGCAACGACGCGGCCTTCAGGCTCCGATAGATTTGGCGATTCTCGTCCCAGCGCATCGAGCACTTGGTGAACACCAGCGGCTTTTTCACTCGGCCCTTCAGCGCCTTGCCCACCACTTCTTCCGAGTGGCCAAGTCCATAAACCGCTGCCGTGTCGATCCAGTTCAAACCGCTGTCGAGCGCGCGCTCAATCGCCGCAATCGACTCGCTTTCGTCCTGGGCACCCCACCCGAACTCCCAGTTGCCGCCGCCAATCGCCCACGCGCCGTAACCAATCGGAGTTAAATGCAGATCGGAGTTGCCGAGCGCACGAGTCGCAAACTTAGTCGCAGTAGTCGCAGAAGTAGTAGTGGCCATGGTTTTTCGATGCGCCGCAACTGGCGCGAGCTTCAGAATGCCCTAAATATCGAGGAGAAATTTACCTTCGCGCATGATCAACTCATCTTCAATCCAAATATTGAACCGCAATCCCACCACGTCGATATGCGTCGACGACCGCCAGGCCGCGCCCGTGTGCTCGCCATACGGATTGCCAAACGCAATATGAATACCCGGAAACTTTTCGTCCTGGAGGATGTTGCCGATCACCCGCTCCACACCAATATTCGTCCCAATCGCAAACTCGCCCACACGATCCGAGTTTTCATCGGTGTGCGTGTAAGCCTCGAATTCATCCCGCAGCTTCTTGTTTTCCGAGCTACATCCGACAATCCGATTCTCCCGAATCTCAATCCTCAAAGGAGTCGACTCCAGCAGCCCATATTGAGCACACAAATAGTCGCCCACCACGCCATCGACAACGAAAATGCCATTCACCTCGCCCGGTGTCGTAAAAATCTCGCCCCCCGGCAAATTGCCCCACTTATCCCGCGAAATGATCCCCGACGTCTTCAGCCACTTGTACTCGGGATTCATCTCCGCCCGAATATCAGTGCCCGCCGCCGTCGTTGCTCGAATGAACCGCGCCGTCCGCGCCTTCTCGATCACCTTCTGCGACAGGCGATCGACCCGATCGTAATCGGCCCGCATCCCTTCGCACATGATCCGCGGCGTGATGTTCACCATGTGCGCGTGCCGCATCCGCCGCCGGTTCACGACCTCGGTCATCTGCATCCGCGACTTCAGCTCGTTGCGCTGCACCTGCACCGCAAAGATACTTACGTCAGAAGATTCCATGTCACTAAGAATTTCCGCCGGCATATCGACCAGCGGCCGAGCAGCCAGGTCCTCGATCACAAACGCGTTCCACCGGCATCCGACGCCAACAAGCTCCTGCGCCAGCGAAGCCGCAATCGGCGCCGTCTCGCGGTCGCAAATCAGCGTCACCTTCTCCGCAGGCTCGACGCGCAGACAAGTAGCAACCGCAGCTCGCGCTCCCGGGATGAAATCAGCCGGAAACGCCAGCTCCAGCAACATGGAACGCGAAGACGGATCGGAAGAAAGGACCGTAGGGGACGAACCACTCATTTTCAAAGGCTACCTGAAATGTTCATGACCACGAAAGTAGGTCCTCGTGAGCGTGGACGCAGCTCAAACACTGTCCAAAGACTCAAGCCACACTCTTCGAAGCCGCCACAGGCTCGAAAAGCCCAGCCTTCGTCTCCTCGGCCATGTAATCCACCACGGCCTTCAGATCGTTGGTCTCTTCAAACACCCGCAGCTGCCGATCCGCGCCCGTGCCCATTTCCATGATCGTCCGGATGTACTCAATCGCGTCACGGCTGCCCAGTTCCTCCACCTCCGGCTCGATCAGCGCAATGTACTCCTCCATCAACTCCCGCACCGGCACTTCCTCCTGCCGGCCGAAGTCGATCAGCTTGCCATCGAGCCCATACCGAACGGCGCGGAATTTGTTCTCCATCAGCAAAGGCCGAGCGTACTGCCGATAGTCCTGATTCCGCGCATGCAGCCGATACAGGTAAGCCGCCGTCGCCTGAATCAACGCGGCAATCGCAATCGTCTCCTCAGCCCGCAAAGGAATATCGCAGGCCCGAACCTCAACCGTGTTGAAGAACGGATGCGGCCGAATGTCCCACCAAATCTTCTTCGCGTTATCGATGCAGTTCGTCTTCACCAGCAGCGCAACGTAGTTCTCAAACTCCGAGTAACTTGAGAAAGCATCCGGAATTCCGGTGCGCGGAAAGTTCTCAAACACCTTCGCGCGATAGCCTTTGTACCCGGTGTTAATGCCCAACCAGAAAGGAGAGTTTGTCGCCAGCGCCATAATGTGCGGCAAAAAATAACGCATCGAGTTCATGATGCGGATCGCAGCCTCGCGGTCCTCGATGCCCACATGCACATGCAACCCGAAGATCAGATTTGCCCGCGCCACCAGCTGCAAATCCTTCACCACCTGGTGGTACCGCGGATCGGGATAAATCTCCTGCGTCCGCCAGTCCGCGAATGGGTGCGTCGCGCCAGCAACCAGCACCAGGTCATGTTCCCGGGCCAGCTTGATCATCTCGCGCCGCAGCTCGTAAATCTCATCGCGAGCCTCGCTGATCGTGCGGCAAACCCGCGTGCCCACCTCTACCACGGAGGTGTGCATCTCGGCCTTCACCCGCTCTTCGAGGCGCATCTTGCCCTGCGCCAGCATCTCGGTCGCAATGTGCGATCGCAGATCGCGTGTCACCGGATCGACGGTCTGGTACTCCTCTTCAATCCCCAGAGTGAAAGAAGGCCGCATGGTGCTTACCGTTGTATGACGGAAGGCACCCGGGAATCAAGGAATTTGCATGCCCAGCGCCTGATGAATCTCCTCTCCGGGTCCTCTGTGCACTCTGCGGTGCAGTCTGTCCTACTCAATCGCCGACACCGTCGCCACAGGCTGGTCGACTCCAGCCTTCCAGCACTTCTTCGCCGCAGCCTTCTTCGGATCAGGCACAGTCGCCTACTTCGGAGCAGTCCTGGCCGCATTCGCAGCCTTCTTCGCAACCGCCTTCGGAGCCGCCGCAGGCACCGGCTCAGCCTTCGCGGTCCGCGAAGCCGCGCCCAAATAAGCGCTCCAGTGGAATTCAGGCACCTTCGGCTTCGCCGCCCTAACCTTCTTCACCGCCAGATCGGCGACCGCGTCCACGATCCACTCAAAGTTCTCTTTCCCCACCGAATGCAAATCGGCATCCGGCGCAGGATTCATAAAGTCGATCGCATACGGAATTTCCTTCTCCACCGCAAACTCCACCGTGTTCAGGTCGTATCCCAGCGCCCGGCACAGCGTCAGCGAATCCCGCTCCACCCTCTCCAGCAGCTTCTTGCTCGCTGGCACCGGATTCTGCACATACCGCTCCGCATACGGCCGCCGCGGATCGTAGTACATGATCCGCACCTTCTCCTGGCCCACAACGTAGCACCGGAAATACTCCGTAAAGCTCACCGCCTTCTGCAGCATCATGCACAAGTCGCGGCTCTGGTCATAAGCGTGGAAGAACTCCTCCCGCGAATGCACGTGATAAACGTCCCGCCACCCACCACCATCCACCGGCTTCAGGAACGATGGAAATCCAATGTAAGCAAACACCATCTCCCAGTCCAGCGGAAACTGCAGGTTCCTCATCGACCGCTCCGTCGTCCCCGGCGGATAGTTCTTGTGCGGCAGAATCACCGTCGGGGGCGCAGCCACGCCCAGCTTCGCAGCCAGCGAGTAGTTAAAAAATTTATCGTCCGCCGACCACCAGAAGGGATTGTTGATGACCGTCGTCCCATGCAGTACCGCATGCTTCAGAAAAGCCCGATAGAACGGAATATCGTGCGAAATCCGGTCCACAATCACCGACCACGCCGGCGGCTTGTCGAGCCGAATCGCCCCAATCTCGACGAACTCCGCAGAAATCCCGTCGAGATTCATCCCGTTGATCTTCTCGACCAACGCGCCGGGAAACGTGTTCTCCATGCCGAACAGAACGCCAATCTTCTTCACGTCTCACCTCTCTTCAGTTTGTAGAAAGAGGGTGCGCCCGCGCTTGCTCTGGTCGCGCCTCAGGGGATGGTTCCACATTAGCCGACCCCGTCCCCAGGTTGCAAAGTCGCAGCAAAAACCTCCATGGAAATTCACCCCAATCCCGGATCCTGGAATCAACGCCGCTTCAGCGCTTCCAACTCATCCAGCGCCTTTGGCCAATCCTGTTTCAGCAGCCGCGACAATCCCCGGTCCGCCAGCAGTTTTCCGCCCGTTTGGCACCGCGCACAGTAGTCCGTCTCGTTGTCCGCATACCGAATCCGCTGGATCTTCTCTCCACATCGCGGGCACGGCTGCCCAAACTTCCCATGAACCGCCATCTCTGGCCGAAACGCCGTCACCTTCTCCGGAAACCCATCGCCCGTCTCCTCGCGCAACCGCTCCATCCAAACTCGCAGCGTTTTCTGCGTCGCCTCAAAAAGCCGCGCCCAATCCTCATCGCTCAACCGATGCGTCAGCGTCACCGGCGACATCTGCGCCGCATGCAGAATCTCATCCGAGTAAGCATTCCCAATTCCGCTCACCAGCCGCGGGTCCGTCAGCGCCCGCTTCAGCGTCCGATTCTCCCGCGTCAACGCCTCGCGAAACTCAGTCGCCCCACAAGTCAGAACATCGATCCCCCCCGGATCAATCCCCCGTAGCGCCTCCTCCCCCGCCAAAACATATAAGGATGCCCGCCTTTTTGACCCCGCCTCCGTCAGCACCAGCGTTCCCGTCGGAAAATCGAAGGCCGCCAGAGCATTCCGCCCGCCCAGCTTCGCGCCCGCAGGCTTCCAGTGCAGCCGCCCCGCGATCATCAGATGCAGGACTAGCCACAAATCACCCTCCAACCCAATCGCAATCCGCTTCCCAATCCGTCGCAACTCGCGCACCACACGGCCGTCAACGCTCTCCAGCGGAGGCTGCGCCGTCCGCAAAAGCGCAAAACTGGCCAGCCGGACCCGTTCCAGCATCTGACCCAGGATGCGCGCCTCGAGTGCACTCAGGTACGCTGAGATGTCTGGTAATTCTGGCATCGATTCGTATGGTACCTCGCATCCATCGGGCTATCGCACCCCACCTCACCTCGACTGGCAAAGTGCCGCTTCCGGTTCGCGTCTAAGAAAACCAATGATGGAATTTCACATTTCCCGTGAGGTTCGCGACCGCTACCAGGTCAGCGACACGCTCTTCAACTTCGTCGGCAACGTCATCTTTGGCGACCTCGCCGCCTGCCGCCAGCTCGCGTACCGCATGACCGAAGTCCGCGCCGCCTCCGGACTCGACCCCATCAACCCCGGCGCCCTCTTCGCCATGGGCCTCATCGACGAGATCAGCCACGTCCTCGTCGCCCGCTATCGCCGCACCCGCGATCCTCAGATCACGCAAGCCGCGCTCAACTGGTTTTCTGCCCGAGTCGGCGAAGACAACGTCGAAAAGCTTCTCCGCACCTTCGTCCAGGAATTCCCCAACGTCGCCATCTACCGCGGCGAAGTCCCGCTCGATCAATGGCTCAACAACTCCACCGACGGCCTCGCCCATCGCGAAGCCGTCCTCGAAGAGCTCATGCTGCTCTGGCTCGCCAACCAAAACCCCGCCTTCCGCCCCTTCCGCGAACTCTACGACGATACGAAGCTCGCCCAAAGCACCGCCTACAAACAGGTCACCGCCCAGCTCGGCAGCTACTTCGCCACACGTCCGGCCACCGGCATGCGCCGCGGCAACCTCCTCGATCTCCTCATCGCCCCCATGCAGGCCTCACCCGACTCGCTCAGCGGCCAGCTCGCCTGGATTCGCGAGAACCTCGCCGAATATCTCGGCGAAAGCCTCCGCAAAGTTCTCCTCGCCACCGACGTCCTCAAAGAGGAAGAAGTCGCCATCTGGATGCGTTTCCATCCCACTTCCCAGCACCGCCACCACGATCCACTCAGCGACACGCCCCACTCCGAAGTCCCCGACTTCCATTCGACCCATCCCGGCGACGTCGAATACGAGCGCTTCAGTCCCGATCAGGAATGGATGCCGAACGTCGTCATGATCGCGAAGAGCACCTACGTCTGGCTCGCGCAGCTCTCCCGCCAGTACGGCCGCGCCATCGAACGCCTCGACCAAATCCCCGACGAAGAGCTGGAAACCCTCGCCCGCCGCGGCCTCAACGCCCTCTGGCTCATCGGAGTGTGGGAGCGCAGCCGAGCCTCGCAGGTCATCAAACGCTTGCGCGGCCAGCCGGACGCCGTCGCCTCCGCCTACTCTCTCTTCGACTACCGCATCGCCGAAGACATCGGCGGTGACCACGCCTACCGCAACCTGCGTGACCGTGCCGCCCGCTACGGTGTTCGCCTCGCCTCCGACATGGTCCCGAACCACATGGGCAT
>Ga0302325_10021256_pt1 | contig 13589 bp, 9 predicted proteins | sample Palsa_T0_2_FD_201948 | JGI IMG/M metagenome (GOLD analysis project Ga0302325, IMG submission 201948) | Peat permafrost microbial communities from Stordalen Mire near Abisko, Sweden - Palsa_T0_2 | ecosystem: Environmental > Terrestrial > Soil > Palsa > Peat permafrost | place: Sweden: Abisko... | reverse complement strand
TTGTGCTCCGAGGCCGATTTCGCGCTGAATTTTGCGCTCGCTTTCGGGGAGCGACGGGAGACGGCGTTCGCGATGAAACGTGAGGAAGGATTGCTCGCCGATTTTTTCCGCGGTGAATCCTTTGGAGGTCTGGTGCAGGTAAATGAGTGCGCCGCGGTTTTCCTCGGCAATGATCTTTAGGGATGCTTCGAGCGTTTCGTGGCAGTCGCAAGCTGTGGCTCCGAAGACGTCGCCGAGCAGGCAATGCGCGTGCATGCGGACGAGGACAGGCTCGGATGCATTCTTGTCGGCGCCGCTTGGGTCGCGGCAGATATCTCCGCGGGTCAGCGCCATGTGGGAATCGCCGCCGTCAACTTCGCTTTCGTAGGCGATCAGGCGGAATTCTCCGTGTCGGGTTCCTACCATGGCCTCGCCCACTCTATGCACATAACGCTCATGCTGCATGCGGTAGCGGATCAACTCGGCTACGGTAAGCATCATCAGGTTGTGCAGGCGACAGAACTCGATCAGGTCGGGTACGCGGGCCATGGTGCCGTCGTCTTTCATAATTTCGCAGATGATTCCGGCTGGGACCATACCGGCCAGGCGGGCCAGATCTACAGAGGCTTCGGTTTGGCCGGCGCGTACGAGTACTCCACCTTTGCGGGCGCGGAGCGGGAACATGTGGCCAGGACGCGCCAGATCGGAGGGGCGCGTCTTCGGATCGATGGCCACTCTGATGGTGTGGGCGCGATCATGGGCGGAGATTCCGGTGGTCACGCCTTGGCGGGCGTCGATCGCTTCGCAGAAAGCAGTTCCATATTGCGAGGTGTTTTCGCTCGTCATGGGGCCGATGCGCAAGTGCTCGAGGCGCTCTTCTGTCATGGCGAGGCAGACTAGGCCGCGTCCGTACTTGGCCATGAAGTTGATCGCTTCGGGGGTGACTTTTTCGGCAGCCAGGGTTAGATCGCCTTCGTTTTCGCGGTCTTCGTCGTCCACTACGACGATCATGCGGCCAGCGCGGATTTCTTCGATAGCGGTGGGGACGTCGGTGAAGGCTGAGTTGGGAGTCATAGGCATTGTTTCTCAATGTTCAGGAAGGATTGGTCGTCGCTCCGGAACTCGGTTTGGAGCCCCTAGAGTTTATCGGTATCGGCCTCTCAAACCCTTTACCACCAAAGGCGCCAAGCATCACGAAGCAAAAACCATACAATGAGGAAAGGGCCGCTCGCGGCGACCCTTTTCTGGTGAAGCTGTTCGGCAAAGTTTCCTCTTTGCGATTACAGAGTGGATTCGATTTCAAAACCCCAAGCTTCGAGCAAGGGCTCAGGAATGTACTTGGAATTCTTGTTCCGGCGTGCCCATTCGCGCAACCGGGTAGAGCGCAAATACTGGTCAGGGGAAAGTTTGTATTCGTGCACAACCTGCTCGAATTCGGTTATCGTCGGAGTGACTGGGCCGATAGGCTCAGGCTTGCCCCAATTGGGGTTTCCGCGTCGTTTGGCCATGAAAAATATACCCTCCGTGGGGATACGGACTCACCATACTTCCAGATTGTTTGATTCCGTGGACGACGAAAGGGATTCTTCAAAAAAGCGAATCATTAAAGCTGCAAAGCAAAGATCCGAGCCCCTCGGCCCCCATGGAAGCTATTGATAATAATAGGTTTTTCTATATTAGTCAATAGAAAAGTTAACCCCTTGGGCACGTATGAGGCATCCCCTTTGTGCAGAATCAGTTGCAGTCGGTTGCCGTCTGAGTTGCAGTCCCAAGTTGCGGTCGTCGCGAACTGCGTTCGGCTAGACAGGTTGGGGGGCGGGCCGGCGCGCAAACAGCTGCACAAACGGTCTGCTTCGCTCGGGCCCGCTAATGATGACAATCGTAACCGCAGAACCCGTTCATGGCGTTGATTCCCACGTCCGCTACCCTTAGAGTGCAAACAAGAAGAGTATTTCGCTCCTCCAATTGATCACTCGCGTCGTTCTGACGTCGAGTGGATCTGAATGTGATTCAAAACATGAACCTGAAGTCTCTGCTGGTGAGTGCGGACGATAGGACGGTACGGGTTCTACGCCGGGTGCTCAGCGACCTGGAAATCGATGTGGAACATTGTCTTACCGGAGAGAGCGCCCTGCGCCGGATCACGCGCCAGCGCTTCGAGGCCATCATCGTGGATGGAGCGAATCCCGAAGAAGCGGGGCGGATCCTATCGGCGGCGAAATCGGCTCCCGTCAACAAGCGAGCGCTGTCGATTGTGATGGTGGAAGCGGCGGTAGGTCTTAAAGGGGGCTTCGCATTGGGAGCCCATTTCGTGCTGCACAAACCCTTCGCGGTGGAGCGGGCCAAGGCCAGCTTTCGTGCGGTGCGGGCATTGATGAAGCGGGAACGACGGATGCAGATGAGATTGCCAGTGCAAATTCCGGTGGAATGCTACGGCGGCAGCCGTTACAAGGCTAAGACCTTAGACCTCTGCGAAGGTGGAATGGCGATTCAATTTATTGGCCGCCGGGCCAAGGAAAGTGCGCTGCGCTTTTCGCTGGATTTGCCGGGCGTGGACGCGACGCTTGAGATCCATGGGGAATTGGCCTGGGAAGGCAGCGGCGAGGTGGTCGGGGTTCGTTTCAAGGACGCTTCGGACGATCAGCGCAAAACTCTAAGGCGCTGGTTGGACAAACAGCTTCCCGAACCTGAGGAGGACGATCCACCAGTGAATTGCGGCCTCTCGGACTTGAGCGTCGGCGGGTGCTATTTGACGACCAACTCGCCTTTTCCGAGAGGGACACGGGTGGTGCTTTCGATCAAATCCAACGAAATGGAAGTCCGCGCGGTAGGGATTGTATTGGTCGCACACCCCGAGTTTGGGATGGGCGTGGAATTTCTGCGGGGCACGGCCGAGCAAACCGATCAGGCCGAACGGATGATTTCTACTCTGCACGCTAACGAGGGCAAGCATCCTGAGGTCTATGTTTTTCCGGACGGACTGGAACTGGCAGCGGCCGCAACCGAACCCTCGGGAACGGACGACCCTCTGGTCGATTTGTTCCGGCAGAACTTTCAAGTGCCGGTTGAGACCTTTCTGCAGCAGATGCGGGAACAGCGCCAGGCGCTTGATTCGCGTTGAGAGGCGCGGATTTCAGCGGAACTCTTCGTTCGCATCACACGGTTTGACTCGCTGCACGCCAAGAATCAACAACTCACCGCAGGGGAAGAACGCACGGGGAATGCCCCTCTTAGTCGGGGACTAACTCGGCTACGGTTCCTCGCTGCAGCAAGTAAGCTCCCGGCCCTTGCTGACCACGAATCGAACGGGAGAACTCAGCTACAAAGAATCCAGCCTTTAGCGCTTCGCGGAACGCCCAGCGGGTCGCTTCGCGCCATTCTCTGGCTAATGCCATGTCGGTGTGCTCAACCTCGAGAATGTCGCCTGGGATTTCGATGCTTAGGCGCTGCCTTGTGAGAGCTTCCGCCAGATTGGCTCGGGACGGCTTGCCGCTCGGATCGAAACGAACGAGCGGAGCCAGGAGCTTCAGAGCATCGAGCGTTTCGACTCGCGGGTCTTTATTTGGCGACCCATATGGATTTGGCGACCCGCCCGCGGGCCGGCCGGAGACGCGGTCACGCACTCGCCGCGAATTCAGGATCCAACGCACCCATAGACGATCGGTGCCGTTGCGATGCAGGATGCTCGATGTTTCCGGACCGTAGAAGTCAACCTTATAGGTATCGGAAACGACGCCTAGCTTCGCGAAATTGAAGTGGGCATTTCGACTTTGCAGGGGATCGAAGGTCCAGGTCATTTCACGGATGCCTATGGCCAGGGCGCGCTCGCGTTGCGCTTGCTTGAGCCGGGAACCAAGATCCAGGTGACGGTAGGGAGCGAGCACAGCAAGCATATGCGAGTGGATGGTTATCTGGCCGTGCTCACGGGCCAGGAAGCCGAAGGCAAATCCTACCAACCTTTCTTTCTCTTTACGCTCATGCTCTTTGCGGTCATGCTTGTCCTTGATTGTCCTTGGCTCCGGCTCATGTTTCACGAAAGCGCCTACGAAGATATTGCCGGCTGTCTTCAAGGCTATGGCCAGCGTGAGGGGCAAGGTGTCTTCGTCGGCCATGCCCCAGACTTCCTTTTCCACGGCTTTTAACTGGCTGAGGTCGTCGATGGTCTTGAGGTCACGAATAGCGACGTCGCGGATGTTGAGCTGGTGCGTGCTAACTTTCGACGTCATGGTTGAGCCTTGTTTATGGGGCAGAGACACGTCCTCGCTTGAGAACACAACGATCTACAGTACGGGCGAGTTCTTGTCAACTGCAATCAGGGGGGCGATAGTGGTGCAGTTTGCGAAATCGCCAACCACCAGGGCCAAGAAGGTGCACTAAGGAAACATCTTAGGCCAAGCTCGCGTGACACTTCGTGCCCTCGGTGGTTTAGGGTTTCGTGCGTTGCGCCACTGGCCGGTCACGCCGGGCCGGGAAACTGGCATAATCAGAGTAACCGTCTGACATCATGATGCTCGAACCGGAGACGATTACTGCCGTGAAACCGATTACTGGTAATTCTGCAAAGCTTCTGCATTTCCTCGCCTTGAATTTAATCGTCCTGGTGCTGCTGGGGAATTGTCGACTGCTTGCCGCTGACCGCGGGACGCTGATTCGCGAGGCGGTCATCTATCTTTCTCCCGACACTAACTCTAACAAGCTTGGCCAGGTGGATCGCGGGCGGGAGCTGATTCTCCTCGACAAAAGCCCCAACTGGCTGCACGTTGAGGCGATGATGGGCACAACGGTGGCTCGTGACCCGGCCTTTGTTTTGGAGGATGAGGACGAAGGCAAGACGATCAGCGGCTGGGTGCTGGACAACGGCGTGGTGTGGCCATCGACTCCGAACGGCGACCGGATAGTGTTTGGGGCGGCGGTGGATTCCGAAGACGAGGCCAGCCGGCGTCATGGGCGGCGTGGAGCCGCCCAGGATGCTTTGCGGCTCTATTTCCGTGTCTACGATCTTTTTCCGACTGGGACTCTAGCCGCCGAGGGGCTGTATCGGGCCGCCGATATCCAGTGGCAGATGGAAAAGGCAGACATGCAGTCTCGTCCCTCGGCTCGAGAGAAGGAGGCCTATCTGCGCGAGGGTATCGAGGAGCGCCACATGAAGATGGTGATGAAAAAGTTCCCCGACACCAAGTGGGCGCAGCTCGCGGCTTTTCATCTGATTGACAACAAGCTCTGCGGGGAATGGCAGGGCGCGTCTAAGTGTCCGGATAAGGAAGCTGAGATCTACGAGAAATATGTGAAAGAGTATCCGCAATCGCCGGCGGCTCCGGAGGCGCTTTACAACGCGGCTTCGCGGCGGGCGGCGCTGATCGAGATTTATAAAACGGAAGACCAGAGCAAGAAATCGGAGCAGTCTAAGAGTCTCGCTATCTCACTGGCACAGCAGTTAGTCTCGCAGTATCCGCAGAGCGATTGGTCGTCGCGGGGACAGACCTTGCTTTTCATGGTGCAGCAAGGCGTGCCGACTTTTGGAAATTCCATTCAGTAGGAACAAGTTTTTCTCAGCTCTCCGGTCCCAAACGGTTCTCAGTTCTCGGTCACAAACCGTCAATGATTCTTTCGATGGGAGGAATCGTTATCTCTAATGTTCTCCTCTTGATCGTTTCCGGAGACGATCTGGATATACGCTTTGAACGAAGCGGTAGAGTCTCGCACCATGGATTGCGTTACCGTCTCAATGTTCTCGCGCTGCCGATCGGCGGTGGCGCTGAAACGCTGATGGCAGGCGGTCAAAAGCGTGTCGGGTACTGACCTGCGGCTTTGCGGTCCGGTCGATCAAGCAGCACCGGCGAGCGGCACACAACATTCTTTCTTGTTCGCCCTCATTCATGTTGTCGCGGTTTTCACTTGGCTTGCTTGGGTGGCGGTAGCGCCCGACGACTTATCCGGACAAGTTCCCACCCTTTCGTTCTTTCTTGACAGCCGTTGTACCTGAGTATTTAATTATCTGATTTTCAAAGCAAACTCTGTTTATGCGGTTAAGCAGTGTGCTGAAAAAGTAGGCTTCCGACGCCCAGCCCCTGAAGGGGCGAGCGATTTCGGGCAACTTACGGCATCGCTAAAGCCATGCACTGATACGAAACCGAGTTTTTCAGCACTCTGTAAAAAGCGTCCCGTGGGAGGGCCATTTATGTCCACGACTCGAAGTTTCGCGATGCTGGTAGTGGGGTTGCTGTGCTTCGCTTCGCTTGCGTTCGCGCAAGGCGGTGCTACGGGCGCCATCGGTGGCGTGGTTCAGGACGCAACTGGAGCGGTAATCGCCAGCGCGCAGGTCAGCGTTATCAATGAAGCGACGGGCGAGGTCGCGCGGCAAACCAAGACGGATTCATCGGGGCTGTTCAACGCCTTGCTTTTGCCGGTGGGCACTTACACAGTGCAGGTGAACGCAGCGGGCTTTCCTGAGACCCGGTTTCCCGGGTTGGTGGTGCGTATCACGGAGACCACGCGCATGACCGCGGTAGTTAAAACGAGCGTGGTGAAGGAAGTTGTGGAGGTACAGGCGCAGGCGGAGCAGGTGGACACGACGGATGCCACGACCGGAGAATCCGTTGCTTCGGCCACTATTACCACGCTGCCGCTGGCAACCCGGAATTTCCAGCAACTGCTTGATCTTTCGGCGGGCGCTTCTGCCAACCTGAACAATGCTGCCGCTCTCGGCCGCGGCGATGTGCGTATAGACGTCAATGGTGGAAGAGAAGACAACAATAACTATCTGATCGAGGGCGTTTCGGCGTCCGATTATTCGTTTGGTGAGCTTACTTACACGCCAGTGCCTAACCCGGACTCGATTCAGGAGTTCAAGGTCGGCACGAGCCTCTATGACGCCAGCCAGGGTCGTAACGGCGGTGGCAACATCAACGCGATCCTGAAGAGCGGCACTTCCGGCTTTCACGGGGATGCCTGGGAGTATTTCCGCAACTCCGCGCTCGATGCCGAGGACTTTTTTGTAGGCCCATTCAGGCTGCAGCAGAACATTTTCGGCGGCGATTTCGGCGGACCGGTCGGACCCAGAGCCAAACTGGGGTACTTCTATGTGAATTATCAAGGCACGCGACAGCGGAGCGGAGATTCGTTAGGAACTTATGTTAATACGAGCATTCCGGTGCTTCCGACGTTAAACCGCGGCACTCCAGCCTACGCGACCACTTTGATCAACACGTTCTTTTGCGGCGCAAACTGCAATGGCGCTACGACCACGTCCATAGATCCGGTTGCGCTGGCCTTGTTGAATGCTACGGGCAACCAATTTGGCTCAAGCGCCGGAGGTTTTCTGATACCCACGGTTCCGGGCACGCCTGGATTCAGCAATGGGAGTGTCAATTACGGCCCCTTGATTATCACCGACCCCGGCAAGTACACAGACGACCAGTTCACGGCCAACTGGGACCGCGATTTCAACAAAGGCAAGGATCGGCTCTCCTGGCGCTTCTTCTGGTCGGACTCGGAAACTTACGAACCGTTCGGCGCCGATAACCTGCAGGTGCAGACGGGCTACCCGGCATATGCCACGAATCTGAATTTTCCGCTGGACGTCCCGCTGCGGGGGCGGTTCGGCAGCATTGCGGAGACGCACTCGTTCACCAATTCACTGATCAATGAATTTCGCTTTGGCGTGAACGTTATCAGCGACGCCCTCCAGAACGTTCCCGTCCCCGGCACGTCGCCATCCGACTTGGGCATCAGCGCCGTCGGAGCGCCGGATATGTACCGGTTCCAGTTCAACACCTTTCAGATCGGACCTTTCCCCAACCAGTTGCAATCAGCGTTGTCGGACTCGCTCGTCTATCTGGATACAGTCAGCTGGACGAAGGGTCACCACGCGTTCCGTTTCGGAGGAGAAATCGACCGCACCTCGATTCGCCGAGATCTACCCGTGCTGGACAATGGTCTGTTGTATTTCTCGGACGGCAATGCTACGAATGCGGCCATCACGGATTTCCAGAACTTTTTGCAGGGGTACACATACCTCGGCGAAGCGGGCGGCGGCGTAGCCAATCACGATTACCACATCCCGGCATTTGGCGCTTTTGTGCAGGACGATTGGCGGGTCACATCCAGTTTGACGCTGAACCTGGGACTGCGCACGGAGTGGGTAGGCGCGGCATACGACAAGCTCTGCCATTTGGGCAATGCAGTGCTTCAGGATGCCAATCCCCCGATCAGCGATCCGTTCGTGTTCCCGACTTGTGCCACTAAGTATGATTTTCCTACTGTAACCGCTGCCGCGACTCTTAACAGTGCCGCCCTGAAGAATGAGTATGCCACCGTCCCCGAACCGCGTATCGGCTTTGCCTATGACATCGGGGGCAAACATGACACGGTGATTCGCGCCGGTTACGGCATCTATAGCGTCCGCGAAGACATAGGCGCGGTGGATAACCTGTCCTTTACGGCCCCATTTTTCCCACTGTCCGGGGGCCCAAGCACGCCGATCAGCGCCGGTGGACAGGGTTTGGGCTGTTTGTTCAATACCGGCGCGACGACGAATTGCGGCTCGGCTGGACCGTTCCCCCTTCCGGCCCTGGGCACCCTAAGCGGGGCGTACGCGCCGCAGCCTTCGGTTTTTCAGGGTTTTGTGAACTGTTCGACTGGAGCAGCGACCACTGACACGACGCAATGCCCGTCCTATTCTGGCAACATCGACGGATTGTTTGGGCTTGCCGTTCCCCTACATTGGACCGTACCCACAACGCAGCAATGGAATTTCTCGGTGCAACGCCAGTTGGGTGGAAATTGGGTACTCGAACTTGGATACGTGGGTACCAAGGGAACGCATTTGCGGTCGACTTTTGATCCTGACCAGCCGGCTCTGGCCAGTCCGTCTAACCCCATCACGTTGACCGCGAACGGAACGCCCTACGTGATCACCACAAACACGACCACCAATGCCTTGGCGCGGGCGCCGTTTCCCGGTGTGAATCCCGCTTTGCTCGAGGCGTTCTATCCCAACTCTGATTCCGACTACGGCAGTTTGCAAGCGACGGTTTCACACCGCTTCTCGAAAGGGCTTTACTTTCAAAGCGCGTATACGTATTCGAAGTCGATCGACGATGTTTCCACGGCCAGCGTGGCCTTTATCACCCGCGTCAACAATCAGGACAGCGGCTTGGCGTCACGCGGTCTATCGGACTTCGATCATCGCCACCGCTTCGTCGACAGCTTTAATTATTCGCTGCCTTTCATGGCCGAGCGCCACGATGCCGTCGGATATGTGCTCGGGGGTTGGGAGGTGGACAGTGTGATCGTCGCGCAATCGGGTTCACCCATCACAATTTTTGATTCGGATGGTGCATCGGCTTATACCCTGGCCAGCTCTCCTGTCGCCACGGCCAATTTCGCTCCCGGCTTCGATTGCAGCGATGCGTTACAGACTGGCAGCCTCGCCACCAAGATTGCAAATTATGTCAACCCCAATGCGTATCAATCGGCGCCCCTTGTCCCTTATTCCATCACTCCTTCACAGCCAGCCGGAGCTACCGGATATGGCGATTCGCCGCGCAATTGCATCATCGGCCCGAGGCAGGTGAACGTTGACTTCACGCTCGGCAAGATGTTCAAGATCGGCGAGCGGCAGAACCTGCATTTCCGCACAGATTTCTTCAATCTGTTCAACCATCCGTCATTCCAAAACCCCTTGGGCACGGGAACTGCTAACATCGCCGACGGCTCCTCGGTTGGCCAAATCACGCAAGTCAACGGAACACCACGGCTGATTCAGTTCTCGTTAAAATATTCGTTCTGAGATTTTACGCAGATATGGTGGCCGGGCGGGGACGCCCGGCTCTTCACCGATTTCTGACACAACGCATCAATCTGGGACTTGCAGCGTGAGGCCAACCGCATGAGGCTCGCAAGAGGCGTTTTGCCACTGCTCGGGGCTGTACTGGCCGCGTTCGCCACGCTGCAAGCCCAGAACCCTCAAACCGGCACCGTAGTCCACTACACCACCACCATCAACAACGTGAAATATCTTTTCGCCACGGCTGAACCGGTGGTGCGGTTAAAGTCGGGCGACATTCTCGACACCAATACACTGGACTGCTTCGGGAATGCCCTGCGGAAGCCCGGGGACACGCTCAGCATGTCCAGGGGCGACAATCCGCTGGCGGGGCCGTTTTATGTCGAGGGCGCGGAACCGGGCGACACGCTGGCAGCCAAGATTCTCGATTTGCAGGTCGATGGAGATACGGGGGTGGGCGCGTTCGCCCCCGGATTTGGCGCTATCAACGAGACCAACTACACGCCCATGCTGCATCCGCCGCTACCGGAGCGCGTCTGGTTTTATCACATCGATCACGCCGCAAACACGGCTTTGTTCAGGGCGCTCGATTCGGATTTCTCGGTGAAGATTCCGATGCATCCTTTTTTTGGATGCATCGGAGTTGCGCCGGCTAATGGGGAAGCGCGCAGCTCGGTGGTGCCGGCGGAATTCGGCGGCAACATGGACTCGCCTGAGGCTAGTGTCGGCAATACGGTTTACCTTCCGGTAAACGTGAAGGGCGGTCTTTTTTATATTGGCGACGGACATGCGGCCATGGGTGATGGAGAAGTCGCGGGCACTGCTATTGAAGTTCCGTTGAAGGCGCGAGTGCAGTTGAGCGTGATTAAAGGGCGCGCGATTGCCTGGCCGGAGTTCGAGAACGACGTCGCGATTATGACGGTGGGCGCTTATCGTCCGCTGGATGACGCGGTGCGCATCGCTTTCACTGAGCTCGTGCATTGGATCCACAAAGATTACGGCCTGTCGGAACTGGATGCTTATGAGCTGCTGTCTAAGGTAGCTAAGATTCATCTGAATGAGATGGTGGATCCTAACTACGTGGTGGTGGCCTCGATCGAAAAGAAGTATCTGCCGGCTCAACGCTAGGCTTCTGCGACGCGGTGCGGCCCAGCGCGGAGGGGTGCGGTATCGCTGAGCCGGCTGCGGGAAAAGCGGCTTTCGCGCCGCTGTCTTACCCCGGCGGCTAAAGCCAAAACACACTGGTTATCGCAGCCGTAAACCGCTGCGCCACACCGAAATCGAGTACACGCCCGCTGAACCGCCTGCGCCACCCAAAATCAGGTTAGTGGAGGGCGCTTCTGATCGCCAGATCCAGACCTACCATCAGGACGGCCGAGGCGGGAATCACGAGCAGTGCCTTCTTTAAGCGTCGCGGATCGCCTCCCGCGATTGCGCCGATGATGCGCGAGCTGACTGCCAGACCGATCCATCCACAAGTGATCGCGAAGCCGATGGCGGTGCCGGTCATGCGCGGGAAGGCGTCGCCTACGATGGCCAAGGTGGTGGGATAGACCGGCGCCATGGAAAGGCCGGCGAGGAAGACCAGGGCAGCGGCGAGCGCGGGGTGGTTGGTCCGGAGCATTAGAAACGTGGTCACCGCCATCGCGATTGAGCCCAACAACGTTACGGTAACGGCGGGGACGTGGCTGAGAATCGGCAAGATGGCGGCGCGGCCGATCAGAAGGCCGAGAGCGAATCCCAGGGAAAGAATGTTGAGAGCGCGGGATTCGGGAATTCCTTGCGCGATGAGATGTCGGGGCAACCAGTTCCACATTCCCACCTCGCAAGTGACATAGAGAAAGAGGAAGAATCCACATAGAAAGAGCAGTGGGCGGCCGAGGACGGGAGCCGCATCGGCCAGCACAAAGCGGCCAGCGCCGGTGGGGCCAGGCATTGGGGTGAAGGCTTGAATCGCCAGCGTGACGACGGTGAGCGACGCTATGGAGTAACAGAGGCGGACCCATTTTCTGCCGAAAACATTGGCGGCGATGAAGGGCGTGGCGAGGGCGCCGAGTCCGAAGAAAAGGTTGGTCAGGTTCAGCGCGATGGCGCGATGGGTTGCGCTGACATCGCTGACCAGAGAATTCGCGCCGGTCACGAGCGTGCCGCCACCGGCTCCGAGCAGGAACAAAAGAACCGCAATGCTGCCGAAGCCCGGGGCGCGCGGAAGGACGAAGAGCACAGCGGAGATCACGACGAGGCCGACGATGATGCCCACTTTTTTGCCTTCGTCGTCGAGCAGCGGGCCGACGGCTAGCGAGGCGAGGATGAGTCCCAGAGCTTGGGCGAAGGCGATGGTGCCATTCTGACTGGGCGTGAGATGGAAGCGGTCAGACAGCTCGGGCAGGATGGTGCCGAGCATGGCGGCGATCAGTCCGTAGATGAAGAAGGCTAGACTAGCGGCAAATATTAACACTTGTTCCTTTCAGTTGCATGGTTAAGGCAGTGGCTCGGTCTGCGAAACCTTGACCACCAAGGGTACGGAGGTACACGAAGGAACACCTTGAACGAACAGGCTTCCGGTTCTCGGTTCTGATTTTTCTCCATGTTATCTCGGAACTGACCCGCTCTCTGCGGGCACATCGAACCAGGCTCTCGCGCTGTGGCTCTGGAGCACGGCGCTTAGGATTTTCAGTTGACGCAGGCCGTCGAGGAACTGCGGGTATTCGGGCGCGACGCTGGCTGCGATTGAGGCATAGAAGCGGCGAAAGACTTGCTTGAAGGTGTCATCGTAGCCTTCGCTGTGTCCGCCGGGAAGATCGGCGTAGCTGCGCGCCCCAGGCTTGAGGAGTGACGGATCTTTCATGAAAACCTGATTGGCCGTATTGCGGTGGCCCTGCCAGAGTTCGTCGGGACGCTCCTGGTTCCACGCTACCGAAGATTTTGTGCCGTAGATTTCGATGCTGAGACGATTCTTGCGTCCGGCGGAAACCTGGCTGGCGGTGACGGTGCCGCGCGTGCGCGGGCCCATGCGAAACATAACCGCGCCGAAGTCTTCCGAGTCCACGGCGGTTTCGATGTAGTCTTCCGGGCCGAGCAGTTTATTGGCGAAGGTTTCGACTGAGTGCTTCGGCTTTTTGCGCCGGGGATGAAAGGTCTGGAGATCGGCACAGAGAGAGGTGACGCGCAGTCCGGTGACGTGCTCGGCCATGTCGAACCAGTGCGAGCCGATATCGGCCATGCAACGCGAAGGACCTCCGGCTTTGGCATCGACGCGCCAGTTCCAGTCGGTGTCGTAGAGCAGCCAGTCCTGAAAATACGTGCCCTGGACCATGAGAATTTCGCCTAGATCTCCGGCTTCACACAGTCGGCGCATTTGCTGGACCATGGGGTAGTCGCGCAGATTATGACAGACGCAGTTGCGTAGTTTGTGGTGAGCGGCTAAGGCTACTAGTTCTTCGCCTTCTTCTACGGTGGTCGCCAGCGGCTTTTCGCAGAGCACGTGCTTGGCGGCCAGAAGCGCGTCTTTGGCCATCTGGAAGTGCTGCGCGTTGGGCGTGCAAATGTGGACGGCATCGATCTCGGGATCGCGGAGGATGTCGCGATGGTCGGTTGCAATCCTCGGGATCTTAAAGCCTGCGGCCAGACGTTGCGCGGACTCGGCGGTTCTGCCTGCGATGGCAACGACTTCGACGGATTCCTGGCGACGAATGGCTTCCAGGTGTACACGGCCCATGAAGCCGGTGCCGATGATTGCGGTTTTTATCAGGTTCATGTCGTTTCCCACCCTGCCATGCTAAACCCTGCGGCCTCCGGGAGTAGAAAGACGATCGGGCCACTG
>Ga0302325_10021255_pt1 | contig 13589 bp, 12 predicted proteins | sample Palsa_T0_2_FD_201948 | JGI IMG/M metagenome (GOLD analysis project Ga0302325, IMG submission 201948) | Peat permafrost microbial communities from Stordalen Mire near Abisko, Sweden - Palsa_T0_2 | ecosystem: Environmental > Terrestrial > Soil > Palsa > Peat permafrost | place: Sweden: Abisko... | reverse complement strand
TCGTCACCCAGTCGGGAGCTTCGGCACTGGTGTACGACGCCGACCTCGAAGCGGCGGTGTTGGCTGCGGGCGATGCGCTCGACGTGAGGATTCGGGGCCGTTTCGCCGCTGCGGGTGAAGTGCTCGACGTGCTTAGCGCCGCCGAACGCCTTGACGCACACGAGCAACGTTACGCTCCGTCGCCGGACGATCTCGTGCAGCTGCTCTACACCTCCGGAACGACGGCTGCCCCGAAGGGCGCGATGATGACGCACGGCGCGCTGCTGGCGGAATACGAAAGCTGCATCGTCGAGGCCGATCTCCGCTCGGACGATCGCGTGCTCGGGGCCCTCCCGCTCTACCACTCGGCACAAATGCACTGCTTCACGATGCCGCATCTGTTGCTCGGAGCCACGACGACGCTCGTGCAAGGCTTCGACCCCGCGGTGTGTCTGCGTATGATCGAAGCCGAACGCATCACCTCGTTCTTCGCGCCGCCGACTGCCTGGATCGCGCTGCTGCGTCACCCGCAGTTCGAGACGCGTGATTTGACCAGCTTGGAGAAGATCTACTACGGCGCGTCGATCATGCCGGTGCCCGTCCTCGAGGAATTGCGCCAACGGCTCCCGCGGGCGGCCCCCTACAATCTCTACGGTCAGAGCGAGATCGGGCCGCTCGCAACCGTGCTGCGGCCCGAAGAACACGCCGCTCGCCCGGCCTCCGCCGGTCGACCGGTCTTTAACGTGGCGACGCGCATCGTCGATGCGGATATGAACGACGTGCCGCCCGGCCAGCCCGGCGAACTCGTTCACCGCTCGCCGCAACTGCTCATCGGGTACTGGGATAAGCCCGAAGCGACGGCCGAAGCCTTCGCGGGCGGCTGGTTTCATTCGGGCGACGTCGGATGGCGCGACGAAGAAGGCTACATCACGATCACCGACCGCGTCAAAGACGTGATCAACACGGGCGGCGTCGTCGTCTCGAGCCGAGAAGTCGAAGACGCGCTCTTCAGGCATCCGTCGGTCTCGGAAGTTGCGGTCATCTCGCTGCCGCATCCGAAGTGGGTCGAAGCAGTGGCGGCGATCGTGGTCTTACGAGAAGGGGCAACGGCCGACGAAGCGACGCTGGTCGAACACGCGCGCGCGGAGCTTGCGCCTTTCAAAGTGCCGAAGAAGATCTTCTTCGTGGCTACGATTCCGCGCAATACCGCCGGCAAAATCTTGAAGCGGGTCCTGCGCGACGAGTACGCGGACCGCTTGAAGGACGCGGATTAAAAACGACCCGCCTTCATGTTGTTCCCGGCGCAGGGGCAAGCGGCATCGGTCATGACGAACAGAGGTCTGGATGCGGCGGCTGAACTCGTGCGCGTTAGCTATCGCCATATTCGCCTTTGCGCTTAGCTCGGCACGAGCGGGAACTGCGGATTTGACCCAGTGGTTTTTAACTGCCACCGCGTGGGATAAACCAGGAACTTCTAAAAAAATCGCTGTGTTTCGTCTATCCTCATCTTCATCGAATGCTGCAACGGCTAGCCACAATGACGGCGCTGTGCAACGCTGAGGCTAAGAGTTGACTATATCGATTTCGGAATGCTAACGTTGAACGTTGTGCACTACATTCCGGAATAGAGTGGCGCGGGCGTCCCGTCGGACCAGCGCGCGACGGGAATGAAGAAGCATGTCCACGGCTCCGGCATCTTGTCGTGCGCGTCGAAGACGACGGGCGACAGGCGGCGGTCGGCGCCCCAGCTCGCTCCCGCATTCGCGCTGTCATCCATAGGCGTGTAGATCATTACGTGGGAGTACCACGCTTTTGAGTCGTCGTCAAAGTACTGCGACTTCGACATCATGTACGCCATCGAGCTAGGTCCCGGCGTCGGCAGCGCGTTGGCGGCGATCGCCGCTACGATGCGAGCCTGGATCTGCGATTTGCTGGCTCCCGCCAGGGCCATGTCCGTTCGTTTGAAAGTGTAAACGAGCACGGTGCGCGCCGCCCCTGCGTTGTAGCAGGTGGGAGTCCGCCTCTTAACGTTCCAGAAATTTGGGGCGCCGAACGGTTGCATCCAGCTCCGCTCGACGATGCACGTGAAGCCGTTCTGGCCCTTCTGCGCGACGGTGTAACCATGCGCCCCGAGAACCATGATCGTCGCATGCTTCGAAATCGCCGCCGGTGCCGCACTCTGCGCGAGCGCGATCTCGGCCCCAGGGCTCATCAGATACTGGGAAAGCGGGGCCATCGTATCGTTTCCGGCAGCCGCCGCAAGCGCAAAAACGCCGCTTAAGAGGACGCAAACGCGAACCAGGGTCATCTCTAGAACCTCCATTAAGATGTACTCCAATATTTTTACCGGTCGCTTCCGATGTAACTCTGCCACTTCGTACACGAAGGAAGGGAGTCCGCCGCGGCCGACTCCCTTCCCGCCAACTAACGGTTCGGATTAAAGTTTGATCCTTGCATTCACGTAGACGTTGAACGGAAAAGCCGTCCCCAAGTTTTCGCCTCCGCCCCCGCCCGGGAGTCCCGGCTCGTAAGGCGTGTTGACGTACGGTTGGATCGCCTGGCCCGGGTTGTAGAGGTTTCCAATGTCGCCGCTATACCCGTCGGCGAGCACGTTATAGGTGCACACCCCCGGAACGGACCAGCGGACATTCGTCCCCCCGAAGCAGCGGTTGAGGATGTTGGCGAAATTCGCAACCAACGTCACGGTTTTGCTGGCTTCGTAGCTCAGCTGCGCGTGCAGCTGCAGCTGTGTCGGCTCCACGAACGCGCCGATGCCGTCGAACGCCTTCGTGTACGGGTTGGGAATCCCGACCGCTCCCGTGCAGTCGTTGGCATTGAACGAGGATCCCCCGGGCGCCCCGTATGGGTACCGCGGGTCGCCGGCCACCGGGCCGAACACCCCGCTGCACGTATCCGGCTGGACGCCCCATGTCGTCTCGGGAGCGCCGTAGCGCTGCCCGGCGAACATCTGAACGATCGGCGCGATCGACCACCGCCCGGCCTTCTCGTTGAGCGTGAGGTTGAAGGTGTATGGCGCTCCGTACGCATCGACGGCCGACCCGATACCCGAGGGCAGGAGATCGAACGTTGGAAAGTCGCTGTTCGGATTGATCAGCGCCTGCGCAGGCGCGTCCCAATACGGGTTTGCAATCTCACCCGGCGCGCACGGCGTCGCCGCGCCCATCAGGGTGTAGCAGGGTGAGGCCGGCGCTCCGGTCGCCGTCGCGCCGCAGCGCGACGTGCCGGCCAGTTTCGCGCCCGGCGCGCACGCGCTCGTGTAGGCGTTGTAGTTGGCGATCAAGTCATTGATCCCAGTGACGACCGTCGAACCGTTCGACAGGCCCTCGTAGTTGATGTAGCTGTTCGTGTACGCAAACGTCAACCGTGCGGAAAGCCCCGGGTGCTCGAAGCTGCCCTTGTCGAGTTCGAATTCGAGCCCGCGCGACGTCTGTTTACCGACGTTGAGCCCCGAGACGAAGCTCTGCTTCTGGTCCAGGTAGAAGTTCTGGATCTGTCCCTGCGTCGATCGCCAGAAGGGCGTCAGCTTCATCGAGACCTGGTTGTTGAACTGATGCTCGAGCGACAGGTCGTAGTTGTTGGACACCTCCGGCTGTACCGCGTGATCCGGCGTCGTGAATCCGAATGGTCCGAAGGCGCCGCTGCCGCCGATCGGATACTGCGGCAGGTCGGCCTCGAGGCCGTTGTACTGCTCTTCGGAGGTATCGGGGGGCTGGGCATAGCGGGCGTAGCTCGCCCGCAGCACCGTTTGCGGATCGATCGAGTACGTCGCACCGAGCCGTGGCTGCAGCTCGCTGTAGGTCTGGGTAACGATCCCCGCCGGATTCGAGATGTTCACCGCCTTTAGGCCGAGCGAACTGCACGATGCGGTCACCGGAGCCGACAGATCGACGACCTTATCGAACAGGTCGCCGCTCGAGTCCTGGCAATAGTCGATGTTGAACGCGTTATAGAACAGCGTCCGCGCCGGTGTGCCCTGCGTGTTGGAGCCTTGGAACGAGAACTCGTCCAGCTTCAGCCCGGCGTTCACCGTGATCTTGCCGCTTGGATGCCACTCGTCCGTCAACGAGAAGTTGTCGAACAGCGGCTTGACCTGGTTGTACGTGGCTTGCTGGCCGTTGCCGACGACGTAGTATTCGCACGGGCCGCCGCCGCACGACGTGGCCGTGATCAGCGGGATCGAGGTCCCGCCGTAACCCGGCCCTGGAATCGCTGCCTGCTGGAGGGTTGCCCACTGTGCCGGTGAGCCCGGCGTGCAGCTCGTCGCCGCGCCGGTTGGGGTGTAGCAGTAACCGTTGGTCGGGTTGTTGGCGTTGACCAACACGGCGAGCGGGTTGAACGGGGATATCGACGTCCCCGTGTCGAGCATCTGAAAATTGTTCGCGCGCAACACGTTCGAGGTCACCGCCGACGCGGTGAAGTTCAGCGTGTTCGTCGGACTGATCTGATCGATGAACGAGCCGCTCAGACCGCGCGAATGGCTCGACAGCTCGTAGTCGGGTGCGGAGAAGCCGAAATAGTCGGCATTCTGACCGTTCGGTCCAGCGCCGACGTACCAATCCGAGTAATAGGTGTAGCCGTACACCTTGAACAGCGCGTTGTCGCCCATCGCGTGTGTGTACTGGAGCTTATAGATCGCCTGATCGTTCCCGGTCCCATCGCGTTCGTCGGGCGGAATCGGCCCGTCGAAGTTGTGCGTCGGGACATTCGGAAAGTAGTAGTTCGAGATCAGGCTGCCGGGATTGGATTGCAACGGAACACCCGTCGGCGAGTTGTACCCGTAGCCGTCGGCGAAGTTGGTTGAAATCCCGATCGCGTTCAAGAACGCCACACCGCCGGCGTCGTTCGCCGAGCTGTAGCCGTAGTTGAGGATGGAATTCCCCAGCGCCAGGAGTTGGATGTCGTCCTTCGTGCCGTCTTTGTGCGGCAGACCGAAGTGCAGGTTGACGACGTTGTCGCGATCCTGAATCGAAGCCTGTTCCGCATAGTTAAACGGCCCGAGCACGTAAGCGCTCGCGCCGGTTGCGATATTCAGGGCGGTGTTGCCGTAGTAGGCGCCGTTGGGCGCGTAGCACGACGGCGCCAGCGAGCGCGAAAGCGCCGGTAACCCGGTCGACGTCAGACTGCAAGGCGCGAGCGGGATACCGTAAATATTGCTCAGGCTCGCACCGTTGAACTGGTCGTTGTAGCGAAAATCCTGGTCGTAGCCGCCGACGCCGACGTAGTACGAGAAGTTTCTGCTCGGCGTGGCACCGCCGAACTCGACGGCGAACTTGTGGTAGTACGCCGGTCCGCCGAGGCCGGCATCGGCGGTCAAGAATCCGGGCGACGTGCCGGTGCGGATGACCTGGTTGATGAACCCGGAGAGCCCGCTTGCTTGAGCGTTCGCGGGCGGCGTACCGGTGTAGACCTGCAGCTCTTGCTGGCCGAGCGACGAGGCCGACCCTGACGGATAGTTATCGAACGACCGGTTGACCGGAACGCCGTCGATCTCGTAGCCGATCTGGTCGTAGTCCCCGCCCCGGATGCTCAGCTCCGGGCCGGCACCGATGTAGCCCTGCTGACCAGGTGACACGAAAACGCCGGGGACCGTCGAGAGCGCCGACCAGGCGCTGTTGAGGGTACCGCCGCCGCCCGCCACCGCTTCTTTATCCTGTGCCGCCGCAGAGATCGAGTACACGTCGACCGTCGTGCCGGGCCGTACGAGGCTCGAGGCAGCGCGCGCGGAGACGCGACCGATGACGCGAAGGCTCTTGACGAGCACCACCGACACGGTGCGCGTGTTGTCGGCGACGACCGTTTCGCCGGTAAGAGACTGCGCCTCGTACCCTTGGTCTTCGACCGACACGATGTACGTGTCGGGTGCGAGCGAAAGGAACGTTAAATGACCCGAGCCGTCGGTCGGACCGCTGGCCGTCTGCGACGGACTGGCGACGGTGACTTTTGCACCGCCGATTGGACTTCCGGTTGCTGAATCGGTGACGCTCAACGACAACGTCCCGGTGGTGCCTGCCAGAACCCACGTTCCCTGGCAGACGAGCCCGAGCGTGACGAGAGCGGCAATCAGCGCCCGGCCAAAATCTGCTTTCAGCATGCGCTTTAATCCTCAAAAGATCTCCTAAGCGAGAGTGAACGTCGCCGGGAGAACCACCGCGCGGAATCCGAAACCTATTCTGTAATAGCAGTCTGGAGCCCGAATGGTATTCAACCAGCTTACGGGCTATGCTACCTCGCTTGCGCGCACGAGTCGCCCACGATCCTACGATCGTGAGCACGTTCTGCCAGTCTATCGACTGGCGCGGCGAGCGTCGCTCGGCTTGATGCCGGCGACGCGCCGCATGCTGCGCGCCAGGTGACTTTGGTTTGCGAATCCCGCCTCGAGAGCGAGTTCGCTCATCGGAAGCGCTCCGATTCGAAGCAGCGCGATCGCACGATCGACGCGTCGATGGATGATGTAGCGGTGGACGGGGAGTCCGACTGACTGCTTGAAAAGCAGCTGGAAGTGCGAGGGGCTGACTCCGGCGACGGCCGCGAGTTCGGCCAGGGAAAGATTGGATGTGAGGTTGTCCTGGATGTAGTCGGTAACCAGCCGCAAGTGCTGCGGTGGAAGTCCAACGCCGATCGGCAGTGCGGCCCGCGGCGGCCCGTCACGTAAGAGGTATGCGGCAAGCGCCAGTCCCAGGCCATCGACATATGCGCATCCGCCGTGCTCGCCGCTCTCGAGTTCGGCCTTGATCGCCCACAGAATGTGCTCGGCACGCAGATCGCGCACGCCGAGTTGCGGCTGTATCTTTCTGCGATCGGGGTCGAGGCCCATCACACGTGCAGCATCGCGGACCAGCGTCCACTCGAGGAACACGTCGAGATACGTCGAGGAGCCGCTCCTTTCGTGGCTGGCGGCGAAGCCGGCCGGTATGACGTCGAACTCGCCGGGGCGATGGAAGCGGCCCGACACGATGCCTTCGCAGCGAGCGATGTCGAACTGCGGGCGACCGACGAGCGTCGTGACGCAGTGGCGTTCGAGTGGCGGCGTGTGTGTACAGCCGCTCGAAACGTCTGCAATGCGCGCCGAGATGCCCGACCAGCCGCGGCCTTCGCTCGTATGCCGCTCCCACGTCCGTGTGTTAGGTTCATCCTCGAGCTGAGCCATCATGGCAACCGAATGCGACCGCAAGCGAATCGTGAACCTCCGCTTCAAATGGGTTGACCGTAGCGCTATGATAGCAAGTGGAGGTGGAAGGCGTTGCAGCTTTTCGATAACCAGAGCACATTTCGCGGTGGACAGAAGGTTCTGGACGCTAGACCGGGCCACGAAAACGACGCCTTCCCGACGTTTTGGCAGGTTCAGCTCGTCGCGTGGACCGGCATGTATCTCTCGGGGATCGTCGTCAACCTGCCCGATCTGAAGGCGGCGGCCGTCTGGCAAACCAGCGCCTTCACGCTCGTGACGTTTGCCATGAGCTGTTTGCTGCGTCCCGTCTGCCGGTCGCTTATGCGCCGGTCCTTGTCTTGGGTCGCACTGGAGTTCAGAGCGTTTGCATGGTGCGTGCCGGCCGGAATACCGGTAGGCTTCGCGAGCGAGTTTTCGATCGATCCGCCTGCGTTCAATTGGGGCGACTGGATCGGCTACACCGTCCAAGCATCCTTCACCCTCTTCGTGTGGTGTAGTCTGTACTACAGCATCAAGCTCTGGCAACAATCAATACGAGAGCAAGCGCGCCTCTTGCGGGCGGAGTCCGAAGTGCGCGAGGCGCGACTGAGTGCACTGCGTTTTCAACTCAATCCACATTTTCTTTTCAACTCCCTCAATGCGGCCTCGACGCTGGTGCTCGATGGGGATTCGCTCGCAGCGACGCGGATGCTATCTCAGATCGCCGACTTTCTGCGCACCATTCTCGACGATGAAGCGCTGCCCGAGACTCCGTTGGCTCGAGAGATCGCGTGGACCGAGAAGTACCTTGCCATCGAGCAAACTCGGCTCGGGAACCGGTTGCGGATCGAAACGTCGTTTGCTTCGGGTACCCTCGGAGCGTTCGTCCCGACGATGCTCTTGCAGCCGCTCGTTGAAAATGCCGTGCGGCACGGCATCGCTCCGCTCGTCGAAGGGGGAACGATTCGCATCTCGAGTGAGATCCGTAACTCGAGGCTAAGGATCTGTATCTGGAACACGTCCGGCGAGCAAGCACTGACAGGATCGAGCGGGACCAACGGTGGCATCGGAATCAGCAACACCGCTGCCCGTTTAAAGACGCTGTACGGCGACGATTGTGCGCTCACGCTCGAGCGCGACGGGGCGGCCGGCTGTCAAACCAGCGTGGAGATCCCTTTGCGCTCTGTCTCTGCCGAACCGCAGCGAGTTTGAGTGCGCGTCCTGATCGTTGACGACGAACCGCTTGCCAGGCGCGGCGTCGCCCTACGCCTTCGTGAGTTCGAGGACATCGAGATCGTCGGCGAGTGTGCTGATGGAACGACGGCTGTGCGTAAAATTCGCGAACTGTCACCCGACGTCGTTTTCCTCGACGTACAGATGCCCGGCATGGACGGTTTCGAGGTTCTCCGTTCGCTGTCGGGTACTGATCTGCCCGACGTGATTTTTCTAACCGCGCACGAGGAGCACGCGCTGCGCGCATTCGAAGTGCATGCCCTGGACTACTTGCTGAAGCCCGTGGATGACGAGCGATTTTCGGCTGCCGTTCATCGCGCTAAGAAACGGCTGGAATCGGCGTCGAAAATACGAACGGCGGAGCGCGTCCTCGAAATGCTTGGATCGGAGACCCACCAGTATCTCTCGCGATTCGTGCTGCGGACCGGATCGCGTGTCCAGGTAGTGCTCGTCGAGGATACGGAGTGGATCGCCGCGGCTGGGGACTACGTGGAGGTTCACTCGGGCGGCCGTCCGCATTTATTGCGGGAGACATTGAACTCTATCGAACGCAAACTGGATCCCGCCAAGTTCCTGAGGATACATCGCTCGCGGATCGTCCGAGCGGAGCGCATTGTCGAATTGCATAGCATCGACAACCGTGAGTTCATCATAAAACTCTCAGACGGTTCGGAGCACCGCTCCAGCCGCACCTACGCGGACAATATCGATGAATGGCTTCACCCCCGCAAGCCGGGGTGATGAACTCGCGCCGGTTATTTGACCTTGCCCATGAAGCGGCGCGTGCTGTTCGTCGGGACGAGGTAAATCCGGGAGTCTTCGTAGTCGAGGTAGACGTCGAAGAGCGAAAGGAAATCCGAGCCGATCACGCCATCCTCATCGACTTTCGTACGCGCCTTTGCTCGTAACCGCGTAAGCGACAATATCGTCCTGCGTTCGCCGCGTTCGATTCCGGCGCGTAGAGCTTTAGACCCAATTGACGCGCGACGTCTCGTCCATTACGATCCCGCTGGCACCACGGCAAACAAAAGAAGGAGCCAGACCGGAAGCGCCGGCGGGTGCGCACATAGCGAAGCACGCAAGCAGACTAACGAAAGTGAGGACGTGTCTCATCGGGTTCCCCTTTCTTGTTTCCCCGCCCTCCGTTAGCTCGCCCCCGGCCTGACAAAAGCTCGCCACCACGCGTCGTTTCCGAAACGGCTTCCCGCTGACACGCGGAGTCCACGGCCAAAGCGCAGGGGTGAAGTGGCGAACCTCGACGCGAAGGACGTGGAGCCTAGCGATCCCAAAGCCACTGCAGCTAATGCAAGGGAGGCGCAGTGGCTGAGCATGCCGTGACCCTAACGACGACGGCCGAGATCGTGCTCGGGAACGTCGACTATGTGTTCAAGGTCTACGCCGACAACGAGAAGTTCGGCGAACTCCATATCAGTCGAGGCGGCGTCGATTGGTGGCCCCGCGACGCAAAAATCGGGCACGCCATCACATGGGAGCAGTTCTACGCGATGTGGGAAAGGTACTCAGGCTCAGCCTGAAAGGTCCACCTATTAGCTACGCGCGTAGGTGCACTGGACCGGCTGCAGCACGCTGAGGCTGTTCCCGCTCACCGTCAGCGTCGTCGTGAAACCATCCGGCGAGCTGACGTTGATGTTGGAGCCACTCGACGTGTACGAGACGTTGTGCGATGCCGTGATACCCGCTGCGCTTGCCGTCACGGTCGTGGCGGTGAACTCCATGCTGTCGGGGCAGCCATCCCCGCCTTGCGGAGCCAGACTCCACTTGCCGATCGCCGCATTCGAGTTGCCGAAGCAGCCCGTAAGGTTCAGGCCGCCGACGAGGACGAGCACGAGAAGCAAGAAACGCGAATTGCGAAGGTTCGTCATGGACGGCGACTCCTCTCAGGTTAAGAAAACGGCGACGCCGTCCGAAGCTCCGTCAGCCTTCGAGACACTTCAGCGACTCCCCCCGACGGCTAGTGGCGCCCGAATCACTAGGCCCTCAGTTGGGCTTCATGAGAGCTTGCGGCGTGAGGATGACGATACAACACGGTCATGGGGAGTGACAGATGATGTCCTCCTCGTCGCCCTCCTGGCCTAGCTTCACCGGTTTGGTGATCATGAACCTAACGCTCCCCCGAAAGCCGTGCGCCTTGTGGTACGTGAGCACATGCGCCTCGGCCTGATCCCCCGACGTGGTCATCGTGTGGTCCGGAAACTTCTTTTTACCGCTCTCCCAGTGGTACGTAATCGGAAAGTTGGCCATGCCCGCGTGCCAATTCTGCACGCGGACGACCGCGTGGAACACCACCTTGATCGGACACGGGCGGTCGTCTTCCGGTGGGAAGACGTCGTATGAGATCTCGATCGCGAGGTTCGGCTGTTGTTGGGCGCCGGCGGGCGCCGCGCTCCTGTACGACGTTGCACCAACCGCACAGGTCGCAAGAATCCCGCACATCAGAATCGTCGATAGCCGCATCTTGAACCCTCGCAGAGACGCTAAACGAGGCTACGCAGGCGCTGCTGCGGTGGCTTTCAGGCCCTCTCTTCTCGCGGGACACTGCAGCGCAGCAGTGCAGCCTCATGGTCGCGGCCGGTGCCCGAGACCGGCCGTCGAGTCATCGTACGTCACCCGCGCGGGGCGTGACTTCGGCGAATTTGCCTAGTTTACGCCCCCGGGCTGCCTATTTTTCCAGCGCCGGAGCCGGCGTGGTTTGGCGCTGGCCTTTCGCGCCACGTGAAAGACCGGGCGGACTTCTCGAGTTCACATGCAAATTCTCACGAGCGGAGTTCGGCGATATGGTTAGGAAATTGGTTAGACACGCGCGTTTTGGCTCGGTAGCTCAGCGGTAGAGCGGGGGACTCATAAGCCCTAGGTCGCAGGTTCAAATCCTGCCCGAGTCACGATTCAGACGGCCGCCCTCGAGGCGGCCGTCCGCTTTGGCGCTGCGCGCGAACACGCGCGTTTCGCCGTCGATGACGATGCGCCGGAAGTCCACTCCGTAGGCGCGCTGCAGGATCGCCGGGTCGAGCACCTCGGCAGGCGCCCCGTACGCCAGCAGCCGCCCCTCCCCGAGCACCGCGATCCGATCCGCGAACGCCGACGCCTCGTTCAGGTCGTGCAGCACCGCAACCACCGTCGTTCCCTCGCGCGCGATCCCGTGCAACAGCTCCAGCACCTCGAGCGCGTAGCGCGCGTCGAGATGACTCGTCGGCTCGTCCAGCAACAGCGCCCGCGCCCCCTGTGCGAGCGCGAGCGCAATCCAGGCCCGCTGCCGCTCGCCCGAACTCAGCGTGTCGAACGCGCGGTCCGCTTTGTCCGCCAGATCCACGCGTCCGAGCGCGGCGTCGACCGCCTCGACGTCGTCGTCCCCGCGCGTCCAGTCCCACCACGGATGGCGCGCGAACCGGCCGCTTAACGCGACTTCGCGCACGGTCATACCGTTCGGCGCTTCCGGATCCGCGCTGAGCGCTGCCACGAGCTGCGCGCGCCGATGCGGCGCGAGTGCGCCCAGCTCGACGCCGTCGAGCGAAACGGCTCCCGCCGCGGGCGCGTCGATCCCACCGACCGCTCGCAGCAGCGTCGTCTTCCCAACCCCGTTCGCGCCGACGACCGCAACGAACTCGCCCGGCAATATATCCAGGTCGAACGCATCGAGCAACGCGCGGCCGGCGACCTCGATGCGCACGCCGCGCAGCGCTAAGTGCCCCACAACCGCGACGTTCCGCGCGGACGCAGATAGAGGTACAGAAAACTCGGCACGCCGACGAACGCGAGCAGCACCCCGAGCGGAATCTCCTGCGGTGCAATGAGCGACCGGCTCGCCGCATCCGCCACCGCAACCAGCGCCACGCCGATCAACGCGCTGGCCGGCAACGCATAGCGCGCGTCGGTGCCGAACAGCCCGCGCGCTATGTGCGGCACGATCAGCCCGACGAACCCGACGATCCCCGCGAGCGACACCGCCGCGGCCGTCAACAGCGTCGACGCGACCAGCAGCACCCACTGAGCGCGCGCCAGGTCGAGTCCAACGCCGCGCGCGACGCTTGGCCCCAGCCGCAGCACGTTGAGCGACGGTACCGAGACGAACGCAAGCGCCAGCCCCGCAACGAGGTACGGCGACGTCCACAAGACCTCGTTCCAGCCGCGCCCCGCAAGCGAACCCGCTAACCAGGCGAGGATCTCCTCCGCGCCGCCCTGCGAGAGCCGCACCAGCGCGAGCGCGATGAACGACGAGAACAGCGCCGAGAGCGAGACGCCCGCGAGAATCAGCCGTTCGACGTCGATGCCGCTGCCGCGCCGCGCGAGCGCCGCCACCAGCAACGCCGTACCGAGCCCCGCGACGAACCCCAGTGCCGGCACGAGTCCGGCCGCAACGCCGACAGCCACCCCGATCGCGATCGCCGCACCTGCGCCCGCGCTGACGCCGGTAAGAAACGGATCGACCAGCGGATTGCGCAACATTCCCTGCAACAGGAACCCCGCGACCGCGAGCGCCGCCCCGACGATCCCCGCGATCGCCACGCGCGGCACCCGCAGCGCCCAAACGATGGTCGCGACGTCGCCGTCGCCGTGCGGGTGCAGGAGCGCCCAGCCCACGTCGCGCGGCGGCAGCGCCGATCCACCCACGAATAGCCCGAATACGAGCGCCCCGAGCGCGACCGCCGCCAGCCCCCCCAGCCGAATTACGAGCATCCGCTCCCCCCTCGCTCACTCGGTTTGCGAGGATGCGAATCTTTCCCCGGCGTAAACGGGTCTAGGGTGGGTGGCTCGTCGGCAATGCCGCGAGCCACGATTTTCACCCGAGGTATAAACGTACGATGTCCACGATTCCCTGCGATTTCTGTCCTCACCCCGTCGACCGCGGTCAGATGGAAGAGATCGAGATTTCGCACTACGTACCGGACTCGTCCGGCGACGACTTAGCCTACGCACGTACGTACTTCTTTGGTCATCCCGATTGCGTTCGCAAATTCTACCGCGGCCTCGTGGAACACAAGTTGGACCTCTTCAAGCACATGCCGACGTCCTCCGCACCGGCCGCGCCGGAGGAGCCGAAGTAAAGCGAAACGATGCGCGCCCGTAGCGTAGCTGGATAACGCGCGGCCCTCCGAAGGCTGAGACCGGGGGTTCGAATCCCTCCGGGCGCATGAATAAAGGGTTTGCGGGGCGGTCGGGCCGGTTGTATACCGAAAAGTATACCTTAACTGGC
>Ga0302325_10021254_pt1 | contig 13590 bp, 5 predicted proteins | sample Palsa_T0_2_FD_201948 | JGI IMG/M metagenome (GOLD analysis project Ga0302325, IMG submission 201948) | Peat permafrost microbial communities from Stordalen Mire near Abisko, Sweden - Palsa_T0_2 | ecosystem: Environmental > Terrestrial > Soil > Palsa > Peat permafrost | place: Sweden: Abisko... | reverse complement strand
GAGCGCCGGGATCGGCGCATCGGCGATCTGATCCTGGCTGCCGGGCTGGGTGATGACCCCTTCATCATTTTCCGGCAACCGCCGGCGCGTGGGGTCGATGGCCATGGTACTCGGCGAGCAGATGCTGGTGGCGTATTTGCTCTTCACATAGAACCGCTGGCCCAGGGGCGAAACCGGGGCGACGGTGATGCGTTCGGAAAATCCCTTGTTGGAAATGTTGGCGACATCGTAGGCGATGAAACCATTCTCGCCGCAGGCGGCGTAGAGGTATTCGCCGCGAAGTTGCACGTCGAGCACGGTACCTGTGTGTTCGTACGATTCCTGCAATTGCAGATTGTGATTGAGGTGCGCGCGGAAATTATCCGGATAGGCCAGCGAGTGCAGTTTCGATCCGATCACCGCCTGCGGTTCATCGAGCTCGGTAACGGCGACGGCCTGCAAGCCGGCGTTTCCCTCGGCGACCCAGGCGAATCGGCCGATGAAATTCACGGCGTGCGTGCCTTGCATCAGAAGCTGGGCCATGATGGCGTTGTTGTCGTTCTTATCACTCACGTGGCAGTCGTTGCACTGCTTGGTTTCGGCGGCGCGTACCGTATGCGGGAAATACGGGCTGAACGCCGTGCCGGCGAATCCCTGGCCGGAGACGGTTTGCTGCTGCGTGTAGATCCACTGTCGATTGGCATCCTGCGAACTCACCATGACGGCGCAGGCCGATCGCACGGGGACGACTTTGTGATCTTTGACGGTTGAATCGATGCCCAGCATGTAGACATCATCGCGGAGCGTCTGGAAGTTGTAGTTGGTCCAGTTGCGGCTCGTGGTCCCTTCATTATGCAACATGGGTTTGAATTGATTGGCGCGCATCGGCAGGTGGCAGCCGAAACAGCTTGTGTTCCAGGCGCTGTGGCAGGCGTAACAGCTCATTGCCGAATCGGGATGAGCCAGCGGATGCTGTTTCCCATCAATCGCAGGGTTGCCGCCCCATAGCGGTCTGCCGTCCTTATCAAATTCAGCGCGAACGGAGTGGGCGTAGAGCGCGCGTTTGGCGCGCAGTGTTTTCTGATCGGCCGCGGCGGGATCAGTTCGAGTGGCAAGATCACCGGGGACGAAGGTGGTTGAAGTGATTGGATCGAGTGCGGAAACGATTGGCCATTCCTTTACCAATCCCTGGTGCTGCGTCGCTTCGGTGTCGGCGTCATCCGGGCTCATTCCGTCGGCGATCGCTTTTTTCATGTATGAGGCGTAGATGGCGCTCTTTTGCACTAAGCGTCCCTGATCGTCCAGCTTGTTTTCAAAATGGGCGCTGATGATCGGGCTGTTGCGATCAATGATCGTCTGTGCGTCCTTGTTGTTTTTGGATTCTCTGGCCTGATCGAATCCCGCGAAGGCGGAATTGCCGCTGAAGGCGTTCATCGTGTCGTCGCGAACCGCCGTGTCATCGGGGGTGTCCTTTGCCTGCTCGGTGAAAAGCTGTTGTAGATAGGCGGCCTTCTCGGGACTGCCGTGGCAATCGATGCACTGAATCATCACCGCGTTGCGCGTTTCGCCATAAAGATTGCCATCCCCGTGCACATCCTGAGTGAAATGGCAATCGACGCAATGCATCCCTTTTTCAAGATGGATGTCTTTCAAATGCACGGCGAGATCGAATTTTTTCGGATTCGTCGGGCTGATCGTGTTGCCGTCCTGATCGAGCAAGTTTCCCGTGCGATCCTGGCGATACACCTTGCGGAAGACCCAACCATGCCCATGAAAATCGCCGAACTGCACGAACTTGAGCAACGGATTGAGGCGGTAAACGTTCTCCAGAAAATCCGCACCGGCCTTGAGGCCGGCGAAGCTTTGGTCGTCCGGATATAGATTCGACCAAAGCCCGCGCGGGGCGGAGCCTTCAGGGTTGGATGCGCCGACCTTCGCCTCATCTTCTGGCGACGGATTCTTCTGCTGTTTGGGATACATGAATTCGCCATCGGATTCGTTATCCCACCATTGGTAGCCGAGGAAGGCATTGACCACGTTCGTGCCGGGATGGATATGACAGACGATGCAGGTCTGGCTGGGCGCATCCTGCACAAAAATGTGCTGGATCGGATGGCCGCTCTCGCCGGCCTTGGCGGTCTTCTCGGTATCCCAGTAGTTCGTGGTTGACCCGCCGGTCGGTTCGGTTGTGGGCTGGGTGGACGCCGACCCTGGCGGAGGTGGATTGATCGTGGGGTCGGAGCTGAAGCTTTGTCCGCGATTGCCGAACCTAGACCAGGGGCCGCTGTTGGTTTGCTCGCGGTCGTTGGCATAGAGAACGTGGCAGGCTGTGCATCCGCTGCCGCGATAATCACCGGGATGGTCGTTGGTGCCGAACAGATTTAAGGTCGGATCGAGCAAGCGGGTCTTCTGAATACCGAGGAAGACGGGATCGGTTCGAACGTCGGTGCCAAAACCGCGCAGCGAGAGCTTCACATCCGGCCTGCCGGGGTCATCTTCCGGATTGGGAATACCAACGATCGGCCGGATTCTGGCGCCGCGCTCAAAGACACGGAGGATATTTCCCGGCTGGCTGATCTCCCAGACCGGCAGAGGAAACAGCGCGGCGATCAAACCCTCATCATGGATTTGGAGCGGCGTTGGTGTCGAACGAATCTTGGGAGCGTTTGGATCATCGCCTTCGGAGGGCTCCTTTGGACGCACCGCCGGATAGACCGCCCTCGGCGTCCCGTCCACGCCATAGCTCTCGCCGAACATGGGGATCTTGCGATTCATCGCGCCGTTGTTAAACAACGCTGCTTCCCAAAGCATCGGCCCGGTGGCCATCATGCTCTTGTGAACGTGATCGACGATAAAGTTTTCGTTGGCGAGATTGTGGCATGGTCCGCAAGCGGCGGCGGCGGCGCGAAGATCGCCGGGGTTGATGAATCGGATGTAGTCGGCGGATTCCGCCAGCACAGCCGCGCCCGGTGCTTTGGGGTGCGCGGATGTGGGCCACAGCTCGGGCTTGGTGGGAATCACATGGGCCAGATTTTTCAGATGTTGGTAGCGTGGATCAGAAGGCGGCAAGGCGGCGGCGGCAAGGCCATCGGCAACCTTCGAATTTCCACCGTGGCAATCCACGCAGGACATCGTCACGCTGCTGACGTGCATGGTTCTGCTGTCGGTATGCCCATCGGTCGTATGACAGGCAACACACACCGCATTCATGCGGGCAACGGCCTGGTCGTCGGTGCGTCCCTTGACGGCGGGAGGGTAATGAAAGCCAGGGAGCGGCGGGAGGCTCTGATCCGCGGCGTCGGCAGTAGTGGGTGCCGTGGTATTGGCGGAGATCAGACCGACATTGCCGGAAGAGGTACTGGTTTCCTGCCTGCACGACAACGTGAACGCGATCGCCAGCATCGCGATGAACACGGTCGCCACGACCCCCTTTGCATGGTTGGTTCCCTCGCTCATGGTGCTCATCAGCGGTCGATCAAAATGCCAAGGTCAAGCTTGTGAAAAACGAATACAGCGTCCGGTTTTGATTTAACTCCTCGAATCCCTGCAACGGCTCCAGCGCCGCGGCGCCAACGGTCAGTATCGCGTTGTTGTTCAGGAACGGACGATACTCCAGCCCCATGCTGTAGTCGATGCCAATCGGCGATGCGATCTTATTATCCTGAAGCACCATCTTCAGTGTCTGTGTATTGTCAAACTGCAGGTAGTTGATGTTCGTGATGAGCTTGAGTTTGGGCGTGATGTCCGCGTCGAGTCCGATGTTGTAAAGAAGCAAGCCGGGATTCACGAAATTGGCCTGGCCCTCTTCCTTGCTGGTGCGAAGGTCTGGCAGGAAGCTGTTGCGATTGACGAGATTGACGCCGGTGCCGTTCAGGCCGATCGCCTGTCGATCGAAAAAGCTGAATCCGCCACCCGCGAAATTTGGATCGTCGAAGATGGAATCAAACCCGGTCGCCCGGCCGCCGGTGGGATTCCCGTCTCCGCTGGCGAAAGCGAAACTCGTTCGATAGCGGAGGTAATCCTGATCGTAGCTCAGTTCTAATGAGGCAAACTGGCCGTCGATGGTCTGCGAGCGTCCGGCAATCGGATTAAAACTTTCCGTGCCGAGCACCTGGTAGAACTGGTGCGAAATATTGACCCGGCCGATATGCCCATCGCCGGCCCAGCCGAGGTAATAGGCATGGACCTCGTCGGCGTGAATCGTGCCGATCGGCGAGGGCCGCGCGATGAATCCGTTATCGTCGAGTTTCACATTCGGGACGCCGTCATGGCTTCCCTGCCCTTCATCCAGATTCGTGTGAAAACTGAGTTGAGCCGTGTAGCCGGGGAAAATAAAATCTTGGCGATACAGATTTGCGATGAAGACATCCTGATGGCGCAGGGTATAGCTGTTGAGCCCGCTGTTGGTGTCTTTTTCCAGAGCATGAAACCAGGCGAGGTTGTATTGCAGGCGGTTGTCGTCGTAATTGCCGAAAATGCGAATGCCCGGTTCGTTGTCGGAAAAAAGAAATCCTCGGAAGTCGCTGGTAAAACCCTGAATGCCGACGCGGGTGGAGAGAAAATCATAATTGGGTGAGAGATCGGCCAGATGTTTTTCGACAAAGGCCTCCTGGAACCCCACAAATCCATCGCCGCGATCCTGACCCTGGCGCGCATCGGGATTTACCAACTCATGTTCCTGAGGGTTCACGTAATTGATGTTGAAAACGGGCGTGACGCGGATATCCAGATCACGCGGACGAAAGCTCGTGTCGCCTTCGAACGCCTCGAGCGTGAGGATGAAATTCTGATTCGCGAAGAACTGCCGGCCGCCGCCGAAGAAATCGAACCGGCTTGGCTGAGCGGTGCTTGTGCCGCTGGGCACGGGAAGCCGGCGATCTTCGAATAACGTGTCGCTTGTCAGGTCAACATTGAGAAATAGATCCGATTCGAGAAACGATTGATCCCGCTTCAAGAGAATCGGGTAATCCCCCTTGAAAAGGTTCTGGTTGTAAGGATCGTAAAAAGCGCCGGTCTGTGAATGGCCGATGTAGTCATTGGGCACCCCGATGCGCCAGCGATCGGAGATCGGCAGAAAATCTCCGCCACCGACGATGGATGGCGCCGGTCCATGGCCGATGGCGTGGCCGGCGAAGCCAAGGGGCTCATAGGGCTGGGTGAGGGGAGCCGGCTCGGTGCTCTGGGCATCATTTACATCCGTGCTCTGAGTCGTGGCGGTGGTCGTCGGATCAAGGCTCAGCAGATTGACTCGTCGAACCGGCGTTGGGCGAGCAGGCGCGACAAACACAAATCCCGTCGATTGAGTCGAAGAGGGGAGGGTCGCCAGCCATTGCGCCGTGTTGCCGGCGTCTCCGCGCGCCTGCCCATTGCCGCACCAACCAGCGGTCACGCTGAGCAGGGTCAGGAAGAAATCGCGACGGCGATTGTGCCTCAACCAATGCTCCTTGCTCTTTTGAAGTGCCAGACACTCCCGTGAGTTAGAAGGTTTTATCGAGACGAGGCGGGAGCCGCAAAGTTTTCTAATTCTGAAAAACTGGCGTTTCGGGACGATGGTCCGCATTATGTCTCTCCAACTTCAGGTCGGAGACAACGATGCGGTTTGGCGCGAGACGAGGGGATGAAAGCAGCAGGATCGAACTCGAGCCGTTGGAGCCACGCCGATTCCTCTCCGGCACGGCCCTGTTGACGGCAGGCGATGTCGATAAAATCCTGGCCGACGCCGCGTCACAGGCCGGTCCCAAGGAGGTCATCACCGTCGTCGGTCGTGAAGGTGAAATTCTGGGCATCTTCGCGCGCGACAAAGCCAGGCTCGGTCCGGTGGCCGATCAGGCGGACCATCTTGGCACGGCCGATTCCATTCTTCTGGGCACCCTCACCGAGTCCGTCGCCCGCGCCCGCACTGCCGCGGATTTTGGGAGCTCAGGCGAAGCATTCACCACCCGCACCGCGCGATTCATCGTCCAGAATCATTTTCCTCCTGACCTGCAAAACACGCCGGGCGGTCCGCTCTATGGCGTCGAATTCAGCAGCCTGCCGGGTTCCGATGTGACGCCCAGCGCTGCGCTGAGCGGTGATCCCGGCGGCGTTCCGCTCTACATCGACGGCCAGCCGGTCGGCGGGATCGGCGTCGCCGGCGAGGGGGATGGCGTGCTGGCCGCGCCCGGTTTGCCATACCCCAATGGCACGCACCCCAAGCTTTACAACGGCGTGGAGGAATATAGCTTCGATGAGGCCGTCGCCCTCGCCGGCGAATCCGGATTCGCGCCACCCAGCAGCATTACCGCCAACAACATCTTCGTCGGCGGCCTGCGATTGCCGTACGTTGCCGAGAATGCCGTCTCGAGCAAACCCCGGCTTTCCCTTAGTTCGCTCCTGGACGAAAACGCCGGATATCTGGTGCTGGCCGATTCGCACATCACGGGGCTTCCGCTGGAAACCAATACCACGCTCGGATTGGCCAGCCGCACATCGTCCGCCATTATCTCCGAGCCGCCCACTGCCTATCCGAGCGCCACCTTTGCCGGCAACACGGGTACGTTGAAGAACACCAATCCCAAGGCGACTGATTTCGGCATCGTCCGCGGCGTCGGCAGCGAGGGCGAGCATCTCTCGGTCAAAGATGTCAACACGATCATCACCGATGCCGTCGCACAGGCCCTGGTCACCCGCGCCGGCATCCGCGAGCCGCTGGGAACCAATGCGGTGGTACACGTCGCCGTCACCGATACCGAAGGCAACATTCTCGGCGTCTTTGCGATGAACGATGCCACCGATTTCAGCTACGATGTCGCCGTGCAAAAGGCCCGCACCGCGGCGTTCTTCAGCTCCAACATCGCCGCCATCTCCACGACGGCCGTTGGCTTTGTCAGCCAGACATATTTCCCTCCCGGCATCGAAGACGCCAGCAGCGGTCCGCTCTACGAATTGCAAAACGTGCTGTCCCTGGACGCCCCGCCGGAGGCTCCGATACAAAACGGCATCACGATTTTCCCCGGCGGCATCCCCCTCTACAAAAACGGCGTCCTCGTCGGCGCGGTAGGCGTCAGCGGCGACGGCGTCAATCAGGACGACCTCATCGCCTACGCCGGCACCTCGGGTTTCCGTCCCGCAGCAGCGATCGAAGCCGACAGCCTGAGCAATCAGACGCTGGTGAACGTGTTCGAATCGAAACTGGATATTCTCACCGGTGATTACACGGCGTATCCGGATGTGGAGAGCATCATCGCCAAATCCAAGCAGCGCATCAAAGACGACCTCGATATCCGGCTTCCATTCGTCAAATTCCCCCGCGATCCGCTGACGGGCGGATAGGTTACACGCTGAATAGTTACCACGGATTAGCCGGAGCACACGGATGGGATTGGGGTTTGGTCAACTCATCCCGCTGCCGTGGGAACTCGTGCATGCGTGATTTCATCTCTGCTGACGGGCCGGATGGCGTTGGATTCAAGCGTGGCCACGGCAGCGGTGTGGCCATCGAGGGCAACAAATTCGACCTCGTACGCCCGTTCGTCCGCATAGCGGTGCACGATCGTCCCCACGTCACCGGCTTTCAAGCTGAGCGCGGGAACATCGACGCTCAGAACAATTCGATCATGTTCGTTTAACATTTTCCTTCAGTCCTTTGCCGGATACGCAGTCACGAGTCGGGGGATGTCCGAACCGCGATCGACAATCCAAATCGCTCGCAGTTGAGCGGACGCGCCCAAGGGCGTCAGAAGGGAACCGTCCAATATGTACTTTTCAGAACCGGAAGGCCGCCGTGAACCTCCATGTGCTGGTTCATCCAGCTACTTAATCGCTCGATGCTGCAGAAATCCTTGAGGAGCAGATCCTGTACGCGCATCGACGTGGTGAACAGATGCAGCTTGCCCTGCCTGACCAAGGCGGCCGGACGGGGGCACCTTCGACATTTTACTTGTCCGTCAACGAGATCGTCGCATCGAATGCACCTTCCGGCGGGTGCTCGATGTGGCGCTTACATAGATCGATATAGAGCTTCTCGAATTTCGTGGAGCCGAATTGCTGTTCCAATTCTTCCGCACACTTCAGACACGCCACGAAATCGGCGAGGCGGTAGTGCTCGACCACGGTGGCGGAGAGGGCGGCGAGGATGCACTGGGAGTCGGTTGCTTCATCCAACCTGGCCAGCGCTTCGAATGTCAAAACGCCCTGCGTTTTGCCGACGACGCGGAGGGTGCCCATGGGACGGAGCAAGAATTGATTGCCACAGCAGTCGGCGGTGCGCTGGTTCATGAGGATTTTTGAGCCGAACGCCTTGTTGGCGGATTCGAGCCGGGCGGCGAGGTTCACTTCATCTCCCAGCACCGTGTAATCGCTGGCGCGATGCAGGCCGTAGATCGAACCGGCATCGCCGACGACCATGGGTCCGCTACATACGCCGGCGCGCATCGCGCATTTGGGGAGATTCTGCGCGGTCAGTTTCTGGTTGAAACCGGTCATCGCTTTTTGCATTTGAATGACGGTGTTGACCGCGTCGCGCGAGTGGTCCGGCCGGTTGTCGGGCGCGTTGAAGAAAAACATGATGCCATCGCCGAGAAACTTGTTCCACGTCCCGCCGTTGTCGCGGATGACGGGCATCATCAGGCTCATGTACTCATTGAGCATCGGAACGGTGCGCTCGCGGAGCATTTCGGCGATCGTGGTGAACCCTTGCAGATCGGTGAAGACCACGGTCATGTCCTTGACCTGCCCGTCCAGATGCACGCTCTCGGGATGATCCTTGACGTAATTCACCAGCTTGGGATCGACATAGCTGCGGAACCTGCTCTCGATGCGCTTTCGCTCAGCCGTTTCGGCGAGATACCGGAAGACGGTGAGCGTGACCCAGCACAACGCCGCGGCGAGCAGCGGCGCTGCCGCGCCGACAACCCAGCGATAGCGCGAGAAGAGCACGATTCCGTTAAGCGCTGCGTAAGAAATCATGACCGTGACGGTGGCGAGCATGGCCATTTCCGTGGAAAGGCGTGCCACGGCGAGCGTGACGATCAATCCAGCGATCAGGGTGACGAGCAGCACGATCCACCGCGGAGCGTCGCGCAGGAGGTTGCCGGTGACGATGCCATTGAAAATAAAGCCTTGGATCACGGACCCGGGACAGAGAGCGTGAATGGGGGTTCTCCAATTGTCGGTGCGTCCGGTGGCCGTCCAACCCACGAGTACCGTACGGCCGTTCAGTTGGGCGTGCAGCTCGCTCCTGCGGCGCTGAACTTCGGCGGCCAGCGCGTCGTCATGAGCCTTGACCTGGTGGAGCGCGCGGTACGTGGAGAGAAACATCAGGTCATCGGGCTTCAACTGATTGGGGTTCACCTTTTCGAGCGCGGGGATATCGGCGAGCGCGCTCATTGTGTCGAGCGCGTCATCGACGGCGGCCCAACGCTCCGGAGCGGTTCGCTGCGTGGTGGGCTTGGCTAAGAGTGCCGCCGCTTTCTCCATCGATGGGAATGTCTGCGACGCTGAAAAAAGTGCCGCATCGGTGAGATCGCAATTGTGCTGGATGTCATGAAGATTCTGGCAGATGGCCCAGACTGCTTTGAGCGGCAAGTGCTGTTTGGAATCGACGTATTCCGGCGCATCGTACATCGTTTTCCAATCCTTTTTTCCAATCCAGGGTATCTCCATGAAGAGTCCGGCTTCGCCAAACGTCTCAGAATGCATGGTGGAGACGGGAATCGAAATGTCTCCGCCTTGCGGCAGAGGAAGATCGACCGCGTCAGCGGCGATTCGAATCGATTTGGGATCGACACCAAGGTAGGCACAGGCGTTGAGCAAGGCCATGTGCGGCATGAGGTGTCCGCGGTAATTCACAAACAGCGGACATCGGCGCACGATGCCGTCCCGATCTGGGAGGAACAGCGCCGAGGCGGAGAATCTCGCGGCGGTGGTCAGGATCGGAAGGCTGACGGCGTTTTCCGCGTCGGCTCGGAGCAGCGGCGGGGCATCGGCAGGCGTGAGAACACATCGATTGAGAATGACGCGAATCGAGCTGGCGCGCGGGTACACCTGCTCCAGCACGACGCGGGGTCCGGTGTGTTCCTGTGCCGCATTTGTGCGCGGCGTCAAGAGCGCGGTCAGCCCCGGCAGGTCGTAAACTCCCTGCTCCATTGCCGCGCTGATGCGATTGAAAAAAGCAGTGTCGCGCGCTCTAACCACGACGTCGCTCACCGCGTCTTTCAGGCCGGGCCGGTCAAATGGACTGCCTTCCAGTCTGGCGGTCACCTCGGAGTCGCTCAGTTCCAGATCCTTGGACAACAGATCGATGACCGCCTGCTCCAGGGGTGTCCACCGCGCTGCTTCGGGATCAACCGACACCGGCAGGACGACGTTTCCCGCTCGATGGATCGCATCAGCGAAAATCGCATCGTCGCTGATGCTTCTGAATGTTCCATCCTCTCGCGGCTGATACCGGAGCTCCTGCGGCTCGGAAAACAGGATGTCGTACGACAGCGCCGTCGCACCGGCAAGATGAATCTCGTCGGTCATCTCCGCCAGCTTGGTGCGGGCCCATGGAAAGGCTCCGATCTCTTCCTGCGATTCATCATCGATATCCAGATGGACTATTCGATCGGTAGGGTGGGGCGTGAAGAACTGGCAGTGCCTTGCCCGCAGGTCGTAGAGATAATGTTCGGGCGTGTCGAGCGCCCCGGCCTGGTCCAGGATGGCGGCCATCAACGCGAGGATGCTTCCCAGCAACATCGTGTTGATAAAGTGTTTGCGTTCGACGCGTGTCATGTGGATTTCTCCGTCGAGCTTCATATCCGCTGCTAATCTGGGCGGCATGCGCTCCCCGGCACAATCAAAATCAAGGAAAAACACGGAATTCTCTTGCGATCATTCAAAGTGGAATCTAGCTTAGCCTTTAGCAGATGTTTTGCGCAGGCAAGTCAGGTCTCTCGGTTCGCATCTTGAATTGGTGGCAGTAATCCCGATCTGCTTCTGGGGGCGGATTTTGGAGGAGGTAAAGGCATGTCCAATACTCGTACGCCAAGGCGCCGTCGCGCTCTCTCCATCGCCATGACGCCGCTGGCGATTGCCGCTTCGGCACGGGCCAGCGCCACATTCTCGGCCTCGTCGACGGCCACCATTATTCATAATGCCGACGATGTAAATGGTCATGGCGGCTCCAACGACAAGCACGTAAATCCGCCCCCACCTTCCGCCAGCATGCCTTCGTACCAGTATGGCGGGACTCTTACTTACGAGAATGCAAGTACAACTGCGGACGCATCGGTGGGTGCTGTGACGACCAGCACCATTACCGGCTTCACTTTGGCAGCGGGGACCGGAGTGCAGCAAACCGATCCCTCCAACGTCCTCCACTCCAGCGAACTGGTCATCGATGTTGACGGAATCTGGAACATCTCCGGCTCACAGGGTCCGACAGCTACCGGGTACCTCTCCTTTGCCCTTGCCGGCACCGTCGGCTCGGGCGGCTCGGCAGCCTGGAGCGTCAATCTGAACTTCACCAACGCAGGCAATGTCGCCCTGTGCCCCGCGATTAATACGGGCGGATCATTCGGCGTCGGCGCATTTAGCACCTCCTTTACCAGCAATGTCGCCTTTAACCCCACCGCGCTGGCGAACGGATCGCAAGTGAACGTCACCGGCTCAGTCACCCTGACCGCCGATGCCGACGACCCCACCAACATTGGTTTTCCGAACTTTGAAGTCAGCAGCGCGCCGCCGACATCGCAATTCATTTCCAATGGCGCCGGCTCAGCCGACTTCAACAACGCAAGCAATTGGTCCAGCGCCTACGTCGATTCCAGCACGAACAAGGCTCAGACTGTTCCCAACGGCGTCGGCCTGCGCGCCGTGTTCGTCGGGGCGCAGACCAGCACGAATGTCACACTGAGCCAGCCGACCACGCTGGGCACGCTCGATATCGACCAGCCGGGAATTAACATCGTCGCCACCTCTGATCCGCTGACCTTCGCGACCTTCGGCGACAACGCCTGTCTCCTGATCCGCAACGTGCAGGGCGAAAGCGCCCACAACATCACGGGAAACATCATCTTGAACAACACGCTCGAGGTGGAAAACGATGGCGCAACAACCGCCTTGAGCCTCGCCGGGAGCACCGGCCAGATCACCGGTTCCGGCGGTCTCACGCTCGATGGTCCTGGCGAGGTTGCCGTCACCGGGCCGGCAACCTATACCGGAAACACAACCATCGCCGGCGGCACGCTCACGGTGGACCAGACGGGCGAAAACGCCGGCTCGCTTGGCGATACGCCCAGCGTGGACGTTCTGGCCGGCGCAACGTTGCACCTCATTAGCGCCAATGCCGGCTCGGCGAGCTTGATCTCCAGTACCGCCGTGGTCTATCTGAACTCCGCATCCGGCGGCACGACCTCCTCGCAAGTCATCCTTGATCTGCAAGGCGGCATCCAATTTGTCGGTGGCCTCGACATCGACGGCGTACCTCAGCCAGCCGGTTTGTACGGCGAGAGCAGCACGGGCGACGGCATTTACTTCACGGGAAACGGCTACCTCGATGTGCTGGGAGAAGTACCTGAACCGTCTTCAATGGCCCTCGTCGCGCTGCCAGCCCTCTTGATGTTGCGTCGTTATCGAAAGCCGTCGCACCCTTTTATGGGTAGTTGACAAGGGACAATAGGGACGATGGGGAATGAAACACTGGCGTGGACTAACTAGAAAAACCGCCGTCTAGTCAATACGCCGCCGCATCTGCATCTTGGGAGAACACGGAAACTTCTCGGCCATTTACCGTTTCGATAGTCTTGCCGCCGCCACGGTTCCGCCGCCCGAGAGCGTTTTTGGGAACGTGTCCGTGTACGTGAATGTTGGGCTTGTCGGAAACAGTGTCGCTGGGATCGGGCCTACGTTCGCGCTCGCCGAGGTTTTGGGATCGAGATCGCTGATCATTAGCGTCGTCGCTATGCCCACGGCAGGGCCGGCGGCGAAGCTCTCGGTGAAGGTGTATTTGCCCGGGGGGAACGAGATCACCCATTGCGCGGCGACGTTTCCCGAGTTGGTCTGGGCGTCGAAGGTCTTGCCGACATAAGCCCCTCCATCGGGCGTTGTGGGATTGGCCGCGCTGAGCACATTGCCCAGTGGATCGGTGATGGTCAAATTAGCATCAGGAATGGAGGCAGCGTCCGAAACCGAGTCTGCGTAGGTCATTGTAATGAGCAAACTCTCGCCGATCGGCAGTGTGCCGATCACCGTGCCGGGCTTTCCGAGGAATGAGAGAATGCCCAGATTGCTGAAATCCGATCCACCGTATGCGGCCAGCGAAAGTTGGAACGCCAGATCGTTTTGCGTTCGCCCGGAAAACAGACCCTTGGGATCGATTTCTGTCTCCGTGAGAGCTGTCTGGGCAGGGGAGTCGCTGGTCTGGTTCACCTTTGTTTTGCCCTGACCCTTTCCACCAAATGGAATCACTTTGTTCCCGGCGATGAACCGCGCTCGCCCGGTGAGGCTTACCGCCTCGGGGGTGAACGGCGGTTGGTCGTACAGACTCACGGTTGTTCCCCGGATGGCCATCACCGCGCTGGGGCTATGCACCTTCGCATCGTGATCGCGGCCGGCGCCTTCGATGTCGTATCTCGTCCGGCCGTATTTCAT
>Ga0302325_10021253_pt1 | contig 13590 bp, 7 predicted proteins | sample Palsa_T0_2_FD_201948 | JGI IMG/M metagenome (GOLD analysis project Ga0302325, IMG submission 201948) | Peat permafrost microbial communities from Stordalen Mire near Abisko, Sweden - Palsa_T0_2 | ecosystem: Environmental > Terrestrial > Soil > Palsa > Peat permafrost | place: Sweden: Abisko... | reverse complement strand
CCTCGTCCAGGCCGCCAAGGCCAAAGCCCGTGGCTATCGCTCCGAGCGCAACCTTGCCACCATCATTTACCTCATCGCAGGCAAACTCGATCTGACCCCGCTACCCACTTGAAACAGCGAAGAACCCTTAAAAACCGGCGCTTCAAGGCGCCACCGGGGGCGAAGGGTTGCGGCTGTGGGACTGAATGAACTCGCGGATACTGTCTTGCGTGATAGTCAAGGGGCGGCCTGCTTCAGCGGCTTGTCGAACAGCGGCAGATAGGAGATCTTGGAGTTCTGGGTCGGGGTCGGGAGTGTCGGCCGACCACGACATCGTGTTACATCGTGTATTTAATGCAATTCGGGCAATGAAGCGTGGTCTTTCGCGTCGTAGGCGCCCTGGGAGTGCTTGCGCCGCTCCCAGACAAACTGGACAGGTGGGGTTCGGGTTTCGCCGACTCTAGAATCATGTTCTCCTCAGCCAGTGCGCAGCGTGCGGCACGGATTCGGGCCGGGAAGTCCCCGGCGACCAAACTACTGTATCGCCTTTCGCAAACCACCTTCAGCGTCGCTGTCGGCAGGCGGAAACGGTTGTAAACTTCAGAAACTACAGAGGACCGCACCGCTGAATGTGATGCCCAGCGCGATTACGATCCTACTATGCCCAAGTCGCGCAGCTACTGAATACTTTGGGGTATAAGCGTAAGCGTCGTTGCCCTGTTCGTGCTCCTTATCATGGCCGGCGTCCGAGCTGCGGAGGAATCGGAGAGGGAGAAACAGCAACCGTACGAGGCCTTGAAGCAACAGCGGGCTGAACGAAAAAATGGGTTCGACAAAACGCCTGAAGGCAAGAAGGCCAAGACTGCTAGAGAAAATGCACTACGGAAAGCCAAAGCTCAGCAGCTTGTCCGCGTTATGCTCGCTGAGATGATCGGAAAGAACTCGCCCCGGTGATTCTCGGACGCTTACAACATTATCGACTGGTTCTGTCGTGTTGCACAAAGGACCCTTTGTGAGATAAGAATCTTGTTGGGCAACGCCGCTCGCCGAAGCACGCTGCGGGAATGTCTAGCTGCAGGCATTGTAGGGCATTAGCAACGACAATCGGACTGGAACTTCCTCTACCGGCGGACACATCGCCTCGCCACTCTGCCATACCAAAGGTCTCTACGCGTCGTACAGGTGCAAGTACACTGCAAACCGAAGCTGCCCAGATCCACGCACGCAATTGATCTCGCGCTGGATAAGCGTTTCGCTGTCCGCGGAGAGCAGCCCCTCGTCATGCCCCACCTGCATGCGCCTCTGGTCGTTTGGAAAATCAGACTGCATCCGGCCAAACTTGCTCATGTGGAAAGGACCGGCTAATCCTTCCACCGTTGCCTCAATTAGCACCAGCTTGTCGAAGTGGTGTCGCGTCTCGTCGTCGCTACCTGTGACCTCCCATTGCTCCTTCCATGTCTCCGCGCTGATCTGCGGACGATACACACCATTTACGATCAACTTAGGCTCTGCCTGGTTGACGTTTCAGCATACCGGAATGGCTCATGCCTTGCCGCTCGATGCATTGTCAAAGAAATAGCGTTTCAGGTTTTGACTCAAGCTGCCTCAAGCTGAGTCGAATTGGTGCGGCTTTTAGTGATAGTCCTCTAAATTCACGTCATACGCGGCCCCCTCGTGAAAACAAACGTAACGCGCCAATTGGCCTTGACCGTTACTGCGTAGGTGCCGCGCCGGTCGCCAGTCAACGGGTGAAACCGAAACAAGCGCATTGCCCGCAGTGCCATGTCTTCCTTCCGTTCGCCGCTTCCAGCGCCGAGAGAATCTTTTCTGCCTTCGCCACAAGATCGGACCCAATCGGACCGGATTCCGCTACGGTCGTGCTCTTCATACAGCCGCCGCTACGCACTAAACTATAGTGAGAAACGCCGATGCCGAAAGATGTTGCCGCCCAGATCGAAAAGCTGCGCGAAACGTTGCGCCATCACGAGCGCCTGTACTACGTGCTGGACCAGCCCGCTGTCAGCGACGCCGAATACGACGCACTGATGCGGGAATTGCGCGATCTGGAGGCGCAACGTCCCGAGTTGCTGACGCCCGATTCCCCTACCCAGCGCGTAGGCGGCAAGCCGCGCGAGGGTTTCGTCAAGGTGGCGCACAGCGCGCCGATGCTGAGCCTGGACAACGCCCTGGATGAAGCCGAGCTGCGCGATTTCGACCGCCGTGTGCGCGAGCTGCTGCGCGGCGCCGAGTTCCAGTACGTCACGGAATTGAAGCTGGACGGCCTGTCCATGGCGGCGCAATATCGCGATGGGCAATTCGTGCAGGCGATCACCCGCGGCGATGGCGTGGTGGGCGAGGACGTCACCGAGAATGCGCGCACTATCCGCTCCCTGCCGTTGCGCGTGAAGTCCAAGCTGGCGCAGTTCGAAGCGCGCGGTGAAACCGTGATGAACCGTCGCGCCTTCGAGCGGCTGAACGCGGAACGCGACGAACGCGGCCTCTCGCGCTTCGCCAATCCGCGCAACGCTGCCGCAGGATCGCTGCGCGTGCTGGCGCCGTCCATCACGGCATCGCGACGGCTGGATTACTACACCTACTTTCTGCAAGTGGACGGCGCGCCCGCCTATCCGCGCCACTGGGAATCGCTCGAAGAATTGGCGCGGATGGGCTTCAAGGTGAATACCAACCGTAAGCTTTGCCGGGACGTAGACGAGGTGCTGGAGTTCTGCGCGGAATGGGAAGCCAAGCGCGAGCAGTTGCCCTACGAGATCGATGGTGTGGTGGTGAAGGTGGATTCCATCGCGCAGCAGCAGCAGCTTGGATCGACCGCCAAAGCGCCGCGCTGGGCGATCGCCTACAAATATCCGGCGCGGCAGGCGCTGACCACCGTGGAAAACATCGAGGTGCAGGTGGGGCGCACGGGTGCGCTGACGCCGGTGGCGCATCTGAAACCGGTGGAGGTCAGCGGCGTTACGGTGGCGCGCGCCACGCTGCATAACGAAGACGAAATCGAGCGGCTGGGCTTGCAGATCGGCGATACGGTGGTGATCGAACGCAGCGGGGATGTGATTCCCAAAGTGGTGCGGGTGCAGTCGCAAGGCTCCTATCGCAAGCCTTTCCGCATGCCGGAGACATGCCCCGTGTGCGGCGGCAAAATCGTGCGTGAGGAGGGGGAAGCCGCCTCGCGCTGCATCAACATCAACTGCCCGGCGCGCCTGAAGGAGTCCATCCTGCACTTCGCGGCGCGCGGCGTGATGAATATCGACGGCATGGGCGACGCGCTGGTGGATCAGTTGGTGGATCGCGGCTGGGTGCATAGCGTGGCGGATATCTACGGGCTGACCTTGGCGCAATTGGTGGGGCTTGAACGCATGGCCGCCAAATCCGCCGGCAACGTGATCCGCAATATCGAGAAATCCAAGCAGAGCCCGCTGCCGCGCATTCTCACCGCGCTGGGCATGCGTTTCGTGGGCGAGCGCACGGCCGTGTTTCTGGCGGAAGCGTTTGGCAGCATGGATCGGATCGCGCAGGCCGGCGTGGACGAACTGCAGCGCGCCGAGGAGGTGGGTCCGAAGGTCGCCGAAAGCGTCTACCAGTTCTTCCACGAGCCGCGCAACCAGGAACTGGTCGAGCGCCTGCGCGCGGCGGGGCTGAGGTTCGAATACGAAATCAAGCGCAAGAAGGGTGGGCCGTTCGGCGGGATGACGTTCGTGCTAACCGGAACGCTACCGAACTTGAGCCGCGAGGAGGCCACCCGCGTGATCGAGTCGGCGGGCGGCAAGGTGAGCGGCTCCGTCAGCCGGAAGACCAGTTATGTGGTGGCGGGCGAGGAGGCCGGCTCAAAGCTGGACAAGGCACGCAGGTTGGGCGTTGCGGTGATTGACGAGCGGCGGCTATTGGAGCTGGCCAAGTAGCACAGGCTTCAACCTGTGACTGGACCTTTGCCTTTGGCGGGGCGGACGTCCAGGACCCGCTCTTCGACGAGCGAAACTCGCCGTAAACAGGCGTTAGTTTCACACGTGAAGGACGCGCCGTGGGCAGGGACCGCCGCTCCGATCATGCTAGTCCTGGAAGCGCGGATGCTCGCCCGTGTCCGCCGCTCTTCCGCCACAGCGACGAAAGCGTTTCATCCCGCTCGCCGTGGTGATTATGGCGGTTGGAGAGCATGGCGTATGACGGGGCCAATCACTCAACCGTGCTCTTTGGCGGTGCTAGCACCAGCCAGATATACGGCGACACATGGATCTGGCGGTTGGGTGGTACCAGTTGTCCCCAGGCCACCTCGCCATCGCCGCGTTTGAGCGAAGCAATCGCCTATGACGCAGCGGCGGGCAACGGTGTGCTTTTCGGGGGGACCACCTCCAATGTACCCCCTGACGCAAGAGGAAACTCTTTCAACGACACCTGGACCTGGGATGGAACTACCTGGACGTAGCAGTTTCCGCTGGTGTCTCCATCGGCGCACTCAGCTTCAACTTCCGGAACAGTTCCCGGTGTCTGCCCCGTCGGCCCGGGCGGAATGAAGTCGTCTGGGTCTTCAATCCAGGAAAGCTCCGCATCGAGCGTTGGATCGGTCTGGAACCGCGCCAGCGTCTCCAGCATACGGCACGCGGTACGTGGCATCGGGATCGGCAAACCTATTTCCAAATGTGCCGCCAGGACCTGCAAGCGACCAATCCGGTGGTTGCCACGGGTCAGGCCGCCGGCCGATGCGGAATATCGGCCCTACCGCTTCAACGCTGAGCGGAATTGCCTAACCTCCCGCCATAAACGCGCGAACGGCGCCAAAGATCTCCGGTCCCACGATTTCGAGATCGCCATCGCGCATGAGCCGTATTTGCACGCGTTCGTTCAACTCGGGATTAAGGGCGGTCAGCCAAGTCTGTACCACTGAGGCGTGGCGGCGTTCCAGGGTCTTTACTACTCGGAAGGCAAATGGCAACCGTTCTTCCGCGGTCTTAGTATAGCGCCGCTCCCTCGAGCTAGCGATCGAGCGCTCTAACGTCCTTCCCCGCGATATACGCGTCAGTTTCTTGCCGATCGCTACAATTAAGTCCTGTACAACTATTGCGAACGGTGCTGGGTGGACTCCCGGTGAGCAGCCAAATCGGGTCGCGGTGGCGAAATGACGCCCCTGGAATGACCTCGCTACACACTAGCGGTAGCAAATTCTCGGAGGAATACCATCGAAATCCCGGCCCGGCAACCCGACGTACAGGACGAGGCAAGCCGCCCAAAAAGGCGGCTGCGGCAGGATTGCCCGCCCTCCAAGATGGCGGTCCATCACTGGGGCTGTTCGCCCTCGTGGTGATCCAGAAAATCCTGATCGATGGCCTTGCGCCCCGCAAAACCCTCATGCGTGCCATGCCAAAACTGGATGGACGCCTCGTCCAGCTTCCAGCACAGGTAAACCTCTTCGCCGCGGAAAAGCGTAGGAAAATCCACCAGCCCTTTGTCGAGATCCTTAACCAACACGCCGCTCTCCTCAAAGTTCTCCAGGATGGTCCGCAGCCGCTGCCCGGCGACCTCGCGGCGCGCGTTGTCTTCGGCCGCCCGCCCGCGGTTCACCAGAATGCCACCCATCATGGTAATGCGCTCCGCCAGCGAGTGCACGGCCTGCTCCGCCTCGTCGTATTGCGATTTCATGACCACCGCCTCGCGCATCCACTCGCGGATCTGCGGGAGCGTGCGCTCGGCCTCCCACAGCGTGAAGCGTCTGGACATATCAGGCGGCCGGCTCGGCGTAGTGCGTGGTTACGTATTCGTCCAGCATCCCAATGAACTCGGCTACGATGCGGTCGCCCTTTAGCGTGGTCGTCAGGCGTCCATCCACGAAGACCGGCGCCTTGGGTTCTTCGAAAGTGCCCGGCAGCGAGATGCCCAGGTTGGCGTGCTTGGATTCGCCCGGGCCGTTGACCACGCAGCCCATCACCGCCACCTTCATGCTCTCGACGCCCGGATGCTTCGCCTTCCAGACCGGCATCTGCTCGCGCAGGTAGGTCTGAATCTGATCGGCCATCTCCTGGAAGAAGGTGCTGGTGGTACGGCCGCATCCGGGGCAGGCGGTCACCTGCGGCGTGAAACTGCGAATGCCCAGCGATTGCAGGATCTGCTGCGAAACGATCACCTCTTCGGCGCGGTCGCCATTGGGCAGCGGCGTCAGCGACGCGCGGATGGTGTCGCCGATGCCTTCCTGCAACAGGATCGCCAGGCCCGCCGTAGTGGATACGATGCCCTTCGATCCCATGCCGGCTTCGGTCAGCCCCAGGTGCAGCGCGTAATCGCAGCGTGCCGCCAGCGCGCGGTATACATCCACCAAGTCCTGCACGCCGCTGACCTTGGCGCTGAGGATGATGCGGTCGTGCGCCAGGCCGTACTGCTCGGCGGCGGCGGCCGATTGGAGCGCGCTGACTACGATGGCTTCCAACGTGACCTCGCGCGCATCCTTGGGCTCCGCCAGGCGCGAGTTCTCATCCATCATGCGCGTGAGCAAAACCTGGTCGAGCGAGCCCCAGTTCACGCCGATGCGCACCGGGCGGCTGTACTCCACGGCCGCCTCGATCATGGTGCGGAAATTGTCGTCGTGCTTCTTGCCGATGTTGACGTTGCCCGGATTGATGCGGTACTTGGAAAGCGCGCGCGCGCACTCGGGATACTTCCGCAGCAGGATGTGGCCGTTGTAATGAAAGTCGCCGATGATGGGCACGCGCACCCCGAACTTGTGGAGGCAGTCCACAATCTTCGGGACAGCCGCAGCCGCTTGTTCGGTGTTCACCGTGACGCGCACCAGTTCGGAGCCGGCGCGCGCCAGCGCCATCACTTGATTCACGGTACCGGTCACATCGGCCGTGTCGGTGTTGGTCATGGACTGCACGACAATCGGATGATCGCCGCCGACCTTGACACCTGCCACGTCTACCACTGCCGCCGCGCGGCGGGGCTTCACTGCCATCGATCCTCCAGGGAATCTTAATTTTAGCATCGTGAGTTCTAGCGTGCGCTGGCGGCCAGTGCGCCGGGTCGTATAGAGTGAAGAGATGACCGCAGTGGAGGCGTACGAGTTGACAACCCAGGGAGGCGCGACGGATTTCGCGCGGCTGATTGCCGCGTGCGAGGCGTTCAGACCGTATTGCCTGATCGGCGGGTTAGCCGTTAACTGTTCGTGGAGCCGGTCTATACGCTGGATGCCGATCTCGTGGTGAATCGCTTTCAGCCTGGCAACTTGGCGGCGCACCTCGGGAAGGCACCGACAAGCCAACTCCGCATTCAGTCAACAACTGACGACAGATACCAAGCATTCCTAGCCGGGTCTATTAGGGCTGAAGTTCTGGGAGTGCACGTGAGGGTCGCCTGCATTGAGGACGTGACGCAAGGCAAGCTGTGGGCCTACAGCGATCCGCGGCGCCGCTGAGCAAGCGCAAAAAGGACGAATTAGACCTGATCCGCTTGGCGGAGGCGTATCCCGACTTGAAGTCGCTCTACCCAGCCGAGCTACGGGATCAATTCGACCGCGAATGACGAAGCCGTAAGCCCGCGATTTAGCGCCAGTGCCCTTCCACCAGAACGTAACCACCGTGACGGTGAACCCAACGATGGGCTACCCACCGCGCGTGCGGCCTGGGCGGAACGTCCCAACGGCCTGGCACCCAGACATAGGCGTGCCCGTCCCAGTTGTGGTACCCCGCAATCCAAACATGGTTTGCGCTGGGGCGCGCTGACGGCGTTTCGACAATAGCCACGGGAGGCCTCACCGTGACAAGCACTTCGGCGCACAATGTTCCGGCGCTCAAAATCAGCCCAAAGGCAGAACCGATCAATAGTTTCTTCAACATACGGTTACTCTCCATTCCTTGACCATCATACAATATGTAACCCACGGCGTGAAGGAAAGACGCTTGTTTCTGTCAGGAATAGGTACGAAAACGGACGCGGAGGGGAGAGACACCCAAGACAGTTGACATTTCGGCAAGAATCAGCCCAGAATCGGATGGCGAGTTTTCACTCGTGCCCGGGTGGCGAAACCGGCAGACGCAAAGGACTTAAAATCATACGTATTTAAGTTTCTGTGCATGCTAATACACGTGTAATGAGCGAGATAACCAAACCATTGACGCCTCTGGTATACTTACACAAGCGTTGCACAGTTTGGCTGTTTTCGCAGCGTGATCGCTATGCCAGAGAAGCACACAATCCTGGGCGGCAAGGTCCACGTCTATAGACGCGACAACAGCAGTCGCTGGCAGTGTTCCACCTACCTCGCCGGCAAGAATCGGCGGGTTTCGACCAAGGAAGACGGCCTGGGCAAGGCCAAGGACTTCGCCGAGGACTGGTATCTGGAGTTGCGCGGCAAGGCCCGGAACGGCGAAATACGCAACGAGAAAACCTTCCGCGAAGCCGCTGCACAATTCGAACGCGAATACCAGATCATCACCGAGGGCCAACGAAATCCCCAGTACGTCAAAGGTCACAGCACTCGCCTCCGGCTTCATCTGTTGCCCTTCTTTGGCAACATGGGACTTTCCGAGATCACGCCGGGCCAGATACAGGAGTATCGCATTCATCGCCACGAGGAAGCGGTGAAGGAACACGGAAAGCCGCCAGCCCGGAATACTATGCATCAGGAAATCGTTGTTCTGCGGCAGACGCTCAAAGCCGCCGTGCGCCTCCGATGGCTGGACCGGCTTCCGGATATGTCCGAGCCCTACCGGGCGTCGGGGAAGATTTCGCACCGCGCGTGGTTCTCCCCGGAGGAATACAAACAGCTCTATGAAGCCACCCGGCGACGGGCGCGCACTCCGAAAAATCCCCGCTACAAATGGGAATCAGAACAGCTTCACGACTTTGTCCTGTTCATGGCCAACACCGGCCTGCGGCCGGACGAGGCGAACCGCCTTGAATATCGCGATGTGAAGATCGTCGAGGATCAGGGCAGCAATGAAACCATCCTTGAGATCGAGGTCCGCGGCAAACGCGGCGTCGGCTATTGCAAGAGCACCAGCGGGGCCGTCAGGCCTTTCCAGAGGCTGGTCGAGCGGAACAAGCCGCAGCCGACCGATCTGATTTTTCCGAAAACCCACAGGCAACTCTTCAACACCATCCTCGACGAAGAAGGCCTCAAAAAAGACCGTGAGGGACAACCCCGCACGGCTTACAGCCTGCGGCACACCTACATCTGCCTACGTCTCATGGAAGGCGCGGACATATACCAGATCGCGAAGAACTGCCGCACCAGCGTCGAGATGATCGAGAAATACTACGCCTCCCACCTCAAGAACAGCCTCGACGCCGCCGCGATCAACGTAAGGCGGAAGAAAGCAAAGAAGAACGAGCCGTCCACAGAACAAGAGTAGTAGAATCTAGACAGGGACGTTCTCTTGGCTGCGGTTTCCATTGCGGCTATGGATCGAACCAGTCACGCGGGCGTGGCGGAATCGGCAGACGCACCGGACTTAAGTGGAAACTTGAGTGCTCGCCGGGAAACCGGCGATGCAGAACTGCTCAAAGTCGGGGAAACCTTGTGAAATGGCAATCCCGAGCCAAGCCCGGACGGAAGCATGTTTTCCGGACGGGAAGGTGTAGAGACTAGACGGGCAGCACCTACGGCCAAGGGGTACGGTGAAGGGATAGTCCAGACCACAAACGCCGGGCATGTTTTAGCATGATGGCGGCGGCGAAAGCCACAGATGGTAAGAAAATCCGTTGGGCCGCAAGGCTCGTGAGGGTTCAAGTCCCTCCGCCCGCACCAATCTTTCTCGTTTTTCTTGTGCCGGGAAATTAGCGGGACAGATGTTCCCGCCCCGGCGCCTCAGGATGGAACCATCCTCCTTTAAGGTTTCCTTTCCCCGGCAGGGCGTACCTGCCGTCTTTTGCCTTGTAGTTTCTCAGGCCGACGATGACGGCGCTTTTGATTCAAAGCCCGATTCAACACTCAACACTTTCAAAGTTACAGGCCGAAGTCCGAAAATTTGTCTTGGCGAACCCGCGCGAAGTGTGCAGGCCAGACCATATTCACTGACGCTCAGCCGGCTGTCAGCGCCAACTGCGGCGCGCACTCAAAGCCCTTATCGCCCGAGCCTTTCGGCCAGGGCGCACTTGAAACTCCGAAATTCTGACAAGAGCGTTTCAACCCCTCCATTTTCCTCCAGATCCATCATACAGGCCGCCCGGCGCGGTCAAGGGTCGAGATGAACGCACCAGAACCCGGCGCGCCCTTTGACCGTTGCACCGGGACGCCCTGTCAGCACCCCCTTGTCCTGTTCAAGAGAAAAATGGAGGGTTGAAACGCTACAAGAGAACCGGGGGATGCCGCCTCGTTGGGCGGCGATAACATGATATCGTTCCATCAATTGTCAGGCGCGCTCCTGCGCGTTGTTCCTCACCCTGATGAAGCGGGATCTGCTCGATGAGGCGGTGAAGTCGCCGTCCGATTTCATCCGCCTGCTTTCCAGCTTCGACTACCGCCCGCAATTGCGGGTGGAGGAAGCTCCCTTGTTCACGCGGCGCGGTTGATCGCAGCCTGAAGAGGGAAACCGGCTATCCGCTGCCGCAGGAAAATCATCTCTGAAATCGAAAAACTCCCGCAAAGGCATCAAAAATATCCGACCCTCGCGGCACAAACACGCCTGCTCTGCGTTCGCTTGGCCCTTCCCCACAAAAATGGCCTTGTTCAGGGGTTCCCTAGCGCAGCGGGACCCAGAAAGCCACGGTCTTGCGGCGCAACCTGCTAAATTATGAGTTCTGAGAGACATATGGCTGCAACGGGACAGAAGGCCGATCCGGCGCAACGCCTAAAGGTCACCTCCGTCGAATGGCGCGGCCACCTGAAAGAAGTGCGGGTACGACCAGGGCCTGCGCCTTTTCTTCTCCCCCGGTCAGCATGCGTATCCACTGGCGACACGCTTCTCCGTTCTCCCGATCACCTTACCGTCGAATGTCAGAACGGCTGCGCCACCCTTGTTCCATCTTATGGGGCACGGGAGGTACTGGAGGTCGGTAATCTCCGTCTGGACATCCTGATCAAAGAGATTACAGCCGAGGATGAGTTTACGGCGTATCAGGCTCTCGCGGACCTTCACTACCGCGGCAAGGCTCTTCATGGACGGACTGCCAAACTAATCGCGCGATGTTTTCATCCGATGTATCCCGCAGTCGTTGGCTACATTGAGCTGGCGACGCCCTTTTACATGAACAAGGCGCGTTCGATGGTATTGAATGCTCCTTTCAACGACTTGGATATCCAATGGGAAGCCTGGGATATGCCGACCCTGCGGCGTTACATTCATTTATTCGTCCGAATCGCGCGGTGCGTTGTTTTTCCTGAGTTCCGCGGGCTAAGCCTCGGCCGCGTCCTCGTAAATCACGCCTGCTCTTTTGCCAAGAGCCACTGGCAGGTTGCGAAACTCAAGCCGAAATTCATCGAGATATCGGCAGACATGCTGAAGTTTGTACCATTTTCACAACGAGCAGGAATGATATTCGTTGGCGAAACGGAAGGAAACCTGAAACGCGTATCGAAGGACCTGCGCTACCTGCTCACTAATCAGGCCCGAGTCAACGGCGACGTAGTCCATGAGGAGGCCTGCGGCATTGTGGATCAGCAGGTCGCACGCATGACCAAGGCAGCGGAGCTGATACGGCGTGAGAATTGGTCCATTGACGATCTTGTAGCGCGACTGGATGCATTGGAGCGAAATCCCACTCTGAGGGATTTCGCTCTTTTTACAGATCTGTTGAGCCTTCCGAAGCCGACGTACCTGAAAGGCTTAACGGCGAATGCTCACGCCTTCGTCGAGCGGCGGGTGCATGAACTTGGCATTACCAACGGCAATTATCCGCAGCCGCCCGTGATCGAGCCGATCAAAGAGCCTCTGCGTCTTCGCGATCTCTCTCTTGCCTATAACTCGGTGGTTCGACGGACCCGGAAGACGCAGACAGTCCAGCGGGCGTTTGGGATCTCGGCCGACCTCATGAATTACGAAATCCTCCGGGATCTTTCTCTGGATATCGCTTCCGGTCAGGTGATTTTGGTCACCGGCCCCTCCGGGTCAGGCAAGACGAGCCTGCTTTCCGTGTTGTTGGGCGATGCAACACCACGGACCGCCGCCGGGATCAAGCGTCCTGTCAACTACAAGCCCGGAAGCCTCGATCCTATTCGTTCTTCAAAGCCCCTGATTGAAGTCATTGGTTCAAATGATGTGGCAGCAGCGCTCAACTTGATGGGCACCGTCGGCCTCTCCGATGCGTTCATTTATCTCAAACGCTTCGACGAGCTGAGCAATGGCCAACAGTATCGTGCCTCCCTCGCGCGGCTGATCGCAAGCAGAGCGAATGTTTGGATCGCAGACGAATTCTGCGCGAACCTGGACATCCTTACTGCAAATGTGGTGTCGATTCGCCTGCGCTCATTAACAAAGAAGCTGGGTGCCGTTCTCATTGTTGCTTCGTCCCAGCCCGAGGGCTTCCTGGGAAGCTTGTGCCCGGACGTTGTATTGCAACTGTCGAGTTCGACGGAACACCATGTTTACGATGGGGAGACATTTCAGCGAAAGCTCCGCCTGAAAACCGAATCGTGGGCCGTTCCCCGGATGAGGATGGCGTCCAAATATATCGAGGCATTCGCCGACGGGCAGAAAACGACGACGATTCGAAACGGGCGCTTGTTTCTTCCGTCCGGCCCCCTGATTCTTCAGTGTGGCCGCAAGGAGGTATTTGCCGAGATTGCGGGCGTTCGTCATTGTCTTGCTGTCGATCTGACAGATGAGGACGCGCACCACGACGGTTTCGCGAGCCGGACCGATTTGATGCGTGCGCTCAGACAACATTACCCCGAGCTCTCGTCCGAGACCTGGCTCAGCGTCGTTTCACTCAAACACTGGTTACCGGTTGCGCCGGCGAGAAGCCAGGTGAAAACTCGGTGACGACCTCCAGCGACTTCGGCACTTGGATGGAGAATGCATGCAAGGACCTACCCGCACAGCATGCCCATGCCTTCCGAAGCATATGGGACCGCGGGCTTCTGACGGTCAACGGAGGCAAGACTGCCTGCGACATAATCGATCAGCAGAGTTCGGCGCTCATTTGGTCCGCGCTGGCGCGAGATCAGAGGCTCCTTGTGGTCCTCCCGGATTTCGCCGAGCATCGCCGCGCTGTCGTGCTGGCCACTGGCCTGCTTTACTCGTGGCTCAATCCCCGGCATGTTCACGCCTCCGTCAATTATCGGCAGCGTGTCGTCTATTTCGGCACTCATATCGGCATCCGGGAACAACTCGCATCCGTAAGGTTGAGTTCCTGGCAGATGAAGTTTTCCGAGGCCTTCCCTCAATACAATCTCGGGCGACTGGGAACGAGCGTCGCAACCGGCAGCCAGGCGTCACAGGCCGCCGGGGATTCGTCGCACACGCCGGAAGTGACGACGGTCTATTCGCCCGCCGACCCGCAATCAGTACTGGATAAGGAAAAACCCGACTGGGTGGCGATCGATATAGGCGATCAAGCCAGAGTTCCATGGCTTGCGCAAGTCCTTGTCCTTACGCGCGACCGCCAGATTCCTGTGATTGGCTGGGGGCTCAATCCCTTGTCGGACGCCGTGGGCGTTTTCAAGCGTACTGGCTT
>Ga0302325_10021252_pt1 | contig 13591 bp, 10 predicted proteins | sample Palsa_T0_2_FD_201948 | JGI IMG/M metagenome (GOLD analysis project Ga0302325, IMG submission 201948) | Peat permafrost microbial communities from Stordalen Mire near Abisko, Sweden - Palsa_T0_2 | ecosystem: Environmental > Terrestrial > Soil > Palsa > Peat permafrost | place: Sweden: Abisko... | reverse complement strand
GCCGCTGCCGGAGTCAAGGCCGGCCATTACGACCTGGTGGTGGCCTGTGGCGTGGAGTCGATGACCCGGGCCCCCATGGCCTCCAACTCCAAGGGCGGCACCGGACCCTTCCCCCCGTCGTTCCTGAAGGCCATCGACGGTCGGCTCTGGATGCAGTTCCGGGTGGCCCCGGTCCTGGCCGACCGGTGGGGCGTGAACCGGGAGCAGATGGACCACTATGCGCTGGAGAGCCACCGGCGGGCGGTGGCCTCGTGGGACTCCGGGCACTTCGCCAAGGAGGCGGTGCCGGTGCCCATCAAGGGTGAGGACGGTGCCTTTACCGGTGAGACACTCGAGACGGATGAGGGCATCCGCCGGAACGCCTCGCTGGAGGCGTTGGCTGGACTGCCCCCGGCGCAGAACTGGGAGCCGGACACCGCCCCGGACATCACGGCCGGGAACGCCTCCCAGATGACCGACGGGGCCGCGGCCATGCTCATCGCCGAGCGGTCGGTGGCTGAACGGCTGGGTCTGCCCATCCGGGCCCGCTTCGCCCACGCAACGGTGGCCGCCGACGACGCCGCCATCGTGCTCTCCGCCCCCGTGCCGGCCACCCATCGGCTGTTGGAGCGATCGGGGATGAAGGTCGAGCAGTTCGACGCCATCGAGTGCAACGAGGCCTTCGCCGCCATCCCCCTGATGTGGAACGAGGCCTTCCATGCCGATACCGAGCGACTCAATCCGAGAGGTGGCGCCATCGCCATCGGACATCCGCTGGGAGCCAGCGGGGTGCGCTTGGCCTCGACCTTGCTCAACCAGCTGGAGTCCACCGGCGGCCGCTACGGCTTCCAGACCATGTGCGAGGGCGGCGGCCAGGCCAACGCCACGGTGATCGAGCGCCTCGGCTAGAGGGAACACCCGGCCCTGGTCACCGCCGAGCTGGATCCGCTCACAACGGCGTCGTCCGGCGTCCTGCCAGCGCCACGACGGGGCCACCGCCGGCGGCAGTCTCGGAGCGGGTCGCGCCGACCGTCCATTTCCGGCCCGGGCCCGGTGTCGGGATCGGGATCGGCGGGCGCCGGAGCGGCCCGCCAGGGCCGGAGGGGCTATCCGTCGGAGGGAGCGGTGTCCCGTGCGGCGACGTAGGCCGCCGTTCCGGCCAGGAACCCCTCGACATCCTGGGCCTTGTTGGCGGCGAACTCGGCGAAGTACCCGGGTACGTAGATGGACATCGAGCCGGCGGCGATGCCGTTGAGGATCGTGGCCGACGCCTCCTCCACCGAGATGGAAGGGACGTCGCCGGCGAAGGGGTCGTTGTCAGGAAGGGTGAACAGTTCGGTGTCGACCACGCCGGGGTAGACCACGGCCACCTTGACTCCGGTCGACCACAGGTCGACGGCCATCGACTCGGAGAACACCGACAGCGCGGCCTTGGATGCCGAGTAGGCGGACTCGCCCGGAGGGCTGAGCGTGGCGGCCACCGATGCCACCGACACGACGGTCCCCGATCCCCGCGCCACCATATGGGGGAGGAGGGCCAGCGTCAGGCGAACCGGTGACAGGTAGTTGATGGCCATGACCGCCTCGACAGTGGCCGGGTCCAACGCGGTCACGTGGCGACGTTTGGGGATACCGGCGTTGTTGACCACGATGTCGACTCCACCCAACTCGTCCATGGCCTGCTCGGCCAACCGGTCGACGGCCGACGGCTCGGACAGGTCCACGGTCCACATGGTGGAGTCCGGGCTGTGGACCTGACAGCGCTCGAGCACCTCGGCCAGTCGGTCACCGCGACGGGCGGCGATCCCCACCGTGGCTCCGGCGGCGGCGAACGACTCGGCCAGGCCGGCACCGATGCCGGAGGATCCTCCGGTGATCAGTACTCGTGCTCCGGTGAACGTGTCTTCGAGCGTGTCGGCCATGTCTCCCCCTGGTGGTGGCGTGCCTGTGCTGCTACTTGAACTGGTGGTGATGCCGGTACTAGCGATTCCTCCACACGGGCAGGCGTTTCTCGGCGAAGGCCGTGGGCCCCTCAACCGCGTCTTCGCTGGAGAACACCTCGGAGGACAGCGCCGACTCGATGCGGTAGGCCTCGTTCATGTCGACGGCCAGGCCGGTGAGGACCGACTCCTTGGTCTTGCGCACGGCGAAGGGGCCGTTGGCCGTGATCCGCCGGGCGTAGTCGAGGGCCCGGTCCATCACTTGGCCCGGCGCGCAGACCTCATTGAGCAGCCCCATCTCGTAGGCCCGATAGGCCGGGACCTGATCGGCGCAGAGGAGCAACTCCATGGCGGCCGGAAAGGGCACCTGGCGGGGGAGGCGGACGGTGGTCCCGCCACCGGCGAAGAGGCCCCGCTTGGGTTCCATGACCCCGAAGGTGGCGGTGTCGGCCGCCACCCGGAGGTCGCACCCGCCCAGCATCTCCATCCCACCGGCCACACAGGTGCCGTTGACGGCAGCCACGATCGGCTTGTAGAGCTTGGTGTTGCGGAGGACGGCTTTGGTCCCGTCGTCGAGCCGATAGCCGTCGACCTCGGTGACCCCGGTCTCCTTCATGCTGGCCGACAGCTTGGTGATCTGGGGGATGTAGGTCTTGAGGTCCGCGCCCACGCAGAAGTCGGGGCCCACCCCGGTGATGACCGCCACGTAGGCGTCGTCGTCCTCACCGAACCGCTCCCACGCCATCCGCAGCTGCTTGAAATGATCCATGTCCAGGGAGTTGCGAGCCTCGGGACGGTCGATGGTGATGCGGATGATGTGATCGTCAGGGGATTCGTAGCGGATGGTCATGGCGTGGCTCGCAGTTCTGATCGGGCCGGGTCCGGCCGGCGGATGGTGGGGGCGGGTGTCATCGGTTTCGGCTCAGCGATCGGTGTCCTGCGTCTCCAGACCCGTCGAGCGAGGGTGATGCCAGGCCGGGCGGGCGGGGACCTGTCGGCGGTGGACACGGTGGAGTCCCTGGACATCAGAGTGGTCAGAGTGGTCAGCGGTGGGCGTCGGTGGCTCCCTTGTCGCCCGGCGAGAGGGTGACGGACTGGCCGACCAGGTCGGTGTCGGCCGGCACCGGCTCGTCCAGCCGGGCGTAGGAGCGCGAGCCGTCGGGGAGATCGCAGATGAGCGCGGTCGACTCGGGACCCTGGCGGCTGTGGACGGTCGAGAAGGTCAGTATTGTGGCCGCCCCCTCGGCGTCGGTGGCCACCGGGACGGTGGGCAAGTTTCCGCCTGGTTCGGACGGCACGTAGGCTCCCGGACGGGTCGACCACAGGCTGGCCGAGTGGCTGGTCATGTGCATCCCGATCCCCGACACCAGGCCGGCCGATCCCGGGTCCCCCCGCAGGGCCTCGGCCATGGCTGCCAGGGCGTGGGTGGAGTAGTTGCTGCCCGGCCCACCGTGATACGGGAGGCCCCCGGTGACCGTGAGGCTCCGCCCGACCGGCAGCCCGAGGACATCGGCCCCGAACGACAGCGAGCTGGCGAAGCAGGAGTACAGGTCGAGGTAGTCCACCTCGTCGGCCGGCGTCGACCCCAGGGCCGAGCGGATGGCCGCGGCCATGGCCGGTGACCGCCACGGCTCGGGCCGCGCCGCCATGGTGCCGGGCTCCTCGGCGTACCCGGTGCCGCGGAGATACACCCGCTGATCGGCAGGCACGCCCAGGGTGTCGGCTCGCTCCTCGGTGGCCATCAGCACGGCGGCGGCCATGTCCACGTCCATGATGGCCGTCATCAGCTTGGTGTAGGGGGTGGCCACCATGCGGTTGTCGGGCGTGACCGTGCTGATCTCTTCGGCGGTACGGGCGATGGGGAACCAGGCGTGCTCGGGCTGGGTGGCGGCCAGCTCGCTCATGGGGGCCATCAGGTGGCCGATCTCCCGGCTTCGGTTCTCGATGGATTGGCCGAGATGGCCCCGCCGGGCGGTGTCCAGCAGGGCGAACGTCAGATAGGCCTGGAAGATCCCGTTCTTCCGCTCCTGGCGGTCGATGGTGATGGGGTACGGCTTGGGCTCGTCGGGCGGGTACGACCAGGCCGGGTCGGGCAGGTGCCGACGCGTGGCCAGAGCCTCGCCGCCCACCACGAGGGCCAGGTCGAGCTGGCCACGGGTCATGGCCGCAGCCGCCTCGGAAGCCAGCCGCACCGGCACGGAGCCCCCCAGCCCGGAGTAGGCCGACACGGCGGGGTCGGCACCGAGGCGGTCGGCCAGGCGGGCACAGGGGTTGTCGTACTCCCAGGACTGGCTGAAGACGATCTGGAGGCTCTGTACACCTTTCAGGGCGTCGGGGCTACCGGCGTCACCGGCTGCGGCCCGGGCCAGGGACTCCCACATGTCCAACGGCTCTGGCGCGGGCTCCTCTCGCCAGGTGCGGCGAGCTACCCCGATGAGACACGGTGCGCGTGGGTCGACGGCCATGTCAGCCGAGTCGGGAGTGACCGGGGAGTTTGATTGCCCGGTCGGCGATGATGTTCTTCTGCACCTCCGAGGAGCCGCCCCCGATGGTGCTGTACCGCTGGAACGAGTAGAGACGGGTCCACTTGCCGCGGTCCACCGCGTCGGCGCCACCCTTGGCCACCAACCCGGCCGGACCCAGCAGGTCGACCGACAGCGCCGCCAGGGTCTGGGCCAGCGAGGACCACATGAGCTTGGCGAACGGAACCTCGGGCCAGTTCTTCTCGCCCTTGATGATCTTGCTGAGGGCCCGCAGGGCCAGCAGTCGGGCCAGCTCTATCTCCGTCCACGCCCGAGCCAGCCGCTCGCGGATGGCCGGGTCCTCGAGGGCGCCGGGGTTGACCGACCGGGCCGCAGTGATCATGGCGTTGAGATCGGCGGCCAGGAGCGAGATCTGGCCGGCGATCCCGACCCGCTCGTGGCCGAGCGTGCCCATGGCCACCATCCACCCCTCACCCTCGCCGCCCAGGCGGCTGTCGACGGGAATCGAGGCGTCGTTGAAGAACACCTCGTTGAACATCTCCTCGCCGGACATGTCCCGGATGGGTCGGGCCTCGATGCCCGGGGTGTGCATGTCGATGATGAAGGCGGTGATGCCCTCGTGCTTGGCCCCACGCTCGATGGCCGTGGGGTCGGTGCGCAGGAGGAACAGTCCCCACCGGGCCAGGTGCGCGGTCGTGATCCAGATCTTCTGACCGTTGACGAGATAGCGGTCGCCGTCCCGGACGGCCGTGGTGCGGAGGTTGGCCAGGTCGTTGCCGGCGTCAGGCTCGGAGAAGCCCTGGCACCAGTGGTCGGTGGCCTCCAGGATCGACGGGAGCCAGCGGGCTTTCTGCTCGTCGGTCCCCCAGGCGATGATCATGGGACCGATCTGCCAGAGCCCGTTGGGGTTGAACAGACCCGGGGTGCGGTACTCGGCGTTGACCTCCGAGTAGATGATCCGCTGCATGGCGGTGGCGTTACGGCCCCCGTACTCCTCGGGCCAGTGCACCGCGGCCCAGCGGCCCTCGTTCAGGAGCCGCTGCCAGGCCGCCCGACGGTGGGCCGACTTCTCACCGGTGATCGAGGCGTCGTCGACCAGCTCCTCGCTGGCCAGGAACGGCGGCAGGTGCTCGTCGAGCCAGGTCTGCAGTTCGTCTCGGAACGTTTCGTCTTCCGGGGCCAGCGCGAAGTCCACGACTCAGGAGGTTAGCCGCGGCGATGACAGCGCTGCCTCTCTACGTCAGGCCAGCGGTCTTGTCCTGATTCGGAGAGGCAGCTTCTCCTGATGGGGCACTCGGGACTGGCGCCGGCGTCGGTCTCCGGTGATCGACCCGACTGTCTCGGCTGGCTGGGTGCTGTCTACACTGGCGCCAACATCAGCGACACCACTCCGGGGGTGGACAGTGGATTTCACGTTCGATGCCGAGCAACTGGCCCTGCAGGACGTTGCCCGGCGAGCCATGGGCGAGATCGACGGAGACACCCTCAGACTGCTGGCCGACGACCCGGTGGGGGTCACCCCCGAGCTCTGGGCCCGACTGGTATCGATGGGGTGGACCGGCATGCTGGTCCCCGGGGAGGGCGCGGGACTCCTCGAGACATGCGTGATTCTCGAGCAGATGGGCCGGGTTCCACTGCCCGGTCCGTTCTTCTCGTCCTCGGTGATGGCCACCTTGGCTGCCCGGGCCCTCGAGGCCGACGAACTGGTGGCCGGCCTGGCCGCCGGCCTGACCCGGGGCACCGTGGCCCTGCACGAGCAGGGCCATGGGAATCCGTTGGGCACCGTACGAACGCGGGCCCGCCGCAAGGGAGCCGGCTGGGTGCTGACCGGCACCAAGCCGCTGGTCATGGACGGCCACACCGCCGACTGGGCCATCGTCGTGGCCCTGGCCGACGAGGGGATCCGCTCGTTCCTGCTGCCGGCGCCCAAGGCCGAGGTGGTTCCGAGCCTCGATCCCACCCGCAAGCTCTCCCGTCTGGTGCTGGACGAGGAGCCGGTGGAGCCGCTCGGTCCGCCGGGCGACCAGGCCCCGCTGTGGCGCCGGGTGCTCGACGATGTCTCGGTCGGCCTGGCCGCCGAGCTGATCGGCGTGGCCGACCGGGCCCTCGAGGAGGCCGTGGAGTACTCCAAGGTCCGGGTGGTCTTCGACCGTCCCATCGCCGAGTTCCAAGCGGTCAAGCACCGGATCGTCGACATGTACCAGGCCCTCGAGCTGGCCCGGGCCGGGGTTCACTTCGCCGCCTGGGCCTCGGATACCGGAGACCCCGAGCGGGGCCGGGCCGCCGCCATGGCCTCGGCCTACGCCTCGGAAGCCGCCGTCAGGGTGACCGGCGACAACATCCAGGTCCACGGGGGCGTGGGCTTCACCTGGGCCAACGATGCCCACTTCCTGTTCAAGCGGGCCAAGCAGAACGAGGTGCTGGTCGGCGGGACCGGGCACCAGTGGAGCCGGCTCTCCGACATTCTGGTCGACCACGTACAACCGGTGGCCCTCTGACCGGTCAACCCGCCGCTGATCCCTGGCCCCGGGTGTGGCGGAACCGACGGTGTCGGGTGGCCGGATGACCTGAGGATCGAGGAGGCGCCCCGTGGAGTTCCATCTCTTCTTGCCGCAGATGCGGCTCTCGCCCGACGGGTTGCGGGCGCGGGCGGCGGCCGCCGAGGCCGCCGGTTTCACCGGGCTGGCCCTGATGGACCACCTGTTCCCTCCGGGGGCGGCCGACCAGCCCATGTATGAGGCCTTGACCACCGTCACCTGGTTGGCCGCCGTCACCGAGCGACTCCGGTTCGGGCACCTGGTGCTCTGCGACTCTTTCCGCCATCCGGCTGTTCTGGCCCGACAGGCGGTCACCCTCGATCATCTGTCGGGTGGGCGTTTCGAGCTGGGCATCGGATCGGGCTCGACGCCCGGGGAGCTGGCGTCGTACGGCTTCGGGGCTCCCGGTGGGGCCGAGCGGGTCGAACGCCTGGGCGAGACCCTGGCGCTGATGCGGGCGTTCTGGACCGGCGAGCCGGTCGACCACCACGGGACGCACTTCCGGGTCGACGGGGTCAGACAGCTGCCCGCACCGTTGGACCGGATCCCCATCGTGGTCGGCGGGACCGGTCCGAAGACCATGGCCCTCGTGTCCGAGTATGCCGATTGGTGGAACGTGCCGATGCACCAGACCGACCGGCTGGAGTCGGCCCGGGCGTCCGCCGGCACCGCCCGGGTGTCGATCCAGCTGTTGGTGACCCTGGTCACCGACGACCGGACGAGGGACGAGGTGGTGGCCCTGGCCCGGCGCCGGTTCGGGGGCATGGGCCACCAGGGCCACCTGGTTGGCTCACCGACCGAGCTGCTGCCCCGGCTGGAGGCCCTGCGGGCGCGGGGAGTGGAGCGGGTCTACACGTGGTTCACCGACTTCGCCACCCCCGAAACCCTTGCCGTCTTCGGTCGGGAGGTCATCGCCGCCTGGTCATGAGGCGGTCGGGAGCCCCGGCCCGAGGCGGTCGGCGGGCAGCGGGACCGGCTGGAGGCCGGGGACCGCCGTTCGTTCAGTCGTTCCCGTCGACGCCCAGGAGGGCCGCCACCTCGTCGGCCCGGGTCCGGAACACGGCCGAGGGCTCCTCGTCCCCGAGTACGCCGGCCACATACTCGAAGAACAGCCCCACCAGCAGACTGCGGAGCATGCGGGCCATGGCCGCCTGGTGGTCGGGAGAGACCGAGGTCGGCACCTGTTCGTTCAGCCAGACCTCCAGTGAGGCCTGGGTCGCGGCGAAGAGGTCGTTTCCGACGGCGAAGGCGGTGTCGTCGCCCCGCATGACCTCGCCCATCATCAGACGGATGAACTCCTCGACCTCAAGCATCGACTGCAGAATGTCGTTGAGCAGATCGGCGAGCCCGGCGGCGGGGTCCCGGGACAGGGAGGGCTGGGAGGCGTCCGGATTGTCGACGAAACCCCGCTCCTCGAGCACGGCCACCAGCAGGTCCCGTTTGGACGGGAAGTAGTGGTAGAGCGAGGCCACGTTCAGGCCGGTGGCCGCGGCCAGATTGCGCATGCTGGTGCCATCGACGCCCTTGGTGGCCATCAGCGAGAGCGCGGTGGAAAGGATGTGCTGACGTTGGTTGGTGCCCTCCCCCCGGGGGGAGGGCACCGGGGACCGTGGGGATGGTTCTGGTGGTGACGGGGGCACCCTTCCATTGTGGACCCTTCGGGCACCCCACCCGCACCGAGTCCGCACCCGACCCGCAGCCCTACCCCTTCGCCTGCCCACCCACCCATCTTCCGCGGGCCCTTTTCGGCGGGCGATCGTGCCTGCCATCTACCAAACGAACGTTTGATCTATACTGGTGCCAACGGTCGCCGGCCGCGCTGCCAGGGGGATTGTCGATGTCGATGAAGACTGAGTCGTTGGACACCACCGAGTCGTTGGACACCACCGAGCCGGGCGACGTCGTGGCGCCGGTCCCCTTCGACCCTTTCGAGTTGGAGGACATGGTCTCCGGCAACATCCGGGACCCGTATCCCCGCATGGCCGAGCTTCGACGGGAATCACCGGTGCACGTGGGGCCGGTCGATCTCGGGGACGGTCTCAACGAGGTCGATCCGAGCATCCCCCAACCGGTGACAGTCTTCGGTTTCGACGAGTCGGTCCAGGTCTTGCGGGATCACGAGACCTTCTCCTCCACGGTGTACGAGGGGGTCATGGGCGCGGTCATGGGCCGGACCATCCTCCAGATGGACGAGCCGGAGCACCGCCTGCACCGGGCCATGGTCTCGCCCACCTTCCGGTCCAAGGTGCTCGAGCAGTGGGAGGGGGACCTGGTCCAACGGGTGGTCAACGAGCTCATCGACGGTTTCGCCAGCCGGGGGACCGCCGACCTGGTCCAGGAGCTGACCTTCAACTTCCCCGTCCAGGTCATCGCCCGAATCCTCGGCCTGCCGCGATCGGACTTCCCGACGTTCCAGCGGTGGGCCATCGGGATCACCGGCGTGGCCTCCAACTGGGAGCGGGGCATGGCCGCCTCCGAGGCCCTGCGGGACTACTTCGCCCAGGTGCTCGAGGACCGTCGCCGCCAGCCGGCCGACGACCTCATCAGCGAGTTGCTGGTGGCCGAGGTCGACGGCCGGAGCCTCGACGACGAGGAGATCTACTCGTTCCTCCGCCTGCTCCTCCCCGCGGGTGTGGAGACCACCTACCGGGCCTCGGGCAACATGCTCTACGGGCTGCTCACCAATCCCGACCAGCTGGAGAGGGTGCGGGACGACCGCTCCCTGCTGCCTGACGCCTTCGAGGAGACCATCCGCTGGGAGCCGCCGGTCACGGTGATCCTGCGCCGGGCCGTCCGGGACGCCGAGATCGGCGGAGTGCCAGTCGAGGAGGGGGCCGACGTGGCCCTCCTGCTCGGCGCGGCCAACCGGGACGAGCGGAAGTACGAGCACCCAGACGAGTTCGACGTGTTCCGGGCCTCGCGCCAGAGCGTCGGGTTCGGGTTCGGCGTGCACGTGTGCCTGGGTATGCACCTGGCCCGGATGGAGACCCGGGTGGCCATGAACACGCTGTTCGACCGGCTTCCCGACCTGCGCCTGACACCCGCACCCGGACAGGATCTGCACATCAAGGGGATGGCCTTCCGGTCCCCAATCGCCCTACCGGTGACCTTCACACCGGCCTGATCCGGCCCGGCCCAGTCACTCCGCCCGCCCACCCGGAGCTGGCCCGACCCTTTGTTAGGGTGACCCGATGCCTGTCTGGCTGACCGACGAAGAGTTCGCCGTCCTGACCGCGGCCTGTGACCGCATGGTCCCTCCATCGTCGTTCAGCCCAAGTGCCTCCGAGGCCGGCGCGCCCGACTACATCGACGGACTCCTCGGGGCATTCTCCTCTGATCCTCCGAGGATCTGGGCCGGAGGACCGACGTCGGGACGGTTCGGCGGGGCACCAGCGTTCGCCTCCTTCCACCCCTTGAGCGCACTGGACGAGCTGGCGTGGCGGATGCGCATCGAAGGATCGCTCGGGCAGCCCGAGCGGGAATTCAACGGGCCGGTGGTCGGCCTCCAGCAGCGGTACCGGGAGGGGTTGGCCGCCCTGGGGGACGACTTCATCGTCGTCGAGGCAGCGGAGCGGGATGCCCGGTTGCGGTCGCAGCCTGACTTCGTCGACCTGCTCTACGGGCACGTCTGCGAGGGCATGTACGGCGCTCCGGAGTATGGGGGCAACCGCGATCTCTCCGCCTGGCGGGCCATCGGATTCGACGGCGACGTGCAGCCCCGGGGCTGGACCGACGAGGAGGTCAGCAACCCGTGACGGTCGACGCCGTGATCGTGGGCTCTGGACCGGGCGGCGCCACCGCCGCCGACGTGCTGACGGCGGCGGGCTGGACCGTCACCGTCGTGGAGAAGGGCCGTAACCACCTGCTCGATCCCGACAACCTGAGCCAGCCGGCGTTCGACTACTCGAACGACGAGATCAAGTTCCACGAGCGGTACTTCCTCGGACCCGATCCCCTGGTCGAACCCCGGACTTTCCGGACCGAGGAGGCCGACGGGGACCGCGTCCACGTCGGCGAGTTCAACTCGGTGCCGACCACCGTCGGGGGAGGGGGCGTCCACGCCGACGGCAAGGTCCCCCGCTTCCGCCCCGACGACTTCCGGGTCTTGTCCCAGTTCGGGCCTCAGCCGGGTGCCGAGGTGGCCGACTGGCCGCTCGATTACGACGAGCTCGAGCCGTACTATGCCGAAGTGGAGCGGGCCATCGGCGTGGCCGGCACCGACGGGTCCAACCCCTTCGCCGCCCCCCGGTCGGGACCGTTCCCCATGCCATCAGGCGCCCCGATGTTCGGGGCCACCCGCTCGGTGGTCGCTGCCGACAAGCTCGGCTACCACCCCTATCCCGCTCCGACCGCGGTGAACAGCGTGCCCTACGACTCGCGCCCGGCCTGCAACAACTGTGGGTTCTGCGCCTTCTTCGGCTGTCCCATCCACGCCAAGGGCGATCCCATCGCCATGCTCCAGCGGACCATGGCCACCGGCCGGGCCGAGCTGCTGTCGGAGACGTTCGTGTCCCGGGTGCACTTCGAGGGGCGACGGGCCACCGGAGTGGATGTCGTCGGACCTGACGGTGCTGGGCGCTTCGTGGGTGCCCGCCATGTGATCATCGCCGCCGGCGCCATCGAGACGCCCCGGCTCCTCCTGCTCTCCGAGCTGGACCACCCGCTCATCGGCCGGTACCTGATGACCCACTTCCAGACCATCACGGCCGGCTCCATGCCGTACCGCACCTACGGCGAGCGGGGGCGGTCGGTCACCCACGTGCACGACGACATGATCGTGGGGGACGACGCCTCACGGGCGGCGGCGGCCGAAGCCGGGCTGCCCTGGCTCCGGGGCGGCCTGGTGGAGCACAGCGGCGGAGGCCTGCCCATCATGGAGGCCAAGCACATGCCATGGGGCGAGCACCATGCCGAGATCATGGCCAGCTCGCCCATCCGACGGGGCCTGTGGGCCTTCATCATGCAGGGTGAGGACCTGGCGTACCCCACCAACCGGGTGGACCTCGATCCCCAGGTGAAGGACGCCCGCGGCTTTCCGGTGGCCCGGATCACCTACAAGCCGGGGAAGCACGAGTTGGTGGCCTCGGCCCATTACAGCCCGCGGCTCATGGCCATCCTGGACGAGATGGGCGCGCAGTGGACCGCCGGAGCCACCTCGCCCGGAATCGGCAACGCCACCCTGCCCGAGGCCATCCCCGAGAGCCGACACAACATGGGCACGGTGCGGATGGGGACCGACCCGGCCACCTCGGTGGTGGACCCCTCCGGCCGCCTGCACCAGGCCGACAACGTGGTCATCGCCGACTCCTCGGTCTTCGTCACGTCGGCCGGCTACGGTCCCACGCTCACGTTGGCCGCCCTGGCCGCCCGCGCCGCCCACCTCTTGCTCTGACCCGGCTGACGCCGGTGAGCGACCGCCCCCGACCGTGGACGGAAGGTCAGCCCGACCCGCGGGTGAGCAGCAGAGTGCCGGCGATCGGCCCCCCACCGTTGCTCACCGCCGCCACCTCGGGCACCCGCCCGCCCCTCCGGTAGACCTGGCGTTCGCCCCCCTCGCCCCGGAGCTGGACGCAGGCCTCGTGGATCAGCCCGAAGCCGTGCAGTCGTCCCCCGGACAACTGCCCTCCTGCGGTGTTGAGGGGCAGGATCCCGTCCCGGGCGATGGCCGCGCCGCCCTCCACGAAGGGTCCGCCCTCGCCACGACCACAGAACCCCAGCGCCTCCAGCCACACCATGGCCAGAATGGAGAAGCCGTCGTACAGCTGAGCCACGTCCACGTCGGCCGGTCGGAGTTCGGTCCGTCCCCACATCGAAGCCCCGGCGTCCCGGGCGGCCATGGTGGTGGGGTCGTCGAACTGGTCCCAACTGGGCCGTCCCCACAGGGCGGTGCCCACTGCGTTCACATGGCAGGCCGGATGGGGGGTGTCGGGCGCGTGGTCGCGGTGGGAGACCACCACGGCGGTGGAGCCGTCACTCGGGGCGTCGCAGTCGAACAGGCAGAGCGGGGTGGAGATCATCCGGGCGGCCAGGTAGTCGTCGAGGCTCATGGGATCCCGGTAGACGGCCTTGGGATTGAGTCTCGCGTTGCGTCGGGCAGTGACCGGTATCTGGCCCAGCTGCTCGCGGGTCAGGCCGAACTCGTACATCCGCCGCTCGGCCACCAGGGCCAGCCAGTTGACGGCGGAGACGGCACCGAACGGGAGGGTCCACTGCAGGAAACCGGAGAACCTCGGGGCACCTCCGTTCCCACCCCCGCCGCCGATGCCCTGGCGGCCCCCGGCGCCCTGTGCGGTGGACTCCGACACGGTCCGGTAGACCAGGACGTGCCTGGCCAGACCGGCGGCCACGGCCAGGCAGGCGGTGATCACCGCCCGCATCTGTCCCGGACCCTCGCCGCCACCGTCGTGCCAGTTGAGCCGGAGCCGCATGGCGTCTTGGACCTCGGAGGAGGTCGGCCCGGCGAACCCCGGAGTGCCTGCCCCCATGCCCGGATACGTGGCCAGACCGTCGATGTCGTCGCGGGTCAGTCCGGCGTCGGCGATCGCCTCCAAGGCGGCATCGGCCAGCAGCAAGATCGCCGGATGCTGCGTGTTCCGCCCGATCCGCGACATGCCTATGCCGGTGATCGCCCCATCAACGCTGTTTCGGGTCA
>Ga0302325_10021251_pt1 | contig 13591 bp, 18 predicted proteins | sample Palsa_T0_2_FD_201948 | JGI IMG/M metagenome (GOLD analysis project Ga0302325, IMG submission 201948) | Peat permafrost microbial communities from Stordalen Mire near Abisko, Sweden - Palsa_T0_2 | ecosystem: Environmental > Terrestrial > Soil > Palsa > Peat permafrost | place: Sweden: Abisko... | reverse complement strand
GGTACTTGCGCCACCTTATGGCTGTATATCCGACACGGAGAGATTTTATTCCTTTTACATAGAACCCAAAATTACTCTAACAGTCAAATAGAACGCGCTTAGATTAGACTTATATCTCCGAGGCGAAACTTTGGTCTTTTAACGCCGAAACAAAGATTAATGATCAAACATGACGCTGTACCAAAATTACCGTATGGTTGTATATCCGATGCGGAGAGATTTGTCCCTTTTCCCACCGAAACAACCATTCGCAATTGAATTGGACGGACTTTTCAAGTCATGTGTGAATTTCTGTGGATAACTCTTCTCACTAATCGTATAATTCCTAAGAGATACATTTTCTGTTTTAGCGCTACCGGGCGCTATAAATAAAGACTACAAGCATCTTAAGTGAACTTCAAGTCTCCAGATGAAAACTTATTCGAGAATCTACAGACTATCACAATGTCATCGAGCACTACTTCAAAAGTCGTGAAAGTTAGCGATCAGATTGAACTCCACCTCACTCTAACAAAGCCGGCTGGGAACGTCGACACCAATGCTCCGACTCTATTCTTTCTTCACTTTTGGGGCGGTTCCTCCAATACGTTCTTATCAGTCACCAACATCTTAAAACCTTTCTTTCCAACCGTTGCTCTAAGCTTTCGCGGCTGGGGAGCCTCTTCAGGCCCGGATGAAGCTGCATCCTACACAATCACAGATTTCTCCACTGATGTGGAGACTGTGATTCAAACCCTAGGCCTGAAATCTGCTGTACTTGTCGGCCACTCAATGGGTGGCAAGGTGGCTGTAGCAGTCGCTGGACGGCATGTTCTCCCGGCTGGTGTTTTGAATGGCCTGGCTTTACTCGCTCCTGCTCCACCGGGTCCTCTGTCCCTGCCCAATCCGAGCATGAGGGAACAGCAAATTCATGCCTTTGATAACACTGAGAATTCCGAAGTCGTCATCCGCACCGTTCTCACCGCGCCGGAGAACCCGGCCCTCACGGACGAGCTTGTGAAGTCCACAGCCGAGGACATGGTTCGCGGAAACAAGTGGGCGAAAGCTGCATGGCCGACCTATGGCATGGCGGAGGATATTAGGGAACTCTTCAGTCGCGTCGATATTCCAGTTTTAGTGGTAGCGGGAGGAAGTGATATTATTGAGCCAGCCGAGAGGATGAGGACGGAGATCCAGGAGAAAATTAACAGCAGGCCGAACGGCAAGGCAAGCCTGGTGATTATAGAAGGCTCAGGCCATCTTTTGCCAGTCGAGAAGCCCAATGAAGTTGCTCAATCTATAAAGGAGTTCGTTGAAAGCCTTTGAGAGAGAGTATTGAGACTCCGTCAACCCCTACTGTAAATTAGCAACAGCGACGGCTATAATGTTGTTTTTAAATGCACAATCCCAACTTGTCGCCTTTTCCGTGGTATTCTCATACCAGAAACGCCTTGTGGAAATATTGTACAGCGCCAAAATTTCGTCTATAGTCTACGCACCATTCAAATCTCTCAACATCGACCCCCTCTGCATCAACTCGCCAGGTGCACCAAACTCCACCAACCTCCCCTCATTTAAAACAGCAACCGTATCCGAGTTAGCAATAGTATCCAATCGATGCGCAACCGTAACAATAGTGCAATCCCCAAACTCTTCTCTCACAATGTTCTGCATCAGCTTATCTGTCTCCCCATCAACATTGCTCGTCGCCTTATCAAACACCAGAATCCTGCTTTTGCTTAACATAGCTCTTGCTAAGCAGAACAGCTGCATCTGCCCCTGAGACAGTGGTAGAGCTTTCATTTGTGCGTCTAGACCTCCGCGATCTTGGATCGCGTCCCAAAGTTGAACTTTTTTTAGTGCGGAGATAATGGTTTCGTCAGTGGATGAGTTGTTTGTATCTGCGTTGGCTCGTACTGTGTCACTAAGAACGAAAGGATCTTGGGGGATGGCGATTATGCGTGTGCGGATCAGTTCCCGGGGAATGGTGTGGAGATCGTGACCATCGATGAAGATAGATGTGGAGTCTATCTCGATGAGATGGCATAGGCTGAGGAGAAGTGAACTCTTTCCACTTGGAAATGTGAATCAGTATTCCCGACGAGTGCCCGCTGGGAAGGACCAGGACTTACCTGCCAGTTCTGCGCAAATTCCAATCTTTTGGCCCGGTAAAATTTCCATGGAAATATTGTGAAAAGCAGGTGCCGAGGGACTACTGGAGTTAGTCATTGCTTATATTACGATGTTGCATGTTGCGTGGTTGCCTTACCCATAAGATGCACTAGCATCTCTAAACTCAATCTTCCCCATCTCCGGCCAAGATGTGGGTGGAGTTTAACATTCCTCTGGCTATCTTCTGAAGGAATTTACTCCTCGAAATTCTTCAAACGAGAAATTGCCCCCAAAGATGTCTTCACAAGGGTCCAACTGTTTACCAAGACTACTAGGGCTTGGTTAAAACCAAGGACATTATTGAGAGCAATGCCGATAGTGGCTCCGCTGGACTGGCCGGGAATTTGTACAGCCAAAGCAACAACAGCGACGCTGACGGTAGCAACGAGGTCAAGAACCTGTTTAAGCCGTATTTGGAGGCGAAACAGGAGATAATACGGCCTTTGCGAGATATCAAGTCGTTGAATTTCTATCTCTTGAGCAGCCCTAGACCAGCCGAAAGCACGGATGGTAGATAGGCCTCCTAAACACGCGAGGAAGTGTGCAAAGACAGGACTCCGAGCCTCGAGGTCCAAGAATCGGAGTTGCCGAGATGTAAGGAGGCAGATCTTCTGCAGCGCATAGAGCGCAAGGATGACAAAAGGAATCACGATTCCGGTGTAGCTAGAACCTTAAGCTATGGGTGCAGCCTGAGCAAGAATTGTAAATATTGATAGGGAAATGCGTGCAAACGCTATAGGCAGGATCTGGTCAATAAGACCTATGTCTTGGCTGAATCGGTTTAATGTGATGCCTATATCTGTTTTTATGAAGAAAGATTGAGGGGCTTTGATGGTGGTGTTGAGTAGGATTTGATGTGGTTTGAGCGATGAGCAGGGAGAGATCCAGAGCAGGATCCACCACATCAACCAAGCTCTGAAGAATCCGGGAGCAACCGCCAGAATGATATATACGCTTTTATATTTTCCGGTTTCATGGCCGTTTGCCTCGGTCCACCACACAAGGCAGTACTGAGGGAAGAATTGGGTGAAGACAAACGCAACCGTAGACCCTAGAAAGCAGAGAGTGCCGAACATACTGACCGATCTGAAATAGTACCTGTAGACGGTGACATCTCTAGTCTTACGAGTTAGATCGATCAGACACGTCGTTGGCAGTTACGCCTTTGATTGGAAGCTTCTTCCCCTGAGCGACTTTTACTGTCGACCTCATTTCCGCGTTGCTCTCTTCGGTCCCCAAGACGAGGTTTTTTACGTAGCCTTCTTGCTCACGCAGCTCCTCAAAGCTACCTTGTCTAGCAATCTTGTCATCCTTGCTCAAGATGACAATATGATCTGCAATATGGAAGTGACGAGTCGAATAAGAGATCAGGACTACTGTGGTCTTGAGCTTCTGAAAAATGCCGTTTGGTCCCAGCAGTCTCTCGAAGATCAGCGTTGCAGTATTGCTATCCAATGCACTCAGAACATCATCAAGGAGCACAATTTCTGGTTTGGCGTATACAGCTCGTGCTAGTGCTATTCGTTGTCTTTGACTTCCGGAAAGTGTAATCCCTCGGCTGCCCGGTACTGTCTGATCGCCACCGCTGAGGCTGAGTAAGTCCGGATCTAGGGCGCAAGCATGCAAGACAGAGTGATACCATTCTTCGTCAATGGTTGAATCCGTCCTCAGACCACAGATGTTTTGTTGAATCGTGGTGTTGAGAATCCACGGCGTCTGACTACAGTATGCCATGTTCGCAGATGAGACGGATATGTCGCCACTATCAAAAGCGAGCTCCCCTAGAATAGCTCTCATCAACGTCGATTTACCTGATCTGAGGGGGCTTATCAGGATAGTCGTTCTAGAAGCTTGGATTTGTAGATCAATATCCGTAATCGCTAGTTCGGCGGTTGGGGAAGGCCTAGCATTCAATCCCCTGACAACAATCGCAGGCTGATTTGGCCTTGGAGAGATCCGAGGAGCTGAGTGAAGCTGCTTCAAGTCGATGCTAGTATCTGCTTGAGAAGGTGGCATCGGCTCGGAGCTAGGTGCAGGCTTCTTGGTATCTATCCGTGGGTCCTCCCATGCAGCAGCGACGAGAAATTTTTGAATACGTTCAAAACACCCGATGCCTGCGGCAGTATCCAGGATCGCAGTCAATAATGTGGAAGCGGGCATGGTCAACAAGGTGATAACTGCTAGGGAGGTAATCACCTGGTTAGTAGAAGAGACTCTCTGAACCCTGTATCCGGGCTCTAACTTCGAATGCGACGAATGTCAGGACCGGTGCGAATATCTGAGGCACATGGCCGGTAGTGTTTGTGAGGAGAACCATCCACCGATAGACCATCGCAGAGTTCATTTACTTCTCTTGCTGGCCGCGAATATTTTGAGAAAGTACGCCGGCAAGACCCATAATCTTTACACTCTTGATAGATCCCAACATGGAAGCAACAGATGAGATGCGACTCTGGACAGCACCGACCCAGATCTTTTGCTTCTCGCTCGTCATCTTTGCGGCCCATGTATTGCTTGCACCACAGACTAAGATCATTTGTTAGAGACGAATGAAGCTGCTCTGAAATTCGTTCAACTCACTGATTACAACGATGATAGGAATAGCAGAGAATGCACTAAGCTGGATTGAGAGAAGCTAGATACCAATCGCCACCTCAGCAAGGCGGGCCCATATCTCATGCATATTCTGCATGCTAGACCCTATCCTATCAATATCTGTACTCATCAGGGTGATAGCAGCCGTTTCATCGTATAAACCATCTCGTAAGAGAAGTGACTTGTTGAAAATGAGTCCAACGAGGCTACCGCGGAGCATCGTGATTGAACGGTAAAGCTGGTGCATGTAGAGTACATTGGAGATAGCAATACCAACGTAGATCAGAGCAGCAGTAGCTATCAGACCCAGACTATGATTGTGGTACTCAGCCGAGTCTTGAGATCGACCAACAAAACTGATCATGCGGCTGATCAAAACCGGTTGGGCGTAATTGAAGCCAATAAGACAGACACGAGCTGGCACGACCGAAAACAACGGCCATGCGAGGGATTTGGTAAAAGCCCACCTCAAGGCGTAGCGATGCTCTTTGGCCTGGCTTTATGATGTCAGCTATATCACTTGGATCGAAAAGGTGTCACCCACATCGTCGATCCCATGCTGCTTGCGTGTCGTCTCGCAGCTTTTCGGAAGCTAATTCGGGGGGCATTTGCCAAAGGTCATCTAGAGACAAAAGGCTCCTAAAGCCCTTTAAGAACAGGGAGTTCAACCATAGAAATAAAATCCAGCTCCATACCCCATGGGTTGCCTCGGGCGGATATTCCTTGTATGGTGTTTTCAGATCTTTTGTCTTGTTCCGAGTCTCCAAAATCCAGGCGATCAGCATGACAACGATACTAGTCATAAAAAAAACCGCAATTGCTATTTCATTATAACGAAGAAATAGCGTTCGCGCTTGAGGGATCCTGAAAAGTAGTAACACAAGCAGGTAAACCTCCAGGAGTGTGGAGGGGCGAATTAACCTAGTGTATTCCAAGTACGACAGGGGGTACATCGCAAGTGCAGCAACAAAAGCCGGAGCAGCAGAGGGAACGGAGGCTGGAGTTTGTATGCCAGATTTGGCCGCCCATAATATCAGAAGGGCAAGGTGGAGTCCAGTAGGAGTGATATGGCAACCTAACATATTTTGAGATGATGGCTAGTCAAAATCTGATTGGTAGAACTACAGTAGAACTGGCCCCGAGAATGACCTACAGCTTTTCGCCTATAAAGGGAGTGTCCAGGAACGACGGGCTTGACTTTGGAGCGATACAGCGAGAATAGTCTCAAAGGCAAGATGAGAAGAAAGACACATGATGGACCTATCGAGAGGATGCTTTGCTCAAATAGCAGGGTGAAGTCGAATCCCTGCCGGCACGGAAGCGCGACAATAGGACCCGAACGTATTGTCTGCTTGAATCGAGCATGAACCGACTGTGTGGTTTGATGCCATAGTGAAGCGGTTTGACAATTGAAGCTTTCTAAACTTTGGCCAGGTAGCGTCGCTTGGAGCTGGTGGCTAGCTCCATGGCTCTTTGATATTGTTCAGAGGTAAGCTGTCTTGGCTTTAAATCCGGCTGGTCGGGGCAGAGCGGAGCGGGAGGAGCCATTTCTGTCCAGTGATAAACGCCCCGTACTACAGGGGTTGTTCTCAATTCACAGTCACGAAAAATAGGCTACACAATCACAACTCAAATAGATAGCTACCACGGTAACCGAGATCCACAGTCAACGCACGCCCACACTGAACGCACGGTCAAATTTTTTTTTGAATACCAACTTAAAAAATTAATTATTAAATAACTATGCAACTAATTGACTCCAAATTAAAAATATAAAGTATACAAAGTAAGCGCATTAGATTGGCCAATTACGATTATTTATTTCTAAGGCGTTATAGCAAAGTAATCTGCCTTCTTGACTTAGTCGTTCGGACTACCCCTATAGCTTTAAGGACCGGATTTTCCACCACTACTTCCTTATGCGAGCCTAAACTCTATAAAATACTAGACCTTACATGCAATATTACAATTTTAGAAGGTTTAGCAGATATAGCTGCCTTCTTTATTGCAATAGCATCTTTCCTTGCTGCTACTTTGTCCAAAACGCCTTGTTTTTTTGCCTTTGCCTTCACTTGACAATTAATTTCTTTTTGCTTTACAATCCTAATCCTTTCCTACTTTGATAAAGCTTCCTTTATTGCTTTAGCAACTGATTTCTCTTCTTTTTGCTTCTCCTTATCCAATTTCACTTGCGCTGCTTGCGCTTCTTTTGCATCCTTACATGCTTGCGCACGCATTACTTTTGCCGTTCTAAAAAACTATGCTTTTCTTGGCTCTTCCTTAGATAAATTTAGCTTCTTCCCTCGACGTCTCTTCTTCTTTTCCCATTTAAGAGCCTCTTTTAGGCCTGCTACACAGTGTTCTGCAATTGCAGCTTTGGCAGCATTGCTCTTATTAGCTTTAGCCAACTTCTTGAATGCTACTTTAGTCGGCTTTTTGACGAAGTTTTTTGAGAATTGCCGCATACGTTTTGTAATATATGGAGTTGTAATGCTTATATTTGACGATTCGGAAGGTGTAGTAAGTCGTGTAATAAGGATTGATAAAACAACTAAAGGCTAAAGAGGCTAAATGCCTATTTTTGCCCATGCAGAAAGAATATTCTCCTTTGTTATAGAATTGTCGAATGTAAGCTTAAAAGTAGACTAAAATATCCTTTTTAAAAAAGAAACCAAGCCTTTACTCTTTTTTATAACCTTATTAAGCTTAGTAAAATAATATCTCGAAAGTGGAAGGAAATACCTTATATTTAAAGGTTATAAACGATGTGTCGAATGAGGAGGTAAAATAAGAAGACAAATCTTTAACCGATCGCATGTCCTTATAAACTTTATATTTATATAACTAGAATGCTTGTCGAGAATTAAAAGCCTCCTCTTACGCCTTGCTTTTGCACGTGTAAAGGGATCAAATACTTCTATAAGATATGCTAGACTAAATGCATTAGAAGACTACCCATTTGCCGATAATGCAAAGAACGCTTAATCCTTTTTATTTAAATCCTTTAACCAAGTGTCTTGAAGGTCCTTTAAAGCTCCCTTATAAATTAAAGCAAGTAGTATAGTTGTATTATTTGCACAAATAGTTGCAAGCAAGCTAATGAACTCCCTTGAGCCATCTTGCCTTATAGCCCTAATTCGCTTATTATTATACAATTTCCTCGTTATTATATGCTTTAAAGTTTGCGCTATTTTAATTAAAACCCCCTTCTTATCCTAATTATAAATATTTTTAGCTGTAATATTATTGTCTTCGATTGCTTTGTATAACTAAACAAGGGGGGGGGGTAATATTAGCTATTTTATTTATAAAAAAAAACAAAAAAAAGACATAACATTAAAATTAAATAATATTAAATCAAAAAAGTGCTATATATATGGTCTATATTCAAATTTTATTCGCAAATTGTCAATATTCCGCAAATAAAGACTTTTAAGCTAGCTAGAATAACGCTTGACAAAATGGGCTATCTAATTCTTATTTACCTCCCGCCTAATAATCTCTTTTGCAAGGTTTTTGACAATATGTGAAGTAGGAGGGAGCCCGCGGATAGTAAGCTTATTGATCTAATTAATAAGAAGCTCTTCTTGCGTATTAGTTAAGAGTTTATAGTAGATGGAAGTAGCTTCGGCTTTAGAGGTAAAAATGCCCTTGTATCTTCGCATTAACGTTATACGATCGATTCCGAATTTTAAACTAATTTGGGTATAATTAGGGATTAATTGCGCATTTAATGCATTAAGTGCATTTTCTATATCTTGTTCGGTGAACATTTTATCGATTTTTGAAAATGGAATAATAATTTAAATGAAGCGTGCGTTTAGTGTGGGCGTGCGTTGACTGTGGATCTCGGTTACATCGCAACTCGTAAAGCATCATTCTATTACATATCGCATAGGAGGATGGTACAGCTTGCCCCTGACAATAAAAATGTCTGTTGCATATCGAACAGTGCTTCTATGTTTCGTTGCATTTCACACTGGAAATAGCGGGCCTTTGTTCCGCCTTTCACCTCCGAAATCGCAAGGGTGGTGAGTAGAAAGCGCCGGCGAACGTGAATCTGGTGGCTGGTTTATTAATCAGGACCCTTGGGATTCCTTGCCGAACTGGAAAGGAAGATAATGTTCAAATCACCTCATAATTAAGGATTGCGAGTAGAAAAAATGAGCTTCTGAAGCTTTGACGTGATCTTTAAGGTGGACGAAGAATAAAATCATTTTCTATGCGGTTGAGGTTATATATATAAGGTATCAAAATATAGGAAACTCCTGCAAAGTCGTAAATGAGGCCGAGGCCAGTAACCAATCCGTGAATATATAAACGCCATCACTTCTCCTGCCGTGATTGAACCTTGACAGTCTCCTTCTCAATCTGTCTCCTTACCTCCTGAATTCTCAACTCAACATCAGTCTTCACCTGGATCCCTTCACCATTCCACGGATCTCTCGAGTCCTGTGTATGTCCCTTTTGATTAAACTCAACTTCGCTCCCTTCGCCTACACTTTCAACATCGACCTCCACTCCGTACTTTGAGTTTCCATTCATCTTCTGGAACCCATCTTTCTCACCCCTTCCATTTACTGATGCAGTGACGCGGGACAACGGGTAAGAAGAGACAGATTTGGAGTTCAGACTGTAGGGGGTCTTGTTCGATGAGCCGTTTCGAGTCATGCCGGCGAAGAAAGGGCCGAAGAGAGGGCGAAGAAGGGGAAGGTTACCAGAGGTGATTCCGATACCGAGTTCGATGTAAGTCCAGACACCGGGAGCAACCTGTGTGACTGTGGTAAGTTAGAATTGGCTCCATCAAACAAAATACGAGTTGATCAAGAAGTGAGAGTAGGCTAACTTACAGGTAATGTCCTTGACATTGATATGCGCCAGCGCGATAAACCGCAAGATACTTGTCAAGCACACGAAACCTCCTAGCAGGAACATGGCGTTCAATGCTATTTTTCTTCTTGTATCAATCTGAAGTTTCCATATCATGGGAATTGGTAGAGCGAGAATGACGAGATCACCGACGAAGGAGAGGACGCCGTTGGTCATGCCGATTGTGACGAGAGCGTTGGGGATACAGTGCCCTGGTTGAGTTTTATCCCAAAAGAAAGACACCGGGGTACATTGGAGAATGTTGGAGGTGAAGGCTGCGATTGCCCAGCACTGAGAGTGTTAGTTCTACAATTTGGGCATTGGTGTTGACTTGTTGCGTTGTGATATCTCCCATTTAAAGAAACTTTGAAATTTGATTAAAGGGAGTATGATTGGCAGTCATAGATTGTGAATGCTCTTTAGAAAAGCTGAATGAGAGGAATTGGACTTACCAAAGTAAACGCCCAGACGCCGATACAGACTCGTTTGAAGGTCGGGGTACGGAACAGGCGTGCATAGAGAATCAAAATGGAGGTTTTGACGCATAAAAGGCATGGAGGATTTCCTCTTTGGAGAATAAATAATGACTGCAAACATTAGGGATAGTAAAGGGAAAACTCGAGAGGATCACTTACGATGTTGAACTTTCTGAGGTCTGGTTTTGATACATTGACAACATGTTCACCAAGACCACATGTCAGACCTATATACATAATCAGCAAGTAGGTTCTTGAGTATCCATTAGGAGGTATAAAGGTACCGTAAAGTAGACAGACTGCAGGAATGTAACCTTTGAGCACAAAATGTCAGCAAAGTGGGTAAGAGAAGAGGCACCTGTTTGCATGTTTGAACACTGTTTTGGTGTTGAAAAGTTCAGATTTAGTGAGTCGGAAAGTCCTCATCGAAATCACTTGTATGACACTTAAGAATTCGGGATCAGACTCACTGAATGGCAAGGCCAGCCCCATAATGTAATCGTCCAATTGCAACCTCTGGTTTTGCTTTCTCCGCGCAATGAGCCGCAAAATGTAAGATGCGTTAGAGATGATCAGTACCGAAATCGTCGATGAGAGCACGATCCTCCTGTTGTACGCAACCACGTCAGGATCTACGATAGGGGGAACCATGGTTTGTAGCAGATCTCAGGATTGTAATTTCAATGACCGTGCTGTGAGTCCTGACTCAAATGGAAAGCATAAGCATGTAAGTTTCAACAGAGAGTAGCAACGATCAGCGGAGGGCAGGATTTACTTGTACTTGTAGTGCCCCTCCTTGAGGAGGGAACTAGTCGAACGTTGCAATTATGTCGTACCCGACTTGCCCAATGGTTGCGGCATTTACAAGCCACTTCTCTTAGCGTATGGTACCTGCATCCCCCTGGGCGAAGAGCTGGGTTTCCTCGATAATAGATTGCAATCACACGCATGGAAACGTTCTCAACAGCAAGTCAAACGCATGAACAATTTCTGTGGCTTGTGAGAATCAGCCAACGGGGAACCACGTCTCTGAGAAGCGGTGGGTACGAGATGAACATTCGACTTCGCTTGGGAATATTTCACCCCAGACTTAGGAGTCGAAACCAATGAGAAGGACTTGATTAACGGGATGTTCCTCTAAAAGCTGTTATGGAAGGTTACTTGGAACTATGGCTGGATGGATTTAGTCTTGTGCGATAAGAGGCAAAACTTGACCTTGACCTTGACCTTGCTTTCTCCGAAAGAAGCAGGCGATGTTTCTGGCACTAGGGATGAACGTTCTTGCATGTCCTCCCAAACATGAGGTACTGTATCCGTTGATTATGCAGTAGGAACGAGGGGCTTCAAGCGCGACGTGGCCCAGTCCATGCAAAGACAGGGAAGTAGGATATTTCTTGCCCTGGTAGGGTCCACGAATGGAACCGGGAATTCGAGGATCGTTCCGTGAGGAGTTTCGGTTTGTCGACTGATTTGGAGTTTAACTGGGCTATTCCGGAGAGTTTGGTTACTTCGTAGTATTGTCAGAATCTTGTTCGAAGTCTGTGGCGTCGATATCACGGAAGACCCTCCCGAAGGGCCTCGAAAGGAGTGATGACTTGGAAGGAAAAGGCGTGAGAGGCGTGGGGAGTCACATCAGGCTTGCATCTATTTCTGGAATGTTGTCACGCCTGGTGGCTTGCAAGACATTTCATTTCAAGTCTAATATCGACGTTGTAATTTCTCATGTCGTAGTGGGACATGCAGACCATTCCGGCATTCGCTTCGAAAGTTGAAAGTCTGCTTGGAACTTAGAAACCAGGTTTTCCATCATTATTGACTGCACTCTAATATGTGTCGTCGTCTGAAGCCTCCGTCGTCCTGGGTCGATCTTGTTTAAGATTTACTTTCGGCAAATTGAACGTGCAAACGAGAAACATAGTCCAGCCACTGGTCCCTGCACTGAGTCGATTTGTCACCCGTTAGGAACCCTGCGATCTGTCCCGCTATTCCAAACTTTGCCTGGCCTGGAAACTTCTGAAATCCCGACTGTTTCGTATGCAGAGACGAAAACCATCTTGTCGACGAATGGACTTAAGCATTCGACACCATGATGACCCTACGGGGTGATTTAACAGAAACTGGATTATGGGGAACATTGAGGAAAGAGCGTGCTCTCTCACTGCGAATTGACAGTTGCTTGCGCCCGTGCCGGCTGACTTCCCGTCAGCGCTGTCTCACTACCCAACCTTAACTTGATAACCTTTCAACGGGACGCCGTGGCTTCGGCTACAATTCCCCGGCCCCCAAAACACCCTTCCCCAGGAACCCAAGCCACTCAACGGCCAAAGCCTGTAAGCAACCTGGAAAAATCCAAGCCACTGGACTTGGAACTACAGTAGAATAGCAGGGTCTGCAGTCATGTTTGAGACTTGGTGCTTGTTATTGGTCGAAATGCACTCCTTTACAAAATTTATTAAAGTGCCGCCGGCATATGCATGCAGTATCATCTGCTTCGAGAACAGACCTAATTTTCCCGACTCCTCCGTCACGCCAGGATGAGACCCTACGCCTTGCCTTCACGATTTCACCCAGTTGCAAGACTGATCAGTTTTCGTTGACTTCACCCCTTGAGCATTCGCCGATCCTTGTGTGTTTAGTTCAATACTATCCATGGAGGCGTTGCAAATGCAACAGTTACACGGGATGCGACTATTGCTAGTCGCAGAACTCGTAAACCCTGAGTCGAGATTCCAGAAACGACGTGCTCCCCTGCAAGACTGGATAGAAACGGCATGAGAGCCCGCATATGCAACGTTCTGAAAAGAGAAGGTGTCCGATCTGTTCCCCCGAGTTCATTCTTCCAAACTTTTAACAACCAACAACTCGGGTCACCTCAATTATCCGGAAATCCCAGAACATCAATCGATAACATTTCAACTTCAGGATGGAGGACATTAAGGAAGCACCTCTAACATCTAGCATTGAGCAAGTCAGTGACGAGCCAAGGACTCCTGAGCTCAAGAAAGATGATGGAGTTACGCTGATCCCTCGTCCAAGTGACGACCCCCGCGATCCTCTGGTAAAATCCATTTTCTTGTGCTGAAATTGAACAACAATTGACCTTTGTTTAGAACTGGCCCATGAGCAAGAAGATTGGCATCGTTGCAGTGCTCTGCTTAGCTGTATTCTCTGGCTTTGTAGCACCACTGGCAGGTCAACTCAATGTCAAGTCACAGGCCGCTCTTTACGGGCAGACTACAACACACATCGCGTGGCAAGTATGTTAAGGCCTCCAATTCACATGAAAAATAAAATTAATCCATCCACAGAACTCGGCAGCTTCAGCAGGTCTCGCTACAGGAGGGTTTTTCTTCGCCCCCGTTTCTTTCAAGCTCGGCCGAAGCTCAGTCATATTCTGGACCTTGATTGCATGCCTCCTCACACAAGTTTGGGGTGCTCTCATGACCAAACATAACCAATTCAACGGCTTCATTGTTTCCCGATTCTTCTCTGGATTCTTT
>Ga0302325_10021249_pt1 | contig 13591 bp, 12 predicted proteins | sample Palsa_T0_2_FD_201948 | JGI IMG/M metagenome (GOLD analysis project Ga0302325, IMG submission 201948) | Peat permafrost microbial communities from Stordalen Mire near Abisko, Sweden - Palsa_T0_2 | ecosystem: Environmental > Terrestrial > Soil > Palsa > Peat permafrost | place: Sweden: Abisko... | reverse complement strand
GAGGATCACGCGCTCGAGTACGCGGACTTCGAGGGCAAGATCGGCTCCGGCAGCTACGGCGCCGGCGCGGTCATCGTGTGGGACGCCGGGACGTACAGGAACCTCGACGAGGAGCACTCGATGGCCGAGACGATCGCGGCCGGCCACGTCAAGGTCTGGCTCGAGGGCCAGAAGCTCAAGGGCGGATGGACGCTGCAGCGCACGCACCAGGGCGAGAAGCCCCAGTGGCTGTTGATCAAGCGCCGCGACGAAGGGGCGGACGCGCGGCGCGATCCCGAGCGCACCCAGCCCGAATCGGTCAAGACCGGGCGCACGATCGAGCAGGTCGCCGACGAGGATGCGCCGGAGTGAGCACGCCGCTCGACGCGCTCACCGACGACGAGCGCGCAACGGTGCGCCCGGCCTCCGCGCCCGACCATGCCGCGGCGATGAAGGCGGTCCTGACGCGGGAGCGCTTCGACGATCCGACCTGGGTCTTCGAACGCAAGCTCGACGGGATTCGCTGTATCGCGATCCGCTCCGGCGTGCACGCGCGGCTCCTGTCGCGCAACGACATCTCGATGAACGACCGTTACCCCGAGATCGCGGACGCGCTCGACGCCGAGCCCTGCGACCAGTTCGCCGTCGACGGGGAGATCGTGGCCTTCGAAGGACCCCGGACGAGCTTCGCCCGCCTCGTCCAGCGGGGTCGGCACCACGTGCCCGTGTTCTACTACGTCTTCGATCTGCTGTGGCTGGACGGCTACGACGTCCGATCGCTCCCGCTGCGCTCCCGCAAGCGGCTGCTGCGCTCGGCGCTGAGGTTCGAGGACGGCGTGCGTGTGACCCCGCATCGCAACGAGCACGGCAAGGCGCTGTTCGAGGAGGCCTGCCGCAAGGGCTGGGAGGGGCTGATCGCCAAGCGAGCCGACAGTCCCTACAGCGAAAAGCGCTCGCGTGACTGGCTGAAGCTCAAGTGTGAGCAGGGTCAGGAGCTCGTGATCGGCGGCTACACCGCACCCCAGGGCTCCCGGACCTGGTTCGGGGCGCTGCTGCTCGGCTACTACGAGGACGGCACGCTGCGGTATGCGGGGAAGGTGGGCACCGGCTTCGACGAGGCGACCTTGCGTGAGCTCGGTGCTCGGCTGCTGGAGCTGCGGCGCTCCGATCCGCCGTTCGTTGATGCAGCCGCGATCCGAGAGCGAGGCGTGAGCTGGGTCGAGCCCGTCCTCGTCGCTCAGGTCGGATTCAGCGAATGGACCGATCACGGACGGCTGCGCCACCCCCGCTTCCTCGGTTTGCGCGATGACAAGTCGGCTCGCGAGGTGGTGCGCGAAGGATGACCGAGAGGATTCGCGTCGGTCGGCGCACGATCGAGATCACCAACGCAGACAAGGCGCTCTTCACCGACCCGAAGCTCACCAAGCTCGACCTCGCACGCCATTACCAGGCCGTCGCGGCGGCGATGCTTCCCTTCGTCCGCGACCGCCCGCTGGCGCTGCAGGTCTTCCCGCAGGGGATCGACGGCCACGGCTTCTTCATGAAGGAGGTACCGAAGTACTTCCCCGACTGGATCGCGACCGCGAAGGTGCCGAAGAAGGGGGGTACGGTGACGCAGGTGCTGGCCCAAGATGCGGCCACCCTCGTCTATCTCGCCGGCCAGAACGCGATCACGCCGCACGTCTGGCTCTCCCGCGCCGACGAGCCACGCAAGCCCGACCGCCTGATCCTCGATCTCGACCCCTCGCCGGGGATCGGTTTCGCGGCGGTCCGCGCCGCGGCGCGCGAGGCGGGCGCTCGCCTCCGAGACGCCGGACTGGTCCCGTACGCAATGGTCACAGGCTCACGCGGCGTCCATGTCGTCTGCCCGCTCCGGCGCGGGCCGTCGTTCGGCGACGTGCATGCGTACGCGCGCTTACTCGCCGAGGCGATGGTCGCCGATGACCCCAAGCACCTCACGCTCGAGTGGCGCAAGACCGACCGCGGCGCGCGGATCTACCTCGACGTCAACCGCATCAACTACGCCCAGCACGCGGTCGCGGCGTACGGGGTGCGCGCCAGGCCCGGCGCTCCGGTCGCGATGCCGATCGAGTGGGACGAGCTGTCAGACCGGCGGCTGAAGCCGGACAGCTGGACGGTCAGGAACGCCGGGGGCCGGCTCGCCTCCGAGGGCGACGCCTGGAAGGGCATGGCAAGCAGGGCGCGGAAACTGCCGGGCCCGAGCTGAGCCCCGGCCGAACCGCCCCGCCTACGCGTCCACCAGGCCAAGCGCGAACCCGTCGTATCCCTTGCTGCCGACGGTCTGGATCAGCGTCGCGCTGACGCGCGGCTCGGCCCCGAGCAGCTCGGTGAAGCGGCGGCTACCGCCAACGCTGGGATCATCGTTCTCCGTGTCGATCACCGCGCCGCCCCGGACGAGGTTGTCCGCGATGATCAGCGTCCCCGGTGCAGACAGCTTCAGCGTCCATGGGAGGTAGTCGGGATAGCTGACCTTGTCGGCGTCGATGAAGATCAGGTCGAACGGGCCGTCGCGCTCCGCGACGAGCTGCGGCAGCGTCTCGATCGCCGGTCCGATCCGCTGCTCGACGAGGTGATCCAGTCCGGCGCGGGCGATGTTCGCGCGCGCGACCTCGGCGTAGGAGGGGTTGAGCTCGAGCGTGACCAGGCGCCCGTCAGACGGCAGTCCCCGGGCGAGCCAGATCGTGCTGTAGCCGCCCAGCGTGCCGAGCTCGAGGATCGAACGCGCGCCACGGACGCGAACGAGCAGCTCGAGCATCCTGCCCTGGGGCGGCGAGACGCCGATCGCGGGCAGACCCGCCTCCGCGCTCGTGCGCAGCGCAGCTTCAAGCGCACTGTCATGCGGCAGCAGCAGCTCTCCGATGTAGTGGTCGACGGCGGTCCATTGCTCGTTGCTCATGGGTCTCGCTTGCTCCGTTAGGTCGCTGGGGGACGTCGTACTCGGCGCTCATCGCACCTTCCGATTATCCCCGCCGGGGGGTCCCGGCGTCCGTCCGCCCGCGCCGCCCGGCGGGCACGCAATCGAATCTCGAACTCCTTCGTTTGCAGGATTTATTGCATGACTCCGATCAGCGGCCCCCGGCGCGACGAGGCTTGTTAGGGTGCCCGCAAGCTTCTCTGCATCTGCCGCCGGAGGCTGACTAGATCGCGACGGGACGGCCACGCGGGACCGGTCGTCCGCGCCTGCTGGCGCGCGCGATCGAGCCTGCCGGGCCCGCACTATGACCTTCAGCCACCGTCATCCCTGGGTGCTCCGCGCCGCCGGCGCCGCCGGGGCTGCGGCGGCCACCGTCGCAGTGCTCGCCGGCGGCCCGTCCCCGAGCGGCGCCGCCAGCCTCCAGGATCAGATCCAGAACGACCAGACGGCGGCGTCCTCGCTGCAGTCGGCGATCGCAGCCGACTCGGCGCGGATCCGTCAGACCACGGGGGGCCTGCACGCTGCCCAAGCCCACCTGAGCTCGCTCCAGTCCGACCTGGCCGCGCGTGAGGCGCAGCTGGGAACGGTCCAGACGCAGCTGCTCGACGCTCGCACGCACCTGCTCGATCTCGAGAACCTGCTCGAGCGGGCATCGCACGCGCTGGCGGCCAACCTGGTCGCCAACTACGAGGGCAGCCAGCCGAACGTAGTCAGCGTCGTGCTCGAGGCGCACGGCTTCTCCGACCTGCTCGAGCAACTCTCGTTCCTGAAGACGATCGGTCATCAGGATGCGCACATCGTCACCAGCACCCGGACCGCCCGCGAGGAGGTCGCGCGCCAGGCGGACGCGCTCGGGAAGCTCGAGTTGCGCGACCAGCGGCTCACGGCGGTGGTGCTCGCACAGCGAAACCAGGTCGCCGCGCTCCAGGATGCTCTGCTCCGCCAGCAGATCAGCGAGGTCGGGAGTCGAGCGAACAACGCGGCGAGGCTGCATTCGCTCAACGCTCACCTGAGTGCGCTCGAGACCAAGGCCGCGCAGCAGGCCGCCGCCGCGGCCGCGACGGGCAACGCCGGCATCGGCGGCATCGCGGTTGACACCGGCGGGATGGTGCAGCCCCCGCCGGGCGCGCCCGCGGCCGTCGCTGAGGTGATCGCGGCCGGCAACGCGATCGCGACGCTCCCGTACATCTGGGGCGGAGGGCATGCCTCCTTCCAGGCCGACGGCTACGACTGCTCGGGCTCGGTCAGCTACGCGCTGGCGGCCGCGGGCCTCGTCAGTGCTCCGATGGTCTCGGGCGACTTCGAGAGCTGGGGCGAGCCCGGCCCGGGCCGCTGGATCACCGTCTACGCCAACGCCGGCCACGTCTGGATGGAGGTGGCCGGATGGCGCTTCGACACCGTGGCGCTGGCCGAGGACGGGACGCGGTGGGCGCAGGGCGGTGGCGAATTCTCGGGGTTCGTCGAGCGCCATCCGGCGGGTCTCTGAGCCGGCCGCGCCGAGCCCCCTTGGCCGCCCGAGCGCGGCACTCACGTCCGCGCTCGGGCAGATTGTCAGGCTCCTCGAGCCTAAATCGAGGGATCAGCCGCGCCGCGGATTAGGCGACGGCGGCATCAGGTTGTGCGGTGCGGTCCGCGGCGTCGGAGACCTTATCGGCGCCACTCGACCCAACCTTGAGAGCCCGACTAGTGGTCCGACTAGGTGCTGGCGGAGCCCATATTCGGGCAGGTGCCGCTGTGCGATGTGTGAGACCGCCGCGCATGCGAGCTGTGGTGCGGCGAGGCGATGGCAGCGCCGGCACCGACGGCGAGCGCCGCGGTCGTCCCGACCAGCGCGAGTAGATATCTCCGTTTGCGCATCTAGGTCCTCGTTCCGGAGTGATGGGCACGCGCCCAGAAGGGACGATCTTACCGACCGGCGGCCCCGCCGGCCACTCAGCGGCGTGCGCCGCCGGGCTGCAGCCGGGCCACCGAGCTCGCCTTGGAGCTCGAGGAGAACGTCGATGCGTACGGCGGCGGCTGCGGCTGCGTGACGACGGGCGTGATCGGGGTGTAGGTGAGCTTGAACGAGGAGCCCGAGTCGCTTAGCGCCGACGGCGAGGACTCGCCTCCGCTGGCAGCCTGATAGCTCGCGTACTGGCGCCCGCCGGGAGCGAGCGTGATCGCCGTCGTTCCCCAGAGCCTGCTCAAGATGGACCCGCTGAGCTTGCTCGCCGTCTCGGCCTTGGCGTAAGCGAACGTCTCGGAACCGAAGTCGGCCAGCGGCAGCGCCTGGCAGTAGTTGCCGTTGCCGTTGCACTCGGACGGCGCCTCGACGATCCAGTCGGCTGAGGTCACATCGATCGAGGAGAGGGTCACCGTCTTGGTGAACCGCTTGTGCCGGGTGCGGTCGACCAGGGTCAACGTTACGCGGTGACCTACCACCGTCACGCTCCCGGCCAGCACATCGCCCGGGTCGACCTTCATCCGGATGCCGGACGACGGCGCCGGGACGAGCTCGTACCACGCCGTCGAGATCACGCGTCCTGACGCGCTGCAGTCGACCTCCGTGCCGATCTGCTCGAGGGCTTGCGAGCTCAGGCTGTATCCGCCGAGCCCCACCCAGACGGCCGAGTAGCTGGGGTCGCCGGCCGTGCACGTCGCCACGGGCTGGGTCCACAGCGCGCTCACGTAGCGGAAGTGCACGCCGCTACCGTGCGCGACGTAGCCCGACCAGTTCGTGCTCGTGCTCGCGCTCGAGTTGGCCTCCGCGGCCGCGGGGGCGAACAGCGCGAGCGCGCCGGCGACGAGCAGGAACCTCAGGAGTGCATATTTCGAGCTTGGCATCGGGGGGTTTATCGCACCATCGGTCGCAATAGTAAAACGCTTGAGCAGAGCGTTCGGATCGCTCTCAGGCTTGGACGATCTTTTTGCTCGTCGTGGTTGTCGTGGCTTTCGCCGCCCGCAAGATCGCCGTCGCCCGTCCCTTGCAGTCGTACAGGGTGCTCCCGTCGACCTTGTCCGCGCGGCACGCGCGCTCGACGACATCGATCGCTGCCTGGCTGCCGGTCCTGGTGTCCCCGGGAGCGCCGAACCCGCCGGTACCGTCGGGGAGCACCCAGCGCAGGTGGCCGGAGGCGACCTCCATCGCAATCCAGCTTGCCGTAACCGAGCTCTCGCGGCCCGAGAAGCCGCCGATGCCCGCCACGTTCGCGTCGGAGGAGAGGATCGCGGCCGCGGCCGAGCTCTGGCTCTCGACGGCGATCGTGCCGCCGCCATGCGCCTTCGCGTACGCGATCGCGCTCTGCAGCGAAGCGCTGTCGCCGCCGAACGCACCGCCTCCGCCGCCGAAGCCGCCGCCGCCCGCGCCGCGCGCCGTGCCGCCGCCCGCGCTGGGCCCCGTGCCGCCCGCGCGGCCGCCCGCGCCCGCGCCGGGAGCCGTGCCGCCGCGCGCGCCCGGAGCGAAGCCTCCGCCGGGTGGGCCGCTGAACGTGCCGCCACCGAACCCGCGACCGCCGCCGAACCCGCGACCGCCGCCGAAGCCGCGACCGCCGCCGAAGCCGCGACCGCCGCCGAAGCCGCGACCGCCGCCGAAGCCGCCCGCTCCGCCGGGGCCGCCGGCGTTGAGCGCGATCGCGGGGCCGCCGGTCGGGAACGTCCCGTTGGTGGCGTGACCGAGCGTCTCGGCCGCCCAGGTCGCCGGCGCGGCGAACAGCGCCGCCAGGGCGACCCCGAGCACGATCGCGCGCACCCTGCCGCCGACGCCGGTGACGAGCACGGCCGCGCACACGCCACCGACCGCGATCACCAGCGGAACCGCCCACGAAAGCTGCCCGCTCCACTCGTGGAGCACGATCAGCTCGGTGGCGACAGCGCCGGCGATCGCGAGCGGCGCGATCACGCGTGAGCTGCGGCCGCCGGTGAGGATCAGGCCGACGCCGGCACCGATCAGCGCGGCGGTGAACGGGGCGAGCAGTGACACGTAGTAGGGATGGAAGATCCCGCTCGCGAAACTGAACACGACAGCGGTTGTCGCGAACGCCCCACCGACGGCGATCAGCCAGCCTGTGCGCGGATCGCGACGGCGCAGTCGCGAGCTGATCAGCAGCGCCACTCCGGACACAAGCGCAAACCCAACCAGCCAGCCAGCCTGATCTCCGAGCGCCGAATTCAGCAGCCGGAACGGACCGGTCGAGCCGCCGAACATCGAGCCACCGCCCCCGAACGACGCCGGTCCGCCGGTCTGGCCGGTGATGCGGCCGACGCCGTTGTAGCCGAAGATCAACGACCAGACGCTGTTGTCGGCAGTGCCCGAGATCCACGGGCGGTCCGCCGTCGGCGTCAGCGTCACGAGCAGCGGCCAGGCGAGGCCGACGACCAGCATCGCCGCTCCGCCGGCGAGCAGCTGGCGCGCGGCGGCGATGCGCCCGCGCGGCGCGATCCAGAACCAAGCGAGTGCGATTCCCGGCACAACCGCGAGCGCGACCAGCATCTTGGTCTCGAAGCCGAGCCCGACGCAGACACCGCTGAGCACCAGCCAGCGCGTGCGACCGTCCTCGAGCGCCTTGACGAAGAACCACAGCGCGGCGACGCAGCAGAGGACGAGGAGCGCATCGGGATTGTTGTGTCTCGAGATCGCGACCGTCGTCGGCGTGATCGCGAGTGCCAGTCCGGCCACGAAGCCGGCGACCCGACCGAAGCGGCGGCGGACGAGGTCGTACAGGAGCCCGACGGCGAGCACGCCCATCAGTGCCTCCGGCACGAGCACGCTCAGCGGATGAAAGCCGAAGATCCGAGCCGACAGAGCCTCGATCCAGAGCGCCAGCGGCGGCTTGTCGACGGTCATCAGTCCGGCCTTGTCCATCGAGGCGAACAGGAAGTCGTGCCAGCTCGTGCTCATCGAGCGGACCGCCGCGGCGTAGTAGGTGTTCGCCCAGCCGTTGACGGAGAGGCCCCACAGGTTCAGGACGCCGGCGACCGCAAGCACCCCGATCAGCTCGGGACGCGCGATCACGCGCTGAGCCACGGTGGGCAGCGAGCGCGTCCGCCTGCGGATGCGGCTGGTCCAGGGCGCGGGATATGAGTCGGTTGTCATGGCGTCGGGCTCAAGAATCAGGGGCGTTACGCAGAGGAAGCTAAGAAAGCGAGCGTTCGGTGGTCGTCCGCTTACGCGGAGCAAACACCCAGAATCGCAGGCCGACGTAGCGCACGATCGAGGCGACCCCGATCGCGGCGAAGCGAGCGATCCGGCTGCCGCAGAGAAGGCGCCCCACACCTCGCAGATCGGCGGCGGCGGTAGACAGGATCGCGACGCGCGAGTCTGGGTCCTCGATCCAGTCGACCGGCACCTCGTGGATCCGCAGACGCTCGCGCTGGGCCAGCACGAGCAACTCCGTGTCGAAGAACCACTCCTCGTCGCGCACGCGCGGAATGAGCTCGCGGGCAACTCCGGCGCGGATCGCCTTGAAGCCACACTGCGCGTCGCTGAAGCGGGCGCCGAGGGCTAGTTTCAACACGAGGTTGTACGCGCGCGAGATCAGCTCCCGCTTCGGGCTGCGGGTGACCCGGGAGCCGCGTCCGAGCCGCGTGCCGATGGCCACGTCGCTGTGCCCCGAGATCAGCGGCGCGACGAGGGGCAGCAGCGCCCGCAGGTCGGTCGAGAGGGCGACGTCCATGTAGCACAGGACGTTGGCGTCGCTGGCGCTCCAGGCGGCGCGCAGCGCTCGGCCCCGGCCGCGCTCGGGCACGTGGATGGCGCTTACGCCGTCGAGCCGATCGGCGAGCCCGCGCGCGATCTCGAGCGTGCCGTCGGTGCTCGCACTGTCTGCGACCACGATCCGCCAGGAGAAAGGGAAGCTCTCCTGCAGGAATCGGTGCAAACGAAAGACCGAAACCTCTAGCGCGTTCTCCTCGTTGTAGGCGGGTAGCACGACTTCCAGCTCGGGGCGCGGTCCAGTGCGCGAGCCTCGGACGGGGCGCAGACGGACTCGCTGCGCCCCGTCCGGCCCGCGGTGCGTGGGATTGCTCAGCGCACTCACGATCTAGGGCTGGTCGGGCGCGCGCATCGTCTCGGCGTACAGGCCTGCGGCGGCGACGACGCCGATCGCGCCGATCGCCAGGCCGGCGAGGGCCCGTCGCCACACGGTGCTGCGCAAGTGGGGGGTTGGCATTGCCTCGGTCTCCAGTTGCAGGTCGGATGGTGCTGTTCTGGAGGATCGGGGACTGGATTAAGGGAGGTGGAAGAGGTACGTAAGGGGTGCGTAGGAGTGCGGGGACCCCCGCCCCGCCCGGCGCTCGCCCTGGTCGGTGGCGCCCGCGCGCCCGCCGCACCCCTACGCGGCGAGCCTCCCCTTCGCCCGCAGCAACTGGCGCTCGACGGTACGACAGGTATCGCCGGTGCGCTCCGCCATCTCGACGTAGGTCAGCCCCACGGCGTGCATCCAGACCAGACGCTGCTGGCGCTCGGGCAGCCGCCCGACCTCGGCCAGGCGCTCGCGGAGCTCGAGCACCTCAGCCGGCCCGGGCGCCGCGCAGGGGAATGGCAGGCCGCCGGTTCGCTCGAGCTCGGCGTCGAGCGAGAGCTCGCGCCTGTCGCGCCGTGCCAGCTTGATTGCCTCCCGCACGGCTGTCGTTGCGAGCCAGGACAGCGCCGCTTCGGGCCGCACCCGCTCTGCATGGCGGATCAGGCGGCTCCACGCGATCTGGCAGGCGTCCTCGATCACGGGCTCAGGTGCGCGCACGTCGGACCGCACGATCTGCCTCAGTCGCGGCGCCAGCAGCCGGTAGAGCTCGTCGAGATCACCGACCACGAAGGGCTCCGTGGCGTCGTGACGAACAAGAGAGTCTAATTGAGACTAAGTTGATACGAAGCAGACTACCACGATGCAATCGATCTTGCTAGGTTCATTTCAGCTTATTTAGTGTCACATCAGCTCGAAGAGGAGAATCCATGTCTCTCGTCCTTGGCGTCACTGCGACGCCCGATCTGACCGCCCTGCCCGGCAGCAACGTCCTGCAGCAGCTCGTCAACGGCGCCGAGGCATGGGCGCTCGCGATCGCGCTGCTCGGCGCGTTCATCGGCGCCGCACTGTGGGCGGTCGCTTCGCACACCCACAACCATCAGTACGCCGCGCGCGGGCGGATGGCGGCCCTGACCTCGGCGGCATCGGCGCTCGTGGTCGGCGCGGCGCCCGGCCTCGTGAACTTCTTCCAGCACCTTGGGACGACGGCGAAATGATTAACGCCCCGAAGTAACTCGCCATGCCCTGGACGGCCCTCGATCGCTACGCGCCGCGCCATGGCGCGGCGAAGCTCGCGGCGGCGTTCGCGCTCGGATGCGGAGTCGCGCTGACCGTGAGCGGCGGCGGCGCGGCGCACCCGAGCCCCGCGGCCACAGCGAAACCCGCGACGGCGCACCCGAGCCCCGCTGCCACCGCGAAACCCGCGTTCGCCCACACGCCCACCGGCGCCGCCGCGGCGGCTACGGCCTGGTGCCAGACGACGACCGAGGCGTTCATCGACGGCGGTTGGGATGCCGCCGTGAACGCGCTGACGATCAACCCGTTCCGAGCGCTCGCAGACCGCTACCAGCGGGCGGCCACGCTCGTGCACCGGCGCCTGATCGCGGCGCGTACGCCGTACGCCTTCCGCCTCTGGCCGCTCGGGTACCAGGTCCAGCGGTACTCCCCGACGGCGACGCGCGTGCGCGTGTGGCAGCTATACGTGCTCTCGATCTCGGCTCCCGAGGCCGACACGGAGTTCACGACCACGATCGTCACGCTGCAGTGGACGGACGGGGGCTGGAAGGTCACGGCGGCGCCCCCCGGTCCCGACCTCCCGCCACCCGGCGACCACGCGAGCACCGGCCAGGTCGCAGCCTGGGTTCACGCCGCCGACCGGCTCGACAGGTACGCATATGCGCCGTAGAGCGCTCGCCACCCTCGCCCTGGCGCTCGCCGTCTACGCGCTCGCGCCTGCGCCCGCATCGGCATTCAATCCGCTCGGCACCCTCTGCAGCATCGGCGGCGATACCGTGCTGGGCAAGGCCGCGACGCTCGGCTGCAAGGCGGTCGCGAGCCCGGGCAAGCTCCTCAAGGCCGGCAAGAAGCTCCTCTCCGGTCACCTCGGCGGCGCACTCAACGCGCTCACCGGAGCCGCCGCCAAAGCCGCCCCGGCGCTCGGTCTCGCCGCGATCGTGACCTGGGTGCTCGGCGGTGCCACGTTCGCGCTGCACGAGACGGCGAAGCTGCTCGGCAAGACAACAAGCCCCGAGCTCGGCGAAGCGTGGTTCTCATCGACGTACCTGCACATGGCCGCGATCGCGACCCTGCTGACGCTGCCGTTCCTGTTCGCGGCCGCGATGCAGGCCCTGCTGCGTTCTGACCTCTCCCTGCTCGCCCGCGCGGTGCTCGGCTACCTGCCCCTCGCGATGCTCGCGATCGCGATCGCGGCGCCGCTGACGATGCTCCTGCTCGCTGCGTCGGACAGCCTCTCACGCATCATCGAGGGGGCGGCCGGCGGCGAGGGTACGGCGTTCCTGACCAAGGCGGGCGTCCTGCTCGGAAGCCTCACCGTGATCGCGGGCTCTCCGTTCGTGGCCTTCCTGATCGGCTTCTTCGTCGCTGCGGGGGCGCTCGCCCTGTGGCTCGAGTTGCTGCTCCGCGAGGTTGCCGTCTACGTGATCGTGCTGATGCTGCCGCTTGTTTTCGCCGCTTTCGTGTGGCCCGCCCGCCGGGTCTGGGCGATCCGGGCGGTGGAGCTGCTGGTGGCGCTGATCCTGGCGAAGCTCGCGATTGTCTCCGTGCTCGCGCTCGGCGCCGGCGCGCTCGATCACGCCGCGAGCGAGGGCAGCATCATCGGCCTGCTGGCAGGAGTGGCGCTCGTCACGCTCGGGGCGTTCTCCCCCTGGGCGCTGCTGAAGCTGCTGCCGCTCGGCGAGCTCGCGGCGGCGGCTGGTCCGCTGCGGGGGCACCTCAGCGCCGCGACGAGCACCGGCGCGGGGATCGCGACCCCGTGGGCCGACTGGGCGGGAGCGCTCACCGCGGGCATGCGCAACCAAGCGATGGCCGCCGAGCCGACGCAGGCCGAGGGAGCAGAGGCTGAAGCGGGCCGCCTCTCCGAGCTCGGCTCCCGTGACGCTGAGCGCCCGACGGACGCGCATTTGGGGGTGGCGGGTGGCGGCGATCCGGATCCGCTCCCGGAAACAGCAGATCCGCCCGGCGGCCCGATTGCCGACGCGCCAGGTGTGCCCGGCGGGCCGAGCGCGCCACCGCCGCCCCGGCCTGCCACGCCACCCCACGCGGCCGACGAGCATCACCCGCCCCCGGCCCCCGAAACCGAGCCGCCATGGCGGGCGCCCGACGAGTCGTGGACATTCGTGGCCGGCTCGAACGGTTCGCCGCCCGAGGTCGTGTGGGATCCGCCGGCCGACGACGGGGATCTGCGGCCACCCGCGCAGGAGCCCGAGGACGGCCGCCTGTGAACCGCCTGAGCTATCGCTTCGGGCCGCTCGAGCGGCGCGGGATCCTCGGGCCGGTACGGGCCGGGCAGGCGGCGATCCTCGCGGGCGGCGCGCTGCTCGCGATCTTCGTGCTCGACCGCGCGCCGTCGGCCGCCGGGGTGACGGCTGCGACGGTGCTGATCTCGCTGGCGGTCGTGCTCGGGGTCGCGCCTGTCGCCACCCGCACGCTCGAGGAATGGCTGCCGGTACTGGTCATGTTTGCGTTGCGGCGGCTCAGCGGCCGCGCGCGCTTCCGCTCGAGCGTCCCGCGACAGGGCTTCGCGTCCCGTCACCGCCCCGCGATCGCCGTCCCACCGGCGCTGCGCGGCGTCGAGATCCGCGAGGTCGCCTATCGCGACCACATCGTCGGGGCGATCAGCGAGCGGGGCGGGCGATGGCTGACGGCCGTGCTGGCATGCCGTGTGGCTGCGTTCTCGCTGCTCGACGCCGATGCACAGGAGCGCCGGCTCGCGCGCTGGGGCGTCGTTCTGTCAAGCGCCGCCGGCACCGCGGTCAGGCGGATCCAGTGGATCGAGCGCACCGCCCCCGCGCAGGGCGACGAGCTCGCGCGCTGGCTCCAAGCCGAGCGTGACCCGTCGGTGCCTCCGCGCGGCACCCCGATGATCGAGTCCTACCTCGAGCTGATCGGGACCACCGCACAAGTTACCCAGGAGCACGAGATCCTGCTCGCCGTACAGGTCGACGCGCGCAGGGCCGGAACACAAGCCCTGCTCGAAGAAACCGAGCGGATCGCCCAGGCCCTCGAAGCCGCCGAGGTCAACGTTCTCGGCGCGCTCACCCCGGGCCAGCTCTCGCGCGCGCTGCGGACCGCGTTCGATCCCTACGCGCGCGCCGAGCTCGCGGCGCTCGAGACCGCCGACCCGCAGCGCGACGGGCTCGCCGAGTGGGGCGCGTGGCCGCTCGGCGCCCGCGAGGCATGGGACCACTACCAGTCCGACGGGGCGGTCCACGCCAGCTACTGGATCGGAGGCTGGCCCCGGATCGACGTCTCGCCGATGTTCATGGACGCGCTGCTCGGCCGCTCGAGCTCAGTCCGCACGGTGGCGGTCTGCTTCGAGCCGATCCCAATCGACCGCTCGACCAGGGACGTCGAGGCGGCGGTCACCAGGGATCGGGCCGACCGCGACCTGCGCCGCCGCTTCGGGGAGACCGACACCGCACGCCAGCGCCAGGCCGAGGAG
>Ga0302325_10021248_pt1 | contig 13592 bp, 12 predicted proteins | sample Palsa_T0_2_FD_201948 | JGI IMG/M metagenome (GOLD analysis project Ga0302325, IMG submission 201948) | Peat permafrost microbial communities from Stordalen Mire near Abisko, Sweden - Palsa_T0_2 | ecosystem: Environmental > Terrestrial > Soil > Palsa > Peat permafrost | place: Sweden: Abisko... | reverse complement strand
CTTGCGGTCTCGACCGCGCGCAACTTGGGACTCGTCAGGCACGCGTCGAGCCATATGCCAAGACGCCCGAGCGCGCGTCCCGCGACCTGCGCCTGACGAATGCCGCGCTCAGTCAGAGGACGCTCGGAGTCGGGGCTTCCGCTCACCGCGTCGGCGTGTCTTAGCAGCCACAACATGGCCTGAACTGTACGCCGTGCGTCGCGGCGGGCGGTCGGCGCCCGCCTCACCCGATCAGCAACCGCCGCCCGAACGTTCGCTCGAATGCCTCGCCGTCGCCGTAGCGCTCGACGCTCCACCGCGGCAGAGTCAGGTCGCCCTCGGCCCGGAGGTGTAGGTCGACGCCGTGGCCGTTGGCAGCCAGATGCGCCTCGTGCACCGACTGGTCGCGGCCACGCTCGAGGTGCTCGGCCAGCCGCAGCACCATCGCGCATCGGTCGAGCAGTTTCTCGTCGTCCTCGCGTGCGAGCGATGCCACCTCTCCGAGCTCCGGCGCCCCTTTGCGGTGGTAGCGGCTGATCTGCGCGATCAGCGCTCGCTCGCGCGGATCGAAGCCCGGCAGCTCGGCGCTCAGGATCAGATACCGGGAGTGCTTGTGGTGGTCGTCGTAGTTGATCGTCATGCCCACGTCGTGGAGCATCGCCGCCGCCCACAAGAGCTCGCGCTCGCCCGGCCCCGGCTCGAACAGCCCGCCCTCGACGAGCGAGTCGAACATCTGGAGCGCGAGCAGCGCTACGTGCTCGACGTGAGCGAGATCGGATTCGTACTGGACCGCGAGGTTGCGTACGGCCGCCCGCCGCACGTCGGGGAACAGCGGGTCCTCGGGCGCGAGCAGCGTGCGACCCAGGAACAGTCCCTCGCGCAAGCCGGCCTCGGTCACCTCGATGCCGTCGAAATCGCCTAGCTCGACGACGGCCTGGAGCACGAGCGCGGCGGCGAGGATGATGTCGGCGCGGCCCGGCTTGATCCCGGAGATGCTCCCGCGCTCAGTCGCGGGAAGCGCGGCGAGCCTCTGCACGAGGTCATCGAGCATCTCCGCCGTGATCACGAATCCCTGCACCCCTAGATCGACCTGTCCGGCGATCCGGCCGGCAGCGGCCGCGAGGTTGCGTACCGATCCGCCAAGGCCGACGAGGCGCGGGCCTGCGCGACTCAGCCAGTCCAGATCGCTGAGCGACTCGAAAACATGGGCGCGCAGGCGCTTGATGTCCTTGCGCTTGGCCGGGCCTCCGTCGGACATGAACCGCTCGGTCATGCGTACGGCCCCAAGCGGGAATGAGGTCAGCTCGGTCGCCTGCCGGTCCTCGACGCGGATCAGCTGCATGCTCCCGCCGCCGAGGTCGAGCACGACTCCGTCCGTGATCGTCGTCGTGTTGACGGCGGCGATGTAGCCGTACCTGGCCTCCTCGCTGGCCGACAGGACCTCGATCGGCTGCCCCATCGTCTTCTCTGCGGAGCGCAGGAACTCCTCGCCGTTCGCCGCGTCGCGGATCGCGCTGGTGGCAATCGCGTGAACCTCCGCGGGCTCGAGGCCACTCGCGCGACAGAAGCGGTCGAACACGGCCAGCGTCTCGAGCCCGCGCTCGATCGCCTCGAGTCCGAGCCGCCCCGTCGCCGCCAGTCCGGCCCCGATCCGGACAATCTCGTAGAGTTCGTCGGTGCGCTTCCACCACTCCCCCGGGGAAAACGTGTAGACCACGAGCCGCCATGAGTTCGACCCGAGGTCGATGACCGCGACCTGGCGGTTGCCGTGCTGGGTATGCCCGGAAGCGGTGGTCTCCCTCCAGCTCACGATTGCATCATCGGCGGTGGAACGGACGGTTCGATCTGCGCCTGCTCCACGAGGTCGACGAGCAGCGTCGAGAAGCCGAAACCACGGGCCGCCAGACCCCGGCCGGTAAGGGGGTCGTAGTACTCGCGAAAGCCGTAGCGGCCCGCTGCATCGACGAGCGAGCCGACGATGCGATCGGCGTCCTCGGAGTATCCGAGCTCCCGCATCGCGGGTACCAGCAGCCACGCCGTATTGACCCACGATGGCCCGCGCCAGCACCGCCAGAGCGAGAAGCCGGGCTCGAACGAGGGCTCGTCCCTTGACACCGAGGGGATCCCGACCGGAGCCCGGTAGCGGCTGTCGTCGAGCAGATGCTCCTCGACCAGCCGCCGGCGAACGTCGAGCGGAAGCTCGCTCAGCGCGAGCGGTGCGAGCGCTGACCAGGTCGAAACCGCAACGGGGCGCTCCTCCTGACCTGCGAGGTCGAGAAACAGCCCGGTGCGCTCGTCCAGGCAGCGCTCGAGCAGCGCAGCCTCGGTCCGCGCGGCGCGCTGTGCGTACACGCTGCCGTGCTCGGCGTCGAGTCGGGAGAGCGCGCGCAGCGCGAGCGCGTAGAACACGTTCACGATCACGTCTTCAACATGCTCGTCGTAGCGCTCGACGATCTTGCCGGCGTCGTACCCGAGCCGCCGGTAGCGCTCGACCAGCCAGAGGTGGCCCGGCCGGTCGTGACGCATCCATCCGAACACGCCGTCGTACTTGGGTGAGTCGTCGAGCCCTGACTCGTCGGGGAGGATGATCGTCAGCAGACCGTCGCGGTCAGGGTCGCGCTCGCGCTCGAGCCAGTCGTAGTGGAGTCGAAGCGCCGGCAGCGCCTCGGTCGCGAAGCCGGGATCGTCGGGCGAGGATTCGGCCACGAGCTCCCACGCCAGCGCGAGCAGCGGCGTCTGGATCGTCGCCGTCGCCGAGCACCCGAACATCGTGTGGGTACCGTAGAACGGCGCCCGCCGCCACCGGGCAGGCCAGTCCCAGAACGCCGTGTGAGGGATGAACCCGTCGAGGCGACCGGCACGCATCAGCGTGCGCAGCTCGGCGCGTGCGCGCGCGGGATCGAAGTGGCGCCAGACGATCGCGTGGAAGCAGGAGTCCCAGTACCACTGATGGCGGTATCGCGGCGTGGCGGGACAGGTGAACGCGTAGGGGACGCCATCTGAGCGATGACCTTCGCGCCAGTTTTCGTTCAGCACTCGCTCGGCGGCCTGGGTGATTCCTCGGGGGCTGCCATCGGGCGCCCGTTCGATGCCAGGGCTACGCAAATGGCATCGAACGGACGCCCGCGGCAGCCTCTGAGCCCTCGTCATGGCCGCTGCCGCGTAGGCTCGGGCCGGGTGGCTGGCCCGGGCCTCTCGGAAGGCCGAGCCCTTGCTTAGAGCTTAAGTCGTCGTATGTGACGGGCTTGCGGCCATCGGCTCTCCGGAGCAGGGTCTCGAGGGTTGCTACGTGGCCGGGCAGGTCGAAGTCCGCTGGATGGATGTCGATCCGCATCAGTTCGCCGGTGGCGCGCGATGCGGCGCGGATCAGCGGTGGCGAGAGCGACCGCTTGAGCTTGGTGGAGCTGCCGAGACAGAGCGCGGGGGCGCGGAGGTCACCTTCGCGGGTGCAAACTCTGCGGACGTCGGCGAACCAGTCATGTGACTCGGCGAGGATCGCGCGCAGCGCGCGGGTGTACGCGTATCCTGGCGCGACGAAACCTCTCGGGTGGAGCTCGATCTCTCGCAGCAGCCGCAGTCCCGTGGCCACCCGGCGAGCGGCGTCCTCGGGCGACAGGCCGGGGAACTCGGCGGCCGCCCCGCCCTGCCAGGACGCAACCGCGCTACGCGGCCAGCGCGCTCTGGCGCTTGCCCGGTGTACGAGTCCGTGCTGGGCCACCACGTCGCCGCAGGCTACGCGGTAGCGAAGCCAGGCCGCAAGGCCGGGCGCGCGCGCGCCGATCGGGTGCAGGTCTGGCGCCGGGATCACGAGCAGGGTGACCCGGTCGACACCACGGTCCGCGAGCCACGTCACGATCTCCCGCGCGCGCGAGAACGACCGCGGCTCGACATCGTGCAGGGCGACCGCGAGCAGCTCGGTCACTACCGGCCCACAAGCTTGCGCAGGTCCTCGAGCTCGGCGGTGAGCGCGCTGTCCCAGTCGTGACGCGCGGCCAGCGCCGCAGCGCCGTCGAGATCGGGACAGCGGCGGCGGGAGCGCTCGATCGCGCTCAGTAGGTCACTCGCGTCGCCGGGTACGAACGTGTCGACGAACTCTCCGAGCAGAGGCGCGCTCGGGGTCGTAGCGGCGGTCACGACCGGGGCGCCGCAGGCCGCCGCCTCGAGCGCGACGAGACCGAACGTCTCGTGCGCGCCGGGGAGCACCACGCAGCGAGCGGCGGCGTAGGCCCGCGCAAGCTCGTCGCGATCGTTCAGGTAGGCGTCGAAGCGGACGCGACCGGCGAGTCCGAGCTGGCGTGCTCGCTCGCGCATGCTGTCGCCCGCCGGACCAGTGCCGAGGAGGACCAGCGGCCACGGCTCGCGCGACGCGGCGGCCGCCTCGAGCAGCTCGCGCAGCCCCTTCTCGCGGCTGATGCGGCCGACGTAGAGGATGTGGTCGCCGCGATCGATCTCCGATCGTGGGTGGAACGCGGGATCGAGGCCGAGCCGGAGCCGCAGGGTGGCGGGCCGCTGGGCGTCGAGATCGGTGTCCACGACCGACATCACGGCGTCGACCTCGCCGTAGGCGCGCCGGTACCAGCGACGCAGGGCGTGAGCGTAGACGCCCTGTGGTCCCGGCAGCCCTGCGGCGTGGAGCGCCGCCGAGGAGTGATGGACCGCGACCACCGCGGCGCCGAGCTCGTGTGCGATGCGGCTCGCGTGTCGGGGCGTCCAATACGGATCATGGAGGAGGATGACCTCAGGCCGGAGCGTGCGGAGAGTCGCGTGGAGCCCGGAGCCGCCGAGCGGCAGGCGGTAGCCGTTCGACGCTGCCAGCCGCAGCGAACGTTGCTCGTGGCGGTTGGCGTCGCCGTTGCCCTCGCGGCCGGGCACCACTAGATGGTGCTCGAGCGCGCACGTCCGCGCCGCGAATGCCGCCTTGGCCTCGAGATAGGTCCGGATGCCGCCGCTCCGCTCGCCATAGAAGATCGCCACGTCGGCGACACGCAGCGGCCCGCCGGCGGCCGCTGCGACCGCTGTCGGGGCGACGCCCGGATCAGGCTGCACGTGCAATTTCGCGAGCGTGCGCGGCCTCCCCGGTCGCTGTCGTCATGGTCCCGGCCTCTGCGCCAATCCCGGTGCCCGCGAGCGCTCGCGCGTAGCCCTGCGCCAGCTGGTCCAGCGAGCGCTGCCACGAGCGCTCGCGGACGGCGAGCAAGCCGCCCGTCGCCAGCCGCTCGCGGATCGCCTCGCGCCGCGCCAGGCCCCGCAGGGCGCTCGCCAGCGACTCGGGGTCCGGGGGGACGAGGCAGCCGCTGCGGCCGTCCTCGATCAGCTCCGCCGGGCCGCCGGCGTCGACCGCCAGCACGGGCAGTCCACTCGCCTGGGCCTCGAGGATGACCTGGCCGAACGTGTCGGTGGTACTCGCGAACATGAACAGGTCGGCGCTCGCGTACGCCTGCGCGAGGCGGTCGCCCTCGACCCAGCCGAGGAACGTCCCGGCGCTGCCGAGCCGGCGGCGCAGGGCCTCCTCTTCCGGACCGCGGCCCGCGAGCACGAGGTGCAGACGGGGGTCGTGATCGCGGGCGATCAGGAACGCTTCGGCCAGCAGGTCGATCCCCTTCTCGCGACTCAGCCGTCCGACGTAGAGCACGTTGAAGCGGGTGCCCAGCTCGGCATGCGTGCTCGGCAGGATCCCGGGCGCGTAGCGGGCCGGATTGAACCGCTCGAGATCGACGCCGCGATCCCAGCGGCCAATCCGCTCGGCCGGGATTCCGAGATCTCGCAGCGACTCGTCCGCGGCGCGACTGGGCGAGAGCACGACCCGGCACTGGCCGTAGAACTTCGCCAGCACCGTGCGCATCAGGTACTCGACTTGGAGGTCTCCCGAGCGCATCCTGGCGTAGGCCTGGAGCTCGGTGTGGTAGCTGCCGGCTACCGGCAGACCCATCACCCGGGCGATCAGCGCCGCGACGATCCCGGCGGGACCCGGGGCGCAGACGTGGACCAGGTCGTAGCGGCGCTCGGTCAGTGCCTCGGCAACCGCGAACACGCTTGGGACGCCCAGCTTCATTCCGGCGTAGAACGGGAGCTCGATCTCGCTGACCGCGGTGAGTCGGCGGTCGACGCTCGCGTCGGTGCCGATCACCTCGATCTCGTGGCCACGGATGCCGCGCTCGCGCAGCTGCTGGAGCGTGTGACTGACGCCGTGTACCGCTCCGACCCCGTCGGCGACCACCGCGACGCGGATCGGATCGCCGTCGCGAGCGACGAGCTTCGCTTGCTCGCGGGCGAGGAAGGCGGCCGCCGGAACGTACGGCACCGCCGGCAGGCAGGCGGCAAACAGGCGCGAGAGCGCGGGCGCGATGCCGGCGGCGCCGGCGGTGCTGACGAGCTGGTCGATCGCTCCGGTGAGCTTGCGTTCGTGGACGCGGCGCGCGCGCCGCTCGAGGTCGGAGTGGCTGAAGTCATCGGCCTGCATCGACGCCAGCAGTCCGGCCGTATCGACGTTCAGCTCCATCTCGCTCAGCCACGCCCGCAGCAGGCGCCGCCCGTCCTCAGGCCCGAGGCCCGAGCCGACGCTGCCCCCGCGTGCGTCGCCCTCGGCCATGATCCGCTCGGCGAGCTCGAGCACGGCGCCGGGGTCGGGCCCGGCGAAGCCCGGCACGCGATCCGCCCCGCCCGCTCCGCTCGCCCCTCGCGCTGGGTCCACCGCAGGCGCGGCGCCGAGGCTGCGCGCGGCCAGCACGAGCGCGCTGTGGGCCCACTTCGCGGCGCTACCTTGCTTGCCGTGTGGGCGCACCCGGCCGGCGCGGATGTGCGCCAGCAGCTCGGCCGGCGTATCGGCGTGGGCGGCTTCGGTGTAGGTCCGGCCGATGTCGACTCCGGCGTGGTCGTCCGAGCCACCGACGGCGATCCCGCCGTGCGTCTCGATATAGACCGCGGCGGGAGCGTTCAGCTCGCGCGCCCTGGCGCCGTTGCGCGTCTCCCAGGCCGGGAACAGCTCGGCGAGCACGCGGCGGTGTGCCGCGGTCAGCGGTGCCGCGACGTGGAAGAACGGGTGCGCGAGCGCACACGCGATCTCCCGCTCGTGCAGGTAGTCCGCGCAGGCGAACACGTCGCCGCTGTGGGCCTGCAGCCACTCGTGGTCATCCGGGTTCAGCCCGAAGCAGAGCACGTGGACCGCCTGCTGCTCGCCCCGGAACCAGGCGGTCAGCTCTTCGGAGACGAACACGTCTGGCAGGTCGGCAAGCTCGAGCACGCCGGCGATCGTGTCGTGGTCGGTGATCGTCACGAAGTCCATGCCGCGCCGCTTGGCGAGCTCGTAGACCTCTTGGGGCGGCGTCGCGCATTCCGGCAGCGCCAGCGCCCGCTGCACGCCCAGCTTGGCCACCTCAGAGGCAGTCGAGTGGCAGTGCAGGTCGACCTTCACGGTAGCCTCCGCGGACGCGGGGCCGGTCATCGTCCGCTGCGGATCTTCGAGGCCCGCGCCGTTCGCGCTTCGCGCGATCTTCTTTTCGTTTTTGTTCATGTTCACAGATTCACCCGCAAACAGCGGGGATTAGTGACCAGGCCGCCAAGTTCTTGTGAAGATGCAGTAAACGGGGCGGCTTCGCCGCCCTTGGGAGGCGGGTAGCGTCGCGTGCCCGCTGGTGGGTTGGCTACGGGTCGTGCGCGCCGGAGGTTTCAGGCACGGACGAGGGGCTGGATCTCTTGGAGCGCGGGCGCGAGTCGATCGCGCTCGATTTCGAGGTCGTAGCGGCCCTGGAGGTTCAGCCAGAACCGCTCGGTTGTATCGAAGTACCGCGCGAGCCGAAGCGCGGTGTCGGCGGTGATTCGTCGCTTGCCGTGGACGATCTCGTTGATCCGGCGCGGCGGGACTCCGATTGCCACGGCCAGTTTGTGTTGGGTGATCCCGAGAGGCTCCAGGTATTCCTCCATGAGCACCTCGCCGGGGTGGATCGGCAGCATGATCGGGTCGGTGTCCATAGCGGTTCCTTTGTGATTAGTGATAGTCAACGATCTCGACGTCTTCGGGGCCTGCGGCGGTCCAGCGGAAGCAGACGCGCCACTGCCGGTTGATGCGGACGCTGTACGTGTCGGCGCGATCGCCCTTCAGCTTCTCCAGCCGGTTTCCAGGAGGGACCCGGAGATCGCTCAGCGCGTCCGCAGCGTCGAGGATCAGGAGCTTGCGCAACGCAGCTCGCTGCGTGGCCTGGTCGAGCTTTCGCGCCGGCTGCCGCCGCCAGACGCGCTCGGTGTCCTTGTCTCGGAACGATCGGAGCACACGAAAAACGAGCATAACGTGCTGCGTTATGAACGTCAAGCGTTATGCGCCAGGCCTGGGCGCCGTCAAGCGGAAAAGCCCGCCAGCGGCCAACAACGTCTGCGTGGACGATGCGCGAACTGCCAGCGGTCGATCAGGCATCCAGACGCGGACCAGATCGCCAGAGATCTCGTGAGCGCTACGCTAGCGAGGCGCTCTCGATTGACGGCGCGCCGACGATCACCGGCAGCGACGGTGCCGACGCGAGGCTCGCTCCACGGGCGTTGGTGGCCGTGACCGTGCACGTGTAGGTCTTGCCGGTAGTGACCGACGCGACCGTGATCGCCGCGGCGCCGGCACCAGAGTGCGTGCCGGTCTCGGTCGCGCCGCCGTTGCTCGAGGCGCACTTCGCGGTCTGACTCGTGATCGCGCTGCCGTTATCAGCGCCGAGCCTGAGCGTCACGATCAACGAGCCAGTCGCAGTCGTCGTCGACCCCGACACCGCCTTCACTGCCGTCGGCGAGCCCGGCACCGTCGCGGGGATCACGGTGTTGGAAGCCGCCGACGCCGGTCCGGTGCCAACGTCGTTGGTGGCGGTGACCGTGAGCGTGTAGGCGGTGCCGTTGGTGAGGTCGGTGACCGTGATTGGAGACGCCGCCGCCGAAGCCGTCATCCCGCCCGGACTTGCAGTGACGGTGTAGGAATAGATTGGGTTTCCGCCGTCAGAGGCCGGAGCGGCGAAGGTTACGACGGCCCTCTGGCTGCCCGCGACAGCGCTGACGCCGGTTGGCGATCCCGGCACGCCCGGAGTCTTCACGATGGTGATTCTGGTGCTGGCCCTGGTGATCGTGGCGTTTACCGACGCGGAGAGATTCAGCGTGAAGTACCCGGGGTTAGCGACATTGCAGTTGAACAGATCGACGCGCACGACCCTGGTCGTCACGCCCGCAGGGAAGTCGAGCGTGCCGCTCACGCCCACGTAGTTGTAGGGCACCCCGTGCTGCTAACGGCCGTGCTGTTAGCGGTCGCGTAGGCCACCGACACCGGGCTCGACCCGGGCGCGCTCAAGCTCACCGGCAGATCGACGTAGCCGTCGGCCTCGCCGACGATCACATCAGGCGGCGCCGAGATACCCGGCGAGGTAACGGAGGTGGCCGCCGCACGAGAAAACGCCGGCACAGACGCCCCCGCAGCCGGCGGCAAAGCGAGCAGCAGCAAGGCCGCCGCGGTCAAGACAACGAAGTGCGCGAGGCGCAGCAGCCGCAGCCGGCCACGGACCAGGCTCGTCGCGCCGGCCGGATGCCCGTGGCCGCTGCTGGAACCGCTCCCCACGGATCGATCCCGACCCGCAGATCGGGTCGTGCCAAGTGGCGACCGCGGTACAGGATCGCAAGCTACGCGCCCGAAGAATGACATCCCGCCACATCTGCTCGCGCATCTCCTCCGCGGTCAGGCGCTCGCGGCCGCCGCTGAGGACCGGCACGACGCCGTCGAGAGTGACCTGCACGCCTCGATCGACGGCTTTCGCGAGCTCGGCTACCGCTACTGGCTCGCGCTCGCGCAAACGGATCTCGCCGCCTGGCTGCGGAGCCGGGGACGCCGCGGCGAGGCCGCGAGGCCACTGGACGAGGCGATCGAGGCGCTGCAGGCGATCGGTGCGGCCCAGCACTTGCCCGCGCGCGAACCGAGAGCCGCGCGGTCAGCGCCCCGCTCGCCAGCTAGTCTAAGGGCTCGCGCAGGAATAAGTGTGGTGATCCGGCGAGTGCCTGGGCGTGGCTGGCGCCGCCGGTTCGCCCGCAAATACTCCCGGGTACGCCTATACGTACCAAACGGTCCGCTTAGCGCATACCATCCGTCTTCAACGGGAATGCTGTCGTTCGACCGACGTTCTACAGCTCGCCTGGCGGGGGCGGGCTGCCGCTTTAGTCGGACAGTCGGGTGAGCCGCGCGAGCGCCTCGTGGCACTCGACCACGCGTCGCTTGACCGGGTCGCGGTCGGGACGGTCGTGGACCAGGTCCCAGGTTCGGTCGGCGACATCGCGCGCGGTCTCGGGCGTCGCGAGCTGCCAGAGCCGGTCGACGAGCTGTAGCTCGAATGCCTGAATCTGATCGGCCGGGTCGCCGGGCTCGATCCGCGGCAACGGCTCGCCGGTCGCCTCGCGCCACATCCCGGTCGCGACGAGCAACCGATTGCGCAATGTCATTGGATCGATCCCGGGCACGGGCGAGAATGCTAACCGCCGCGCGCAGCGCTCATAGCTTCGGCAGCTCCTGACTGCCGCCCAGCACCGGCGCGAACAGGTCTCCTCTGTCTTGCATCCGCGCGAGCACCGCCGCGGTGTCGAAGCTCAGGAGCGCCGGGTCGGCCGCGTCGCGGCACGTTTCGACCTCGTCCCAGCTCAGCGGCGTCGAGACTGTCGGGCGATCGCGGGCACGCACCGAGTAGACCGTGACCGTCGTCTTGTGAGCATCGTTCTGGCTCCAGTCGACGAGCACCTTGCCCGCCCTGAGCCGTCGCGTCATACGTGACACAACCAGCGCCGGTAGCCGTTGCTCGAGCAGCTCCGCGACCCTCCGGGCGAACGGCTTCGTCTGCTCATAGCCGGCCCCGGGCCCCAGCGGCACGTAGACCTGGAGACCCTTGGAGCCCGATGTCTTGACGACGCTCGTGAGGCCGAGCTGCTCGAACAGGCCGTGCAGCACGAGCGCCACCTCGCAACACTCGAGCACGCCGGCGCCGTCGCCGGGATCGAGGTCGAACACCATCACCGTCGGGCGGTCCGGCGCCCCCGCGGTCGCGAGCGACGTATGAAGCTCGATGTCGGCCAGATTCGCGAGCCAGATCAGCGTCGTGCGGTCCTGCGCGAGCGTGTAGTCGATCGATCCGATCCGCGCCGACTGCACCCAGTCCGGGCGGTGGGATGGCGACTGCTTCTCATAGAAGTATTCGCTGTCGACGCCGTTCGGGTAGCGCTTGAGCGTGAGCGGCCGGTCATGCAGGTGGGGCAGCACGGCGGGCGCGATCCGGGCGTAGTAGCCGATCAGATCGCCCTTCGTGAAGCCCGTCCGCGGGAACAGGACCTTGTCCCAGTTGGAGAGTTTCAGCCGGCGACCCTCGCTCACCACCTCGAGCGCGCCGTCCGGCAACGCGCGGACCTCGTCGAACAGGGCTTCGGGCGAGTCGGGCGCTGCCGTCCGGCTCGCCTGCGCGGAAGGCTCGAGCACCACGTCTCGGGCCGGTTTATCGTCCCGTAGGCCCTTGAAGGAGGGCGCGCGCATGACGCCATCGGTCGTCCAATTCGCGAACTCGATCTCCGCCACGAGTGCCGGCTCGACGAAGACCGCGTTACGGGGGAGCCGCGGGCGCGGATCGAACGGGCTGCTGTCACGACGCAGCGGCGCGAGGCGCCTCGTCAGCTCGTCGAGCAGGGCGTCGGTGAATCCGGTGCCGACGCGCCCGGCGTAGCGCAGCGTGTCCGCCGCCGCCGCGCCGTCGTGGTAGCCCGTCAGCAGCGCCCCGATCCGCTCGGATCGGCGACCCTCGCCCGGAAGCCAGCCGCCGATCACCAGCTCCTGACGCCGCGTGTGCTTGACCTTGATCCACGCGCCGGTCCTCGCCCCAGGGTCGTAACGAGAATCTCGCCGCTTGGCGACTACGCCCTCGAGGCCCTGCTTGCGCGTGGCGTCCAGCAGCGCGCGGCCGTTGCCGCCGTGGCGCGCCGGCACCCGCCAGGCGCGTCCGCCGAGGCCGAGCGCCTCGAGGCCGTCGCGTCGCTCGGAGTAGGGCAGCGTGAGCAGCGATCGGCCGTCGAGGTAGAGGAGGTCGAAGATCGCGTAGACCACGGGAGTGTCCGCCGTCAGCCGCCGGATCGCGGAGCCGGAGGAGACGTGCATGCGGCGCTGCAGGCGCCCGAAGCTCGGCCGGCCCGCCTCGTCGAAGGCGACGATCTCGCCGTCGAGGACAGCCTCGTGCATCCCGAGCTGGCGGAGCAGCCCACGCACCTCGGGGTAGGAGTCGGACATGTCGTTGAGGTTTCGGCTCTCGAGCCGCAGCCGTCCCGGTCGCGCATAGGCGATCGCGCGCACTCCGTCCCACTTGACCTCGAACTCCCAGCCTCCGGCGTCGGGCGGCAGCGGTCCCGAGCGCGCCAGCATCGGCGGCACGTGCTCGGGCATCGGCTCGCGCCCGGGATCGGACGGCGGGTCCATCCGGTGGATCATCCAGTCGTTCTCCGACGCGCCGTCGCGTCCGATCGGAAACAGCCCGTAGCGACCGCGCAGGCGCTCGCCGTGGAAAGTGACCTCGACCTTCCTGTCCTCCCACTTGTGGGTCTCGAACGTCCCGCGGTCCCAGATCTGCATCGTCCCCGCCCCGTACTCGCCCTTCGGGATCTCCCCTTCGAAGTCCAGGTACTCGAGCGGGTGATCTTCCGTGTGCACGGCGAGGCGGTTCTCCGACCGGTCCGCCGGGATCCCGTTCGGGATCGCCCACGAAGCCAGCACGCCACCATGCTCGAGCCTGAGATCCCAGTGCAGGCGAGTGGCGTCGTGCTGCTGGACGACGAAGCGAGCGCCTGCGCCGGGTGGCGCCGTGCCGGTCCCGGCGGGCTCCGGCGAAGTCGCGAAGTTGCGCTTGTCGCGGTAGCGACTGAGCTCTTCGGCGGGCATCTGGAGGATTCTCCCGCTCAGGGCAGCCGGGGAGTGATCCGCCCGAGGACGCTGGGCGTACACAAACGCGTCATTGTCAAGCGAATTAGTAGTATTTAGCCGCCAAACCCCAACCCCGGAGGTCTGACGTGTCCACCACCGACGAACTGCTGGCCAACAACGAGTCCTACGTCGCGGCATTCGACAAGGGCGATCTGCCGCTTCCCCCCGCCAAGAAGGTCGCCATCGTGGCGTGCATGGATGCGCGTCTGAACGTCTATGGCGCGCTTGGCCTGACGGAGGGCGACGCGCACGTGATCCGCAACGCCGGCGGCGTCGTGACCGACGACGAAATCCGGTCGCTCGCGATCAGTCAGCGGCTGCTCGGAACCGAGGAGATCATCCTGATCCACCACACCGACTGCGGGATGCTCACCTTCACCGACGACGGTTTCAAGGCATCGATCCAGGAGGACACGGGGATCAAGCCCGAATGGGCCGCCGAGGCGTTCCCAGACCTCGAGGGCGACGTGCGTCAGTCGATCGCCAGGATCAAGGCATCGCCGTTCATCCCGCGCAAGGACTCGGTGCGCGGCTTCGTCTACGAGGTCGAGACCGGAAAGCTGCGCGAAGTCGTGTAATCGGCTAAGGGTTCGCGCAGGACCTAACGCCGATTACGTTGGGAGTTTGCCTGACGGCGGCAAACTCCCGGCGCCGCGCG